>Ga0307515_10005311_pt1 | contig 26192 bp, 31 predicted proteins | sample 17_EM_MG_FD_194513 | JGI IMG/M metagenome (GOLD analysis project Ga0307515, IMG submission 194513) | Populus trichocarpa ectomycorrhiza microbial communities from riparian zone in the Pacific Northwest, United States - 17_EM | ecosystem: Host-associated > Plants > Roots > Unclassified | place... | reverse complement strand
ATGATGAGCATGAGGGCGAGCATCGTGTGAAGTCTAAAAGGGCAGTCATGGCGTGAAGTCTAATGAGACAGTCACGATCATGAACCTTAGGGCTTCCTGCAACACTCACAAAGATGCACCGAATGGTCGCAGAGCGGGTACTAGCTGCCTAGATCGCCTACGTTCAAGTTGTTGGATTGTATCGAAGGGAGCTCTGGTCGGACGAGAGAGAGACAGGCAGACGAGACAATCTTCAACTCCTGCTTAATGAGCATGCTAGCTCACCTCTCGGCGCCCTCCCCAGGACACCACTGTGAGCAATACTGACAGATCCAGGGCTCAAACCTGCGCCAGTAACCCTGGATGCTAACTTGCAATGATTTACAGCGAGGCTGGCACGCGTGTCTGAAGGCCCAAGTCTGAAGTAATTGAATGACCACCCCATGACAGGCGCTCCAATATGAAAAGTTACCAGAAAAGTGCACGAGCATAGCAGGGAAGCGAAAACCGTGCGCTGGCCTAACCCTGACCAAGAGCCAGCTGTCGAGACTTTCATACTGAGCAAAGACACCGTGGTTATGGGAGAGGTGATTTGCTTGGCAAAGAAAGCGAGGCCCAAGTTGGTGCAGGGGTCAAAATGTGGTCGATGCACAGGTCACAATCCGACAACGACAGAGTACGAACCACCACACTGTGCAAGTATTTAGACCGCTGGGGAGCCTTCCACCGCCACCTGGGCCCCAGTGAAGTGGAAGTTTACAATACAGACCTGTACGCAATAGGACTCGCAGTACGGGAGTCACTGAGGAAGTGGAATACACTCCAGGCACATCGACTGACAATGGCAGCTGAATTCAGCGTGTTCCAATTGGCCATCCGATGAACGGGGGCCCGGTCAGCTGTTGGCACGGGATTTGGCCCGATGGCTTTTGTGGCGTATGGGGGCTTCCAGCCCCCAGCGGTCCAAGGTGGCGGGCATCAGACCGGTGGCTTAGAGCCCCCATGGGCCTCGCCTGCCCCCATGCTGAGGAGGAGGCCTAGCTCCGGCACTGGGAGTCGGCTTCGGACTCGGTTGTGATACTCGGCTTTGCCGAGTATGGTCTTTTCTCTATATATAAGTCTAGTGTTTTCCTTCTCTTGTATCGATAGACAATTGAGCTTCTTCATCCTTTCTCTTTTGCTTTCAACATCAGCCAATAGACAGGTGAATTAACCAGAGTGTGAGGACGGATCGCAAAGCCAGTACAGAGACAGATATCCACTGGGTCCTGGGACACAAAGACATCCCCATGAATGAGTAAGCAAATCGCAAAGCCATTCTCGCAGGCAAGGGCTGCATGGCAGGCAAAGTGAGAGAACAAGTGTACACCTAGGCGGTGACCAGGACCAAAAGAATGTCGGAAGGAAACACGGCTACTAAGACGGTGTGCAAGGCCGACCAATGCTGCAAATATCACAGCTACAGGCTTAGAGGCAATGCCGGGAGCCAGAGGCAAATCCCAATGAACAGTATGAAGCATCTGGCAGCCAGATTATACCGACTGAAGTCGGGATATGCGCCAGTGGGCACATACCCAAAATTGTTCCGACTCCAAGATCTTGACAACTGCTGGCGGTGTGGAAGTGGAATCTGGAAGGCATCCTAGACACGCGAACACCTCTTCCACCAACCCCGATACCGACAAAAGTCTTGGCGAAACAGAAACAGCGCGATGAGTCGACAACGACGATAGCAATTAAAAAACGGATGGCGGCAATCGATTCTAGACTTCGAATTGACCCCGGAGCGAGCGTCCCAGCACCAGCGAGACCACAGGAGGAGGGCGCCCACAGTAATCCACGCAAAGGAGTGGGTTCGCGTAAAGGCTTGGCAGCAAACAACACTGACGCGAAGCTTCGGCCAATGGGTAAGTGACGACGAGGACTGAGGGGCTAGCTTCACAGAAGTGATGACCGAATTCAGAGTGAGCGGGAGGAGTGACCTGGACGCAGGGGAAGATGGAAGTGGGACGAGCGACGCGCCTATGGATGTGGCGATGGAGCTGCCGACGGCGGCGACTGTGGGCGCAACATTATCTGAGCCGATGGAGAGAAACAACAACGGAAAATGGAGAAAGAGTAGAGAGGCACCAGCGGCCCCCAGCGACTGGAGGAGCCTCATGGAGAGGATTAAATGACGGCAGGCACAGGAACTGATGCAGCTACACTAAACAGTTGGACATCACGCAAGCCTAGTGGAAGCCCGGGCCGCCTGCGAGGAGGCACAGTCGCTGAGAATGACAAAGTGGATGCACGAGACAGAGCAGAACTGGGACGCCTGCCATGAGGACGACAAGCTGTGTGGGGCGGGCATCAAGCACATGATCGCCACCACTATGAAAGCGGTAGCACAAGGCCAGGAGGGGAGAGAGAGAGAAAGAGAAATGACGGCGAGGACGGACGGTGGGGGGCTGGAGGCCACCCATCATACAGACACGACGCCAAAAGAGGGACCAGACAAGCGCCAGCAGCTGCAGCAGCAACCGAAGCCCAAACCAAAACTGCAGCTCAAACTGAAGCCTAAACCGGACGCTGCGCCCAAACCCAAGTAAGAACCCACACCTGCTCGACCATGGGAGATTGACACACCCAGAGCCAACAGTCGGAGGGCACCCCTCCCCCCGGCCCCAGGCCCCGCCCCGACGGCTGGATCAAGCATGGCACACAGACGCCTGATGTGAGGAAGAGAGGAGAGTGTACCACTCTCCAATAACATGGACCAGGAAATCGCGTCAGCGATCAACACAGCTCTCTTCCACCAGAAAGCACTGGCCCACATTAGGTTCATAAACGCCAAAAGGAATTCCAAGGGCGCAATTACTGCAATTACGCAGCAAAATGCAACAGCAGCGATGGCTCTGCAGTACCGCGAAATCATCATCACAGCAGCGAGTACGGTCGACAAAGGAGTCGTGGACATCCAGGAGAATGAGTCATGGGAAGGGCTAACGATCCAGAAAGTCCCTCACGTACAGCACATGAGGAAAAGCACTGAAGGGCTGCAGAAGATGCCAGAAGAATTCGAAGCGGTGAACGAGGGTATAGCAATCCCGACCAAAGCATGGTGGCTGGCGATCCCACGTACGATCAGGGGAGGAGGCAGAACGGAGAAATTGCCGGATTTTCAGTAGTTTTCATCGTAATGGGGAGCAAGGTGGTACAGTGGTTAGTCAAGACAGACATCAAGGCGGCAGGGGTGTGGTACCAAATCGAAACGTACACGAACGAGGGACCTGACAGCAGGTGTGAGCTCTGCTGTGGATGGGGCCACATCAAGAACATGTGCGGCAGCAATCCCAATTGTGGCAACTGCTCAGGCCATCACCGGACAAGCCACCACAAGTGCAATGTGGTGGGATACACTGCAGCGCAGGGATCACTCTGCGGCCACATGCTGGAGAAGTGCCCTAATCGCAAATGAAATCGCATCGTGTTGAGCAGTAGGTGCGTTACAAAAAGGGAATCCACCGAAGCAGTGCGGCAGAGCACATACATAGGGTTAGCAGAACGAGCGTCCCCGAGTGCATCTCGGAACATGGCAACGCGCTTGAACAGAGTGGGGCTTGGGCCTAGGCCCCAGGCAGTGGCAGAAGGAGGGGGAGATGAAGAAGAGGTGGCAGATGTGGATGAAGAACAGAATGCAGCAGGAGAGGCAAGAAACATCACGATGGCTGAGACCGGGACAGTTACTCCGACCAGCACCGCGACTGGTACCGAACCTGAGATTGAAACAGGAGCCATGGCTACCAATGATTAGTGTGATCCAGCACAACTGCGTGTGATCATACAAGTGGACCATTGCGGCGCCGGAGACGGGAGTCAAATGGAGGGCAGACATAGCGTGCTTGCACGAGCAACCATGAGAAAGAGGAGAGATTGGGATCAGCCATTCGGCGTATGAAATACGAAAAGGAATATGAGTTTCGATGGTGATACCGAAGGGGAGTGGCCTGGTGCTTGATCAGCGGACAGCTCTGAGCAGAGGGGCCAATGACAATGTTATTGCAACCGACGTCATGTGAAGAGGTGAAAAGATTACGAGGATTGTCAATATTTATGGACAAAAAGACACACAGTCAGGAGGGGGAGAGGGACAGGCGCGAAAGTTGAACTGACAGGGAGTCTTTCGGCAGGGTGGCACTGTCCTCGCAGGAGACTTCAACACTGACAGCAAACAATGCGACCCAAGATGCCAAGTGCAGTGGGATGCTGCATTCTGGGAAGTCATGATTGACGAGAACGGACTGGAGATTGGGAATGATGGTAGGCCCACCCACGATTGGACAAGAGAGGACCCGAAAGGCGAGTCGGGCATCAACCTGACATTGACAAATCGACCGATAGTACATTGGCCAATACTGGCCGATGACAGCGCCACTGGATCCGACCATGAGGTTATAGAATGGGAGGTGGGAGTAGACTGGCAGGAGGAGGCGGATCACGAGAGGGTAGTAGGGTGGGATTTATGGGCAAAGACGGAGAAGGAGGCGGAAGCAGCAGAGGAGCTATGGATGCAATTAGCGAAGGAGAGAGCTCAACAAGATTCAGAGTGCACAGAGGACGAGGTGGAGCAGGAGGCCGCATGGTGTCAGGAAGCAATCAGCAGCGTTCTCCACGCCACAGCAAAACAAATCAGGATATGTGCCAGGTCCAAGAGGTGGTGGAATGTCGACATCAAAGAAAGAAGATGGACGGTCGGGACAGAGAGAAGGAGGAGACAGAACTCGGAGGAGGCTGCCCTGGCAAAGGCTGAGCACCAGAAGTCGACCTGGCAGTCCAAGAAAAAAATGTGAGGTGATTACTTGCTGAACCTTTGGGGAGCCGAGGTGTGGAGAGCAGTGTGATACACGAACCCTCGAGTGAGCATGACAGTCGAGGCCTTAACAGACAGAGATGGCATGCAAGCAAACACATCATTGGAGAAGGAGGAAATGCTGAGGCGCAAATCCTTTCCCCCGAATGACGGCGACCAGTACTATGATGTTAGGGGTTCTCTCCTAACAGTTGGATTAAATGCGCATAATATCCACGTCTCAATTGAGCAAGTTTTGACTTGGCAAATTCATTGAAAGCAAAGAGCTGCGGCAGCTGATTTGATGATGCAACACCTTGCCAGATCGAAAGGACAAAGAGGTCCGGCCGAGCAAGATGTTCCCAATCAGATTCATTCCTGGTACACTATGCGGTTGTAGATAATGTACATGGCAGCAGTGCAAGTAAAGGGCTCTCTGGTTTCCAAATAGGATGCAGGGCACGTCCGGGTTCATGAACACCTAAGCACACAATACTGAGGGAACATGGCGTTGGCAATCAGCCTAAATTGGACATCCGGCATTGAGTTGAGGAGCTGGTTCCAAAATGATTTAATCAGTGGCATGAGGCCTTTTGATTAACGCGCATAAAAATCTACGTCGGCATAGAGAGGTTTTTCCCCAGAAGAGGTATGATTGAGGACGCATTCACAGAGGGGGGTGTGCGTTCCGACCACCAATTAGGATTTTGCCATAAGCCAAAGATAAGTTGTGGTCTGACTTATGAGCTGATTTAGTATCGGGCATGAATAAGTTAATGCGCGGGCAGCGAGCCGTAAGACGCTAAGATACGTATCTGAGGGATTAATTTATAGCTTGGAATCAGGGGATCATCGAAAGCGATGCTAAGCCCGGACTGAAATGATAGGGGATCATCGAGAGCGATGCTAAGCCCGTACTATCTATTCCGAGGAGCTATAAAGAAATCGGCCGTAGGATATGTATCTGAGGGATTAATTTATAGTTCGGAATCAGGGGATCATTGAAAGCGATGCTAAGCCCGGACCGAAATGATAGGGGATCATCGAGAGCGATGCTCAGCCCGTACTATCTATCCCGAGGAGTTATAAAGAAATCGGCCATGAGATATGCATTTGAGGGATTAATTTATAGTTCGGAATCAGGGGATCATCGAGAGCGATGCTAAGCCCGTACTGTCTATTCCGAGGGGCTATAAAGAGATCAGGATATTCGTAGATGGAGAGGACAGCCGACTTGAGATACGAAACTACGGATACCTACCAGCCAAGCAAGATCCTTATTTATTATTAAGTTTTTATGATACCTATACCTACATCTATTGTCATAGATAGAATCTATTAGCTTTTTGTAGCGGCAGCCCCGCACCTTTGAGAAGTATCGACCTGTACGAATGACTATAACCTTCAAGGACGAGAAGGACGTTATAGTTTATGCGCTAGAAAGAATTATCTGTTACGCCAGAGATAATCAATACATCTTCATAGCGCAAAGGGTTTGGTGGATAGCTTCCGTTATCGGACTTACTGAGGAGCTAGCTACGCATATCGATAGTTTACGAATTCAGGTCGAGAAGAGCCAGATAGCTACGAAGGAAGACCAGCTACCTTCGGAGAAGCATTCGTCGGTTTTACCTCAGGAGCATCCTAGTACTGAAACTCCCGAGGAATATATTCACGCGGATAGATTGTTTCAAATCGACAGAGATAGCAAAAGCCAGGCGGCTGAGAATAGTCAGGACGAACGGGTTCAATCTATTATCCAAAGCGGAAATAAGTTTGTCCATAAGTCTCGAAAAGTTAGGCACGCTTTAAAGCAGAAGCCCGGTGTGTTGTCTCGTACGAGGTCGGGAAAGATTCCGGTTAAACCCTTAACCCCAAAACAGAGGAGTCGATTACAAGCAATACCCAAGGAATTACTATCAGCGTACTTAGCTGATAGGTAGTATAACTTGTTAAGTGAGGGAGATTACGCTTAGACATAATATTGCCGATAACATCTGAACACCAGAATTATCAAGGAATATTAAGAAGCTCTATTGTTAATTAATAATCGAGATTAATTGTACGAGGATATATCTTCCGATATGACGATATTCATTTGTTCTTATTGCGTATATGATCTTTGCAGATTACCAGTACACATTAAAACTGGATATACGCTTAAAGTAACCCATAGGATCATACGGCCGTACCCACCCATAATACTTAGCGAAGTAATATTGGATAGGTGTTGCACACCCGTAACATATGAACTACCTCCAGCAGGAAGCGCACAAACACACGTCACTGAGCAAGCAGTCTAGCGAGCCGTATTTCCTCAGTCAGTCAAGAAACCCCCCGGACCAGACAAGCTGTGATTTGGCGCTATACGGCTGCTCTGGAAGTTGGACAAAGAGAGGATAATGAGGCTGATGAGGGCGGCAATGCGCGCGGGGAGACACCCAATGGTACGGAAGCAAGCTAGTGGTATGGTGATTTGCAAGCCTGGCCGAGACAACTATAGGAGCCTCAAGGCCTACCGCTCTATGTCGCTGCTTAGCTGCATGGGAAAAGTGGTCGAGAAAGTAGCAACGGAGCTGCTGTCAGAGCAGGGCAAAAGTAGGGGGCGACTGCGCCACGGACAATTCAGAAGCAGGATAGGACACTCAGCTATCGATGCAGAGGCCATCATGGTCGATAGAGCTCATGCAGCGCAGACAAACGGCCACATAATAGCCGTGCTTCACATGGACATCAAGGAAGCCTTCCCGAGCGTCGCAAAAGGAAGACTAGTCAACTTGACGAAGGTCAGCCAAATGGTCGGAGACCGTATACATTGCACCAAAAGCATCCTGTGGGAGAGCACGGTGGAGATGCTATTCGATGGCAACACCATGGAATGACACCCTGTGGAGGCCAGGGTCTAGCAGGGCCTACCTGTGTCACCGATCCTGTTTTCGATCTACACCTAAGGACTAATCACATGGGTCCAAAAGTATTCATCAGAGGCCAAAGGGCGATTCTATGTAGACGACCTAGGCTGGTTGGCGACCGGAAGCAATGTCAACCATATTGTCTCAATACTTGAGCGATGTGCCGCAACGACCACCAAGTGGGCAAGCAGACGAGGGCTACAGTTCGACACTGCCTAGATGGCGGCGGCGCTGATCCCGTGCAGACGGGGCCACAGGAACCACCTCCATCCAAACCTGACAGCACAGATAAGAGTCAAAAATTGGTCCATACGATTCACCGCACAGGCGACAAGCTGGCTGGGTGTCTGGATTGACGCGCATCTGACGTTTAAGGAGCACCATAACCGATGTATGAAGAAAAGCAAGCCAGCAGAAGCCAGACTCCGAAGACTTACCAAGACATACGGCGTTGTTCCTGAGAGCATAATGGCTGTCCAAGTGGTTTGCTTCCAAGTGGTCGCTCTATATGGGAGGGAGCTTTGGTGGGACCCCAAGGAAGTAGGCAGGCGAAACAACCTCCAACTCCTCCTCAATCGACAACCAAGATCCATCCAGGGCATGCTGCCCACGACCCCGGCGGGTGCATCAATGAGAGAGTCAGGGCTTACACCAGTGCCGGTGACGTTAGACTCCAGACAACAACGATTCACAGCGAGATCAGAACATGGATGCAGTAGCAAACCCATCGAGCCACCCAGCAACCCTTCCTCCGGTGCGCCGATATGGGGAGTAGTCGGGAAAGAGCATGACAATGGCCCGGCAGCCGAAGGCATGAACTGGCCGGCCCCGGGCTGTCAACCAGCAGTCAGGACCACGATACTGGACGACACTGCTGCAGCCTAAAGCGCTGAGCAGCGCTGGGCAAGTGAGAAAGAAGCCAAAATCGGAGCAGGGGTCTGGATAGGGTGGACAGCTGCATTGAGCTCAGACGATGGCCAAGTGGGAGCCGCAGCGGTGTGTGCACACGGAAATGAATCTAGGTCTTGCCCCAGCTTTCTGGGCACCGGACGTCTGGAAGTCTTTGACGCCGAACAGTGGGGGATGTGGCTCGCGCTTGAAGTGGTGATCGAGAAGAGAGCAACATTGCAGATGCATGGAGCTGAGATCGTGGCAGTCTTCAGCAACTCCCAGGCTGCAATTCAACGAGCGGCACACCTGGAGGCGGCCCTTGGGCAGCGACTGGCATGGGGGATCAACCGAAGGGCGCGAAGACTCCTCGCACATGTCATCGCAACCGAGATTCTCCGGCTCCTGGCACACTGTGGCATCCCCGGAAACGAAGGAGCAGACCGTCAGGCCAACTTGGCCCGAGATGCGAGCGGAAGCACAGTGATTGAGCAGCCATACACCTTCGCATCGAACCGGGCATGACGAATCTCCGAGTCAAGGTCAGCAGCTAACACACTGTGGGAGGCCGACAAGTGCAGCAAGCACCTCAGCAACAGACTCAGGGGCAAGGTGGGGACCAAAAGACCTATCCGGACGACAACCATAAAATCGCTGGCCGCCAGGTTCTACTGACTGACGTCTGGGTATGCGCCGACTGGAGTCTACCAAATGCGGTTCGGCCACCAAGATGATGACAAATGCTGGTGGTGTGGTGGGACTGTTTCCCAGACGCGGGAGCACCTCTTCCGCCACTGCAGCACATGGAAAGTCCAGCAGAAGACACACTGGAAAGTGTTGGGACAGGCAACAGGCTGGAAAGCGGGCAGATGCCGGCACGTGCAGATCTCTGATCATTTTACCATCGAAGAGTGCGTCCAGGCGGTGATGGACTTCTTCTTGACCACTGAGGTCGGGAAATTTCCGCACAAATGAAGCAGCGGTATGGAGCGGGCGTGGGGCTTGGGGCTCGGGGGTGGCGCTGGCGGCAACAGGGTTATACTATTCTTTCTTTCTTTTCCTTTTTGTCTTCCTCTCATCTTTGATTTGTCAGCGGGGACGAAGGGTAGCAAGGGGGGAGCTCCGCCATCTAACCGGCTCGCCCGGAGGCGGAGGGGATATCAAGGGCCTGTCATACTCTAATTAGAGTCAATACAGTATGATTAAACAACAACAACACCTCTTCCACCACTACAGCCTATGGACAGACCAGCAGATAACACTTTGGAAGGAGCTGGGAAAAGTGACGGGATGGAAAGGGAGCGGATGCTGAGACGTGCTGGCCTGTGAGCTGCTCGCCCTGCAGAAATGCGATAAAACGGTGATGGACTTCCTGGAACCCACTGATGTTGGGAAGTTCCCACACAAACTGGGCAGAGGAGTCGTGGCTAGTGGGCAATGGACTGAGGAGTATGAGCCGGCGCGCCCTCCTTGATTTCATACATTTTCCTTTGTGTTGTATTGACCCCTTTCAGATGCTTTCTTTTGTCAGAAGGGGACGACGGGTAGCAGGAGTGGAGCTCAGCCATCTAGCCGGCCAGCCCGGAGGCGGAGGGTATTTAGAGGCTGTCATACTCTAAGTAGAGTGATTACAGTATGATTAAAACAAAAACAAACAGGCTATTCATACTTGCCATGGTATTCGGATGCTCATCACCAAGTACACACTTTCTTTTCTCCAATACCATCGCAAATAGTCAATAGTTTCGACGGTCCGCACGGTCCCGGTCTGGGGTGGCTCAGTGCAGTGTTGTGCAGCGGAGAAGCAAGACTGCACTGCACCACAGACTACCAGTCTTTCACTGCACCAGTGCAGTGCGGACCAGTCCACAAGCAGATCGTAGCCTTGCCTCGATTCGGTATAGCTTATTCGCTGGGTAATGCCAAAAAAACACACTTCACCCCCGACTGGTATAAGTAATACCGATCCTGTTGCCAATGAAAACCATTTTGAACATGTTCAACATTGTTTAGTAGCATTCAAGCTGAGTCATGACTTAAAAAGAACCCAAATTCGCACATTTTTATACCTAATCAAATATTGAGTTTACACCAGTCCAGTGCAGTCTGGTTCTAGTGGACAAAAATGCTGTGTTGCATGGACCTGACCGAGCTGATGGCAAGGCACCCAGCCGGTAGGGCATATGGCACCCAACTACCTTGTATATATCTCGAGTCTTTCTCCTGCTCTCCAGTCTCTGTACCTTAAGTCTATTCACACGGCTCCCCCCGTCCATATCGTAACATGCTGCACTAGTCCATTCCCAGTTCCAACACACAAGACCAGACTAGACACAGACGGTTCTGGTCCGCACAGTTCCCAACCCGCACCATTGAAATCATTGCAAACAATTCCTCCGCTTCATGCAATCGCCCCCGGATCGAAAATGTCGATGCGAGGTTATGCATGCTGGTCAACGTGGAAGCATGATCGGGGCTGAGTATCTTCATTTTCATCTCCGTGAACTGTTTCCCCGGCTTTGCAGCCTCCTTCCATGCATCCTGGTTCCAAAGTAACGAGGCGCGGTTAGCCATGCTGGTCAAGGCATCTGGGTGCGTTTCGCCCAGTAACCTCTTTCTCGTCTCCAGGACCTGCGCCCCCAGCGGCTCGGCCTCTTTCAATGGCCCCTGCTGGCAGTCATTGCGAGGTTGCTCATGCGATTCAAGGAATCTGGATGCTCTTTGCCAAGTACACACTTTCTAGTCTTCAACACCTGCACAAACAGCTCCTCGACCTCCTTGAATCGTCGCTGGTTCTAGTGTTGTCGATGGGAGGTTTACTATACTAGTCAAGGTAGAAGGTTGCTTTTCACCCAGTACTCTTTTCCTTGGAATAGACTTATAACAGGTGGATATCGATAAAAAAAGTCTTGGCGAAAAACGAGAACAGAAAACGGCGAAACAACTCAGCAACCACGACAGTGAGTGACAAGTGGACACTGGGATTGGACTCCTAGCATCGAATTGACCCCGGAATGGCACTGCCAGCACCAGTGGATAACTGGAGGAGGCCAGGCATGGCAACCGCAGAACGCACACACAATTGACACAATACAATGACCAAAGAACTGGTCACAATTGCGACCCAAGAGGGCGGGATCTTGATTCTAGGGGCAATCGAGGTGTCACCGATTGAGACAACAATGAGTATCGCAGAAGCTGGAAAGCAAAAGATACTTGCCAGCCCAGCCCAACCCCTACCACCAGGCTTAGCATGGCAGACTGAATGCTAATGCTAGGGAGAGACGAGAGAGTACCATTCCGCAACCAGATGGACCGAGAAATTGTGCCAGTGATCAACAGCATACTTTTCACGTAGCAGGCTCCAGTCCACATTAGGATAATGACTGCAAGAAGAAATGCACACTGTACAATTACTGAAGTTACACATCAGAATGTGACTGCGGAGATGGCTCTGAGGTATCACTGCACAATCATCACGGCGGCGAGGACTGTCGGCTGAGGAGTAGTCGATGTTGAAAAGACTGAGTGTTGTGAAAGGCTAATGATCCATGTTGTCTATAATATATACACATGGCTTGTCGGCTCGATGCATTCTCATTGGTTGATGGTGGTACGTACCATCTTACTGTGGCAAATTACAGAATGCTCATTGGTTGGCAGATGGTCTTTTTCAGTCATGATTAGTGAACTGTGGCGCTTTGCGTGAGTGTGGCTCTCACAACAGCTATTGGTCAGCAATCTGAGCTGGCTAGACGCAATCTGGGTGGGCTGGCTCTCAACTTGCTGGAAACGATCTAGACACAATCAGGGTGGGCTGGCTCTCAACTTGCTGGAAACGATCTAGACGCGTTGGCTGGATGCGATCTGGACGGGCTAGCTCTCTGCTGGCTGGACATGGTCAAGATAGGCTGGCTCTTGGTCAACTTAATATGATGTGGACGGGGTGACCTTGGCCAACCGAATATGATTTGGACGGGCTGACTTTTGGCCGGCTGGAGATGATCTAGACAACGCTGACATACTCACTCTGAGATGGTTCTTGGCTAGCTGGATGCGATCTGCACAGACTGGCTCTCAGCTGGCTGGACCCAATCTGGACGGGCTAGCTCTTGGCTGGCTGTACAGGCTGGCTCTCGGCTGGCTGGATTTCATGGGTTTTGGGGTTTAGGATTCTTTTTTACCGAAGGGGGCGGCGAAGCCGCTACATACCTAGTACATTATATACAGTATATTTCTAACGGCATAGAAGGGCAGCAGCAGATCAGCAACGTATTTGAAGCAAAGAATGAAGGCCTAGTAATCTCCACCAATGTGCGGTGGCTATCGAGCCCCTGCACCATGAGGGAAAGTAGGCAGAATGGGAAATGGCCCCTTCATCGGTAGTTTTCGCTGTAAATCGGGGCAAGTTGCCATGAAGGGTGGACACACAAGGTATCAAGATGGCGGGAGTGTAGTACCGAGTCAAAGCATACGCCAACGCGGGCCAAGCCAGCAGGTGTATGCTGTGCAGTGGGTGAGGCTACGTGCAGAACAACTGCGGCTACTGCTCAGGTCATCACCGGACAAGTGACCAGAAATGCAACATAGTAGGGTTCATTGCAAGGCAGGGATTACTCTGTGGCCACACATTGGTGAAGTGCCCTAATTCTAGAGGAATTGATATTGCATTCGGCAGTAGGTATGCAAAGAAGCCTGAAGCCACAACAGCGGTGCAACATAGCTGCAAAACGAGTGGTGGACCGGCCGCAGTTGTCCGGTCACTGGACGCATAGCTGTCTGTAATGACAACTTATGGCCGATCAGACTTAGGCTTAGTAAAACAGTAACAACCAGAGTCACTCTACAAAAGAATGAAGTGCACACTGTGGCTATCGTTAGCGACTCAGAAGCCACAATTCGACAGACGGCACCCCAGGGGCCGGGCCTGACACATCAATTTGCAAGGTAGATCAGTCCAGGAGGGTAGGCTCTCCTCGCCCACAACGTTGCAGCCTAGATTCACTGGGTCCTAGGACTGTCCCGCATCCCCGGAAACAAAGAAGCAGGTTGTAAGGTGTACTTAGGCTGATATGCGTGTGGAATCATGGTGACAGAGCGGCCATACTCCTTGGCCTTGAATTGTGCTAGACACATCGCTGAGGGAAGTTCAGCAGCCAAGGCAGAGTGATAGGCTGAGGAGGGCAGCAAGTACTTCAGCTACAGACTCAAGGGCACGATGGGGACCAAGAGACGTATTATGATGACATGCCTGATGTTACTGGCTGCCACGTTCTATCGACTAAAATGCGGGCATGTACCCGCTGGAGTCTGCCTAAAATGGTTCCACCACACTGAGGATGACAAGAGCTGGTGGTGTAAAGGATCAGCGGCCCAGACATGGGAGCACCTCATCCACCACTACAGCCGGTGGAAAGACCAGCGAAAAGCCCACTAGAGAGCAGCGGGTGATGTGATTGTCTGGAAATTCCCGTCCAAATGAATTGCTGTATGGAGCGGACACAGAGGCTGACTCCTGTGTGGGGGGTGCCGGCGATTGGTATATGTCATTTTTATCGTTTAGCTTCCAATTATAAGCGGGGACGAAGGGTAGCGGAGGGGGCGCTCCGCCATCTACCCAGCTTGTCCGGAGGTGGAGGGGTTATTAGGTCCTATCCTACTCTAGTAAGAGTGAATACAGTATGAATAATCAACAACAATGACATTGCTTACCAACTTACTCTTTCCTGTACTTTCTAAAATTCAGGATTTTTTAAAGATCTTTATCATAGTATTGAGGTTTCGTCGTTTTTACAGTTGTCACCACGGGGGTGTGATTTCTCTGGATTACTCGTTTGTTACCTACAGACTTGGTCAGTTTCACCCTATGGGTTCGTAATAGAGCCGTTAATTCACATGTTTCTTAGTATTCTCCACCTCATACCAACGAAGCATCCTGCATACCCACGAACGCGACAACTTGGTTACACACCTATTTACGAAAAAGATTGATACAGAAAAGTATTAGTATTTATACCAGAAAGTAGGTTTTCCATGTCCCACATTCCAATACTTTCCCTTCCACTTTCCCGCGGTTGGTAGAGCAGCGTTGTTTTGTCTCTGGTTATCAACAATTACACAGCTCAAATGATTGCTGAATTGTGCTATCCAACAGTTGAGAAAACAAAATTTCAAACACTAAGCTACTACTGTACTGTATTCAATGATTTCACCAGTCCGGACGGACCCGGTGGGGGTTAGGGCTCAGTACGATCCGGTCGAACCATTAGGTCGGACTGGACCGAGCCCAAGACTGGCATTCTGGGACTGGAAGGGTTTAGTCTGGACCAGTCCGCACACGCTTGCAATTCCAACATTGTTTCTTAGTCAAGTACCACTGACAACATGACTCATCGTCACATTTATCACCGCACACCTTGGAATACCCACTCTGGGTGAAATTATGACAGTTCTGTTTGTATATCTGGTGCCATCGAGATATATTTCCCCCTTTAAAAGTCCGATACATTGAAAAAATACCCTAAACCTGGACACTGTGCTGGACTGGTCCAAATTAGCCCCGGCCAGTTCAGTCCAGGTCCAGAAACAGTGGGGATTGGTCCGATCCCGGTCCAAAAATTACTCGGACTGTATTGGACTGGTGGAATCATTGACTGCAATGCAACTATCGATATGATCTCAGCCGTCTGCGTTTTGACCAATTGCGCACTTGTCAACTGCACCCCCACGAAACATGGCTCGCAGAATGGTATCTGCGACTGAAATTTAGCTTCATTGATGTCTCCTCGCATTTAATGGTCGGCGAGTATGCAATACAATAGGATACAATTGGCTACCCGTGATACCACAGTAGCAGTGATAGAGGGTTCCTATTGACAGACTAACGTCCAAATGCAAGTATGATCGATTACCAATACATACTAAGTAATCTTAACGAATCTACCCCCTCGCAATTCAAGAACCAAATTTAATCACATCGCCAGTTTCGTTCCGATCCGAAATCTTCCAATACATGAGATGTGCTTAGTTATGTTTACGTTTACCTCCGTGCCTCATACTTGCGATACTTTTAAAACCCATCTAGTAGACAAAAACGCTCAATTTGCAACGATTTGTAGCGAATTTGGGACTCACTCTAAAGTCGCACAATGAATATCGCATATAGCATAATTCTGTTGCAGCACATCCGTACATCCTCCCTTCAGTACTAACTTTACCGCCGATGAGTCATGACTTGCATGTACAATTTGAGGCACGACTGTGTACACCGTACTTCGTTTGATAATATTGCTTAATTGTTGTAAAATGAAACATAGTTATAGTGAGAAATACTAAATTATGATGGAACTTAGGTGAGACGCTAGAAAAATTTAAGACCCAGACGCCTACGCTCAACTTCAAACACGCTCTCTCCTCTTCATGCATCATCGATTCCGACTTTATTCGGTTCTTATCTTTCGGTTCTGAATCAACTTCCTCGCTCAGAAACCTCTTCTGCTCGTATTAATACACTCTCCCAAGGTACCACCTGTTTCTCTGCCTGCTTCCTCCCAAACATAGTCAATGACAATGGCTTGATGTCGTCAAGTGCGGCTTGAGAAATATGGGCGAGCGCTTCAACGGAGATGGCACAGGCAGAATGTGAGCCACCTCCCATAATTGAATGGTCGAAGCTTGATGTTATAGCCGTTCTCAGCTTGTTGAGTTTTACGACAAAACTGTTTGGAGAGATGTTTGGGGGAAAGCTGAAAACATCCGCTTGCAGTAGCCTGGCAGCCTTGAACCCCAGATGTAGCTCTCCAAATATAAAATGATCGCAAACCTTGCCGACTATGGAGTGAGGGGCAATAAGACATTTGGTAGCTGTGTCGTTGTTGTACTGTTCATAGATATCCCGGCATACCTGGACGATCTTCTCCGTAGTTGCATTTCTTTGTTCAATCATTGCGTCTGTAAAAAATCGATGTATGTCAGGTATAATGTGGTATCCTGGACTACGTAGTCATACATACCTCTGATCGCTTGTGGGATGAATTTAGACAACAACGCAACCGACTCCTGCTCATCCTCGACACTAATCATACGCTTGCAGCGTGGGGGTCTTCCGTTTTTCACAAAATTCTTAGTTAAAGTCTTAAAAATATGGTCTTCCCGAAGCGCCCACGCTGCAAACAACCAGTTCTCATACCCAGGGATGCTTGAATATTTCCTCCAGCGATCAACCCACTTGCCATGCCATGGATGCAATTGCGCGGAACAGTCGTAGTAGTCGCAGATTGAAATAACACTGATAAGATTTTCAAAGTCCATACGTTCGGGCAAGTTCTGCACCCGTGCATGCAAAATATATAAAACAATGGCAAAAGCGGTGGGATCAAAATCTTTCGCGACCTCAAGTTGATAGTGCGAAGCCTGGATTGGTATATGTGCATGTAGCCCTGAATCGAGGTTTTGGTCAGGATTGTACCGAGTATGTTCTTGAAAAGCAGACCCTTGACCGAGCAGATCGCGGACAACTGGAGATCCAGTCCGTAGTTGATGAGAGGAAACGGTATATGTGGCGTGAATTGTGTTTGTTTTCAGAAAAATCTCCATATCCCCGTATTTGTAGATGTCTAGGTGGACGACGTCGGCAGCACTTTTCCAAGTCGGGGGACTGAAAGTACCCTCCTTGCGCAAGAATTTTTCCCAATGATGCCTGGTGTCTGAAACCGCTGGTTTTCTCGAAAACGACGTTAAATAGAGTGGCTTGATCTGCTCTAGTAGTGACTGCAAGCTCTGTACAACTGAGAGTTTGCTGTAACAAGAGGAATGGTACTTGAAATTTTTCAGAGTAATTTCCAATCCATCACGCAGCACGGTTTTTATATTCAGGAACATGGCCTCAAGCTGCAGATTTGCCTGAAACCCAGTATCTGGATTGAACAGATTCATGGATTTGAAACCCTTGCAAAGTCCGGCAAAGATGACGTAATCACACATTCGAACTCCTTGCGGACATTTGATCGGGGTGTCGTCTTCGTACATTGTAATGAAACCACGGCAGGTACGGACGACTTCTTCTCCAATTTTAGCTCGTTGTTCTGCTATAGCATCTATATTATTCTCATCAGCATATATCCCTTGTGAATTTGGACATAACTGTACTGATGATCCCCTGTGGGAGGTGACAATCCAACCTCTTCATATTCCCACCAACAATGATCCCAAACTCCCCTTCCACCATAACACCACTTTTCGAAAAGCGTGCTGTCATCTCGCCAAATGTGTTCTGGTCTCTAAATACCCAAGCAATAAATAGCCAGCTTTCGTACCCCGGCTTGGAGGTCAGGCTTCGGAGCGGGCTCATCCAGGTCTCATCCCATGGTCGCATCGTTGCCGCACAATCGTAGTAATCGCAAATTATGGCAATCTCCAAAAGGTTTTCAAAGGTGACAGACTCCGGAATGTGTTGCGCTCTACCATGCAACACATAAAGCACTGTCGCTAATGCGGTTGGGTCGTACTCTTCGGCTGTGATCCGGAAGAACGAACCTTTCGAGTCAAGAGTAGTAGTGGACAACCTCTGATGCTGTCTGAGCCCATTCGCTTCCGAGAAAGATGATTGAGGACCGAGCATAGCTCTGAAGACTGGGGAGCCAGAACATAGCTGATGTGAGGAGACACGGTAGATGACTTCAGTGGTCGATGTTGTCAGGCCGATTTCCATATCCCCGTACGGACAAATATCGAGATGGATAAGCTTCAGTTCTGCTTGGGTGGCTTCAGACATAGCTAATGCTGGAGAGAAAGAGACTTTCGTAGTGGTTGGTGGACGGGATATATCTAACAGCGACTGATGAGCGGGGTAACAAAGTGGGACGCGGCTATTATGGTTGTGCAGAGATGAGCCGCTGTTGTCTCACCGGTCACAACATATGCGGAAGGTGCGTAAGAAAATCATATGCGGGACAAGATTCCGAACGAATTATCCTCATTTTCAATACTAGGGGTGCATTAAATGCGAGGACCCCGTATCGGGCTTTTGAGTGATATCTTCTCATAGTAGCGAAGTTAGATTAATGTTAGAAGTACAATATACTCAACTTCGAAGTCTCACATTGGATGTTGAAAGGGCGGATTTCTCTAATTTTGAACTCACAAACAATGCAATATTCAGTATTACAGTGGTTTGAATTCCTAAGGTATGCAATAGTGACACGGAACTAGAGTATAGCGCAGGTAAACCGATAGTGTCTAACACCGACCAGATATAGGGGACATCAGGATATTAAGTGCAGCAAAATATGACCCATCAAACTCGAGTGAATCAGCTCTATGCAGTCTCTATGGGTGCCAATGTGGTAATATACAATATCTGGATATATATATCGATGCGCTATCTGGGAGCGCAATCTTTGGATATCGACTTCATGCTCTGGAAAACACTAGGTCGCCCGCACATTTGGAAACCTTAATTGCACATACTAACCTTCTGTGCAATTGGAGATCTCGGGGGCGAAATCTTGGACTCACTCACAACTCATTTACTCAGATCACTATTTCGGCGAATTGCGCCTTCTCGCACTAGTTACAATTCCGCGCAACCTGGCCAATATAAAAGAAAGGGTACATCAACGTTCCCATGTGACGCAACTGTTTTTATGACTTGCGATTATTGAATACGACCGAAGTTGCTTCAGGTACTCTGGGGAGCACGTAGTTAGATTAGACAAGCAATTTGCGCGGGTTAGAGTTTTCGCATGTGGCTTTCGAGCATATATACCAATTCCCAGCTTCCCACGCAATAAAAGTTCTCATGTGAGGTAAAGTATATATATTCCAATCTCTGGATTTTGTTTCATAGAGCTGATCAACTGTAGGTACAAGCCTGCACAAAGTACATACATATCTTCAGTAATTCGTTCCCTTAATTCGGACATTGATTTCTATAGTGACCCTTTTCCTGACACCTATAACAAGTAACATTCCTCGTCCTTTCCTCTCTCAAAAAGCTTATACTAATCTCATAATCGCGCATAGCGATTTCCAGCCTGTCGGGACTATTAACCAACGATTTATCCAACCAGAACCCAATCACAGCATCCCTCCAACTATCCGGCAGCCCATTGACAAGAATAAATGCATGCTCATCGTCCGCCATCCTGCCCTCCTCCGTATCTCCCTTGGCAAAATTGTACTTGTGCACCAGACCCTTAATCTTCGCGGTATATCTAATTACACGCTCGCACTCCTCTAACCGCACGCTGTACAGTTCCTGCCGGATCGACCACACATGTAGTCTCCGCCGGTACCCTTCTTTGAGTTTGTCCCACAGTTCCTTCGGGTCCGTTTCGTCTTTGGAGTGTATGCCGTAACGATACAACTCAGTAGCGGGGGCGGCGAGTAGAATGATTGAGAGGGCGCGCCTCCGGTTGCGACGGAATGATGCGACTTCGTCGGGTGGCGCGGTGGGCAGCGGCGGGGTTTCCTCGCCGCTTACGATTTCCCAGAGTCCTTCGCTGTCGAGGATGAGCTTGAGGAGGTGTGACCAGCTGAGGTAGTTGTCGTCGGAGAGAAGGTTTTGCTCGATATTGAGGGCGAAGATGGAGGACTTGAAGAGTTGGGAGGTCGATGTCATGGTTCCGGTTTATCCTAGAGAATAATTAGTAGTCGCAGTCGAAAAGGGATATATTGGTTGGGTGCACGAACGAGAGCGGTGCATCGGAGGAGGAAGGTCGCTTCGTAATCTATGCACTGTAGAGTACGTGGCCACTTACCCGGTTTCTGAGGTAAATGACTTGTCTTGTCTTATCTGCATCACATCTTATCTGGATAGTCTTTAATCTACATCAAATGTCATGGGCCCCCATCCCGTTTGCTGGGTAAAGACCCAAAGCTGTACTTCCCAGTGCCACGCTCTTATGGGCACCATCGGATTCACACGGCAATACCGACTAGACTTTAATAGCAGCGGAAAATCTCGAGTATAAACTCAATCGCCTTTAGCGTACGGATTCCCTGGGGGCCGGGGGTGTATTGAGAAATCTTTGCTCCAAGAACATCACAAACAGGAATCACGACCCTTCATCTATCCGAAGTTCAAGTTGCGGCTTCATTCGGACTGGCACGCCGACGGCTCAGGTTATTCCGCGGAATGAACCGGGAACCCTGTTCCGAGTGTTTTAGCGCCGGGGGAACTTAAATCCACCAGTAAGCTACGGGGGTTATAACTTGAGTTTCGGGAGTGCTGGTCCATTATCCCTACAACCGTGAACTATAGAAATCGGCACAGCGATAGGAGCAAAGCAGTAAGTATAGTAAGTAGTAGTTAAACAAACAAGATTTCATTGATGTGGGGGTTACAGTGAGCTGGTCGTGACGCTGCAGAACCTAAACATTGCAAGCCGAAGGTCTCATCGGAGGCAAGTGATAGACTTAAAGTAACAAATCACGTTCAAGTGTACTAAGGTACAAGAGTACAAGAGCGCGGTCGGGTAATTCACAGAACCTCACTCCTTTCACTACCAAGGCGTTCCTTTCCTCCTCTCTACCACCGCGTACCGCAACAAAACCACCAAAGAGTGGCTGGATAGTATATTCAGAAATACTCCGAGAAAAGGTGAGTCTTGGATTCCTAATTCATCGTGCTGAGCGGCATTGCAGTTAAGAAGTTTGAAGCCTGGTCTTTTGAATATATCTTAGGCACTAAGTGTGACGTTGAATGGTACTTGCGGGCCTCGAAATCCGTCCTTGAACCTAGTATCATTACCGATGAACTGGTCTGAGCCTTTAATGGGGAAACTAAGCGAGCCATCGATTTGACGCTCCGCATAGGTCGAGTTGCTGACCACGACCTCGGAGTAACTAAATCCGTGGACTTCCAAATTTAGTAGCATGGTGCACCACATGAAAGTGCATGAGGAGGCAGAAAAGGCAGGCGGCTTCCCCCAAAGTTTCCACATGGACAACATGAAGGTTTCCAGGTTTCGAAAAAGGAACTCAAGTTGGTTGTGTTGACAGATTGCAGCGTCTGTGTGTGGGATGAAGAAATATTGGCGTCCATAAAGTCGATGCTGTGTTCATTGTAGTATGCGTGACAATTTGTCGTGCGGTCTATGCAATCCAGATTAATGTCATCGGTAGTATCACGGCATTGAGAACATACCCCCAGCGTTGTGTATTGCGGGAATGTGCAGTTGTCGGAGATGCAAGAGACCTTTGGTTTGCGGATTATATCATCCCCTGCGGCGATAGTGAGAACAGATAAATATAGATATCTAACCTCGGCTAAGTTTTCGACGTTTGGAAATGTCGAGCGTAAATCATTAGCAGTGATATCGTAGTTTCCGACGAGCCCCTGCACAGATGACGAACGTGTTGAGTTGAATTCGCGTTTCGGATAAGACACGACTTGTTGCTCTACCGCAAACAATCAGCACTTTAGGTCAATAGTGGCCAGAGTACGTTGTCTTGGCAGGCTTCCCAATAGTCCGTCCGTCCATGGCCTTGCCTGAGACCAGATTGCAATTTTCGGAGCTCAAGATTTTAAGACTGGACGGACTAGGGCACTCCATGACAAGACTACAGAACTGCGGGCCCTATCCCTTTGCCGGTAACCGGGTTTGGGCCCATAGATGGGTCCGCTTTTAAAATACACATCACACAACCACAATCCAGCCAAATGCCCTCAGAAGAAATAAAAGTACTCTACATATGGTGAAACCCACAAAAACAATTTCATTTGGGTGTGAAACACAAAGCCTCATTGCAGTCTTCACACTTTATGCTGGTTTTCATGGTTTCTCCTCTACTACCCTGACTTCTTTGCCACCTGCAAAGGAAACAATCTACTCTACTTGCCATCAAATGTGGAGAATGCATTTCTTGTACCATTCTGCTGAGGGGAATATGGGTATGCTTTGAAACTGGTATGGTAGGGAGTGGGGGCGAGGAAGATTGAGTAGCAGGAGCCAACTGAGTGATTCATTGTGCAGTTCATATGTGGGAGGAACTTTTCATTGTTGATAGACTTTCTGCATGCAGCAGGTCATGTACATTGGAGAGACAGAAGTCAAAGTGCTACACAGTATGCTTATTGTTTGCTGGATGATCTCAAAAGATTATCAGGCAATTAATAAGAGCAAACAAGGCAAGCCTTCAGGAGTTTCAGTTGGTGAAGTGTGTGGGGACAGATGGAAAAAGTGGTGGATCTCCTGAATGCAAGTCTTGCCAAGGTAGGCTGCTGGTGGTAATCCATCCTTGGGATGGTAAATTCCATCCTTCATCCTGTCCCTGTCATGAGAAACTCCAATAAGAGTCATAAGAATCTGAATTGCCAGCTAGAGATAAAGCTTTGAAGTAGTAGCTAGCTGCCAAGAATGCTGCCACTCCTTTTCTGGTCCAAGATACTGCTGCTGGGCATAGGAATTTGTGTTGACTACAAGCTCTCTCAGAATGGGTTTGGTAAAAAGAGTTGAAGATTTGAATTGCAGAAATGGGATCTAGCTTGAGTAACAAGATGGGCAATCAGTTCCATTCTTTGTGAGGGAAGAAAATAGATTGCATAGAGTTGAATGTGGAAAGTTCAGGACAATCTGTCAAAATTTTAATTGGTTCTGTAAGTGTTTTGAAATACTGCTTGGTTGATGTACAAGCTTCAATCAATCTGACTCGCATAATATATGCTTTGTCTGACAAGCTATAACTTTCGCCAAGTTTGAGCATTGCAGCTGGAGCTCCAGTTGGTGAAGATGCATCAGCTATAATGACAGATCAGTGCTGTATCACTGTAGGTGGTGGTGGTGGTTGGGATGCGGTGTGGTTTGGACCAGAGTGATTGTCCACGACATGACAATTAGTACTTTGTTTTTGTACATTGTTTGGCAGGGATGGTAGAGATGAGAGTATAAGTAATGGGGATTGGTAGTTGACATTAAGATTCTGAGGTCTGGGGGCTTCTCTGCTCATGGTTGTTGTGGTGTAGTTGATGGCAAGTTGGAAGGTGGTTTCTGCTGGGCTGGAGGATGGTACTCTCACAATCTCCAAAGTACTGCTATTTATATGCATCTCAGCACCACAGAATTTGTCACACTGCCACAAGAATTCACCACTAGAAGCTTCTACTAGTTATCTTTCAATTCACAATATTCTAGGGGGTTTAAGTGGGTGTCTGTGTTGTTATAAGCAACAAGGCGCGAAAGTGGGCCGTTTTGTGGGCCCGCTACCGGCAAAGGGATAATATATTCATTGGCCCCCACACTGAAACTTAAGGTCAAGTTAATAAAGCTTAAAATCCCTGATTTGGTACAAGTTCATCTCGGCTGAAGGTTTCTGTCCGGACACTTAGGAAACCACGTAAATTATTGTGACCACGATTGCCAACGCCGAGATGATGATGGATGCAGTTTCAAACTGCCACCCAGACAGGACACTCAATGCAGATGAGATGCTGGATGTGGTGAATACAGTTAAAAATGAGGCTGGTTTCAGCTGCGCCGTGAGTTCCCGTCCATTCGAGTCGATTCTGTGTTGACTACGGGTTTGCCCCGGCGGCTTACGGCCCCCATTGGCCTGGCCTGCCCCCACAAGCCTCGCCTGCCCCCACCGGTCTCGCCTGCCCACACCAGCCTCGCTTGCCACTGTCGGCCTTGCTTGCCCCCATGGCGAGGTGGACGGCTCGGCACTGGTACTCTGTATTGGGCTCCGGCTTTGGCAGTCGGCATTGGGTTTCCCTTCTCTCTTTCCTATATATGTCCCTAGTTTTCCTTCTCTTTGGATAGACTGACAATTTCTCTTCTTCATCCTTTCTCTCTTGCTTTCAACAGGTTATGAGCCTGGCATTTCCCTCCTAATCAACCTCTTCGATCAGTTGATACGCCCTGCGACTTTTCCCTGGGTTGACTTGGTGTCTCCGCTCCTGGGTTGACTTGTTGTTACCGCTCCTTCAGTCGACTGTGTGACGACCTCTTGTCGACCTGGAGACAACATCCACTTCTCGCGGACGTGGTGACGGCAACCCCATAGGTCGACTGTGTGGCGACCTTCTGCTGACTTGGTGATGGCAACCCTTTCGTTCGACTGTGTGACAACCTCTTGTCGACTTGGCGACCGCATCCCCTTCTTCCTGACTTGGTGACGGCAACCCCCTTCAGTCGACTGTGTGATGACCTCTTGCCAACTTTCTGACGACAACCCTTTCGGTCGACTGTGTTGCGATCTCTTGTTGACTTTGTCACGACACCCCTCTTCGTTCGACTGTGTGACAACCTTCCGTTGAGTTGGTGACGACGACCTGTCTTTGGTAGACTGTGTGACGACTTCCATTAGTCGACTGTGCGACGACTACCCGCCATGATGACTGGCACGGTTAGCAAACTCAATGAGCGGAATTATCGCCAGTGGGCCATCGAAGCGGAAACCGTCTTATTCCGGCAGGGGCTTTGGAAGATTGTTACTGGTGAGATGCGTGTTCCGAGGCCTCCGATTATACCATCGACATCTGGCGAAACCGCAACTACTCCCAACGTGGCTCATGACCCCCGAGACTCTGACTGTAACTCTGAACCCGAATCAACTGAACCGGCATACCTATCACGCTTCGATAGCTTTCTCAGGGACTGGGAGCGGTGGCTGATGAACAAAGACAAAGCATCTGGACAGATCACTCACATGATGGAACAAACTATGCAACTGCGATACTGAGAATACAAGAAAGTGAACGAGCTCTGGGACAAAATCAAGGCAGATTATGTGAAGATGGTCATGCTTGTTGGCCAGCACAAGCTCAAGAAGCTGGTATTGTGCAATCTTGAATCTTACTCGTCAGTTGCAGAGTGCATATCAGCTCAAGATGCGCTCATCGGCGATCTGGGGATTTGCGATGTTATGATTGATGACAATTTGCGAAAGTTCTATATCCTCTCGAACCTCCCGAAATCAGATGACTGGAAGATGTTCAAGACCTCCTTGGAAATCAGTGGGGAAGCAGACACTACAGCAAATATCATCACGCATTTGCAATCATTCGAGGTCACCCTCCGCCGAGATTGTGGTATCAATCCCGACTCTGCCTTATTTGTGACGAAAAAGGGCCACGGTCAGCAACCTGATCAGACCAGCCAGAGGACGGGCATTGTGTGCTATGGGTGTGGCGAGAATGGACATAAGATTCAGAACTGCATGAATAGGAACAAGTGGGCATCATATGCGGATCAGAAGGTTGAAAGTGAGGCTAATCTAACCTCGACCTTAGCAATTTATTCCGAGTTGTACCTCTTCTAGATTGACAAGTTGCTTTCACTAAGGACCTCGGGGGAGTTGAAACTCGGCGAATTTGTGGAGGAGATTGGACTCGGATAGGATCATGGGCAGGACTTTGGGATTTCCTTTGTTTCAGATTGTGTATTTGGATTTACACTGTATGTTTGGGATTTTTTTTGGATTTAATGGGATTTGGAACTCGGAGGAGAATATTAGGCTTTCGTTTGTTTGTTTGGCTTTGTTTCATTTGTCTGGAAAGCCTTGGGCCAAAGGGGGAGTGTTGACTAGGGATTTGGCCCGGCGGCTTACGGCCCCCATTGGCCTCGCCTGCCCCCACCAGC
>Ga0307515_10005310_pt1 | contig 26192 bp, 2 predicted proteins | sample 17_EM_MG_FD_194513 | JGI IMG/M metagenome (GOLD analysis project Ga0307515, IMG submission 194513) | Populus trichocarpa ectomycorrhiza microbial communities from riparian zone in the Pacific Northwest, United States - 17_EM | ecosystem: Host-associated > Plants > Roots > Unclassified | place... | reverse complement strand
TTACTCGGCTGCATCGCCTAGGGGCTCTCAGGGGTCGCCAAGGCTAGCCTTCGGCTAGCCCTTGGCACCTCCTTATAAGCACCTCGGGCTTGCAGCCCTTCCCTCCTCATCGGTTCGTCTCTATACTCAGGCTATTGCCTACCCTCATTACCATATCGTCCTCTTCCATCGACTCCCTATGTGACTTATGCTCGGCTTGCCTGCTCCCTACCGTACACCCTGGCAATACTGCCTTATATAATATATCTAAGTATATAAGTCAAGAAGTCCTCTACCTATAAGTAGTAAAAAGGGAATAGGAAATAATTTACCTAATAAGAGGATAAATATAATAAGCTAGTTATAATAATTAAACAAAGAAGATCTAATAGGAGGTATTAGAAATAATAAAGGTTATTAAATTAAAAATATGAATACTATACCTCTAATAGATAACTTAGAGATAGGAGATATCTTTAAGGATAAAGGTAAAAAGGAAGGGGGTAGTGTTACGGACCTTATATTAGCGGTATTATAACTACTAAGAAAAGATATAAATGGGTTAGTTAAAATAGTATAGGAGGCGCTGGAACTAATTAAACTATAGGATTAGAGGAACTAAGTTATATAATTAGTTACGTTATAAGTTCGGAATATAGAAATATAGATATATGGGAATATAACGTACTTAGTATATTTCTTAGGCGCAGTATTATATATTTAAAGGACTATAGTTCCTACCTAGATAGTTTTCTCCTTTATAGTAAATCTTAGAATATAATTAGAATTAATCTATTAGGTAACCTACCCTACTAGTTATAGTTATGTTATCAACTTTTTTTATCTATATACTTAGCCTATTAACAAGTCTACCGTAGTATTTCCTATAAGGCTTTATTATAAATAAGGAAATGTATTTAAGGTGTTCGCCTATCTATATTTTTTATAAAAGCGTAGTATATTAGTTCGCTATATACTAAGGGTTTACTATTAAAGCCTTATAGGCCTTAAGGCTTATTAAGTTTTTTTAAATTTAGGCGTTAAGTTTTTGTGTAGTTTATATTAATAAAGCCTATACTAGTAGCTCTACTATCTCTTAAGATTTATACTTCCTTCTATTTTTAAGTATTTAAATTTCGCTGGGTATATTAAGGGAGTTATATTATATATTAGCGCTAGAAGAGCCTAGATATTTATACTCTTCCACTTTCTATTCTAGGGCGCAACTTAGTCTTAAGATAATTTATTTTCTAAGTTAACTAAAGGCGATATACTTTATAGCGACTGAGTATAATTTATAGAATGGGTATAATTTAAGGACTAGGAGGAACTTTAGCGGGCCTTTTTAAAAGGGTAAGTTTGGTAATTTCTTTAAATAGATTACCTTTTATTATATCTAAAGCATTCTCTATTTATGGCTTAAGTTCTTTATTTATTAGTTCCTAAGGGTATATAGGATTAAGTGGTATTAAGGTCTATAGGGTTATATATAGGGCCTTTAGGTTTTAGAGAAAGATTGCGTTTTAGGGTATATACTAGTTTTATATATTTTTAAATACAAAGTATAGTTAGCTTTAGAGAATAAGTTTATTTACTATATTAAAAGTCCTTATTAATCTATTAATATATTATAGTAAATTTAGGTAAGTCTTTTAGTAGTTCTCTACCTACTAACTAGGCTTTAATTTTATCTAAAATGGCTTAATAAAGGGCAGTAACTCTTGTGGCTTTATTCCAATCCAGCTCGCCAATAAGGCGTAGAAGTTTTAAAAAGAAACTAGTAAAATCTTAGTTCCGTTATTATAAGTTTTTAAGCTTAATAATAGCTGTATATTCGCGGCTAGAGTTATTATATATTTATTTTAGTAGAGAGATAAAATTTTAAAATTAATAAAGGTGCTATTATAGAAGAATAGATCTATAGTTTATATAGTATCCTTACTTAAATAAGATATTTTATGGCTAACCTTGCTAGCTTTAATAGGGTACTAATTATAATTTATTAAAAGTTTAAGACGGAGCTTAGTTATAAAGAGGCGTAGGTTATTTTAGTTTTTATTAAATATTAGAGGTTAAAGAGCTTTTTAGATTTTATAATAGGTATTAGATTTATTATAGATATAGATTAAGCTACTATTACTAGTTTAAGGTTTATATTTAATAGGCTAAGCTTAAATAAAAGTTATTTTAATCTTATTTATAGGCGGTATTAGGGTCTCTAATATAAGTACTTTTATATAATAAAACCGCTAGGTGGCGAAATGCCTGCTAAATCTAGAGGTTGTGACCGTAATTTTCGGGGGGGTTTTTGCCAAAAACCTACCCAATTTCTGACTCAATCTGCACCCCACCCTAAACTCCTTTAAGTAGCCACCTCTTATCGGTTACATCCACCTTATCCATCCATCGACCCTATACATCTTATCGACGCTATTAACCCATCGACCACATCTATCCCCTTCCTCTTCAACCGTCATCTGCATCTATCCCATGGCTCAGCGCTTGCGGGGGCTGTGCCTCTTAAGCTTAGGCCGATACTCTAGGGTCACTAAGAGGTCGAGCGATCTGAAAATGGAATCCAAGAGACGAGGGGCCCGTTTTGGCTCCCTCTCTATTCAGCATAAGCCTATAAATATCAGGGCTCCCCCCATTTTTCTGCAGGCCACTCCCTTTACCCCCATTATCTTCCCCATCTTCTCACTCTTCCTGTCCCTACCTTAAGTTATCGCTCTTTAAACACACGAACGCCATAGCTCCCCGAAAAAGAGTTAAGGATAGGGATAAAAATAAGGAAATTTTTGATTACTCAGTAGATTATTATATTAGACAACGCGATGAATTTAATAAAACGAACCTTACTAAGCGAAAGTACAGTAATTCTATGGAATACCTATAAAAACCGATTAAAGAGCAATGGGAAAAGTAAGGATCCTTTTCTAGTTAACTTTTCACACGCTTATAACTCTAGTAGATACTTCTATCTTATCAAACTTGATCCGCATAAAGCTCTTAAAGATTTTGCTATTAAGGATATATATAGCTTCTTTTATTAGTTACTCTAGGAAAGTTAAGGCAGCGTAGACTCCTCCAGGAGCGTATAGATATATTAAAATGTGCTCTACCTTATATATAAAGGGCAGACTGGCCGCATTAAGATCAACTTTGCTACTAAATTTAGAATAACAGGAGTAAGTTAAATTAGACACTTTTGACGATATTAATATGCTAAAACTCTTATAGGTAAAACAACAGCTAATTAAGGAATTCGGCTTAAGAACTAAACCGAAGAAAAAGCCAATTATACGGGTAGAGGATAAATTTAAGTGCCTTAAGACATTATAGGAGTTGTTAGAGATAATCTTTAATATAGAGGTGCACTAACTAGGGCTAGTATTAATTATCTAGCTTACTGGTATTACTGGGAATAGGCCGTAAGCTCTTCTTAACCTTTAGTTTAGGTATATAAGCGTCTCCTTACTTCCAGACCCTAAAGGGGGGGAGTAGCCGCGCGTTCTTATTAAGTGGAAGTTTAACAAGACAAAAACGTACCTAGGCGAGAAAGACGCGTAAGTTTCCCGGAATTTCCTTTATAAAGCAGTAAGGGGACTAACAGCCTTAATTAGCAATAAGATTTCTATTCTAGACATCCCAAACGAACCATATTTACTTCTCTACCCCTATACAATATCCCTTTTATTAGCCTTCCTATATAATGTATTTTTAGCGCTAAATTTAACCCCCAAACAACTTTATAAGCTAAAGGTCCCTCCTAGTTAGGGATAGCTTCCTTTACCATGGAAGGATAAGATGGAGGATATCTATTTATTTCGGAAATTAATGCGGACGGCCCTCGGTCTAGAACTTTCGAGCGACTAATTATATTACAATGCTCTTCGCAAACGCCTATATAAAGTTAGTAACGTTATAGGTATTAAATTCCCTATAGGTATATACTGCTTCTAATAAGGCAACGGAGAATCTCTTAATAGTAGTAGTATGTCTCTACCTATTTACGGTTTTTTACCCTTTAGTATATCCTAACTAACGCGGGTCTAGTATAGGCCACATTAGCAACGCTTAACGTAATCTTATCCTCCAGTATACTCCTAACTCTATAGTATTCCAATATAACTATCTCTCCTAATATATTACAGCGGATATATAAGCCGTATACTAAGGACTCTTACCATAAACTAAGATAATACGGGCAGCTACTAGGATAAAACGCATAATTAACAAAAATCGTCTAAGATATCTTATACCCGCCTAAGTGGCAGAGGCTTATTAACATCCCACTGTACAAAAATTGCTGCAGAAGAAACTGGCTCTTAAGGCTTAGATTAAGGCTAGAGGTAGAACCGTTAACAGCTATATAAGTATAGATGTTTATAAGGAATATCTAAAACACAAGCGGGCCTACGAGACTATATTTAAATTCCAGAAAACAACTCTTCTTAAGAAGATAAAGAGAAAGTTTGAAAAAGAGTAGCCTATTATTAAGATCTAGAATTAGATCTATAGGTTTTTAATTAAGCAAGAGAACGATACAACTATTGACAATTAGAAGTTCCTAATCCCGGAACAAGTCCGCGCAATAGACTCACTCTTTACCTTCGCCACTTCATCGCCTAAAGAGGAACGAAAACGCCGCGCCGAAGCTATAAATGCACTAGTGGCTCTCGGGTATATACAAGATGGCTACTATTACCTAATGCGACGGCAAAAACGAATGCCTTTAAGCCCTGTGCCTAAGCCAGTAGATCCATTATCTCTTAAATGCAAGCCCACCTAATGCTTCCTTTGCCTCGGTAATAGAAAGGCTCTCCTAGATAAACATATAAGGGAGTTTCATAGTCGCGGAGATTTAAAGAAGTATATTCTCCGCTATTATATAGGGAAGCATCAAGGTCCTAGGCCAATTATTTATAGTATTAATAGGGAGGAGCTCTACGGCGATTAGGAAGTGCTGTGTTACGCATATATAGTGCATAAGACTCCAACCTTACTTTATAGATAGTTATAGGTATCTTTATAGTATAAGTAAACATATACCGGCACCGGAGTTAAATAGGGTCTTTATTATTTAGGGAAATTGCAACTTAGAGGAACCTCTAGGCCATTATTCACGTGAGTTAGAGGCAATCTCCTCGTGTGTTAGCTAACTATTACTGCGAGAAAAGTCCTGTTATGCTTACGCTAACCTAAAATAGGTGACGGTGCATAAACAAGTTATAAAAGAGTTTTTTAAATGTTGTACGAGCCCTATATCTGATTACGAGCTCCTATAATTCGCAATATACAGCTTATATAACTATAGCTTTAGGCTAGTTAGATAGCTGGTTTGAGTTTAGCTAGCGAGTTTCGCGTAAGGATCTGCTTGCATTTCGAGTGTAATTATTTACTATAACCATTCCCTATCTATTTAGTCCTTAAGGTGTATATAGGTTTTGTTTTAATTTAGGGTTTAGAGCTTTAGAAAGGATCTTTATTTAGAAGTGCTAATCTTAGAGAAATAAGCTCTTAGTCTAGGAGAGCTAATTTTAGAAGAGATGCAATCCTAGGGAGAAGCGGCTTAGCTATATATGCTTAAGGCTGTGCAGAAATAACGCACTTAGCCTATACTCTTATCTAAACAACCCTACTCTCTACCTTCCTTAACTATCCCAGTTCGGATTTATAGAGCTGCTCCGCTCTATACTGTAAATAAACTAGTATTTAAGACGTATTACATTATCTAAATATCTATACAAGTTGTGTATATCTCCTGCTTTCCATTTAGTAAAGCTAGCGGATTTAGTAACGTAGGCCAATTCTAGACCTAGTATAGTGTATATACACTACTATAAACAAGGTCCTGGGGCAGCTTAACTTAAGTACTACACTATAAATTGTTACCCTTAAAGTCCTTATGTTGTCGCTACGGCAGGTTCCGACAGCGGAGAGACTCGGGACTACTATTTATCTAATAGCAGCTACCATCATTAAAGGTGCTCGTGTGAGAAGGCGCCTACGACTATCCCCCCCAGTTTTGCCACTATTCCACACCTAATAAATCGCTAGTAGTAAGTCAAAAGGAGAAGGAACTACTGTTCTATAAACAGAAACTCCTCTAAAGGAGGCCTTGCCTAGGGTTTGATTTAGTAGGGTAATGTGGCCATTTTCTTAATATATTAGCAGTATAGTATCTCCTGTTAATGTAGATAATATAAAACTCCCTAATGTTTGGTTATAATTTATCTAAGTCTATTTATATATAGGGTCTGTAAGTAGGAGAGCATTACTATTACAGCTATTAGGAGGTAGGAGATAGGTTATATAAGCGTCTCCATTACTAATAAAGAAAGGTAAGATGCGGAGAACTTAAGATTAGTGTTAGTAAGGCCAATGCTTTTAGCGTGTAGTATAGTTTACTATTTCCTTAAGGAAAACTAGGGGATCCTTCTAAGACGCTATAATTATCTAAAATTAATATCCGCTCTACCTAAGTATAAGTAAAACACTAGCGTAAGAGACAGAGAAGACAGATTAAAGGAGAAACTTGAAGGAGATAGAATATTTTTGCGTTTTGTTTCTGGTGTAAAGGTAGGAGAATATGATTTTATATTCTTAGATGCTATAAAACAATGTTTTTAGTAGCGATTTATTATCGCACAATTACCTTAGTCGCACGATTACCTTAATTGTACAATTTTCTAGCTCGCATGATTGCCTAGCTTGTACGATCGCCTGGCTCGTAAGATCTCCTAGCTTGTATAATTATCTAGCTTATAAGCTTATAAAAGCACCTAAGAATAGAGGCAAAAGGCCTTTAAGTAAGCTAGACACTATACGGAATAAGGATATTTTAGGAGACTTTTAGGCGCTGTCTTTTTTTAAGTACTCTTGCTAGAAGAGAGATTACTAAATAGGATATTACTATAAGAGGAGGGGATAATGCCATTACAGCGGAGGATTATAGAGGTAGACTATTAGCATCTATAGACCCCATAACTTACTAGAATTTTTAATAACTTCTATACTATTAATAAGACTTAAAGTAAGGGTACGGCCTAAAGATTTATTAGAGAGTTATATTGTCTTAGTTATACTCTAGAGCTAGTGGTACGCTCTATATACCCCCCTAATAATGTAAGTACTCCGCGTTATTAGAGGTACCCCTTATTATAGGTGCTTTATGCTTTTAGGGATACTCCGTGTTTCCGTAGGTACCCCTTACCTTTATAAATACTCCGTGATTTTATAAGTACTCTATGTTTTTGTATATACTCTATGTTTTCGTATATACTCCATATTTTTATATATACTCCATTTGTCCGTATATACTCTACGCTTTCGTAAGTGCTTCTTATTACCATAGGTACTTACCTAAAGGGGTGCCCCGCATTGCCGTGGGTACTCCGTAATATTATAGGTACCCCACATTCTAAGCACTCCCTTTTGTCGTAAATACTCCTTTTTATAGGTACTCCCTTGTATCGCAAGTACCTAAAGAGGGGAACCTACTATATTAGGGAATTACTAACTACTATTTTAAGGAATAGTTACTAGCTTTTTAGCCTCCTACCTAGGCCAAGTCTTATTAATAGCATAGAATAAGTTGTCTAAATTTTACTAAGTTAGGGGGTCTATAGATGCGTACTGTAACGGCACCTCTTACAGTACAGTTTGTTATTGTATTTCATTTACCCTAACCTCTCCCTTATTAGGATATACAGGATACCACTATTAAGGCTATCTTTATATATCTATTTAATTACTATATTATATATAGACGAAGTTTTAGCCTTATTAAGGCCTATAATAATTCCTCTATCTTAGTCCCTATTCTAAGGCCTTTCTAGTGCTCTTAATATAAACCCTTTAAACGCTTCCACAAAATCAAGCACTGTATTAAGTACGCGAGTTCTAACCTAAATGATTATATTAGGAAAACCAGGTTGAGCTATATAGGAGTTAGTTTCCTAGGTTGTTTAGCATAAGATCGTCGTCTAGGGGCACTGCGTTAGTTATTGGCTATGCGGCGCATTCTAAGCTTGCTTTTACAAGCTTAGCTTATAGGGTATAGCGCAGCGCGGCTGACTTTAGGTGGCTTAATAAAGCCTCCTAGCCACGTTAGATAAAATTATTATATAGCTACTAGAGATGGCATTCTAGCGTACCTAGCAGGCTTATCTTTAGTTGCTAGGAAAAGGACTCTAAGCATATATAAGAAGGAACTTTAAGATTACTTACAGCTAACCACATATAAAAGACCCGCAGAAATATTATAACTAGAAGTAGATAGTAGCGGAAGAAAGGTAAATATATAGGCGGTGGAAGTTAAAGGCAAAATTAAATGAAATAGATTACGTAATATATGGCACTAGTGCCCTTTGGGCTTAGAGCTTAGCGGAATAAAACCTTATTTAATAAGCCCATTTATACCTCCCTATATTTTACTTTCTTTAATTTAAAGTTTATTAAACATTTATATTAAGACACATATAGATACCACCTTTATGTAAGTAGGAGTATATATCCTTTTAGAGCACGAACGTTAACTCTAAAATTAAAGTATATTTGGAACACTGAACCTCTTAATCAGATTTATTAAAACTACCTATACGTCTACGACTGAACGCCTCTAACCCCTTCTTAAGAACCATAAAATCACATATAATCTACTTTAGGCCCTCTTTAAGCTAAACTTAGAGGTCTATACTACTTATTCTAGTACTAACAAATTAAGATATGTTAAATTTAATTATTATAAGGAGAAAGCAAGACCAAGCGGAGCCAAGTACTTTTATCCGGTCTTGCTTTCTCCTTATAATGATTAAATTTAACGCATTTTAGTTCTAGGATAGGTAGTGTAGACCTTTAAGTTTAGCTTAAAGAGGGCCTAAAGTAGATTATATGTGATTTTATGGTTCTTAAGAAGGGGTTAGAGGCGTTCGGTCGTAGACGTGTAATAAACTAAATAATATTAAAATAAATAAATCTATTTATAACGAATATAGGCTTTTATATAGGCCTATACTTATAGAGTTATAAGTAATTGCTTATAGATGTTGACCAAATGGAAATAAAGGGAATCTGCTTATATAAGCAGGAAACGCATATAAAGGACTCTTCTAAAACTATCGTCAACGTATAAGTGGTTTTACTTTAATCTTAGACGTTTGAAGTTGTTTGGCTGCTATACATTCTATACAGTCTTTAGGAACTTCGGTATCTCTACTCTTATTATATATAATATTTAACCCAGTATAACCACTATTGCGGCCGTTGCTTGGTGCTGTTATTCCGACATTATAGCCGCATATATAATGCTGCGTAAAAGCTACACATATAATTGCCTAAGCTAATAATTAGTACTCTTAATGATTATACCAGAGTTATACTAACGAGCTAGCTAGTGGACCCTAATTAATGACTTCCTAGATAATATTTCCTGTGGTCCACTTTAATTACTAATAAGAGTTGGGTAAACAAGTTTACGGGATTTAATAAACACTTATAAGGATTAGAGAGGATTTTTCTAAGGAGCATGCTATGATATGGTTATAGTGATTTATATACTAGGTTAACTTATACGGTTTATATAGGGAGCTAGAGGGCGCTTAGGATTAATACTGCTTATAGCAGCAACTATATCTAAATTAAGGTTTGTCTAAGACTGGTAAGGCTTACTTAACCTGTTACTTTTAGCACTACGTTATTAATAGGGATCCAGCCAATAAGAGGCTCTTATTTATATATATATGTATATCTCCGGTGTTTATATATAAGTTAGCTTAGCGTTGCGCCTTAACGGGTTAAGGGATACCTAAAAGTATTTAATATGGACCCTACTTTATATATTAACTTACACAACCTTTTTAGCTCGCATATTCTATGGGGAGCGTAATAAGAGGCTACGTGGTTTCCACTAATACCTTCGCTATTAGTCCTTATAGTTTAACATTAACTCTTTAATAGGGTAGTCTATAAATCTGCACGCTATAGAAGGCGCATTTTACGTTGTCTTTATAGTCGCCTAAGATTAGATAGTAGAAGCTGGTAGCGGCGAGTTTCGTTAGGGAGAGATGTTAATAGGGCCAGTTGGTACACGACTGGCTATTGGTGTTTAGCTTGCGTGTTACGCTTACAGGTTTATAAAAAAGGATGCTATTTAATTAGTATTTACATCGCTTTATCTTTATAAATTATATTTTAATTATAATGTAATTCTTAGCTAAGTTATAGTAATTACTAAAGATCTCCGCAAGAGTCTTTACTATAGTTAATTTAAGGCCATCCTAAGAAGAAATATCCCTTAGGATGCCCCACCTAAACCTATATTATACTAGTTTAGTCTTAGCAAATCTAGTAATTATAAATAGGAATTACGTTATTCTATTGCTTCGTTTCTGCACTATATCTAAGTTATCTTGTCGGCTTAGCCAGTCTTTAATCTATATATAATCTAGGCAGTTAGGCAACAGCCTTAGACTAAAACTTATATAAAATGGCGTAGGAGTAATAGAGGCACCAACTAATCAGACAAAAAAATTTCTAGCGATTCGCCCAGCCTATAGGAATCGATTTGGCAGAATAAAGCCCTAGGCTTTTTCCCTAGGGCTTTACTGCCCTAGGGCTTTATTCCTCTAGGGCTTTATTCCCCTAGGGCTTAATCCTTTAAGTTCCGGCTTAAGCTCTGACGCGATGCGAAATATACTTCTAATAGTGTTGCATAGCTAAGTAAACTCGAGTATAAAGGTTAATGGTGTATAATTAAGGATTGAATAATTTATAGGATGTAGAACGCAAGGTAATCTAAGATTATCTTAGGTGCCTTAGCCGCTTCTTTAAGGAATTTATAGTAGGGCCTTTTTCCAACGTGTGTTAATTTTAAATAACTCTAGCGGCATAAATATACCAGCTATAGTCTTAGTGCGCGATGCGTTTAAATTATAATATCTTCTTTTATATAATTATGATAATTGTAACTAGCGAACTACTGTATTAGGGGGCGAGATACAGCCTTAAAGTTCAAAGACGCGTTTTTGAAACTGGTCCCTTTCCGCTAGCTGCATCGAAATAACAACTATACTCCACCACCACTACTCCGTTTCCTTCCAAATTTACAAAGGCGCTAGCGAAGTACGGGTCGAAATTAAAGAAGTTGAAGAAGTCCGCCGGCCGTGTACTGATTTCCTAACCAGGCCTACTGCCTGCCTACCTGCCTGCCTGCCTACCTGCCTATGCCTACCTATCTCTATTTAGGCCTACCTATCTATGCTAACCTGTCTGGGCCTACCCGTCTAGGCCTACCTATCTATACCTATCTGCGGTGGTATAATTTAATTTAGGGGAGAGGTCGGCCCGATTTAAGGCTCTGATTGTTTTAATTAATCGATTAATTGTATTAATTCGGATCGTTCTCTATAGGCGTTCGCTAGCTATACATTTAAACGGTAGTTAGCTGGGGTACCTCCCTAGGAGGCCTTAATTTAATTTAGTGACGGGCCGATATTAAATCTCTGGTTTAATTCAATTAATCGATTAATTAAATCGTTCGTGGTGTTCGCTAGCTGGTTATTCGTCTAGTTCTAGTAACGGTCGTCTAGTGTTAACCGTTAAGGTCACTATTAGGTACCACCTTATGACTTACCACCCTGTTCTCGTATGTCTTACTACTATCTCGGTCAGCAACTCGGTTAATGACTTGGTTTACGACTTGGTCTACGACATAGTAACCAAATTAGTCTACTACCCTTTTTCTTATATATTTATAGAGGCTCTAGAGCTATATTCAATAGACAGAGTTCTTCTTAGTGACTTGTCCGTTCGACAGTTATGAGCCTAGGCTATTTACTGTATTATTTTTAATTTGAAACCCTAATTACCCTATCGTTAACTAAACAGTAGAGGCCTTAAAATGTCCTCTTAGCAATCCGAAACCCTTATTATAACGCATACTGTAATTCTAGTAGGCCTAAACAATTAGGATTAATGGATTGGTGTTATTAAATATAGAGCCGACGGTGAGAATATATAGGAGTACATTAATCTAGATATTAAAAAAAACAATCTACCTAGACACAGAGCACTATTAGAGCTATTACTATTAGTTATTAATCCTTAGAAGACTACGTTCTTAGCCCTTAATAAAGGCGAGAAGGAAAAGCTTTAAGCTTTGCGAAAATAGTACGATCGTGTTTATAAGCGATATAAGAAAGAGGAAGCAGCCCTTAAGTCTCTACGTACCTATATTATCAGTACTATATCTTATAACTACATCAACTACACCTTTAAAGGAAATACCGTTTATAATGTCCTTATATTACTTAAGGAGGCAGTCGCTCTAACTAATAACGCTTAGAAGGTTAATCTAGCTACCCAATATTTAAAAATAAAGAAAGCCCTAAAGAGTTAGAATATTGAGAAGTAGCTCCGCGAGTGGGAGAAGGTATATAATAATTGTAAGAAGGTTAAACTACCTAAGGTAGATAGCGATTGACCAGTTAAGGACTTCGTGTATACCATTAAATCTGCCTTATTAGGATAGTTAGAATACTGGAAAAACGAATTACAGAACCTTAAGGGGAAGAAGGAAAAACTGCCTACTCTTTAAGCTATTATCGAGGTCTACCGAAATTATTATTAATTAGACTTAGCTTAGAAGGCGAGGAGCTAGTATAGCTCCTACGTAGCTAGCTTTAAAGGAGAGCTAATTAATAAGCCTAAATTGGAAGATAAATTAGAAACTAAACCAGAAGCTAATTCTTTAAAAAGGATAAATAAGAAGGAATAGATAAAGCCGTGCCTATGCGGATTACTATACCCATAGAGGAAATGCTTTTACCTTATTAAGTTAATTTAACCGTCAGGTTGGAAACTAAATAACTTAAAAATGCAGTTAGTAGAGCAGAAGCTTGCTAAGGCTTTACCCAAATTTAAGGCTTTAATTAACCAATTAAGGAGCTAAGCCTTATCTAATAAGAAGCTAGAGAATGTAAAGAATATAGAGTAGAAGAGCTTACCTAGTAAACCACACGGAAGCTTCGCAGTTTATTAAGTAGGAGCTTATATCGCATTAGATTACGCTTTTTATAATAGCGTAATTTTAGACCCTATAACGACTTTATATATTATTAATAATAGAGTAAGATTTATAGGTGATATCTAACTAGCTAGTAAACAGTTATATATAGGATTGGGTATAGAAAATATTAAAGGCTTTAAAATAGCTAAAGTTATACTTATTACCCTATTAAGAAAGCAAAAGATCTATCTTATTAAGGCTGCGTATATACTAGGATTTTATACAAATCTAGTTTATAATTACAAACTTAATAATAAGGGTGTCTTTTAGCATAATAAAGGGAACTACCTCTACTGTCGCGATAGTAAGAAGTTCGTATATTACGGATATTACTATAGTTAGATAACCCTTAAATATAACGAATTAAAGCTGAGGATAAAGGACGCGTCCTTTACGGCTAAATTAATAAAACCTTTACCGAATTAAAAGGTGGATAAACGGCTTTAGTATAGTTAACTCAGACATGTAGGAAATGCTACAATTAAGTAACTACCTAAGGAAGTAACTGGGGCGATTCTATAAAGCCCTACGATAATTAAATATAAGACTTATGCAGTTAGTAAAGCTTATAAGATTATATTAAGAAGGGCACCTATAAATAAGGTGATAAGGCCTTTCTTCCGTATATATGTAGATTTAATTTAGGGAATTAAAGCCTATAACGGATATAAGTACGCGATCTATTTCCTTAACGATTTAGTTTAAATAAATAAGGTTAAGATATTTGCATAGAAGTCATTAACTACCTAAGCAATTATTAAATATTGTAATGTAGTCGAGCAACGCTATGGCTTTAAAGTCGTTGTTATTTATATTAATAACGAGTTATTGCTTAGAGGTAAATTTAATAACTAGACTGCCAAAAAAGGTATTATAGTGGAGTACTTAGCTCCAAGTATACTAGAGTAGAATGGTCCTACAGAACGTTCTAGGGGGGTGATTATAACAAAGGCTTAATATATGCGAATTAAAGCTTAACTACTAGAGGAGCTCTAGCCTAAGGCCTTTAAAGTAGTAGCGTATATAATAAATAGGACACTACGTAAAAGGCTTAACTGGAAGACGCCTTTTAAAAAGCTTTAATTAGTAATAGGTTTCTTACTAACTAAACTAAATATAGCTTACCTACGCGCCTACGGCTGTAGAGCCTATTTACTTAAATATAACATTCTACGCACTTAAAAACTTGCTCTTAGAGCCTATATTAGGTATTTAGTAGGGTATAATTTAACGAATATCTTTCAAATATATATACTAAGCGAAAAGAAGGTAATTTAAATAAGAGACGTTACATTTAATAAGCGACTTGTCTATAATAATAGCAAGCTAGATCTTGCAAATTTACTTTAAGAGAAAGCCGATTAAATACTAGAGGTAATTAATATAATTAACCCCAATAGGACGCTTTAAGAAGACTTAAACGAGGACACAAATAAGGAAAATGAGATTTTTGATAAAATTTAGGTAGACACTAATGGAAATTAATAGGTGAATTTTAGTAGATAAGTTGTTAATTATAAGCAACTAGACGCTTAAGGTAATAACTTAATTATAGTAGATATCTTAAAGAACGATCCTCTACCTAGCCTTCCTATACTAAAATTAACGCTAGAACCTTAATTAAATCCAACTAATATAGGTTCCTTAAGCTCCTTAAGCACCCTAAGATCCTCCGCACCCTTTATCTATTAACGCCCCGGTTTTAAATACATTGAAATTAACCCGGAGGAGTTAAAGGATAAGAATGGCACAGCTGTTAATAAGGACAATATTATATAAAGCAAATAGTTAAAGAAGCTAGTTAAAAGATATAAAGCTTATGTTGGTAGTTATTCGTTTCACGTATTACGTGCATAGGGCACGTGACCTACGCGAGACGCGTATATGTATTATCGACACTGCATTAAAGAATTAAAAATTATCCAACAACTAATACCGCATACGTATTATAATACAGTAATACTTATACACGTTGATTAAAGCATGTATACCAACACTAATTAGTAAACGTACAGATTAGGAAATACGCAATAAGCTAGAGCTTAAGAACCGTACTGGAAACAGTACACGGATTGCCTAGCCTTGTCTATTTTAGTTAAAGGAGAAAGCTATATTACCCTTAAAGCTTAAGACCACGTATTAGCTTAACTACTAACGCGTTAGATCGCCTAGAGAATTGTATTTTTACTTAGAGAAGATTATAACCTCCCTTAAGCTTAAGAGAATTTATACTAGCTTTACAGCTAATATAACAAATTGCTAAGAGAATAGCAGTCTTGCTAAGAACACTTTATAGGCCTAACGGCTATAGAGAACGTATACACAACCCTTAACCCCAACCTTAACCTTAACCTTAACCTTAACCTTAACCCTTATACCTACAACCATAGCATTAGCGGAGGAACAAGAATAGGCTGTGAAAGTTAGGAAACACGGCGGCGGAATTAATTTAGGTGAGATTATAAAAGATAAACTAGCGGAGTTTATAGAAACGAAGATTTATATATATAAAAAGGAGAACTTCTTAGATAATACCCTATGGACTATATTTTAAGAAGAATTTAAGGAGTTTACCCTAGAAGACTTTTAAAAGATGCGTTTGGATACTAGAGCTAAGCTATAAAAACACCTACTTAAAAGAGGAGTATGTGTTACTAAGTATAATGCCAAAATTACCCTATCTAATATATTATTTAATATTATCTAAAAAGAAGAATAACGCGAATAGACAAATAAGGACCTTATAGCAGCTATTAATGAGATAAAAGGACCGCTAAATACTGGAAGCTTATAAGATTAACTTAATCCTACCCGCGACGGTCTAGCTATAGGTTTAGCTACTAGCCTAGGATTAGCTTAGCCTATAACTATAGCTTTAATACCGCCCGGAATATAGACACCTACCCCTATAACACCTTAACCATCTACTACGCCTATACCCTAGTAAACTACGCTAACTGCTACCTAATAGCAGTATTACCTTTAATATATACCCCAGCAACCTGCCTAGCAGTAGTATAACCCTTAGTAACCTAGCTAATAGCAGCATACCCTATTGCAATCTACCCTATAGCAGTAATTAGACCTAGGAGTAGAAGGAACAGCCTTATATAGTAAGGAAGCTGCTATAGTAGCAAAGATGTATATAGACAGCTAGAAATATAACGGAGTTAGCGAGAGCTTTAATTTTAAATTAACTATCTTTAAGAACACCTGCAGAAGAGTTGGCTTGTAACTAGATAATTATATAGTTGCATTTCCTACTATGCTAAAAGGACTTGCATAAGATTATTACTATAACCGTACCCTCTTAGCCAGAATATACCTGGAAGCTTATACCTATATATAGAACTTCTTTAAAGGACCTAAGTTCTATAGAAAGAACCTCGTTAAGTGGAACGTAATTGCACTATAAGGTATTATCAACGCGAATACCAACAAGCCTATATACTAGTACCTTTAGCTACTAATTAATAAGTTATATAAGCAGCAGCATAGAATTAACCCTAAAATTTAAATACCATTATTTCTTACTAATAAGCTAGTTATAGCTTGCTAAGGAGTTCCCGCCTATAGAATTGCCGTCTTAAACCCCGGAGAAGACCTATCTTAGTTAATTAACAAATTATAGTCTTTAATTATTGTATAGGAAAAGGAACACCCTAGCTAAGAAGCGTATACCACTTTTTTTACGGATTATTGCTACTACAATTAAGATTAAGGCTAAAACTATAACTAAAATAACCAAAATTATAACCAAAATAACTAAAACCTTAGCCGTAATCGAATATATGGACAATTAAATACTAATAGTAGATCTAAGGGACGTTACTATATCTGCTAAAAAGAGAATTGCCGTTTATAAAGATATATAGAGGAGGAATATAATAAGGCTAAGGAGGAGTATAAAAGCCGCTTTAGTAATTAAACTAAAGGACGGTTTAATAACCGCTTTAAGGAACGCTTTAAGTAGTATATTATCGACTATAAAGGAGATAATAGTAACGACTTAGAGGACTTTAACGAGATCTTTAAAACCCTTATTACAGACATTAGATCTAAGCTTAACTTAAAAGAACTAAAGCAACCTTCTACTACCTACTTTATAACCTTTAGAGAGCTTACATTTAATAAAGCAACCTCTATAAGCACAGAGCTAGCCAACAAAGCCTCTAGCTACTTATTAACAGCGTATTAACGCTAAATCATAATATACCTTAAATGTGTTTATGGGCATTATAATAGACACAGGAGCATTAAGAAAGTCTACGGCTGGTTATAGACAATTTTAGGCACTATAAACCGCGGATTTATTTATAGAATTAGATACTTTAATAAAAGGCTAAGTTAATATATAGTTCGGAATAGGTACTACCTCTTTAATCGGAACTGTATATATTAATAGTCCGATAGGCAAGATACAGTTTTATATCGTTTAAGCCGATATACCATTCCTACTCTGTTTAGCAGATATAGATAAGTTAAAGGTATACTATAATAACCTTAAGAATGTCCTTATTACTTATACTAAAGAAGTGCTAGTAGTACAACGGTTTAGCTACCCTTTTCTCTTATAGAATACTTCTCTATAAACTTACCTCTTAAAATTCTTTAACCTAAACCCTTACTACCTAACGGACACAAAGTTATAATAATTACATCGTCGGTTTAGCTATCCATTAGTTAAAAAGCTATAGAAAGTACTAAACTAAGCTGGCTATAATACTAACAAGAAGACTCTTAAACATCTTACTAAGTACTGCTACTATTACTAAAAGCACGGAAAGTTACTAGGATAGTTCCGCTTTACTTTATAAGATAATATTAATTTTAACTACTGTATTATCGTTAACATTATATATATTAGCGGAAGCCCGTTATTATATATAGTTAATAAGGGAATATACTTTTAAACTAGTAGGTAGTTATAGAATATAAGCGCCAAATATATATAAGACGTGTTATAGATATACTAGATTAACATATACCTAGGACTACTAGATTTAATTATATATAATACGGGCAAGAACTTTATTAGTAAGGAATTTAAACAGTATATAAGTACTATAGGTATTAATATAAAGGGAGTTCCAGTTAAAGCCCATAACTCTATTAGTATAGTAAAACGATACTATAAACCGCTATAACGCGTATATTAAATAATTACCGTTAAAATCCTAAATATTAATAAAGATATAGCACTATAAATGGCGTTTAAGGCTATTAATAACACCGCTAGCCCTAATAGACTAGTTCCTACACTATTAGTATTCAGCGTATACCCTTAAATGGTTAAATTAGACGCACTATTACCGTTAGTAATATAGTAAGCAAACACAATTAAGAAGGCTATAGTAGAAATTCAGAAACTATAAGCTAAACGTTAAATCGCAGACGCCCTAAATATGCGTAACAGACCTAAAACTAACGCGGTATATAACTTACTACTAAACTTACCCGTTTTAGTATAGAGAGAAGGAAATACGGGCTAAGCTAGACGCTAGGACGGACTATATAACCTACTTATAGTTAAAGGAGAAATATATACGGTTAAGTTACTAAGTAAACCTATATCTTTTTAATCTACGGTTATTAAACTATACTTATAACCAGAACTAACTAAGGAGCCCCCGCTCTATAACGCTGTAGAGCATATAAAACCCGCACCTATGCCCCCACTTTAGGAAGTTGCCCCTTAACTAGTACTAAAGCAAAGTTAAGGTTGCCCACGTAAATACCCCCTACTTATAGCTATAGCAGATATTACAATCTACTTACAAAATAACGCTACTTAATTTAACGCCTTTTGTTAAAAGAAACTCACCAGTCTACTTAAGAAAGGAGTATTTAAGATTATAAAGCTCGTAAATATACCCCAAGGTGTATAACTCTTTAACTTACGCTTTATAGACAAAATTAAGAACCTAGGCACTAATAAGGCCTTTAAGAAGTCTTAACTAGTCGTGTAGGCGTATAACAACCAGGAGAAAGAACTTGTGTTAACTTAGTTACTAACCATTTAGTAAGTTAGCTAGCGACTTATCCTATATATAGCTGCTATAGGGCTATATAGCCTCTATCTACGGGATATATTACAAGCCTATATATAGTCCACTATAAACCTAAATCGTGAATTCTATATACGCCTACCCCACGAACTATAGAGCGAACTTAGAATTGGTAAGGATACGGTTTTAAAGGTGCTTAAGCCTCTATATAGAGTACTAGAAGCTAGTAACTACTAGTTTAAGACCTACTATTCGCACTATATATAGTAGCTATATATAGACCAATCCACGTATAACCCTTACCTTCTCTAAAGTAATAAACCCTTTAGTATTATGGGCCTATAGACCAATAACACTCTATTTTTAGTAGATAAGACCTTTATAGAGGCGGAGTAGAATAAGCTATATAAGGCAAAGTTTATAGCTAAGGAGCGTAAGCAACTTACGGTTAATACACCCCTTAAATTTAATGGCGGCCTTATTTAACTTATTCTAGATAGAATTACTCTTACCTAGGAGCGGCAATATAAAAACCTTAGCCTAATTAGCACTAAACTAGCCATAAGTACTGGCTTAAGAGAAGCTACTTATACTTTAACACTAAAAGACCAGTATATCGCCTAACGCGCTAGAGGTGTATATATTGCTTCTATTTATTAACTAGAGGCCTTATTTAATCTATTCTTTACTACCTAGGTAATTAACCTAATTAAAGATAATATAAAGAGTCTTAATAAGCGACTAAGTTAGTAGATTAAGAACGTAAATAGAGGCTTAAAGTTTATTAAGCTAGACGTTAACACCCTATAACTCCTAGTATTTACAGACGCTTTCTTCGCCAACAATAAGGACCTATCTTCGTAAATTAGCTATATACTAGTACTAGCGGACGCTTTAAATAAGGCAAATATCGTCTATTAGTCCTTAACTAAGTGTAAAAAAGTTACTAGAAGCGTATTAGCCTTAGAGTTATACGGTATAGCACATAATTTTAATATAGGCGCTATAATTAAATCTATAATAGACAAGGTCTTACAGGTTAACTTGCCACTCGTTCTCTATACTAATTCGAAGTCTTTATACGACTATCTTATCTAACTAGGAACTACGCAAGAGAAACGCTTAATAATTAATATAATGTGCCTCCGCCAAGCTTATAAGCGAAGATAGATTACTAAAGTTAAGTGGATTAATAGAGATACTAACCCTGCGGATGCTATAATAAAGGGTAAACCTTATACGGCACTATTATAGCTTATTAACACGAACCAAGTTAAATTATGGGCTGTAGGGTGGGTTAAACAAACGGACTTAGATTTAGCTTAACGTTATATAATAGGGATGGGATTAAAAGAGAATATTGTGGGACCCACCTATAATATATGGCAGAATATGGCAGAACACTAGCAGAATATGGCAGAACATGGTAGAATACGGCAGACGATATACCTAGCACCGTTACAGCTATTGTGTATTATAGATGGAAGAGCTAGTTATTGCGTACATGCTATAAATAACAGGAACAGTACGATTTAGTTTCTCTTAAAGTTGCTCTAGTGTTAGTAGTTATTCGTTTTACATATCACGTACATAGGGCACGTAACCTACGCGAGACGCGTATATGTATTATTAACACTGTATTAGAGAATTAAGAATCATCTAATAACCAACACCGCATATGTATTATAATACAGTGATACTTATGCACGTTAATTAAAGCATGTATACCGATAGCTTATTTAACTTACCTTAAAGAGGTAGAAACCTTCTAACTATTTTAAGTAGCCTTTTACGTAGGGCTTAAATATTAAAGGAAAATATACCGCGATAAGCTTTTACCTCTATCTAAGAACTAGAAGGAGCTTATAAGACACTAGTATAAGGTAGAATTTCTAGTAGCTGTTATAAAGGAGTACACGGATTTAGATAATTGTAGAATATTTAAAATCGTAAATAAGACTTAATTTATTAAAACGGTACCTATTACCTAGGTATTTACCTATAAGACAAATACTAACAGATATCTTACAAAGTTTAAAGCTCGACTTTGTGTAAGAGGTAATTTACAACAGTTAATCTATAAGGACACGTATATAGCAACTTTGGCAGCCAAAGTCTTTAGAGCTCTCGCAGCAATTATCGCAGTATTTAATTTAGACGTCTAGCAGGGTAATACTGTTAACGCGTTCGCAAATAGCCTAATTAACGAAATCGTCTATATTAAATATCTAGATGGATTTACTATTAAGGGCAAATGTCTACTACTACGCAGAGCTCTCTATGGACTTCGATAATCGCTACGTCTTTAGCACAACAACTTTAGCAATTAGCTCGTTAAATTAGGGTTAAAGCCCGTTAGTGGTAAGCTATATCTCTACTATAACAACTTACTAATCGTATTCTTCTATGTGGACGATATCTGCGTCGCCTCTACTAGAGAAAATCGATTAGAGCTCTAGAGCTTTAAGGGGTAGCTACGTGCCCTTATCGTCTATAGAGGTAATAGGCGATACCTTAGCTTGCTTAACAGCCTGTTAGGAATTCTCTAAGAGGAGCTTTCGCTTCAATGGCTAAAAGAAAATAGGGGTTAATATAAAATCTACCTCTAAAGTTTTATTTATTTTAATATCCACCTCCTGCCAATTGAGGCTTAATAGCCTTACCCTTTATATAGTAGTAAAATAATAGAGTGTAGGGTTTCCCTAATTAGAATAAGCTTAATTTTAAGTAAGGCGAACTCTATAATAAATAAACTTATAATCTACATCGTAATCCTTAGTATGGTATTGTACGTGGAAATCTAAAAAGGGGTTTATATTTTAATTAAATTTATAAAATTACAACTAAAAGTCCTTGCGGCGTAGTGGTATAGTAAGTTCTATAATTGCTTTAATTTAGAGCTAGCCTAATAAGATTTAGGGTTGCTTGGTCACTATAGGAAAGTTATAATACTTAGCGTAGTGTTAAACTTAAAGTGCCTCTGCCACTGCAGTGGCAGAGATACCCTAAATTCCTAACGATTAAGATTTTGGGCTGCAGTAGACCAACTACTTAGGGTGCCTTTGTTACTATAGTAGCCACTACAGTAATAGAGACACCCTATATTTATAAGTTTAGATTTTAAATCGCAATCGCCAAAAATCTAAAATCTCGTTAGGGAACGTAATCCAACTACCCCTACTAATATTATTAATATTAGTAATTGTCGGGAATATATTACGTGTTGTTACGTATCGCCGCGGCACTAGCGTGGCGAGGAGCCTTAAGCTCCTCGCCCTTCTTTATTAATCAAATAGACAATACATAAAGAATTAATAATTATTATACTATCTACGAACCATAGCTACGTGATATTATCTTGTGTAACTAACACTGATTAGTGGTTAACTTTACAGTTATACTATAGAACAGCTAGGTATTCCATTAAGAAGAGATAAGCCACTATACCAGTGCTACTCGTGCTAAAGGAAGCTGTCTTTTAAGGTTAGAACTGGCCCTAAACCTTAAATAGAACTCTTTTACAAATCTAAGGATCTAAAGGCTAGAACTGGTCCTGAGCCTTTCTAAGATTACGGATTCTTGCGTCTATTACGCAGAATAACATGCTTTACGAGTCTTCGCGATTTAAGGCCAGAACTGGTCCTGAGCCCTATAATCGCAATTACACGTCATAAACGCGTACCAAACGACAAATATATATCACGAACGCGTACTAAACAATAATCCCTACACCGACAATATATCCCTTCCTCTGAAAATATGGCTACTCTAAACGACTGGAGAGACTCCTTACCACTAGGGGTAGCTGCGTACGCGAAACTTATTGATAAAGATTGGGACAAATTTCCCGTTTTTAATATAACAACCTATACGGTAAAACAAGTTAATGGCTTTCTCCTATACTATATTCTCTTTTACTAAAGTAGATACTACGCTAATATACAACTATGGGAATATTTTAGGGAGGATTTTATAGGATGGACTGCCGACACCTAGGCACTTAGAAATATTAATATTGTTTAGAATTTTTGGGGCTTCCTTTATAGGAATAGGGTATACGTTGCTAAGAACGGTAACCCAATTACTAGTAATATTTAGGCCGTTATTATTAGTATAGAAGAACCAGTATAGACGGAAGCTGAGATTATACGTTAACTACAGAAACCCAAAACCAACCTATATTCTTTAGAAGGCAACTTTAATTCGGAATGGAACCCCTAGAACGCTAATCCTCTATTCCAGCTAACTAGTAAGCCTACACTACCAGAGACATAATAACCTCCGTCTTTAAATCTACCTGCGTAACTACTATAGACAACCTTAGGCTATTAAATACCTTAAGTTCCCCAGGCTGCCACATCTTAACCTATGCCTTAAGCTCTGTCCCACCAGCAAGCTTGACAAGAACCTCCGCAGCAACCTCCTCTGCAGTAACCTCCGCAGCAACCTCCGTAGCAATCTCCGCAACAACCTCCGTAACAACCTAGATCTGCAAATAGCATCTTTAATTAGCAGTAACAGTTATCTATTCCCCCATAAACATTTAATAAGCTTTAGAAGATTTAGCGTAGAGAATTCTAAGACTTCTGCGGTTCCCAAGGTAGCTATAAAGGTGGCTACCAGCGTGATTCAGATAGGAAGTTCTCATAGAGGGTACTATAAAAATCCTAGATACGAATCGCCTGTGGGTACGAGTGGAGGGATAGGTGAAGAGAGAGTAATGTAGAAGGGGAGCAGTTAGACTGGTATAGTCACGCAGGTAACCCATAAAAAGAAAAAACTGCTAGTATCTGCGGCAGCTATAAACCCGATAACTGTTGCAACTGATATATATACGAACCCGAACCGATAAGCCTTATGCCGATACGCCTATAAACCCGACCCTACGCTAGCACCGTACTGCCACATACCATTGACAAACTGATAGCGCCGCTATGCCTGCTATTACGATACTGATTACGCTGATACGCCTGCGATCTACCGACCGAACGATTGTGCCGATATGCATACGATCCCGATTACCGTCGTGCCGATAAGAACGACCCGAACAGGACTAGGTAGAGCTTTGCTCCCTAGAACACGACCCCATTGCCGGCATTATACTGCCGCCCGAACGACCCGTCGCTGGCACCGTACTGCTATTACAATAGACCCTTGCTGCCCTGCCTGCAGCTAACCAACCCTTGCTGCTCTGCCTACAGCTAACCAACTTCTACTACTTCCACCTATAGCTAGACCAACACCTTGCTGCCTTCCTATAGCACCACAAGCACAAAGAAAGAATTGCCAGTATCGGGAATATATCACGTGTTGTCACGTGTTGCCGCGGCACTAGTGTAGCAAGGAGCCTTAAGCTCCTTACCCTTCCTTATCAATCAAATAAACAATACATAAAGAATTAACAATTATCATACTATCTACAAACCGTAGCTACGTAATATTACCTTATATAACCAACAGTAATAGAGCCTAATTAAGTTATAGAGGACTCTTTTATATATATATTAAGTATAGCGTAAGGTAACGGCTTTAATAAAGTAAAGCAGTAGATTACAAATAAGCACTATTGGTTAGGAATGGTTATATTTGCTAAAGTCACTAAATATAGTTAAATAGCTATGTCTTTAGTTAACTCTAAGCTAGTATATAATTGCCTAATAAGGTAAAACGCTAGAGAATAAAGTATATATAAGGTTTAAGAACTACCTAGGTGCAAATTAGTATCTATCTACTCTACCTACTTTTAAATTAATATCCACCTACTCTACCTACTCTTAAATTAGTATCTACCTACTCTACCTACTTTTAAATTAGTATCCACTTATTCTACCTACTTTTAATTTTAAATCTACCTACTTTACCTATTGTCTTAAACGTCTCTGGCGCTTTAGTAGAACTATAGGTATATTACCCCCTAGCCTTTTTAGGTCGATTAAATAATATAGCGGGCTTAGTGGCGTAGGTAAAATAGTAGGGCTGCTCCTTACTAGCAAATTAGTAGATAAAGTTAGCGTTTGTTTAAACTTAGGAAGTAGTAAGGGTCGTTTAAATGTAATGGAACCTTATAGCAAGTACTACGGTGGGCTCGTTATTGGGCTAGGTGTATAGGTGAAGCGTAAAGTTAATAACGTAATAATAACTGGTAGAGTGGTTGCCTAACAGATTAACTTTAATTATATTCTAAGAATTACTATAAGGAAGGAACTATCTAGGTAGGGACTAAGGGTCCTTAAATACACAACCATACTTCTATAAAATCCTTCTTATATATAATATACGTAATATACGTAATATATATAACGTTCCTCCTATACTTTATATATCTTACGTATTATATTATATAACCTTAGTTACTATTCCTTGTTATATAGTTCTATTGGCTCTATCTTAGACTATGCCTATATTAACTAATTAGCTTCTTCTAACTCCTCTCTAAGTAGTTATAATATTGTACTTAAAGCGTTCGTAATACTATCTTCCTTCTCTCTATCTTCGTCCTTAAAGATTCCTAATATCTCTAAGTTGTTTACTAGAGGTGTAATATCCGTCTAATTAATTTAGTTAACATTATTACTTATAATACCTTTAAAGGTTTCTAAGCCTCCTTCTTCTTTATAGGTACAGCGTTATGCTCGCACTATTACTTTAATACTATCGCTAGGTGAAATAATACTATCTCTATGTTCTCGTTATGCGAAAAAAGGGTTAGTCTATATTACGCTAGCGAGTTCTTTATTTTAGCAACCTTCCTTTTACTTAGAGTATACTAAAGCAAATATTTATTTATCTTACGACGTTCGCTCTATATCTAACGCTAAGTATACACGTTCTATAACTCTTAATAGTTATTAAGTTCCCTAAGTAATTTATTATAGGGTCTTATATTTAATCTGCCGCTATAAAGCTTAATAGTAAGCTTTTGAGCGCTTTAGATAAACTATATCATTTATAGGAAGCGGAGTAAGAGGCTGCGGCTGCTTAACAGCGTGCCCTTAAAGCTTATCTCTCTGCTTCTGCCCATCTTCTTTATCTTAAAAAGGTTTATAAGAAGGTTCGTTTTAAGAAGTGGAAACTTATAGAATAAGGTCTACAGAAGCTTAGTAATAAAAGAATAGATTCTCTTCTAATAGTAAAGG
>Ga0307515_10005309_pt1 | contig 26198 bp, 18 predicted proteins | sample 17_EM_MG_FD_194513 | JGI IMG/M metagenome (GOLD analysis project Ga0307515, IMG submission 194513) | Populus trichocarpa ectomycorrhiza microbial communities from riparian zone in the Pacific Northwest, United States - 17_EM | ecosystem: Host-associated > Plants > Roots > Unclassified | place... | reverse complement strand
CTGTCCAGGTCGTCATCCCGCGCATCCTCAGCCAGGCCGATGCCGGCCACCATCCGATCGGTGCCGGCGGCCAACTGCCGTACTTGCGCGGGCGTGAGCTGCAGCACGACGCTGCTGCGGCCGCTGCGCAAGGCTTCTGCGACGCCCGGCTGCTGGTGCCAGCCATGAGCATGTGCCCAGCGCTGTACGGCTGCGCGGCGACGCTCCTGCTGCGCGGCGCGCCGAGCGGCGTGATCGGCCTGCTGTTGCTGCGACAGGGCTTGCATGTCAGGGGCCGACAAGGAGCGGCCGTCAATGGTCCCTTCCTGCCACTGGCCCGCGTATTCGGTGCCTTCACCGCTGGAGGCGGGCTCAGGCTCGCGAGCGGGCAGGTTCAGCGCCACCTGCACGGCGAGTGGTTGGCCACGATCCGACTGCGTCAGGGCTTGCGACAGCGGTGCTTCGATCAGTGGCCGAGCGCGGTGCGGCAGGGCTGAAGCTGATACGCGGTTGCCATTGGCGTCGTAGATGGCTTCACGGGTGTTGCCTGTGGCATCGACGTGCTTCACGAAGCGGAAGCGTTGGCCATCGATGGTGCGAACGCTTTCGCTGACCACGCCGGTGTCCGTCGACGAAGAAGGCAAGCCCTCCACGGCATGCGCGACGGAAGCGGTGACCAGTGAGCTGGCCAGCGCGAGCAAGGAGGTGACTCGTTTCTTGTACATGCTGTCTCCAAATGCTTGTTGTGCGCGTGCCGGATGAAGCTGAGGCGCGCGCGTGCATCCTAGAGACGGGTTAGTGGTCGAGATGCGCCAGATTGGTTAACCACCGCAGAGATCCGTTGCGGTTTGCAAGATAGGGGCAGGGTTGACCCCGTGTGGCGCGCTTCGTGAAGCGTTCGTGCGGCTGGCCGCGGCGCATGACAAGCGGTTCAAGCGGGCGGCCGATGTCGTTGAGCTGGCGAGCGTGGCGCGTATTTCGCGCGGGGCGGGCCAAAGGGCGAGTGAGGCCTTTCGGTACCAGGAGAATCAGTCATGCTGGTTTCTTGGCTTTCTCACATTTGGCGTCGTCGAAGGTCAAGATCACGCGGGCGTTCGCTGTGCCGAGGTCCTCGACACTGGATTTCGTGAGCACGATGCACCGTTTGTTCTGCTTCACTACCTCTTGCAGTACAAGTTCGAGCGTGGTGGCGACGTCGTGTTCGTCGATGGGTTTGGCAACGGGAAAGGTCATGGTGACTGTCTCCGGTTTTGAGCTGGTCATTGCGACAGTAGAGCGTTGACCCGTTCATTAAGGGAGTGAAGATTCTTTTGCACATCCACTGCTGGGTCGGTGCTCGAATAGATAGTCAGCTTCTTCTCGAAGTTGGTGACCGCCATCGTGCTATCTTTGTCGACGCCAACGGCCTTGGCGGCGTCGACGATTTCTTGCTGCTCGGTGGTCTCTGCCGCCGAAAAATTTGACAGGATGTCGTCAAGAAGTGCGTTGATTGCAGCGTCAATATCCTTAGCCTGGCTAACGGCCGCTTTCTGCTTCGCGATCGCTTCAACTGCAATGGCATTGAAAGCATCGGTGATCAAGGGCGTTGCGGCCAAATTCCGGGCGGCTCGGCCGGTCGCAAAGAACTGCGAGTTCGTCAGAGCCGTCTCGTCCTGCTTGCCGTCCGTGGACACGTTGGCAGCGGTGTCGATTGACGCGAGAACAGACGGGTAGATATCCTTGGCCTTGTTCCCGGTGCCAACCGAAACCAGCGGGATGTAGGAAAACTCTTTGCGCTTGAATCCGAAGACAAAGCTGTCTGGCAACGTGGTCGTGAAGCCAACCTTGAGTCCGGTGGTGGTCGTTGTGCCAAAGAACATCATCTCGCCGCGCGGGCCTTTCAGCGGCTGCGCACGGCTTGGCGACGGACCGCCGGTCGCGATCACGGCCGCATCTCCTGTCGCATAGACCTGGCGAATTTTCGGCGAGAAGATCCCGCCGTCCGACTTGATGGAGGCGACGACAGGCGGCACCTCGCCATTCGCGTAAGTCGGTGCGACATAGCCTTCGACCCTATCGTAGGCAATGCTCGCGGTCCCTGGCTTGGAATCGAAATCGATGCCGATTGACGTCTTGGTGACGAACAGCACGTGATCGTGCGAGGCGCAGCCGGCAAAGGTCAGCATCGATGCGCAGGCCAGCGCGGCAGCTATGGGATGGCGCATGAGGATTCCTCCGGAAGTGTCGAGAATTTTTCAATTCGCAAGTCCGACCTGAACTGGATGTGCACGGATGCATCAATCGGCACGCGGGCGAAGAGTCGGGTGTGCGCGTAGCCCACGCTGAGACCGGCATCGGGGGCCGTCGTGGATAGATCGATGCCGAGCGTCATCAGGTCCTGCGCAAAGGCACTACGCTCGGGTGAAGGCGCGCGAAGGAAGTACCAGCCGGAGGCAAGCATGTCGTCGACCGCAAAGAAGTAAGTTCGCCTTGAGTACCCGAGATGGGCGCCCGGATCGTCCGCCTGGGTTCGTACATGCAGCCCAACCGAATAGATCGACAGTACCGATACGTTGTCGTGGCGCTGAACATGGGCCGCCAGCGTCCCCACGCTACCAATGGCACAGCCACTGAGTGCGGCCGACATGAGTAGGACCGCCGACGCTGCCCCTCTAGCCTGCGTTGCGAACTTGAGCGATGTCAGGAAACCGCGCCTTGCCAGCATGCGGCGAATCTACACGCCGGCACCGGCACGTGGCTCATCAAGGTTGCGGATGGCGCGCCGCGCCCGCACGCGTCCCTAAATCTGAGGACACTCGGCGTGGACAGGATCGGAAGGCGGCCTGACGATGCCGGCGTGAGGCACTTGATTGGCGGACCCTAAGACCACGCAGAGAGAGGAAACCCATGCCTTACGGCGAACGGATCTTGCAAAGAGGCGCAGTTGGGGACGACGTCACCGAACTGCAACTGAGGCTTGCGGGCTTCCGGGGCACGCTGCCTGACGGCGACTTCGGCCCGGGGACGGAACTGCAGGTGAAGGTGTTCCAGGCCGACTACATGAGGCTCACATCACCCACGGGCATCGTGGATCGGGCCACCTTTCAGGCCATCGACAAGTTTGCCCAGCGCTTTCCCATCGACTTCCAAGCTTTGCGTTGCCCATGCGGCAACTGCGATGGATTCGGCCAGGGCAAGTTCAAGGGGTTGTATCTTGTTGGCGCGAAGAACCAGGAGCAATTCAATCGCTATGAGTATCCCGGCGTGCATCGCATGATCCTTTGGGCCACTCGCGCCCTGTTCGGCTATCGCCCCGACCTGAAGTTCATGTTCACGTCGGGCTATCGCTGCAGCGTTGACAACCAAATCAACAAGCGAACGACAACCAACCATCACGGTAAGGCCGTGGACATCGACATTGCGCTCTCCCCCGGCATGACAAAGCAAGGTGACATGGAACGTTGCAACGAGATCCGGGGCTTGTTGGTGGAGAAGTCGAACGCGCAGATCGGCTGGCTTGCAAGCAACCGCAAGTCGCTCGAACCTTCCGACATCGCACCTACCTGGGTTCACTACGACGTTCGCAGCTATGAACGGAGGTATTTGCGGGATGAATTCTTCTGCAAGGACTTGAGCGGGCTAGACAGGGTTATGCCGATCAAGGTCTAGCGTCGAACTTCTCTGCCGTAGCAACGTCATGTGCGCATGACGACGTCTCTACGCGTTGAGTTCAGGAAGCGAGACCATCAATGGAGGGCCATGCTCCGCTTCAAAAGGTACCATCGCCTTCAGAGAGGCCTCAATCATGCGGGCCCGCCCGAGGAAGTAGAGAAGTGCTTCATCGGAGAACAACGTCTGGGTGAACTCTTCGTGGTCGGTGCCTTCGATCGCAAGCGATTTGATGACACCTGCACCTCGCAAGCGCTTGGCAGCCTCCTCCAACGGACTTCCCTCGAGCGTCAACAGGTTCTCGTCTTCCGGACCAAAGTGCAGAACGTATTGGCGCCCATGCGCAAAGACATTTCGGATTCGGGAGAGGGCAATCAAGTCCTGATAACCGTCGCCAAGCACCGCAACGAGATCTCGAGCAAAAACCTCCTTGAAGAGGTCAATGAGTGAATCGAGGGCGGCCTTTTCTATCCGGCGCGCAATACCGCGGAGCAAGCTAGCAAGTGCATCGTGAAAGGGTCTCAGCGCAATGCCCTTCGCATCAGAGTCGTCACTCAGGGTTCCCGTCTGCTCCGGCATATGCCGAATCGCCCACCTTGAGGAGTCGATTCTGCTGCTGATGACCTCGACAATGCACGCCTCCAGATGGGCTGTGATCGTCATGTAAAAGAAGACGGCGAATCCTCGGCGCTCCATCGCATTCAAGCGGGCTCGGTCGCTCCACGCCCTCTCAAGGTAGGCGCGACTGAACGTCGTGGTAGACGTCTGTGTCCTAACCAACTTCATGTTCGACGGGTTCGCTTGGCGTTCGGTCATTTCGCAGTCTCCCGGAGGGGCGAGCGATCGATTGTGATGCCGGAACCGATTGATTGAGCTCTGGCGGACACGTCGTCCGTCAAATGTCGAGCGGTGTCTACGCTTCTAGAAGAAGATTTTCGGCCTTGAAATGCGGGCCGCGGACTTCCGCGTTGGGTCGACTCAGGACCTCCGTGACACGACCATGCGCGCAGTCACAGCCGCTGGCTGACGCGCACCGATTCGATCTTGAGCGTGAGAGGCTGGCTGGCTTCGACCTCTAGCGCGGGGCCGAGTGGCACAGGTGGCGCGAACGTGTGTTGCGCTTCGAGGCGAGAGCCCTGCTCCAAAGGGGCCAGCGTCAGCGTCTGTCCGCCCACACGCAGAGCGATGGCCGGTGGTACGTCGCTGGGTGTCAGCGTGGCCAGCGCGAGTGCGCCGCCGAGCGGCAAAGGGTTCAGTTGCGGCGATCGGGCCGCTTCGAGCCAGCCGGCCGCTGCCGGCCCCGACGCGGTGTGAAGCCACAGGCCGCTGCCATCCTTGGCGGCCATGCGCAACCAATAGCGGCCGCCTTGCAGGTCCATCGGCGGCCAGCGCAGGGCGATCCAGGCGGCGGCTGGGGTACTAGCGGTGATGTTGGTCTCGATCAACGCAGGTAGTGCCGGCCGGTCGCCGGCGTCGGTGCAGAGCTGAACCGTCCACGTCGCCTGGTCGGACAAGGGGTGCCAGGGCAGGGTGATGCCGGACAGGCGCAGAGGCGTTGCCAGATCGAGCGCGCGCACGATGCGCTGGTCGGGGCCGAGGAGGGTGCCGGTGCGGCCGTCGCCGGGCAGGGCGCTTGAGTTCACCGCTGCGCTGGTGCCGTCGCCGCCCAGGGTTGCCGAGACGGTGATCTGCTCGACCGGGCCGGTGGGAGGCGTCCAGTTGACGGCCAAGGTCTCGCTGCGTGTGCCGCTGAACTTGAGAGTTTGGGGAGAGTCAAGCAGTTCGGTCTCGGCGACGAGGGCGAGCGAGATGGCCTGAACGGTGATGCGGCAAGGCGCATCGCTTTCGAGATCGAGTCGCAGCACCAGGTCCTGGACCGGGTCTTCCTTGGGGTTCTGGTTGGCGGCCAGGCAATGCTCCAGCGCCGGCGCCCAGGCCTTGGGCGGCGCGTCGGCGGGCAGGGTCTGCGCGCTGGCCTGTTCGCCAGGCCGCAGTTCGAGCCAGAGCGTGTCGTCGGGCTTGCCGCCGCTGCCCGGGCGCACCAGACGCATGCGCGGGCTGGTCGGCTTGCCTGCAAGACGCAGCGCCTTCAGCACGCCGTCGTGGCGGACCTGCGAAATCAGCGCGATGTGGTCGATCACGCCGTCGACCACGTCGTCGACGATGCCGACGTTGCTCTGCGCGCCGGCGCTCTTGGCGCTCTTGGCCAGCGTACGGGTTTGCGGTGCCCGCTCGATCTGAAAACGGTCCCGGTCTTCGATGAACAGGGGCAGCTTCAGCGCAAAGGAGATGCCCGAGGGCGATTCGGTCAACCGGGTGTTCAGTCGGCCTTTGACCAGCGCGTCGTCGGTCACCGCATCGCCGTCGCGCCGGTGCAGTTCGAAATCAAGGCTGCGGGTGCCGACCAACTGGACGATCGGCACGGGCAAGGCGAGGGCGAGATGGAGGAGGTCGCCGGACAGTTTGCATTCGGGCATCCAGGTGGTGTCGCTCGTCGCGGCGTCGACATCGAGCGCCTCGAAGCGCAGCGCCAGTGTGCTGCCGGCGGCCACCTGCAGCGCATCCGCGTTGCGCGCCGAGGCGGTCACCGGCAACCACAGGCTGCGGCGAAACAGCGTCACGCCGTCTGCGGTCAGCGGTGTGTTCAAGTCGAACACCTGGCCGGCGTGCACCTGCTGCGCTGGTTCGCAGTTGGCGGCGGTGTAGAGCGAGAATGGGCCCACGGCGCTCAGCCCTTCTTTTTGCCAGACTTGGCAGGCGCTTTGGCCGAAGCCTTGGTCGGCGCCGTCTTCGGTGCCTTGGCAGGCGCCTTCTTCGCCGCCTTCTTCGCCGCCTTCACCGCCACCTTCACCGGCACCACCTCACGCGGCATGCGCGAGATGTCGAGGCGAACGTTCGCCAGGTCGGTTTGCAGCCCGCTGATCCGGGTGTCGAAATTCGAGCGACCGCGTTGGAAGGTGTCGAAGTCGGTGTTGAACTGGGTCAGCTGGCCGTCGAAGCGGGTGAACCGCTGTTCCAGCGTGGTGCTGCGGTCGTTGACCTGCTGGCGCGTCGCTTCCACCGCGAGCGCGTTCTGGTTCACCTCGGCGGCGCGCTGGTTGATGTTCGCTTCCATGCGCGTGATCTCGGCGAGTTGGTTTTGGGCCAGTTGCCCCAGGCCGTCGAGGCGTCCGTCCAGCCTGCCTCGCGTCTGGCTGACGACGCGGTAGGTGCCCAGCCCGCCGGGCCGCATCTCGCGCGCGCCGAATTCGAGCTGCGCGATGTTCTCGGCTTGCTCCTCGGGCGGCATGCGTTCGGTGTGCGTGGTGATGAAGTCGCGCACGCCGTTGTCGACGACGCGTTTGCCCAGCCACTCGCGCGCGAGACCGGGCTGGCTCGCCAGGAAGCCGGCGGCGGTGGTCACCACGGTGTTCACCGCATCGGGCCCCTCGATCCGATCGAATGCCTTGGCGAAGTCGGCTTGGCGCGTGAGGGCATCCTTCAAAAACTCGACCCACGGCCCGACCCAGTTCTTCCAGCTGACGGTGAGCACCGCATGCGTGAGGCTGGTGCCACCGCCCTCGGGCGGGTGTGCGTCGGCGCGCACGACGCCAGTGAGCATCGGCCACGCGAGCCGCCAGCGGCCAGGGCTGAGGCTGTCGACCATCTGCGGCCGGTACTGACGGGTGTACAGGTCCATCGCGCGGCGCAGCGAGTAGCTCAAGTCCAGCGCGTACTCGTCGGCGAGCGCGAGAAAGTTTGCCTCGAGTGCGAGCGGGTGCGGGGCGTTGGCATCGAGCCGGCCCAGCGCATCGAGCAGCGCGGACCGCTGCTCGGCCGAGAGAGGCTCGTCGGGTGGTGTGAAGAGGCGCAATTCGGCGCGGCCGTCTGCTCCGGTGATCGCGGTGACGGCACTGCCTTCGCGCACCGAGAAGCCGTAGGCATGGCTCAATCGCCCGACGTTGGTCTGCAGCGTGACGGCCACCCCGGCGCGCGGCTCGCCGGCCTTGCTGCGTACCGTGGCGAAGAGCATCAGCGGCTGGCCGAGCCAGGCGGGCTGCGGTCGCACGTCCAGCGAGAGCACCAAACCCTCTTCCGCCCGCAACGTCATCGGCCCGCCGCCGAAGAACAGATCGACCCAGCGGCGCGGGTCGAGGCCGAGCGCGGCCACGCAAATCTCGGTGAAGCGTTCGGGGCCGATCAGCCGCACCGAGCGCACCTGACGAATGTCGGTGTACTGCCCGCCGAGTGCGGTGCGCGCATCGAGCAGACGCTGCCCCAGGCGCACGCCGATGTCGGGCTCGTTGGGGAATTCGATGTCGCGCGCCAACTGCTCGGCGGCGCTCGCCCGGTTGAGAAACCCGAGCACCGTCTGGGCCTGAACAAGCGACAGGTCCGAGGGCTCGAGGTAGACCACGGGCATAGCGACGCTCCGCTACGTATTGATCTTGCCCGCGAGCACGCTGATATCGGCGTTGATCTTCTGCAGCCGCGTGCCGAGGTCGGCCACCTCGACCACGTTGATCTTGTTCACGCCGTCGCCGATGCGGGTGAGGCTGTCGGTGATCGTGCGGCCGGTTTCCTCCGAGGCCTTCATGCGGCCTTCGAGCACGTCGACAGCGGCCTTCATGGCCTGGGCTTGCGTGGCTTGCGCGAGGGCGACCTGCGCTTGCTTGTTGGCCGCGTTGCTCGCCTGCGCCTGTGCGGCGTAGCCGAGCGCTATCTCGGTGCCACCGCCCGCGCCAGCGGCCAGTTGCACCTTCATCGCGCCGTCGATGAGCGATTTGGCCTGCTCGCGAACCGGGTCGCCGTTGGGGTTGACCTTGCTCAACGCGAACTGCATGCCCAGCGTGTTGCGCGTCTGGCCGAGCATGCCGGTCTTCTGGTTGAACAGGTCCAGCCCGTGGATCGCGCCTTGCACGATGTCGTCCTTGGTGAACTCTTGCAGCAGCAGGTTGTCGAACTGCGGCGTCACCTCGACCAGGTCGCCGAAGAAATCGCCGACCCAATGCGAGATCCATTCGCGGAAGTCGATCTGGATGCTGGCCACGCCGCGCGCCGGGTCGGGGCTTCGCGGGTCGGCGTCTGGCTTGGCGAAGGCCAGCACGGTGGCGCGGTGGTCTTCAAAGCTGCCGAAGTTCGGCCCGCGGCCCATGCCGATCTTGTTGCCCGTGTACTGGACGGCGTATTGGCCAACGTAGCTGTCGAGGTAGCGCTGTGTGACCTGGTTGCTGTTGTAGCCCTTGTGAATCTGTGCGAAGGCACCCTTCACCGCTTCTTCTTGCGGTGTGGCGGCTTCGGTGATGATCTGCCGCATCGACTTGTTGCCGACCTGCGACTGAAGCATGTTGGAAAACTGCAGTTCGTCGTTCGCTTCGAAGCCGCGGGTCGAGTCGGCGCGCAGCTGCACCTTGGCGATGCCCTCTGCATTGACCTGGACGGACAGCGCGTTCTCTTGCGCGTTGGCGCGCACGGTGAAGCCCGGCGAGGCACGCAGTCGGCCCCAGGTGGCGAACAGGTCGACCCAGGGCGGGTCGCCCACGACCACGCTGCCATCGAGCGCGAGCACCGAGATCGTGATTTCCGCCACCTCGCCGACGACGTTGCTGGCGGCCGAGGTCGAGATCTTGACCAGGTAGTTCTGCAGCAGCGGGCCGACGTTGTCCTCCAGCGTGGCCAGGCGTTCGGGCACGGTCTCCAGCGCGGCCACGGTTGTGGTCAGCGTCGCGACGTTGGCTTCGAGCGTGGTGACGCGCCCGCCGAGGTCGATGAGCGTGGTGCCGAACAGCGCGAGCATCTCAGCCACGCTGTTCCAGTCGACTGCCTGGATCAAGTGGCCCGGCAGCCTGCCGCCCAAAGCCGCCGCGATCGCGGGGGTGTCGTTGAGGTTCATGGTCATGAGGTGCTCTCCTTGACGAGGCGGCCGTCGGCCATCAGTTGCAGCGGCACGCCCGCGGCGCGCGCACGCACCACCAGCGCCCAGACCCGCTCGACCAGCGCCGGCTCGGGCGCGACCGACGGATCAATCTGGAACAGGCGAATGCGCACGCCGACCTGCGGCATGAGCGGGTAGCTTGCAGCCAGGCGTGCCGACGGCGGGTAGACGAACATCGCGTTGTCGAAATGCCCGTCTTCTTCGTAGCCAGTGGTCTGGCGGAAGTGCCCGGGGAAGGGCGCATCGCGCGTGGGTGGCGGAAAGAGTTGCCCCTCGCGCGACCACCAGGGGCGCAGCACGGGCGCGGTGGGCGCTTCGTCGAGCTGCAGGTAGCGCCAGCGCGCGCCGGCCACAGCCAACGGCAGGAAGGGCAGGCCCGCATCGACGATGCGCGTGTCGTCGGGTTTGATGCGCATGCGCAGCTCGCTTGTCGGCACGGCCGCGGCGGCGGTGAAAGTGCTGCCGTCCCATGCGCCCTTCTCGGCGCGAACCGAGGGTGCGGTCAGCGCGGCCTGCATCGGGTCGGACACGGCGACGCGCGTGGCCAACTGCGGGTCGGCGAAGCGCGTGCCGGTCCACTGCTGCCACTTCGACGAGACGCTGTCGAAACGCCAGTGGCCGCGCGGCGCTTGCGTGATGTCACTCGGGTACACGGTGTCGGCAAAGCCCAGTGACACCCAGCGCGATTGAGCGAGGTCGCACTGCGCGATGGTGCGGCCGTCGAAGCGGAACAGGCCCGCGTCGGCGGCGATCCACAGCATGCCGCGGTCGTCCACATGCAGCGCGTTGACGGGGCCGGCAATGATGTCTGGAAAGGCTTCGAGCAGCGTGGTGCGGGCGTCGTGCACTGTCCAGCGGGCGAGGCCGTCGTTTGTGCCGAGCCACAGGCTGCCGTCGGGCGTCGTGGCCGTCACGCGCACAGGTGGCAGCGGGCTTGTCATCGCGTTGTCGGGCTGGGCCACCGGCGCCCAGTCGGGGATGTTTTCCGACAGGCCGCTGCCGTCGTAGCGGAAGGCGGTTTCGCCCTGGAAGAGGAACAGCGCCTGGCCGGTGGCGCAGTAGCCCTGGTCGTCGCTCACGCCCAGCGCTTGCAGGTCGACGCCTCCCAAGCTTTGCATGATGAGCACACCGTCGGTGCCCACACGCCACAGGCCTTGCTCGCCGGCGGCGGCGATGCCGTCTTGCACCGCGGCGAGCGCGCGCACGGCACCGTTGACATCGGCCACGGCCGTCCAACGGTCTTCGCCACTGTCCGGCCACAGCAGGGTGTGGAACAGGCCCTGATCGGCGGCGAGGAAGAGCTTGTCGCCCTGCGCGACGATCGCGTGGAAGGGGCCGGCCGGTGCGTCGGTCTGCACGGTGTCGAAGCTCGTGCCGTCGAAGCGCTGAACGAGCCACGCGGTGGCGGTTTCCACGATCACCCACAGCGTGCCGTCAGGGCCGACCGTGAGGGCGCGCGCCTCGCCGTCGGGCAGCGCCATGGCCAGCGCCCATGGGCCGTTGGTCGATGGGTCGCGTGCGGAGGTCTCGGCGGTTTCGGCGTTAGAGGTTTGCAGCGCGCCATCGCGCAGTAGCCACGAGCAGCGCGACGGCGCGAAGCGCAGCGCTTCGCCATCGGCCAGCGTGCCTTGCCAGGCCAGGCCCACGCCCGAGGGCACGGCGTTGAACTGATGGCGCTCGACCATCGGGTTGGTGGTGGCCTCCACTCCGTCGCTGGGTGCGACGCCTTGCAAGATGAACGCGGGCGTGCGCGCCGCATCGGGCAGCGGCCAACTGGACAGCGGCGTGACCAGGCCGCCTTCTTGCGCGAGCGGAATGACCAGCGATTCGGTGCGGGTGAGCAGGGCGACGGGCTCTTCGATCGCGAACATCGCGTCGCGGCGCGCGAGCGGTGCGGCCATGTCCTCGGGCAGTGCGGCCTCGACCAGCCGCGCCAGCGCATCGCGCGTGACCAGACCATCGGCATACGCAGCGACCACGTCCTGGATGCGAGCGCGGTATTCCTCGACCTTCTCGCGCAGGCTCGTCGGCTCGCGCCAGGGCGGCAGGTCGAGCAGCGCCGCCAGGCGCGCCATGTCGCACAGGTACGGGTACTGCTCAAGCTCCGCGAAGTCGTTGGGGTCGCGCACGTTGGCCGGCTTCTGCCCGCGCTCGCGACGCACGCCCTGGTAGTGCGGTGCCCACAGCGCGGCGTCGGCCGTGTCGGACCAGTGCGACCGCAGCACGTCCTGAATCTGCGCTGCGGCCTGGTCCATCGACCGGCCGACGGCGCGCAGCCACTGCGCAACCAGCGTCTGGTCGTCGGGCTCCGGCCGCCACAGGCTGGGCAGCAGGTCGGTGAGTTTCTCGAAGGCGCTCATGACGTTCTGCCGTTCAGGCTGCCTTGGGCTTGACTTCGACCGCGATGCGCGCCACCGACAGGCGCTCTTCGGTGGTCAGTGCGAAGGGCGCGTCGGCGGGTGCACCGAGGACCACGCTGGTGCCGCTGGGCCGTGTGAAGGTCCATTGCACGGTGTAGGGGTCGACCTCGGCCTGGATTGCGGGTGCCGGCGTACCGCTCTCTTGCGCTTGCAGCGTGCCGGAGACCCAGCCGCCGTGTGGCAGCGGCAGCACGCGGGTGAGCTTGCCCCACCCGAGGCTGCGCTTGGGCGCATCGGCCGGGATGGCCTTGACCGCGAGATCGTTGAGGTAGGCGAGCGCGGCTTCCACTGCCGAAGAGATCGCTGCCGCGTCGGGGATCGCCGCGTCACGCGCATAGCGCACCGACAGCGTGAGCCCGGTCGACAGCGACGGGTCGGTGATCGACAGCGTGCCCAGCCGCGTGGGTTGGCTCGCGAGCAGCAGGGAGCCGGCGGCGAGGTCGGTGATGGAGCCGCCGTTCACGGTGGCCGAGGTCAGGCGCGCGTCTTCCACGCCTTCGACGCCCATGGCCAGGCCGATCAGCTTGCTGATGCTGCCGTCGCTGCTCGAGGGCAGGCGGTCGAAGTAGTCCTTGAAGCGATCGCCGATGGTCGACTGGATGCGGCGCAGGTCGGTGTCGAGCAGGCCGGCGGCGCTGGTCAAGCGCAGCGCGATGTCGACCTTGACCGGCGCAGTGCCGTAGTCGAATTCGACGCGCACGCCAGCCGGGCGCACCTGGGCCACGCGGCGCTCCAGCAGCGCGCGGCGCTCGGGGTCGAGCGCGCTCTCATGCACCTGCACGCGCACGAGGCCCGGCGAGCCCGGGGGTTCGACCGCCTCGGCCTTGAGGCCCATGCCGGCCACGGCGCCAGCGATCGCGCCGAGCGTGCCCCGTTCGGAGCCGGCGAGGAAGTGCTTGGCGCGCAGGCGCAACTCGTCGTCGTTCTCGTCGCGGTCCAGGCGCGTGGTGGCCGCCGGGTTGGTCACCGATTCGATGCCCGCGATCGGCTTGGCGACGAGGGTCAGGCTGTCGGCCGGCAGGCCGTCGTTGGTGGCGACGGTGTCGCGGCTGTTGACCTTGCCGGTGGGCTGGCCGTCGGCCAGGGTCAGGTCGTCCAGCGTCTCGTACTCGATCTTGCCGTCGGCGGTGAGCACGCGCGTGCCGGCGGGGATGGTGATCTCGCCGCGCGTGTTGCGGGCGCGGGTGAAGCGCAGTTCGCCGCTGTTGCGGCCGGCGCACACGCGCGCCACGCCCAGCAGCGCCACCACATGGTCGAGCGCGCCGCCGCGCGCGGTGTCAACGAAGCCGGAGCGGTACACCGCTTCCATCTGTGCATACAGCCCGGCGGTCTCGAGGGCCACCGCTTCCAGCATCGTGCGCACCACGGAGCCGGGGTACAGGTCGTTGACATTGACCTCGCGCTGCTTGGGCAGGTAGTGCACCTCGAACGCAGTGCCGTCGTCGGGCCGCTGGCCGCCGGTCTTCCAGACGAGCTGCGTCGCGTCGCTGGAAAGCTCGTAGTCGGTGCCGCGCTCGAAGCGCAGCGATTCGCCGTTGCGTGCGCCCCAGACGGCGGTGAGCGAATCGATCGGCGAACGCTCCAGCGCATGGGCAAAAGGCTCGCGCGTGGCCCGCGCCGGTGGGTAGGGATGCTGCTCGGCACTGACGCCGCCCAGCAAGCGGTTGAGCAGGCTCTCGGCGACTTCGGGATAGGGTTTGCGTCGGAAGCTCATCGCAGTTCCTCGTTGGGTCGCGTCTAGACCGCCAGCTCGATCGTGAACGGCCCGATCGTGACCACGCCGGTTGCGCCGGCGGGCTTCACGCGCAGCAGCACGTCGACCGTCGAGCGTGCGCCGGGGGAGGGATTGACTTTCAGCTCGACCACCTTCTCGACCCGCGGCTCGGCCTTGACCGCCTCGAGGATGTAGAGCTTGAGCAGGTTGCGCTGGGTGCCGTTGTTCTCGCGGCCGATCAGCTCGTGCACGCGCGAGCCGTAGTCGGGGTGCGCGAGCGCGGCCAGCTCGCCACGCGGGGTGAGGATGCGCAGGATCAGCGCCTGCGCGAGGTTTTCTTTCCCGTCGCGCGCCACGAAATCCCAGGCCTGGCCACGCAGCGCGATCAGGTTCTCGCTCACCCGGTAGACGGGGCGCAGCTCGCGATGCGCGGCGTGGACCGCGAGGTCGCGCAGCAGGTGGGCAGTGGGTTCTTCGCGGACGGGCATGGTGAGGGTCTGCGTTTATCCGATCAAGACGGTGCCGCTGGCGATCACGGTTCCAGCCGGCAGGTCGGAAGGATCGTTGCAGGTCATCGCCGGGTCGCCCATGCGCGCAGCGGCCTTGCCGTTGATTTGCACCGTGGTCGAGCCTTGCTGGATCGTTGCCTTGTTCGACGGCGGCTTCTGGAACGGGCCTGCCGCGGGCATGTGCGATGGCGAGTTCGTGGCGGTCGAGCCGACCACCGCGGCGCCTTGGCCTTCGATCTGCACGTCGCTCGACAACTCGCCATCGATCGTGCCGACGAAAGGCGAAGGCAGCGGCGTGGGCACCGGCCCGCCGGGGCTGGGCACCATCTGGATGTGAATGTCGGTGGCCATCACCTTGTCCCCTTGCTTTGCGGCTGGCATGCCCATCTCGGTCACCACCCGTCCTGATTGGCGAGGAAACTCAGGATGCGCCGCGCGAACCCGTTCGGGCTGAGCTTGTCGAAGCCCTGCCCTGAGCCTGTCGAAGGGCTCGCGCGATAACCCTTCGACACGGGGACTTCGACAAGCTCAGTCCTCTGCTCAGGGCGAACGGTGGTGAGGTTCATCGCTGTTCGGCTTCTCAGTTGAGCTTGATCAGGCTGCCCTTGAGCACCATCTCGCCGCTTGCCTTCATCTCGACCTTGCCGCCGGCTTCGAGCTTCAGGTCGCCGCCGGCCTTCAACGACACGTCGCCCGCGCCTTCGATCTTCACCACGCCGCTGCCGTCGATCGTCAGCGTGGTGTCCGCGACCTTCAGCGACACGACCGGGTCGTCGTCGACGATGCTGAGGCTGAACTTGTCGGCGAGCGTCACCTTCACGGTCAGCGGCGAGTCTTGCGTGACCTCGACGCGCAGGCCGCTCTCTTTGTTGTCCGGGCCCGAGGGCAGCTGCAGCACCCACTGCTTCTCGGTGCTCTCGGGGGGACGGTCTTCATCGTTGTAGAGCGTGCCGATGACAACAGGCCGGTTGAGATCGCCGCCGACGAACTGCACCAGCACCAGGTCACCCACTTCGGGCAGGCTGGCGAAGCCTTTGCGTGGTGTGGCGACGGGCACGTGCTTGAGTACGAGTTGCGCGTCGCGCAGCACCACGTCGGCGTCGTAGTTGTCCGGGTCGGCGGGGTAGACCGCCTGCACAGTGCCAAGCTCGGTGCTGCGGTGGCTGCGCAGTTCTTGCCGGACAAGTGATCGCACGGTTGCGTAGAGATCGTTCACGACACGCCCCCCACGAGTTCGGTGACCAGCCCGCGGCGGGCGTCGAAGCGGTGCTGCACCTGCAGCGCCGCGTATTCGCCATCACCCACGCCGTTGGGGCAGCCTTCGATTGCGAAGGGAGAGGCCACGTCGATGTCCGGCGAACCGGGCACGGTGACGCGAACGGTCGTGGCCAGGCGCTTGGCCGCTGCGGCTTGTCCATCGGCAGCGCCCTGAGCCGCGGAAGTGCTGCGCAGCGCGCCGTCGGACCACAAGCCGATGGCAGGCCCGTCGCCGCTGGTCGCCTGGTTTGCGCTGTTGTCCTTGGCGAGCCAAGCCCATGCGCTCGCGCCTTGCGTGCCGGCGCTGCCTTCACCCGCGACGTTCGACGTGCCGGCCATCGCATCCCGTGTCGTGGCCTCGAACGCGAGCAGGTCTTCGCCGTACTTGAACGTGCGCACCGGCGGCCCGCTCGTCGCGTGGGCCTGCAGCTGGCCTGACGCATCGACCCAGGCCGCCACGCCCGCATGGCGGGCCAACCGTGCGATCCAGTCCCACAGGCTCGCGTGGTCGTCCACCGCGAGGAAGGGGTAGCTGGGCCCGCTGGCGATGTCGCCCGGCGTGAGCTGTGCCAGTGCGGCCCACTGCGACAGCAGATCGCCGAAGCTCTGTTGCTCGTAGCCGGTGTTCTCGCGCTGAGCGGCGAGCATGACGGCCTTGGAGGCGAGCGTCACGTCGAGCGAGCCGTCGCCGCGGCGGGACAGCATGGCAATCTTGCCGGCCAGCACCGGCTGCGGGCTGCCATCGAAGCCGAGCTGCACGCTGAGCTCGTCGCCCGTGGCGAGATCGGGAAAGTCTTCGCGCGGCAGGAAGCGCAGCCGAGCATGGGCGATGAACGGCGCCGGTGCCAGGTGCACGACGAGCGACGACAGGCTGTCGGTGAGCGGGTCGGGTTGTGAGCCCCCACCCAAACCCAGCGCACCGGCCGCGGCTGAAAGCAGATCTGAACCGAAGCCGCCACCCGCTGGCGCCGCCGGGCCCTTGACCAGCTTGACCGCAGGCCGCACGCCCGCACCGCCGGCCGCGGCGGGAAAGAGGTCGGGCAGTCCGAGGTCCATCAGCCCGTCCTCACGTTCTGCGAGGTGTACCAGTTCAGGTGCTGCGGCACGCCGTCGGTCGCGAACACGTGGTTCACATCGCCGAAGACGAAGGGCAGCGTGTAGGGCGTGAGCGCGTTGCGGTTGATCACCTGCTGTGTGCCTGGCAATGGCGCCGCTGTGCCGGGCAGGGCGCCGACCACGTGCAGGTGCAGGTGGTTGTGGAAGCTCACGCCGGTGTCGCCGGCCTGCATCACCACCTGGCCCTGGGTGACGGCCGTGCCGATGATCAGGTTGGCCGCCACGCCGCGCGCCGCGAAGGCCGCACGCACGCCGCCGTTGGCGCCGTGGCCGTACTGTGCGTAGGTCTGCACGTTGCCGCCGCCCTGGTCCTTGTCGTGCGTGTTGTCGACCGCGTCGTGGCGGATCAGGATGAAGTTCCAGCCGCCGTTGCTGCCGTTGGTCTGGTTGGGCAGCAACGCGCCACTGGCGGCCGCGGCGGCCACGGCGGCGGCGATGGCAGCCGCGTCATTCGGATCGGTGTTGCTCAGGTCCTGGTCATCGGGCATCCAGTCGAAGTAGTCGACGACGGTGCCGTTGCGAACGCACAGGACCTCGTCCTTGAAGTCGTGCGCGAAGTCGAAGGCGTAGACCTGCGGGCTGCTGTTGAAGCGCGCGTGGCTGAACAGGCCGAGGTTGGCCTGGCCGACGAAGAGCGCGGTGTCTTTCGCGTAGGGCAGCTTGTAGGGCGAGGCGCTGTTGTCGGGGTAGCCGGCGAAGGGCACGCGCGCTGGCGAATAGGCGTTGCCGCCGACCTGCTTGGTGGGGTTGAAGCGGCCGCCGTCGGTGTCGCCTTCCATCGTGTTGTATTGCTGGATCGGGAAGATCAGCGTCGCGATGGTGGCGATCAGCGGCTCCTGCCACAGCTGCTTGGGTGTGACGGTGCCGGCGAAGCCCCAGCTGATCAGTTGGCCGCAGAAGGTGCCGACGAAGTTGAACAGCACGCCGCCGAAGATCCACCAGAGCACGAAGGGCTTGGCGTCGCTGCCCGTGGCCACGGGCAGACCGTAGTCTTCGCGCGAGATGAGCTTGAAGAACAGCATGCCCAGCAGCGTGTTGACGAGGCTGGTGAGCGGTCCGCTCATGTCCCAGTTCTTGGGCCGGGTTTCGTTTTCGTAGGTCCACGAATCCGGCCGGTCGCGGTTGTCAGGGCCGGTGTAGTTGATGAGCGTGAAGACGCTGAGCGAGATGCTGCGCAGGGCGTTGGTGACCACGCTGATCGTGAAAGCATTGATCGCGTCGCCGCCCAGCAGCGTGAGCCACTGCAGGAAGCAGTTGGTGCCGTTGGTCTTGCTGTGCTTGCCTTCGAGCGAGCCGAGCAGCACCGTGAGGATGGGCACCAGCGGCGAGAACGGGTACTTCGCGCCCATGCCCCAACCGGCCTTCTGCGCGATCAGCGAGGGCAAGGGCGTCTTCGCGATGCCCGAGGAGCAGGCGCGGCCCCAGTTCCACAACCACAACGGGATGTTGACGGCATATTCCTTCGGGCTGGCGGCCATCGCGATGCAATGCCACAGCCCGGCGACGGCCTCGACCAGCACGGCGGTCACATGGGCCCAGGTCTCCAGGAAGGGGGCCGAGAAGGGGCCGAAGGTGAACCACTCGGTGCTCTCGATCTTGAACTGCTTGAACTCGTGCCACTCGGACGGCGTGTCCCTCTGGTCGAGCTGCTCGTCGGGGCCACCCGCGCGGCGCAGCACCAGCTTCTTTCGGTCGGCGCTCAGCCACACCTCGTCTTCCGGGTAGCCGGGCACGACCTTCATCGCCAGCGCGGCGCCCGGCGTGTTGTTGGAGCAGGTCTGGCGGCGCGTGGCATAGAGCCACGAGGCGTACCAGCAGTAGGTGCCGTCGTCGCTGCGCTCTGCAGGCGGGGTCGATGCGAGCGCAGGTGAGTTCGGCCCGGCCTTCGCCCGCATGCGCTTGCCCGGCGCAGCCTTCATGGCCTTCGACGCTTTCAGCGAGTGCGGCACCGGCGGCGCCAGTTGGCCACCCACCTGGGCGCCGGCCACGAGCCGCGCGATCTCGGCCACGGCACCCAGCACCGCCTTGAGCTTGCCGAGCAGGCATTCGCCCTGGTCGCGCAGCTTGGTGATGCCGGTGCGGCGCAGTTCGGCGATGAGCAGGTCGGCCAGCCGATTGGGGTTCAGGTCGAACGAGGGCAACACGCCGTACAGCTCGGGCTCGACGCGGCGCAGCGCGCAGGCCACGGCCATGCGCGTGGCCGCCGCATCGGCACTCATCGCCGTCACGCCTTCGAGCAGGCCGGCTCGCGCTTCGTTGAAGAAGAGCGCGAGCGTGTCGCGGATGAGGTTGCGATCCAGGCCCAGCGTTTCGCTGAACACCGCGGCCAGACGCCGCACCAGCGCGCGCAGGCCATCGTCGGACAGGCTGTCCAGCGACGCGGAAAGCGCGTCGACCGCGTCGGCGATTTTCAGCAGCAGATCGGCGGGAGACTGCGGCGCGTCACCGCTTCCCAGGTCGATGAAGCTCTGGATGCAGGGCTGGAACACGCCGCGCAGCTCCGGCAGGGCGCGCGGAAGGCCCTCGGTGATGCGGGCCTGCAGGTGGTTGCCCACCGCTTCGCCGGCGCGCTTGAAGGCGGGCAGCACGGCCTCGAGCGCGGCCGGGTCCATGACGATGCGGTGCACCAGTGCGAGCAGCTCGTCGCCCAGGTCGGCTTCACGCGAGCGACCTGCCATGCGGGCCAGCGTTTGCGGCTGCAGCAGGGTGGAGGCGATACCAACACTCATGCTGGCAACTCCTCAGTGCGATCGTTCTCCGACGTGTACCAGGTCAGGCGCACGGGCACGCCGTCGCCCGGCACGTCGGCGAAGACGAAGGGCAGCGTGTACAGCTCCAGCGAGTCGTCGGCCACGCGCAAGGCGCGATCGGTCATGCTGGCGGGTGTCGCCGCGCCCGGTTGCAGATGCATGTGCAGGTGGTTGTGCATGCTCTTGCCGGTGTCGCCGGCCTGCATGACCGGGTTGCCCTGCTGCACCCGGGTGCCGATGATGTTCGGCGGCTCGATGTTGTAGGTGTCCTTGAAGACCTTGCGCACGCTGCCGTTCACGCCGTGCATGTAGATCGCATAGGTCGTCACGTCGGCGCCGTCGAAGCCTTTGTCGTGGTCGTCGTCCCGCTCGTCGTGGCGGATCAGCACGTAGTTGCGCTTGGTGGTGTCGGTTTCGCCGCGCCAGTTGCCGGTGGCGCCGAGTGCATCCATGAAATCGAAAGCCTCCTTGGCGGCATCCTTTTGCGTCTGGTCGTCCGGGTCGGTGTCGTCGGGCACCCAGTCGAACCAGTCGACCACCGTGCCGCCGCGCGCTGCCAGCACCTCGTCGCCGAAGTCATGGGCGAAGTCGATCGCATAGACCTGCGGCTTGTTGCCGTTGTGCAGCGCCATGTGGCTGAACATGCCCAGGTGCGCCTGGCCGATAAAGTAGTGGACGTCCTTCTCGTAGGGCAGCTTGTAGGGTGAGCCATCCTTGGGCGGATAGCCGTCGAAGTCGGCGCGTGCCGGCTTGTATTCCTCGTGGTCCTTGTTGATCTTGGGCGTGTAGTGGCCGTCGTTGGTGTCGCCTTCGCGGAACAGGTAGAAATACAGCACGAAGTCGCGCAGGCCGCGCAGGGCGCCCCAGCCGAGTTCCTTGGCGAGCAGGCCGCCGTCCACGTGCCGCGACAGGCCCCACACGGCGAGCGCACCGAGCGCGCTGCCCACGGCGCCGACAGCCGGCGCGCCCAGCAGCCACCATCCGAAGACCTCCCAGTTCTGGTCGTAGAACGGGTACGAGTAGTACTCGCGCGGGATCAGCTCCACATACAGCCACAGCGAGAGGAACGCGGCGGCGCCGATCACCGGCCCGCCGTGCTGCCAGTTGCAAGGTACGGTGCCGGCCGCGTCGGGCCCGGTCTGGTTGATCAGCGTGAAGATGCTGATCAGCACATCGTGGCCGCCGCGCATCAGGACGTAGGGCACCCAGGTGTTCAGCATGTCGGCGCCGAACAGCGTGGCCCAGTAGGCGAAGCCGGCCGCGTGGTTCTCGGTCTTGGTGTGGATGCCTTCGAATGACGTCGCGATCACAAGGATCCAGGTCAGCATCGGCGTCATGAAGAAGCTGGAGCCGGCGCCAGAGTCAGCGCGCCGCGAGAAGGCCGAGGCCAGCGGCAGCCCGGCTGCACTGAAGGCCGCGCGCAGCCAGCACCACAGCCACTGGCTGATGTTGTTGCCGTACTCCTGCGGGCTCTGTGCCATGCGCACGATGTGCCAGACGCCACGGCCGGTCTCGGTGGCCGCATCGGCCACGCGCGTGAACACTTCGAGGAACTCGGGCGGGAAGGTGCCGAAGCTGTAGAAGTCGTCCTTTTCGCTTAGCGCAACGGTGGGGTTCTTCTTGAACGGGATCGCCTCGTGCCACGCGAACGGAGCGGCGGCGTTGTACAGCACGCTGTCCGAGCCTTCGACCTGGCGCAGCACCAGCGATTGACGGTCGTTGCTGTGCCAGACCTCGTCGCAGGGATAGCCAGGCAACCATTGCGCATGCCCCTGGCGGCGATGCGCATAGAGCCAGGAGCCGTACCAGCAGAAGGTGCCGTCGTCGCTGCGCGGCGGCACCGTCGCTGCCGCCGCCGCCGCAGCCTTCGACATGCTCTTGCGAGCGGGGCCGTTGCTACGCGCGTGGGCTCGGCGCATCGCGCGCGAAGGTGGGGCGGTCTTTGGCGCTGCGTTGACCGTCACCTCTGCCGCGCGCGCCAACGCAGCGGCGGCAGTGAGTGTGGCGCGCAGCTTGCCCAGCATGCAGCCGAACTTCGCGCGCAGCTCTTCCAGGCCCAGGCGGCGCAGTGCGGCCAGCAACAGCGTGGCGATGCGGTCCGGCTGCAGGTCCAGCGTTGGCAAACGGTCCAGGCCGATGGCCAGCACACGGTCGAGGAAGCAGGCGAGGGCGCGCGCCGTGGCACGCGCTTCGGCGTCAACGTCTTGCATGCCGCGCAGGTTCAGCACCGCGTCAAGCAGGGTGCGGCGCAGCTCGTCGCGCAGCAGCTGCTGGCTCAGGCCGAGGTCGTTGCTGACGAACTGTGCGGCACTGCGGATCGCGGCGCGCAGCCCTTCATCGGTGAGTGCGGCCGGCAGCGCCTCCAGCGCGCCCAGGGCCTCGGCAGCCCAGTCGAGCAGGTCGGCTGCGCTCTGCGATGCGCTCGTTCCGACACCGGCGCACAAGCCGGACGTCAGCGGTGCAAGGCACTCGTTGATCTTTTGCTGCAGTTGCGGCAGGCGCGGCTGCCACTGTGCCAACAGCCGTTCGGCCAACGCTTCCAGCGACGAGGCGAAGGCCGGTGCGAGCGCCGTGGCAATCTCCGGCGAGCCCATGAGCCGGTGCGCCAGCGCGACGAACTCGTCGCCCAGATCCTCTTCCGGCAGCCGGCCTTGCATGCGGCCGAGCATCTGGGGCTGCAGCAGGATCGACGCGATGGTCATGGTCGCGCTTTGCTACAGCGACACGCCGCCGCTGACGGATCCGCCGCCGCCCGGCGCGGCGGTCAGCAGATCGCGGTAAGCGACGTCGACACGACCGATCTCGACGCCCAGCTGCGCGTCGAGGCTGTTGAGCCAGTCGATGACCTTCTGCACCGCGGGACCGACCTGCAGCGCATCCACCAGCGGCTGGATGGCCTCGGCATAGCGGGCGTCCAGCGGCTGCAGCAACAGCGCGTCGGGGTCCAGCGAGCCGAGCTTGGCCACCAGCTCCTTGTAGGCGGCATCGAGCTCACCACGCAGGGCCGGCGGCAGCAGGGCAGTCAGCGACAGTTGGGCGATCAGCCGGTCACGCGCCTGCGACAAGGGCTGCTCGAGGCTGCGCGGGTCGAGTGCGCGAACCTCGTCGAGCAAGGCGGTGTAGACCGAGTCGACCTCGCGTTTGTAGACGTCCAGGTCGAGGGTCAGCAGCCGGTGCTGTACATCGGCGACATGGCCCAGCAGCGCTGCGAGCGCCACCGGCGCGGCCAGCAGTTTGTTGACCTTGTCCTCCAGCGCCTGCAGCAGCTCGCGCAGGGCGGCGGTCGCCGCTTCGAGCAGCCCACCGACGAGCTTGAGCGACTTCAGGAACCCCGCCGAAGGCAGGCCGAGCTGCCGTTGCGCCGCTTCGCGCAGCCAGTCTCGCAGCGGGCGATCAGGGCCGGTGGGCAGCAGCGGCGCCAGTGGGCCGTCATCGCCGGGGAAGTGCTCTTCGAGCTCGGCGCAGTGGGCCTCGATGGCGGCATCGGCCGCTGCAAGCGCGACCGCGAGATCGCCCACGTCGCCCAGGCCCTGCGCAGCGGTCTGAGTGGCCGGCAGTGCCAGCCAGTCCTGCAAGCTGGTGCGTGTGGCGGGCGCCAGCGCGGCGAGCCCGGCCGAGATACGGCCGCGCGCGGTGAAGATGCGGGTCAGCTGCGAAGCGGCCTGCGCTGCGGTCAGCATGTCGGAAAGGTCTTGCCGCGCGCCGCTCCACGCGGTGCGCAACTCGGCCGGGCGCGCGCCGCGGGCCGCGGCGATGACATCGTCGAGTGCGGCCGCGAGCGCGCCGGCCGGCGTCTTGGGCACCTTCGCGAGGATGGTTTCGAGCCAGGCGTCGAACTCGGCACCGGGGTCGCCCAGCGCGCTGATCTTCTGCGAGAAGTGCTCGGCCACCTCGAGCGCCGAGTCGAGGGTGGCGGTGAAGCTGCGCACCCGGCCCAGCGCCTGGTTCATCGCCTGTGCGATGTCGCCGATCGGCACGGCAGACGCGACCGCAGCTGCCGCCTGCTCCAGTGCGTCAGACAGAGGCGCGATCAGCTGCGAGGGCCGCACGCTGTCCAGTGTGCTCAGCATGAGGCCGAAGGCTTCGCCCGGCGGGCGCAGCAGCGCCGCGATGTCCAGCTGCTTGGCCAGCGATTGGCGCAAGCCGTCCAGCGCCTGGTCGGCCTGCAGCAGCCAGGTCGACGGCTGGATCGCCGACAGCTGGTCGATCGCCGCGTTGAATGGCTCGACCAGCACGGGCGTGAGCGCCTGGCGCGGCGAGAACTGCAACAGCCGATCGCGTGCCTGATCGGGCAACTGCTTGACCTGTTCCAGCAACGCCGTCGGGCTCGCGGCGAGCTGCGTGTCGAGCTCCACGAGCAGCGGGTCGGTCAGCGGCGTGATCGACTGCGGCAGCACCTTCATCGCCTCGCCGACCAGCGCGGGGCCGGGGTCGGGTAGCTGCGAGATGTCGATCGAGGCGATGAGCGACTTCAACTCACCAATGGCCGCGATGACCTCGTCGGTGACCGGTGCGAAAGACAGTTCGTCGAGCTTGTCGGCCAGCTGGCTCAAGGTCTGCAGCACTTCCTTCAGACGCTCGACCACCTCGTCCTGCGCCAGGTCGCCGAGTGCGTCGATGGCCTGGTTGATCGGGCCGGCGAGCGCCTCGGGGTCGATGCCGTCGATGGCGTCGCGCGCTTCATGCAGCGCGTCGGTCAGCGAGCTCGATGCGGCACCGACCGAATCGGCCAGCGCCTGGCTCACCTGGGCGGTGGCTTGGTTCAGCAGGTCTTCGACTTGTTGGCGCAGGTCGTCGAGGTTGAGCGATTGCACGGCACTGCGTGCTTCGCCGAGCTTCTGCGTGGCCATCGCGGTGAGTTGCGCGAGGCCCTGCTCGATCTGCGAGACCACGCCGTCGATCTGGCTGAACACATCGGTCAGCGGCTCGGTGACGACCGACACGTCGATCTGATCCAGCAGCTGCGTCAGCTTGGCCGTCAGGTCACCGATTACCTCGGTCACCGGCTCGAAGGCCTGCGGCGAAGGCTCGGGCACCTGCAGCGTGCCGATTGGAGCGGTGAGGTCAGCGAGCGTCGCGCGCGGCTGCAGCAGCACCAGCATGCGGCACACGCCGGCATCGAGGTCACCTGCCGCGGCCCGCAAGCCCCCGGCCAGCAACGCGCGCTGCGCGGAGACGGCCGTCAGCGCGTCGTTCTGCGTGGTCAATGCAAGCTGCGTGGTCTGTACCGTGGCCAGGCGCGCGGCGATTTGTCCGTCATTGGCCTGCACCGAGGTGGCCAGGGCCTCCACGGCGGTGGCGTAGCCTTGCGCGGCGTTGCCCAGCGCGGCGACGGGCAGGCTGGCGACGACGCTTGGCGGCACGGCGCGCGTGAACACACCGCTGGTGTGCGTGCGGACCACGGCGGCCAGCGTCGTCAGCGTCTGCGTCAGCTCGGTCTGCAGGGCCGGCGCCGTGGCGTCGTCCCAGCGCACCAGCGTGTCCAGCGGATCGCGGATGTCGTCGAGCACCGGCAGCGAGCGCACGGTGAAGTAGTCGGGCCGGAAGGTGCCGGCACGCTCGTGCAACCAGCGCAGCAGGCTGGGCACGTCCAGGTCGGCGGGCAGGCTGTCGATGGCGGCCTTGGCGCTGTCGACCTGCGAGGGCGTCAAGGCGCCGGCCGGGGCTGGCGCCGGAGCAGGAGGAGGCGGCGGGGGCGCGCCTGGAGGCGGTGCGGGCGGCACCGGCGCCGGCGGTGGCGTCATGACGGGCAACAGGCCGCAGCTCCAGTCGCTGGCCAACAGTGCCTGCATCGCAGCGATGCGATCGATCAGCGGCTGCAGCGCACCCGTGAGCTGCGTTTGCAGCATGTCCGGCAGCGAACCCACGCGCGTGACCAGGTCGCCGCTCAACGGGCCCAGCTGCCCTTGCAGACTGGCGCCGAGGCCGCCCAGCGTGTTCTGGAACTCGCCGCCCGCGCTCAGCTGCGGCAGGCTGATGCTGCCCAGCCCCGACAGCGCCGAGCCGAAGTCGCCTGGCGGGTGTTGCGCCCACTCGCCGAAGGTGCTGCCCAGGCCGCCGATCTGGCCAGCGACGCCACCTGCGAGCTGCGCCAGGTCCAACCCCTGCACGGCGCTGTCGATGCGGTCCATGAGGCCGGGCATGGTGGGTCGTCCTCGTGCGGTTCAGCCGAGCAGGTCGCGCAGGCCGGTGCCGACCTCGCCCAGCTGCTGCATCGTCGGGCCGGTCTCGCCGAGCAGGCCTGACAGGCCGGTCGTCGGGTCGGACAGCGCGGGCATGCTGCCAAGCGCCGCCAGCGCGTCGATCGCGCCCATCGCGGTGTCGAGCATGCCGGCGGCTGCATCGAGCAGGCCGCCGTCGATGCCGTCGAGCAGGCCCGGGCCGGGCGGGGGCGGCGGCGGGCATTCGGCCAGCCACACGGCGTAGTCGATCTGGTCGGGCGCGCTCGCTGCGGCCTGCACGTGCAGCTGCTGCAGCAGCACGTTCTGGATCTCGGTGCCGGTGACGATGTCGCTGACGAAGGTCATCGGTTCGCCGGCGAGGTACTTCTCGCGCACGGCGTTGAGAAAGTCGAGCCCGGGCTGTTCGCCGAACACCGAGCCTTCGACCATGACGCGCGTGGGCTGGCGGTTCAGGTCCTGGAACAGGCTGCCCGCGCGGCCCGGCACCGGCAGCTCACGGAAATCGCGCGACTCCAGCGTCTCGAGCCGCGTGACGCGTGGCAGCTCCCAGTCACCGAGCATGGGGGTGAGGCTCATGTGAAGTCCACGCCGCGCAGCCAGGCTTGTTCGGCCAGCAGGCGGCTGATGGCCTCGGCGCCGGCTTCGTCGTCTGCGTCGGGCAGCGATCCGGCGGGGGCGGCGGGGCGGGGGCCGATATCGGGCGTCGAGG
>Ga0307515_10005308_pt1 | contig 26202 bp, 8 predicted proteins | sample 17_EM_MG_FD_194513 | JGI IMG/M metagenome (GOLD analysis project Ga0307515, IMG submission 194513) | Populus trichocarpa ectomycorrhiza microbial communities from riparian zone in the Pacific Northwest, United States - 17_EM | ecosystem: Host-associated > Plants > Roots > Unclassified | place... | reverse complement strand
CCTGACCCCTGAGCGACGTGTATATATACCACCTCACCTCCTACATAGATCCTCACACGACATCGTTTGTCAATCATATACAGTCACCTCGTACATCGTACCTTGACAGTCCGCACGTACTGTGACACTGGGTGAGATATACTTAGAGTGCAGAAACAGACGTAGACCTATACGAGCGGTTAAAGAGGCACCGATATTTTTAAGCCTGCCATTGATTTTCTCAATTGTAAGTTTAATCGCAAAAAACAATAGCGGTTAAAGAGGTATAGGGCCGGGAAGCGTATACCTTAACATTATAGCTATGTAAACAGTTAATAAGGGCGCTATTAGATTGGTACTGTTGATTTTACGGAAATTTATATGCCCTTTTCTTGTCTAGGGTTCGAGTGAGGGGAAGACTGGGATACTGCTATATTTCTAGAATACCTAAATGGATTCTGCCAAGGCTAAGTAAGAATTGGCGTATTTAGCGGGGCTAAACTACAGGAAGGGCGTTTTAGTTAGCGGATATTCGTTTTAATAAAGACGTTTATCTACTAGAAATAGTATAGCTTTCTATAAATAGATTAGGCTGCAATCCATTATTAATATAGACTTGTCCATACCTATTATATATTAGGGGGGCTGATTTAGCGCGGTTACGACCCGGATTAATATAAGGTTAGGGCCACCCCTATTAATAACGCGCCCAAACCCCATATAAGGTCGCGTAGCGACCGCCCCTAAGTACTTTCGCACGCGATTTTGGGCGAAAAGGTATATAATTTGTGTTAGATCGGTACTTCTAGACGGTTACGTAATGTTGCTCTAAATTTATAACACCTAAATAGGCTCTATTCCTATATTAAGGCGTCTTAGTTGCTATAATATAGTCCTATATTAAGACGTCTCAGTTACTGTAGTATTGTCCTATATTAAGACGTCTCGGTTACTATAGTATAGTCCTATATTAAGGCGTCTCGGTTAATGCAGTACAATCCTATATTAAGGCGTTTCGGTCACTATAGTGCAGTCGTATATTAAGGCGTCTTAGTTACTATAGTGTAGTTGTTACGGAACGAGGTCAGGAGGCTCTGTAAACGTCGTAGTATTAACTATAGTATACGATAGGATATTGCACGAAGGTGCAAAGAGGTGCAAAGGGACTAGTACTTTATATACTGTGGGGTGCTAAGGCTCGCTAAGGGCCGCCAGGCCGGAATCCGTGACAGTAGTCCTATATTAAGACGTCTTAGTTACTAGTATAGTTCTATATTAAAACGTTTTGGTTACTATAGTGCAGTTATATATTAAGGCGTCTTGGTTACTGTAGTGTAATTATATATAGAGGTGTCTTAGTTACCGTAGTACAGTTATATATTAAGGCGTCTTAGTTACTATAGTAAAATAACTATTTAAATATTCTTATAAAGCCAATCTAAAGAACGCCGACCTTATAGCTGTTCCAGCTAGTTAATAGCCTATCTCTTATCTCTTGCTATACCGTCTTCTACACGCCGTCTTATATCCTTAATTATCCTATAGCGACGGCTGTAGAATATAGCCTCGCTATTAACCTACTAGCGTGCCCCCTAGCAGCAATTAAGAGCTTTAATTAACGGCCTACCTATTAGCCCTAAAGTCTACTTAACCCAGAGCTAGAACACTAAATTACCGCCCTAAAGCATCTTATATTTCCTTAGCGGCGCCTATAGGTTAAGAATAAATAGGAGAGGCTAAGTATTAGCCTACGGCAGCTGCGGCGGGGGTATAGTAGACATTATAGTAGACGGCTAAGTAGGCTTTATAGTAGGCTCTGCGGTAGGCTCTATAGTAGTAGATAGTTAAGGACCCCTTAGTATCTCTATAGGGGTTAAATATACGGAAGAGGGTTTATCTAAAGACGAAATCTAGCTGTTAATACGTTTAGGAACGGACCCGGGTATAGGTATAGGGCCGTCTAAAAACGGACGTATAGACTCTATAGGCCCTATTTAGATACCCGTCTTTCTTTATTAGATCTATATAGGTGCAAATAATACTAATAACCTTTTTATCTCGCTAAGGCGTTCTAAGATTGTTTACACGTGTAATTAAACCCCCTTTATTTTAGAGATTGCGGCCTTATATTTTAGCTTAGCTATAGCCTTACAGGCGGGCCAGTATTTCTATATTATTAGCTTATTTAGTATAACTATATTAGCTAGCAAGCTTTCTACCTATACGGTAAACCTCTAGTACTCCTCGCAGTTAAAGAGGGGGTCCTTTTATAGGGGGTAGAGTGGGAACTACTTGCGTAGGATTATTAAGTCCTATAATAGGATTACCCTAAGTACGTAAAAAAGGTGTAGAAATCCTAAGCCTGTAAGGTTAAGCCGTATAACCTTATTATCAGCCCTACCTAGGTAGTAGGCCTCTATGCGTTTTAGCTAGATATTAGTCTTAGGCCATATCTTTAAATAAAGGGCCTTTTTCGGTACCTCCTATGTGCGGGGAAAAAAGTAGCCCTTTCTTTCCTTTATATCACAGTGCTATAATAAAGTAGACTAAATAACTACGTTATAGTATAAAGAGGAGAAGAAGGTAGAAAGGGGGTATTATATATAAATAGTAGGGCCGGTCGCTAAGGTACTAGTAATAGGCTAGCCAATAGTAGGAAATAGTGCGAGATAGTATAAAATAGTATACGTTAGGTTAGTGCCGTAACAGTACTCCTCTCCCCTAAATAGTTTAGTCCCTAAACTAAATAGATAACTCTAAAATAGGTAGTGTTTAGAGTCGCCTATTTTTTACCGTAAAGATATTAGTTTCGCTTACCGCCCTTAACTAAGCTAATAGCAATTTTTTATGCCGGGCATAAAAAATCCTAATTAGTTAGTTTAGTAAGTAAGGTTAGCAGAACTCTATACCACCACCTAAATTAGTCTGCGTGGCGTTTCTTAGCAAGAATCTAGCTAATTAAACAACTTTAACCACCGGTTAAAGTTCTATGATATTTTAACCACTATAAATTTTAATACGGTGGTTGGCTACGGCCTTAGCATGACTTTTTCTTATCTTATACCTAGTCTAGGGGTTTTAGCTTCTTAGGGTATTGCTTATAAAAGCGCTATATAGCCTATTTATAACCCTTTAGGTCTTCTTCTAGCTGCTAAGTTATATCCTTATAATATTTCCATTTAATCTTATAAGTTAGGCCTTAGGAGTCTTTGTTATATATATTAAGGATTTTCTTAAACTCCTATTTGCCTTCTATATTACCGTTATTATCTCTCTCTACTACTCGTCCTTATATATTACGGCGCTCTATAGTATTAATATTTACTTAGATAGGGATTTCTTTAGCAGCCTAGAGGCGGACCTTAGATATATAAAAGGATTTATTTACTTAGATATAGTCTAGGAGGTTTACTATAACTACCCTTTAATATAATGTAAGTACGGGGTATAGGCCGTCTTATTTATTGTCCTATTTCTTTTTAGGTCTATTTATCTTTATATTTTCTAAGCTAATTATAACTATATTGCCTTTATAGAATAATACGCTCTTATCTCTACGGGTATTAGTATTATCTTTATAGCGTTATTATAAAATCTAGGCTAGGGCCTTAAGCTATATTAATATCCGTTTAAAGCGGTTAGCCATAAAGTCTACGTAAAAAAACTCCTTCTTTACTTATGCTAATAGTATTAGTAGGTAGGGGCCAGTAGGCTTAATTCTAAGGTAAGGGTTAAAGCTATAGTTTATAAAAAACGGGGAGATATATATGCTCTTATTAACTTAGTTATTTATAGTAAACTTAGTAAGCGGTAGGTAGTTAACCTAGTTGTTTTATATAAAGCTAACAAAAGCATAAAGGTACTTATTTACGGCAGCGTTAATAATTTTAGTTTAGCTGTCTATTTCTAGGTACTAAGCTAAGCTTAGTCTTAAGGTTGTCTTAAGGCGTTTACTTAGTCGTTACTAGAAGTTACTAACAAATTATATGCTATAATTAGAGATAATTATGCTTAGTATACCATAGAGCTTATATACGTTATTAATAAAGCCGTTAACTAGCTCCTCTGTTAAGAGTCCTGTTACTAAAATAAGATATTACATTTTAGTTAGGCGGTCTATAATAATAAGGATATATTTATATGCCTTACTATAGCATTAGTATATTAGTAGCGTTATAATATAGTTAATTAAAATATCGGTCTATAGGTAAGCGGATAGTTTTAGTAGCTTTAGGAAACCGGGCGGAGCAGAATAGGGGGTCTTAGTATAAAAGTATAGAGTATAGTCTTTAATAAAGGTAGCTATAAATTAGGAGATTCCTAGCTACTAGTATATTTGGTTTAAAAGGTTAAGGGTCTTAACCTAGCTAGGGTAACTAGTAGGGCCGCTGCTATAAGAGTAATAGATAACTTTTAGGTAGAGATTTAGGGCGTTAGGGATAAAGAGACGTTAGCGGAAGTAGATTTATCTATTAATAATACTATATTCTAACTTATTATAATAGAGTAATTTCTTAATCTTCTTTAGCTAATAGCGAGCTTTCCAATTACATAGGGCCGCTACTATATTTTTTATAAGTTTATTCTCCTAGTATCCTAACTAAATTAACTTATTTAGTAACTTTTTGGCTATTTTAGGGTCTAGAGTAGCTATAAACTTTATATTATTAGAGTTATAGAACTTATATAGTAATTCTTCTAAGATTATAGGGTTAATTTTCTGGGGCAGTATAATAACTTAGGCTTAGTGGCGGAGGCATTTATTATTAGCGTCCTTAGGCCTTATTCCTAGTAGCTGGCTTAAGGCGTTAGGGAGTATAGCTTTGCTATTAGGTCTATATATAATTATAAAGTTAAATTATAAAAGGAACTCTGCTTACTAGACTTGGCGTTAATTTAGCTACTTAGTAATTATAAACGTCTATAGGTTTTTATAGTTAGTAATAATTTTAAACGGCTCCTTAGTCCCTTATAGCTTAGGATGCTATTTTTTAAAGCCTTAATAATAGCTAAGAGTTCTTTATTATAGATTTTGTAGTTATACTCTAGTATAGAGTGCTTTATAGAGAAGAATGCAACCAGTCTTAATTTACTATTATTATTATACTAAGAAAGGACTCTGCTAGAAGCTTAATTTAATATATCTATTTCTACTACTGTTTTTTTTATATAGTTATAGTATGCTAGTACTAGTGCTAAGGTAAAGGCTCCCTTAAGGGCCTTAAACAATTTGGCTTGTTCTAGTCCCTATAGCCATTTAATATCCTTCTTTAGGAGTTTTATTATAGGTATAGCGACGGCAGAGTAGCCTTAGATAAATTGTTAGTAGAAGTTCGCGAAGCTAAGAAATTGTTATAGTTCTTTAATTAATATTAGGTCCTTCTATTCCTATAAGGCCTATATCTTCTTAGGGTCTATAGTTATACTATTAGTTAAGATAATTAAGCTAAGGTATTTTATTTTAGTAGAGTAGAACTTAGATTTATTAATATTAATCTAAAGTCTAGTATTACCGAGTCTTTGGATGACTTTATTTATATACTTAGTATATTTAGTGTATATTTTAGAAAAGATAAGGACGTTATTAAGGTAGGTAGTATAGTAATTATTAAGGGCGTTATATAAGATATAATTAATATAGTTTTAGAATATAGCGGGTGCGTTATAGAGGCTAAATAGTATAATTAGTATCTTATAGAGTCCGAACCGGGTAATAAATACTATAAGCTATTTATAGCCCTCTATAATCCGGATTTGGTTAAACGTAGCAATTATATTAAGTTTAGTAAAGTACTTAGTACTATAAAGTGCGTTAAGTGTCTTATAAATTAGTAGTAGTAGGTACCGATTCTTAATAGTAACTATATTTAGGCCTTAGTAGTTATAGTAGATTTAAATACTGCTACTAGGCTTAGCAGCGAGGAGAAGTAATACGGCAGCTAGTAAGGTTAATTTGCGGATAAAACCCTTGTCTAGTATCTTATTAATCCACTTTTTTATATACCTAAGTTTAGCGGGTAAAAGTAGTCTGTTTTTATAGTATAGGGCCTAGTTTCTGGGGATAATCTTAATTTTATAGTCCTATAGTTAGTAAGGGGGCAGCTTATCTACGTTTTTAGGGAGAAAGTGCTTAATATATTTATAGAACTCCTTTAGTAAGCGTTATAAAATGTCTTTACGGGTTAATCCTGGTTTGCCTTTTAGGATTTTTTTAATATTAGTATTAACTATCTTCTAGTGTAGAGACTTAGGCTTAGTTTTTAGGTTTGTTTTAAGGAAATTATAAAAATAAGGGGGTAGCGCTTTACGGGCTTCTTCTATTATATAGTTGCCCTCTACTAGCTAGCGGAAAGACTTTTTTAATAGGTTTAGTACTTCTATTAGGCCTATAGGCAGTTCTTTAAGTAGCTATTAGTATTCTTTTTATTTAACTAGTTCTACTAGCTCTGCTATATAGATCCTTATTACCTTTACGCCTTTTTATTTATAGAACTAGGTGAAATTGACGGTATAAGTATATCTAATATCGTCTAGTTTAGGGCGTGTTTAGTTCTCTAGTACTATAGCTAGGCTAGCGTGGCTTAGTTAGCCTTAGGGGGCGGAAACGTGGTAGTAGCCTTATATAGTATGCGCGGGAGATAGATATAAGGTTAGGCGTTATAGGGGGGAGGTTTTAATTACTCTAGTTTTAGTCTTAACTATAACGCCTTTAGCTATTATACGCGCGGTTATATATACGTATAGTAAATAACTTAGAGTTAGGTATTTTATTAGCCGGCCTAGGTTAAGCGGGTATATATAGGGGACTTATAGTTCTGGCGGTGTTTATATTCTTAGGGGTAGGGCAGTATTTCTTAGGGGTAGGGTAGTAGTCTAGTCTTCTAGAATCTCTGTTTTATTTACTGTGTATATTAGCTTACTAGTATTAGGTACCTCTTTTACTATTAGCTAATAGTATTTAAGCGTTAGCCGTATAATACGTTTATATAGTACTACTTAGTTATAATTAGGGATATGCTATAGGAGATAGTTATAGGTATAGTAATTGGAGTTAAACTTAAGCCCTAAAACGGGGAAGTTTATACTTAGGTTATACTTTTTAAGCTAGGGTATTCTAAGAATTACTAGTATTAAGGGTAATAACTTTATAACGTAGAAAAGTATAGATTTTATATGGTGGCCGATTATTATTTTTACTATAAAGTAATAGGTAATAAAGCTAGATTAAAGTTTATTAGCAAGGCGGAGTGGTTTTAGAACTAGGAGTCTTTTTATTATAATATTGTGCTTCTTTATAAGTAAGTTTTTATCTATAAATACTAGTGCTATACTACTACTATTAATAAGGCTTACTATTTTAATAAGAACTTCTAGGAGTGAGTTATATAGTAAGGAGAGGTAAGTCTAAATAAGGATAGAATTTCTATCGTTATTTACTGTTCTAAGATTAAATAATAGCTAGCTTAGAATAAGATTTAACTAATTTAGTAGTATAAATCTAATCCTTTTATTCTTCTCCCTGTATAGTTTTAACCTTTAAAGGTAACTTAGTCTAAGGGTTAGCCTTTTAATAGCTGCGTTATAGGGCTTAGCTAGTAGCTATAGTCTTAGCTAGTATATCCTAACGTATCGGTCTCTAACGGTGTATATATACTAGGGGGTACTTCGCTAATAATATAGCTGGTTTTATAGTTAGTAGTAATATAGAGTACTTATCTATAGTTTGCATATAGGACTATTAGCTAGGGCTATATTAGGGAAGGAAATTATAGGGGTAGGTTTCTATATCTAAACCTATGTCCTTATCTACGGTTACCGCCTTAATTATTATCCCCTTTATTAAAGAATCCGCCGTAGCTAGGGGGGGGGGGGGGTTAGCGCGGTAGTATTAGAAGGGGATTTAGGTTTTACTAGGGGTTATAAGCATCTTTTTAGTAGCTAGGTTAACTATACGCTATATAGAGTTTATTATTTATATAATATCTTTAGACGTTATTAGGGAGGCTATTACTACTACTACTAAACTTAACGGCGTCTAGGTTTATTAGGTTATTCTATAGTAATATAGGTTAATAGCCGCTAGTAGTACTTAGCTTAGCGGTATTTAACTTAGTATAGTAGGTATAGTTCTATAGGTTATAAGCGAATATATTTATCTACTTACTTTAGCCTTTATAGTTAGCATCGCCGATTTTACGGCTAAGGGTAAGGGCTAGGTCCTTTATCTTAGAGGAAATATTCTTCTTAAGTAAATCCACTTTTTATTCCTCGGTTTAGTTTGCTTTAATTATTAACTTATTAAGCTTTACTTTTTAGAACTAGTAGTTATACTTACCTTAGCTTAAGGTATCTAACTTATTTTTAGCCGCTTAGGTTATATCTATAGTTTTATAGTATCCTCTTATATATATAAACATAGACTCTCGGTTAGAAAAGGTCTATTTACTTAGGTTGTTTGGGTATATATATAGCGTATTAAGGCCATATTTAATATAGTTATAAGCCTTATTTATTAGCATATCTAATATATAGAGGATTTTATTTATTAGGGTTTTAAAGCACTTTATATCCCTTTAGAAAACGCCTTAGATTTTTATTTCCTATATTTTAAAATTTTCTTACTTTTTAATTGGTAATCCCTTACTATTAAATGGGGTTAGATCTTTTACTTTACGCTTTTTTCTATAGGGCTTAGTTAAAAGAGGGGAGCTAGTAGTAGGATTCTTATCGGTAATGGTCTTAGTAAGTATAGTAATTTAAGAGCTTAGGTTTTATATAGTCTTAGTATATATAAGGGCTTGCTGTTTATATTATTTAATATATAGTTTAAGTATTTTAAGGGAGTTAATTCTATATTAAGCTTTTTTAAGTTAGAACTTTATAGCTTGGCCTTTACTATAAACGGCTTAAAGGCCGCTCTTAATACTGGTTAAGAAGGCCGTATATATAGAGAGTTGCTAAAAGGTTCCTACTATATTAAGGTCCTTTAGGTATTTAGGACTGTTTCTAATCGCCTAGGTAATATTAATATAGGAGGTGTTAAGGAGGCAGGCGAGCGCTTTATAAGGGTTTATTAGCGGGACGTTGTCTATATTATAGTCGCTTATTTTAAAAGATCTAGGTAAGGTAATCGGAATCTATAAGGCTAATTATAATACTAAGATTACTAAGACTGTACTAAGGCTATGCTAAGACTGTACTAAGATTGTCTAGGACTATAGTATGGTGTTATTAGTTATGCCGGGTCGCGATTATACTATAAAAACAGAGATAGTAGATTAGGAAAAATAAAGATCGCAATAGGGTGTAATTAGAGATACTATAAACTGTTGTAGTGCTGCAATAAAGTAGACTAAATAACTACGTTATAGTATAAAGAGGAGAAGAAGGTAGAAATGGGGTATTATATATAAATAGTAGGGCCGGCCGCTAAGGTATTAGTGGTGGGCTAGCTAATAGTAGGAAATAGTATAAGACAGTATAAAACAGTATGCGTTAGGTTAGTGCCGTAACACTTTAAAAAGCTAGTAATTAACCATATAAACGCACAGGGTAGGTAGCTAAGGTAGGCTCCCGTTATTACGTTTATATTCTAGCGTCTAGCCCGTTTAATTTAGGTCTCCTTAATACCGCTAAGCTTAGTATACCGGACGCTCTGCTTATAGGCACTATAGGTTTTCTCCTTTAAGTAAATTCCTACCCCCTAAAACATCTTTTTATTCTATTTAAACTGCGTATAATAGCTTAGTAGCTGTTATGGTACTTTAATACTGCTAGGGAAGATATATAGGTTATAGTAGTTTTCCAACTATTAAAAGGATGGGAAGCTCTTAGTACCGTCTTTACCTTAACGGTTAAAGAAGTAGAAGGCTATTATAGAGAGGGGGTAGAGGATAGGGTTAGCGTTCCGTATATAGCCTATATACTTAACCTTACTGTACTAATTCTACTTTCCTTATATTATTAATATAATTATATATAGCGCTAACTTGTCTAGTTTAGGCCCTTTATTCTTTAGTTTAATAAGGATAAGGTTAGTAAGCTAAATATCTTATCTACTTTTACTATAGGTAATGGTAGTATGGCCTAAGGAACGGGTTAGAAAACGGTAGCTATATAGACTAAATAGGGTATATACGAACCTAATAAATACTTAGCTATAGTTTAAAGGTAAGACTTAACTAAACCTAGTATCTTAGAGCCCGTTTCCTAGTACTAAGTAATTACCTTTTTAAGCCCTTTAATGTTATAGCCGCTAGTAATTATAAATAGGCCTTAATTAATAAAGTTAACGCATTAAATCTGGTCCTTATCGCGGCGGACGCTATCTAGTACTACTAAGAGCTTTGCCCCCCGTAGCGGCTACAAGGTCTTACCTTTCGACTACTATATATAAAGCTTGGTAATAGTGGAGATATAGCTATTTATAACTAAGTATTAAACTATTTTATTAAATAGAGTGTCTAAGGCCTCCTTGTCCCATATCTCCCCTTCCTCCTTTATAGCTTCCTCCCCTATGCCTATAGCTGCCCCTATAGCTGCCTCTGCGGCTGCTTTCCCCTCTAGCTGCTTTACCCGCTTAACTGTCTTTTACTTTTTCTTTACCCGCTCACTATCTTTCTATATCTTTTTTCGTTTTAACTTCCATTTTTAATAGCTAGTAGCCCATAATTCTTAGTTAATAACTTACTACTCTAAAAATAGGTAAAGCTTATCTTCTATTACCTGGGCGCTGTCTATATTACCTTTTAGTCTTATATATTAGTCTTTTCACTCTTTCTACTTTAGCTCGTATACCCTTATAGTATTCTTTAAGCGTTAGGCCTTATAAATATTATATAGCCGTACTATCTGGGCCTTAAATTCGCTCTAGAGGCTATAGGGGAAGGAGGCTAAGGGGGCTTCCGTTAACCGTAAAGTGGACTATAGGGTAAGGAGATTTTTAAAAGACTCCATATCCGTAAGAGGTAAGGGGGAGACGTGTAAGCGCGGCGTAGGTAAATAAAGCCACTAAACACGTAAATATTAAAGGAGAAGAAGGAGAAGAGGGCTCTATATTATATAATTATAATTACGGTAGGCCTTTTTATATAAAATCAGAAGCCTTACGCGAGCTAGCGTAGGTATAAGGATAGAAGAGGGTTAGAAAATGGATTGTCGAGGCGACGGTAAGGTTAAAGGCGCGCTAAGGCCCTTTATACTAACCTAGTACTAACCTAGGCCTTAAAAACGCGTCTAAAAAGTAGGGGCCACCACTAAAGGGGGGGGGGGTAATATTTGGACGATATGTCGCGGACCTTAGGGGGTTGTGCGTAACCTAAGGTTATGCTAAGCCTAACCCCGACCTCCGATACCTTACTAATATTGTACGGTTCCCCATTATAATAGTCTTAGAACTTATCCTAACTTTACGGTTAAGTATACTTCCCTAACTTTTAAGTAATCTAATTAAATACATTAAGCTCCTACTCCTAAGGTTATTTCTTTTTGTATAATAAAGAAATTAGGGGAAAAGGAGCCTTTTCCTAATAGTACTCCCAAAGTCCTTTAACCTTTTTTAATATAGACTTTACCTATTTTGGCTTCTAGTTAGCCTTAATATACTTTATATAACGGTTTAGATAAAAAATAAGGGCTATAGCGTAAAAGGGTAAATTGTCTGTTTTACTATAGTACTTATTAAAGGTTTTCTACCCCTTTTTAATTTGAGAGCTAAACTCCTTATTAGAAGCATATTTAGACTACTATATAGTATTACTATTATCTAATCTAGTAGGAAGTTTACTTATAAGTGCGGCTTTAAAGTACTAGACAAGAATATCTATAGTAAAGAGTATACTATTAATTGTTATATAATCTCCTTAAGTCTTTAGGGTTGCTCGGTAGAATAGTTAAAGGAATTCCTTAGTTATATAAAGCCGTTCCTAGTCCTTTAGGAAGAGATAGTCTGCCTAAAGTATAGTAAAGTAGTTCTTAGTATAGGTATTAATAGCTCCTGCCTTTTAATCGGATATAGCTAGTATTTAAAACTAGCTATTCCATCTTATACGGTTATTAAGTAGAATTATTCTCTTTATAAAATCCTTAAACTCCTTTATATAACTAGCAGAACTGCGGATATATATAATAATATTATAAAGCTTACTAAGTAATCCCATAACCTAAAAGGTTGCCTATTTCTCCTCTTTATCTCCTACCTCCCCTTTTCCTTCCTATTTGTTATACGACTTAAGTTATTCTATTTTAATTTAACTATAAAATAGGAAGGCTTATACGGCTAAGTTAATAATATAGCTAGTATAGCGGATCCGCTAATATATAAAATCCTATTTAATCTCCTTTTCTAAAAGATAGGCTTCTACTTTGCGATAAAGGGTATTATTTAAACTAGTATTATTATAAATAATAAACCTAAGCTTTTATATAATACTATAGTCCTTAAGGACTAGGAGAAGAGTAGCAAATTACTTGTTTTTACTATAATTTGCTACCGTATAAAGGGCAAGGAGGGCCTTTAATTGCTTCTCCTGGCCCTAATTAATAAAGTAGGCGCAGATCCCTAAAAGAAGGAGCTTATTTAGGGAGATCTAGATATTAAGTAATAGATAAATACTTAATATTACTAACTAAAGTTTCTTTTATATAATATCTTTATAAGCTTACTAGGATAGTTTAATCTTTTTTATAATTTAAGAGTGTGCTATTATAAGAAAGTTAGATAATTCTAAATTAAGAAGTTAGTAAAAAGTATAAAATTTAGGCTATTTAATAATACGGAATGGAATGTTTTATATAACAATTAATAAAATTAAAGCCTTATTAATTATATTCTAATCTAGTCATTTTTAAAAGACCTAGGTATTTATTTCTATTGTTTAACCTAAAGACTCTGCTTTAATATATAGTTGCTAAAGTTTTTTTAAGTATCTCTAATTATATTAGGCTAGTATCTTTTTTAACCTAAAGTAGATGTTTTAAATTAAGATACTTTTAAAAATTACTAGTAACTAGGCTACTATATAGCAATTCTTATAGATAGTAAATGTAGTAGAGAATATAATTTCGACCTAAATATTTTGGCTCCATGTTAAGGGCCATATAAGTATAGGCCTATATTGTAACCTACGGATGAGGGGGACCCCCTTATCTCCCGTTGCCACTGCCCGTAAACTTGGTAGGATAGGCCTGAGAGCGCATCTGACAGCCTTCATATAGATCGACCGAAGAAATTCCTTTATTCCTTAACCCGCCGGAATTCGTCTTACCATTATCGATAATAACTAGCCAATCAGATCAACCCTGTATAGCTATTCTGGTGTTCAAGCACGGACCAATTTTCAGTAGGACGTCGGCGGGTTAATGGATAAGATGTTGTCCTAATATCCGCTATATAGCGTAGTCGTACATATCAATTCCTATGCAATGAATCCTGGTCCAAATGCGCAGCATTTGTAACTCATATTCTTAACACCAGACCATCCGCACAACTCCAGTTCCTCAAGTCTCCTGAGGCTCATACACATTTCCAGAACCCATTCCTGCGCTCTCCACCATTAGCCCAGACAACCCCTTTCACTTTCCAACCGTCTCATAAGGGACTAGCCTCTAACCTATCCCTCTCCCTCGCCTCCTCCAACTCCTCTAGGATATCTGGCAACATGGCTTCAACATCCTCCTCCCTGACGCCCAGCGCCCCAGTAATCAGTCGCTTATACTCGCTCTGCCGTTCGCCCATGCCCGCCACGCTCAGATTCTGCACGACCTCCGCGACCAGCGCCCTCCGCTCCGCCTGCGCTCTATGCAGCAACAGAGCCAGATTCAGCTTCTCGCGCACGAGCGTCTCGCTGTCGCCGTCCTGCCTGTCCGGCTCGGGAGCGTGGTTCTGCGAGACGCTGGAGAGGCGCCGCAGCTCTGCGCGCTGCTCGACCTCGAGGAGCGCCTCGGCCTCGCGCACTAGAGCTGCCAACCCGTCCTCTTGCGCGCGGTCCACGTCGACGCCCCCGGCGTTGTCGCCCGGCGGCAGCTCGGCCAGCTGCTTGCGGATGGCGTCGATTTCGGCCTGCCGTTTCCGCACGACGCGCTCAGCGTCTGCGATCTCGACTTCTTTTTCCTCGAGCTCGGCTTCGTAGGCTAGTGCCAGAGCTTCGCATTTCTCGAGGAGCGTTGGCGCGATCTTGTGCATTAAGTGGCTTGCTGTTTGGCTGCGGTACTGTACCGCGCCGGGCATACTTGCTGCTAGTGAGCTCGTGAAAGGGAGAGGGGCGCTGTCCCCGTTCAAACGGGGGTCAGGGGCGAAGGGAGAAGAGGAGGCTTGACGGGGTCGTCCGACGCCATGACGGCGGCGCTGGTTTAACTCGCGGATTAGATCATCGGCTGTTTCGCCTTTGTTGTTTGGTATATCGACCGCTACGTTGCGGCCGAGGAGAGAGCGGACACATTTTCGAGCGCCGTTGCGTGCTGCGATCATGATGGCTGTGTCGCCGTTTTTGTCTTGAATATTTAGGAGGCGTGTAACTTCATCGGGTATCCATGTTTCAGAGAGCTTGTTGATTATGCAGTCGAGGTAATAACGGGCGCAGACGTACTTATTAGTGGAGCTTGTGGTCGCGGCGATATGATGGAAGACTGTGCTACCAAACCAGTCGGTGCGGACGACTGTTTGTTGGAAAAATTTTACCGTGCTCGGCATTGTAGATTTGTCAAAGTTGTTAGTAAACATTACAGCACGCATGAGGGGTGTTTCGAGGTTATTAGAAAGACAGTCGATGCGTGCTCCACGACCGATTAGCTCTTTGACAACATCAACATCACCCATAGCAGCCGCCCAGTGTATCGCTGAGTGCCCCTTCTCATCGATAGGGCGGTCGAGATTGACATTTGCGGGAGGTTCTGGAGGAGCGGGGAAGCGGTCTTCGGATTCTAGGAGCATGAAGTAATCTAATAAAGCATCTGCCCACATCTGATGCTGTTGGTCTTGCAAAGACATCTGATCTGCTCCGCGTTTTCTTTTCCGTGAACCTGTAGAGTACTGCGATGCATTGAGCATGTCTTGATCACCAAGCATTGATTCTGATATGACGGTGTCATTGTCGGGAGTGTCGTCTTTGGCGTATGGGACACTAGTGTTGTCGAATTGCTCTTCACTGAGTTGGCTTACGCTTGCGGCCGGGATGGCTATCAGAATGAGTAAGTTTCAGGGCATATGAAATGATATCTGTAACTCGACGGTGTGCTCCGAAACGCTTTGAATAGCTCATTTGATGTATGACGTAGAAGAAATAAGTAGTATTCACCCTTACCATTTGCTCTCCTTGCGGCAGCACTTTGTCTAGGAACCTTTGGTCTATTCGACGCAGCCGTAGCATGCTTCGGGGCTGGAGGAGGGCTTCGGTCTCCTGGGACATAGTCGAAGATTGGAAGCAGCTTTTCCAGCACTCCATTGCGCTCAGCCAATACCCGGCCGTCTTGAAGCGGTACCCATGTTCCTGTATTCCTTAAGTCTCAGCGACCATACCCAGAGGCTAATTCGCTCGCTCCTGACCTTGGTATTTGCCATATCCACCCTGGACTTTCTCATGCACACCCTTCTGAACCTCTCGTTCCAGGATGCGAGTTCTCGCAGGCTTGTCGAAGTCGGCTACCTTTAGAATGTGCGTCGCATTAATCCAGTCGTCGGCTCTACGGCGCATGACATGGTTTCCCAAGACATTATACTCGTAGACGGGCACCTAAGGCAATGATCAGCACTGGTGAGGTTGAGGGTTTGCGCGCGAGGATTGTAGAGGATGTATTAGGCGTGACGAACATTGCTATAGGTGGCAGAGTATATCTTGCCGTTCGCATCAGCGGACATGATGGGCTTCAGTTTGGATTTCGGGCGCGATAAAATGGCGTTGCGCGGTGGAATTCTAGCTGGACGCGCGGGCGCGTTTCACTCAGGCTTTCATCTGCCTGCTCTCGGCAGAATTAAGGCGGTGACCAACGAAAGCCGAAACGCTCGACTTCACCTCTAGCATCACACAACACCGCTCCGGCTCCTTCCACCACCATGACTATCACCGAGACTATTAAGGAGGCTGTTGGCCTGAGCAATGCCTCGTCCACACGTGAGTGGTTCTACCTCCCATCCTCCAATTGCTCTCCCCGCGGAGTGAATTCGCACTGACATATACTCAGCTGCCTCAAGAGAGGCCATGTCAGAGGCACGACTCCCTCTAGCATACCGAGACAGCTGCGCACATCTCCTCATCCCACTAAACCGCTGTCGATATGAGGAATACTACCTACCGTGGAAATGCGAGGTATGCAATATTCCCCGCTTGTGGGATAGCTCCCCCCAGCGAAACAAGCCTGACCAGACCACCATTCAGAACGAGCGGCACACATACGAGAAATGCCAGTATGAGGAATTCAAGAGGCGGGTGGCAAAGATGGATGAGCTGAGAGCGGCAAAGAACGGGGCACGGAGCAATTGATATCAAAGAAGCTAGACGACGTCTTCTCACGTATCGGAAATGGTTGGGGAAGCTGCATGTATATATTCGCAGCATCACCAACTATGTAAAACTTTTCAACCAGGATCTGGAGCCACTGCGTAGAGTTTCGGCACCGAATTATACCTTTTACATTAATTTCTAGCTCTGCGCAGCTTATTCTAACTGACTACCTAGATTCTTATAGCCTTGACTCTCGAGCATCTGAATCTCCGACCTCAGCTTTTGCTTTGTCTCGCAAGATCTTCCGCAGGATCTTTCCTGACTACACCTTCATTAGTTTGAGCTGACCAATTAATCTGGATCCCCGACTTACAGGATTCTTTGGTATAGCGTCGGTGAAGCAGACTCCTCCAGTTAAGCGCTTTGATTTTGAGATTCTCGTCTCCATAAATGCGTTGATGTCTTCTGCGGTTGCTTTCTGTTCTTGATTGAGAACGATATATGCTCGAGGAGCCTCTTCGCCTTTGCTATTTCTGCTCAGCATGTTGCTCTCATGATTTTGTGCGGCATTGGTGATATAACTTACATCGTCACCCCAACTACCGCTGCATCTGCAACAGCCGGATGGTCTAGCAGCAGAGCCTCCAGCTCTGCTGGCGCAACTTGAATACCTTTCACTTTAATGAGTTCCTACATTGTTCATTGTCAGCTCCTGTAAACTTTTCTCGCAGTTCATTGCGCTCATTCTCACCTTCTTCCGGTCTACAATAAATAACTTGTTCTCCTTGTCTATGTACGCGATGTCTCCAGTTCTGAGCCATCCGTCCTCCGTCAATGTTTCTCTTGTGGCCTCTGGCCTTCCCCAGTACCCTTTCATTACATTAGGCGCGCGGACCCATAGTTCCCCCCGTTCTCCTTGCTTAACCTCGTGCAGACCCGCCTCATCATCCACAATCTTCGCTTCGCAATTTGGCGCCAACTCACCAACCGAAAAGGAGTGTGAGATGGAGTTCGGCTCCCAAGTAGTGACCGTACACGTCGCCCTGCGCAGGTTTGTCAGCTCGCACCGTCCTAGTGTAGACTCTCTCCGTAAGATCAACCTGGCCTTTGTCACGCCGTGACGCAGCTGGGATAACGCAAAGCCACTTACTCAGTCATCCCCCATCCCTGTTTCACATTGATCTTCCCCTCCGGCCATAGCGTCTCCAACTCCGCACACACCTCCCTACCCAACGGCGCCGCACCGCTCCCCACCCTCTCCACCGAGCTCAAATCGAAGGTCCTCGTCGCGGGATGCTTCGCCATAGTCACCACAACCGGCGGGACTAGAACCAGATCCGTAATCCGAAACCGCTGCACCGCCTCCAGCATGCCCAGGAAATCAAACCGCGGCATCAAATACACCGGGACGCCATGCCCCGGCGCACTAACACAAAACAGCGTCTGGGCCATGGCATGGTACATGGGCAGGAAGCACAGATAGCGACTCCGCGCGCGGCGCAGCTCATACAGCGGATCCAGCCTCGCCAGCCACGCCGTCTGCGCGCAATTCGCGACGTAATTCGCATGCGTGATGGTCACCCCCTTGGGCACGCCCGTGGTGCCCGAGCTGTAATTCAGCGCGACGGGCCGTCCGAGCTCCTCCGCGGTGCTCAGCTCCGCCCACGCGAACGCCGCCGCTTCCGCCGCCCCCGCCAGCAGCGCGCTCCAGTGCCGCACGGCCCCGACGTCCGCGCCCCGGCCCTCGAACGTCGCCGCCCCGCTGTCGAACGCGAAGATGGCGTCGCGCGGCAGCCCCGCGCTGGCGGCGGCTTCCAAGCCCGTGGGCAGGCTGCTCTCGGCGCAGAGCAGGAAACGCGCGCCCGAGTCGCGGAGCTGGTGGGCGAGCTCGCGCGCGACGTAGGTCGGGTTGGCGCCCGTGAAGATCCCGCCTGCCATGATGACGCCCATGAGGACGGTCGGGAAGAACAGCGTGTTACCCGAGTAGAGCAGCACGCGGTCGCCGGGCTGCAGGCCGGCTTTTTGCAGGCCGAGCGCCAGCCGTTGCGACCACAGGCGGTAGGAGGACATGGTTAGGAAGTGGGCTTCGGGAGCCGCGGTGGAGATTAGGGCGGGGGTGGTTGGGAGGGGTGCGGTGGGGGAGGTGAAGAGGTAGGTGGGGAGGGAGACGGAGGGGATGGTGATTTTCCAGCGGGATTGGATGGGCATTGTGGCAGATGGTTGGGTTGGGTTGGGGTAAGGGGAAAGTGAGAGGTGGGAGGTGATGATGGTGATGATGGTTTGGGCTTAAGAGCTGCGGTTTTGAAGCTTTACTAGTGCTGAGACGTGCCCAGCGGCGTTGGGGAGAATTTGTGAGACCGGTGGCGTAAGCTCCAGGAGATGTAGACGCGGTTAGGGGTGCCCAGGGAGAGCTGAGCTCAGCATTGCCGAAGTGAATATGGATCGAGTCAGGACCTACTAGGCTTATCTAAATGGCAGCTCGGAATGTCAGAAATGATATGAAAGGTTCGACATAAAAGGAACGTAACGAACGAACATGCTCACCTGGTCAAGCTGGAAGGAGAGGCTCTTTTATGAGTAGGCAAGAGACAGGTACACGCAGACAGCTCTACGCAATAACAAATATGGTGCGTCGTTGGAACCCCTTCTGCTTTTTAACTCTCAGCCATACATGTTGGATCCGCCACCAGCTCTCCCGTCTTCCACTGACCGCTTGACCCGCTCCCACAAATCACACATAGCTTTCCCCCTAAGTTTCTTGCCCTCGCGTCCTCCGTGATAACCGGACCGCCCATGCCACTCCACCTTACCGCGTCGTCGCTTCCGCCGTGGAACATCGCGTCCAAGGGGTCCCGACGCTGCGGAGATGACAGGGGCTGGGAAAGATACCGAGGCACGTCTTGGAAGCGACTTAGACCCCACGATAGACGTATTTGGTAGTATTTGGCGAAGCTTGCGGAATATGGTTACCAAGGCTTGCAGCGGTGAATGGATATAAAGAACGGCCCATTTTGCGTGCATGCTTTAATGAGGCAGAGGATGATTTGGCTTCCAGCTTACGGCCACGCAGGAAAGCCGTATGGGCCTATTGCGCTTGACATTGCATCAGGATCCTGCCAGCGTTGTGAACCAGATCTTGATAATGCGTTTGGGATGGCTGCTGGCAATTATTACGATACGTGCCATTGTTCCACCAGTTTGGGCACGATCTCAAAATGAGAATTGAGAAACTTGCCCTCCCAGGTGAAGAGGAACTTGTGGGTTACATAATGCACAGGACTATCAGATCTCTAAAGTAAACTATCTCGCACAGAGCGGGTCGGTAGTTGCACTATCCTGATATCTGTTTGGCAATCTGTTTGACGAGCTGCATGCAGCAAATATTTATCTTTTCTTTCTTCCATTCTTGCTACAAAGTCCACGCATTCGAAAGTTTGCCAAGTCTTGAAGATGAACGGACGTCAAATGGCACTGTCCCCCGAACTCCTCATTTGCCTATTAAAGGTGAGAAGTCTATTTATCCGGGTCATCAACTACAACTGGATTTCATCCGCACCTCTTCTCTTATTAGATGCGCTCTACAGCCTCAAAATCCTTGCGTCCATGCATCGAATTCAGCGGATTTTACAAGAGTCAGAACAAAACCGCTCCGATAGTTTCAGAGCTAAGGAACCCCAGTATTCCTCCTGTCCAAATTCAGCATCCGTTCGAGTGATCTTCATTGCTTCTCGCCCATAAAGCCAAATTCTGCCACTGTGATCAGAAGGCACACGTAGAGATGAAGTGATTCGAACGTAAGCTCCAAAGCCTAATTCCGCCTCTAGTTGTATATCGAAACTCTTCTCTGCCTGAAACATCTTGCGAAGCTCGTGTCTACTTAGCTAAATATCCTTAAGAAAATGCCACAATAAAGCCTTCCTTCCACAGTATCAACTCGCCGTACCGAAAAATCTCGAGAGCACACATCCATCTATTGCGTCAACCTCTATAGCGAAAATCGATGAAAGCACAAACCAGCCACCCTAGATATCACCGAAATGCCTAACCTTAACCCCAACACAGCCGTCTATCAGACCCAGACACCGATACTCCCATACCACCACCAATGCTAGAACGCTCACAATAGCAGCCGCAAAACATGCACAGAACGAAAAGAACGACGCACGACGCACGACACCTCACCCCCCACCCTCCCCTCCGCAGAACCCCTCAAACCTCAAACTCGTCTAGCCAGTGCCGCACGACGACCTTCCCCTCATCAAAGCTCTTCTTGTTCATCCGCACAATCAACGCCGCGTGGCTGTGGCGATCATGACGGATATAGACCGGATACTTGCGAAACCCGACCTGATCCAGCGCCTGGATCATCGCAAACTGATGCGGCGTCAGCGCCAGCGTCGGGAACTCGGGCTGCCGCTCCACCAGCCTCCGCTCGGGCCGCGCAGCAGCAGCAGCAGCAGCAGCGCCGTCCAGCGCGGCGGTTGAGTCCGCGGGCTTCGCAGAGTGCGAGGAGGTCGTGCGCGGGCGCGTGAGCGAGAGCGGCGGGCTGCGCGGGGCGGTGGCGGCGAGCTCTTCGCGCCCGGCGGGCAGGTACGCCTGGCGCTGGGTGCTGTTCAGGTTCTCGAACATGTCTTCGGCGGTGCGGCGCACGTCGTCGATCGTGAGCGGGATGCGGTAGACGCCGATGTCGATGCCTGCTTTGCCGAGCTCGTGCATGCGGATGCGTTGGCGGCTGAGGACGGATTGGACGCCCGAGTTGACGAGGAAGAGGACGGTGCCGATCGGCAAGAAGAAGAGGAGGAAGAATATGGTGGGGAGTTTGTTGGCCATTGTGCGTGTGTCGACTGCTAGGCGTTGGGTGAATGATGGGAGCACTTCTTCGTCTTTGGGAGATACGGGGTTGTCGGGATCAAGCAGCACGCGGTCGTATCCGGATAGGTAATTGAGCTTCACTTTGTTTAGATTGGCGTAAGGGTCGATGCGTGAGATGCTAGTCGTGTAATAGACGGCCGAGCGATCGTTAGTGATGTTGGTGTATAGGCTTCTATGCTTGAATTTTGCCAGTGCCTGTATGAATATACTGTTTGGATCGGCGAGGATTGAGAGAAGGGGTCGACCCGTTTCGCGGAAAGAATCAATCGTGAACAGTTGGCTGCCAGACACCGACAGAGTCCTTGCACCCAACACGTTCCATATGCGGTTGTAGAATCTTAGGAGTGGTGATCGAATGCCTAGATGAGGTGTTGCGAAAGTGGTGAAGTTCTGGAATTCGTGAGCTTAGATTCCCAACAGGTCTCCAATGTTCCTCATAGCACATACGACAGGTTCCAGTTTCTCAAACCAGCCATTATGATATAGCAGTCCAATGGCATATCTCGCGACCAGCCCTCCTAAGGAATATCCGATAACACTCAACTTCGTGATCTTTTGCCCGCTCGTTGCCAGCTCTTCAAGTGTCTCCTCGATCTCTCTCGTGACTCGTTCCCCTCCCAACTCGATGCCATCGTAGGTAAAGTATCCGGAATTGCGCTTTGCAACGAGTATATGTAGCCTATCTCCCGAGTACTTTTCGCGAAGGGCAGTGGCGAGGTAATCTAGGTGCTGAGGGTTTCCCCAAAGCCTGCATTTAATCTGTCAGCACCGGTCCTCCAGGGTTGAGTAGCCAAAGTACAGTATTTGGATTGGGAGGCATTCGATTGTCCACCTGGTCCCTTATCGCAATGCCCGCCGCCGCAGCTTTTTCAAGCTCTCCGAGTTGTTGAGCTTACCCGTGTACCAGAACGCATAAGTGATTCGCAGAAGCCAAAGGCAGACTCGCTGTTTCCATTGTTTTAGAGGAAGTGATGATGTGTCTGCAATAGAGAGGAGGGAAGCGCAGCAGCAATATGTGAGTCCGCCTTAGTTGGGGCTCTTCAGCTGAGGCTAAGCCGGACGAAAAAGTGTAGGCGTTATCGGCGGTAACAATAGTTGGCGTGACGCAAGGTTGGCAGCGGTCCAGCCACTGCAAGGTCAAGGGGCGATCGGTGATGAAAGCGTGCAGAATGCAGATTTGGGCCAGGGTGTAGAGTAAGCCTGCGCCACAGGGGACAGCTAACCTTTAGCGGACCTGGCTCGGGAAGCTTTGTCTTGACGGCACAAGGCACCCAAAGTCAACCACGCAAAACTGATATTGCCAACAAGCAAAGACGATGATGGGAAGGATAGGGCGGGAAGCGTAGTTCTTATATCTACTTGCAGTTCTACTGCTCGTGATCCACTACGCCGCTTATCTCAGCTTCGACGTCACGGCTTCAACAGCTGATTGTTCCTCGTGCCTCGTTGGGAATCTCTCATAAGCTGTGAACTACACGCTGTTACCCGGAAGACAACCTGATCCTATGGAATCCGCCGTGTGCAGCTTCACGCATGTCACTCGTTACGGCCTGCGAAATACATAGCATTCGCCCATCCAGTAGGTTGCTCAGAGATTGTTCGGGCTCACTTATGGGGTAAAGGGTTCATGCTAGTCTTCGCTGCATCATTGGACTCTTCGAACTCACACCGAATCTAAAGCCTTTGCGTGGAAGTTGTAGTATCTGTGACAGAGCCGCCTTTGTCTCTGCACTTCGGCTTTCTCCAGACATCAACCCATCGTCATCTCACCACAGCCAACCACATGCTGTCAGAACTCTACGAGATCTAACTTTAAGCTTATAAAAAGCGGCTATTAGACTATTCCGTCTAACTGAAAAAATGTGGTCCACCAAGAGCGGGTTTGGGAAGTTTCCCTGTCCCGAAGAAGCGAGATGTCGAGTGCCAGCTTGCATCTTTTCCCACGAGCTTATCCCCACCCCTCTGAAGGCTATCACCCCAACTAAGCTCCAACAAACGGGCGATACGTCTGTTATTGAGCAAGGAGATTTCAAAAGACGAAAGTTAGCGAGCGGCGGGAAGGAAGCCTCTCTTGAAGGACATGTAAACTCTGAAAAACCAGGACAAACGGCCTTTGTCGGTGTATTGGCTCCAAAGCCACACACGGCATCACCGAACAGTGACAAAAAGAATAATGGAAAGATCCAGACCAAAGTGTCGGCCAAAAACCCGCAGACCATACAGTCCGCTAAGAGACCCATATCGCCGCCTCTATTAAGCTCCACTGTCAAGAAAACTAGCGCTCAAGCACCCAAAAAGGAAATCAAAGAGAGCCTAAATCCTAGAATGGTACCGAAAGACCCTGCAGGTCATGTAACTCGACGCATGCTGCTCGTCAAAATGCACGAGGAAATGGTAAAGCTCAATGACCAAGTATCGAAGAGTTCGGATACGGAAACCAAGTCGTTACATTTGGCTGAAAATGACCTGATTAAACTCGCCCTCACTGAAGAAGAGAAGATAGCTTTGGACCAACCCTCCGTCTATGCAAACATTGTCAAGATGCGCATCATGGCGTACAGGAAAATGAAAGTCGACGACTGGATAAAGGAGCGCAAAGAAGCTCTAGAAGCTAAGAAAGGAGACGCCCCAGCTGCCCCTGAGGCGCCAGAGCCAATAGATACCGGCCTCACTCCCGAACAAGAAGTCATGATGCTCTCCCGTCTGATCGCGACGCAAACGGGGCTAGACGCACATGGATATGTCACGAAGCCGCCCACCGAAGACGAAATCGAAACTGCCCGAAAAGGAGTCGAAGCCGCGGCCAACTGGGAAGTCTGCGACCGGTGCGCAACGCGGTTCCAAGTCTTCCCCGACCGCCGCGAAGACGGCGCCCTCACCACGGGCGGCAAATGCACCCACCACTGGGGCCGGCGCGTATTCCCGAAACGCGAAAAAACCGACGCCATCACCGGGCCCAAGCAGACGCGCTACTCATGCTGCAACGAGGTGATCGGCTCGCCCGGCTGCACCGCCGGCGAGACGCACGTGTTCAAGATCTCCGAAGCCAAGCGGCTCGCCGCCGTGCTGCCCTTCATCGAGACGCCGGCCAACCCCGCGGCGCCGGCCAACACGGCCGTCTGCTTCGACTGCGAGATGGGCTACACGTGCCACGGCCTGGAGCTGATCCGGCTCACGGCCACAGCCTGGCCCTCCGGCGCCGCCCTGATCGACGTCCTCGTCCGCCCCCTCGGCGCCATCCTCGACTTGAACTCGCGCTTCTCCGGCGTCTTTCCGGAGCAGTTCTTCAGCGCCCCGGAATACAACGCCAGCCGCGAGAACCCTTCCGCCTCCCCCAACCCCAGCTCCAAGACCCCCGCCCCTACTCCCCAGCACGACCCCCCCAGCCTCCCCATCCTCCCCTCCCCCGCCTCCGCCCGCGCCCTCCTCCTCACCCACCTCACCACAACAACCCCCCTCCTCGGCCACGCCCTCGAAAACGACCTCAACGCCGTCCGCCTCGTGCACCCGAGCATCGTCGACACGGCGCTCCTGTTCCCGCACCCACGCGGCCTGCCGCTGCGCCTCGGGCTGCGCAATCTCGCGCGCTTGCATCTGGGGCGCGAGATCCAGACGGGCGGTGCGGCCGGGCATGATAGTCTTGAGGATGCGCGCGCGACGGGAGAGCTGGTGCGGTGGAAGGTTAAGGCGGAGTGGAGGCGGTTGAAGGGGGAGGGGTGGGAGGTTGGGGTTGGGGGGTTTGTGCCGCCGGTGGGGGTCGAGGGAGGTGTAGGCCTCGAGGAGGAGAAGGTGGGAGAAGTAGAAGTCGAAATCGGCTTCACCCCTGGAGCTGGAGAGAAAAGAAAGCGACCTGCTTTTCTACTAGGGTCTTAATAGTCTAAACTCTATCAGATAGTCTCCCACCAAGCCTTAGAATAAACTTTAGAAGCATAGGCTGCAAACTCTAATTACGTTATCCACAATACTACAAACATGTTGAACACGGAAATTCTACACGTTATAGAAATTTTCTATAGGATATAGACTACAGTCGCCTGCAAAATCGGCTTCCGCCCTATGCACTACCAAGCTATAGGGTCATGTGCCGCCGTTTTGTTTTAGTATTCTGGAGATTGCGAGGGCAGTTTTTTATAGTAGTCATTATTCGGCAGTGGAGATCACACGGTGGAACCCGATAGGCTACTTAAATTTAGACGCATATTTACCACCGCACATTTATTACCAGTTATATTAAAGTCACAGCGATCGACGGGTAAAGCTAATAGTTATAAGATTTACTAGACCCTTAAAAGCACAATAAGTATCTTAGTCGAGTTGATTTCTCAGCAGAGTTAATTTCAAAGCTAGGGAGAGGTTTAAAAGCAAACGGTTTATAAGCGAAGTTTTATTCGAGTAGATTCTATTACCAAGCTATATAAGAAAGTCGGGCAGTTATGTGGTGGGTGGGGAGGAGGTATAGGGAAATGGCCTGTCTAATTCCAGCAGCTTCACGACCGCCTCGTGCCCGCTCCGTGCCGCGCACCACAGCGCCGTCTGACCGTAGTTATCCTTTGACTCGACGTCGACCTTGCCCGTTTCGAGCAGCAGCTTCACGGCCGCCTCGTGTCCGCTCTCTGCCGCGCACGACAGCGCCGTCTGACCGTAGCTATCCTTTGACTCGACGTCGACCTTGCCCGTCTCGAGCAGCAGCTTCACGACCGCCTCGTGCCCGCTCCGTGCCGCGCACCACAGCGCCGTCTGACCGTAGTCATCCTTTGACTCGACGTCGACCTTGCCCGTCTCGAGCAGCAGCTTCACGACCGCCTCGTGCCCGCTCCCTGCCGCGCACCACAGCGCCGTCCGACCGTATTTATCCTTTGACTCGACGTCGACCTTGCCCGTCTCGAGCAGCAGCTTCACGACCGCCTCGTGCCCG
>Ga0307515_10005307_pt1 | contig 26205 bp, 16 predicted proteins | sample 17_EM_MG_FD_194513 | JGI IMG/M metagenome (GOLD analysis project Ga0307515, IMG submission 194513) | Populus trichocarpa ectomycorrhiza microbial communities from riparian zone in the Pacific Northwest, United States - 17_EM | ecosystem: Host-associated > Plants > Roots > Unclassified | place... | reverse complement strand
CAAATAAATTAGCCCAACACGGTTCATCAATATAGTTTAATACTAAATGGAATGCATCAATACTAAAATACTTATCTCTTGACTATACAAACACAACCGTTCCCATGTTATTCCATAAAATCTAGACTACACACAAATTAATTTTTTTTTAATGAATATTTTGGTCGAATGCTAATGTGTAGTATACTAGCATATCCTAAAATCCCACTCTTCTTTTTTTTATTGTGCGGGACTGACCACCATGAAATCGCTGTTGCTCAAGCACTAACCAATCAATCAAACGAACAAGTCTAAGAAAAAAAGAAGTCAACAAATCAAACATTAACAGGCTTGCAGAGGAACATGAGAGACGATCCGGACGCATCCCCGCCACCACCGAGTCTCCCAAGTCTCTCATAATAATCAACACAGAACAGAGAGAGCGAGAGCTGGACCTCATCCCGAGTCCACACCCTCCTGACCCGGTCCGAGTCACCAGCAAGCCTCAATCGGCCCAGTCGACTCAGCACGGGCCGCACGCACACCATGTACAGCCTCTTGTAGCCACCGAGAGCCACGACGACGGGGCGGACGCCAGAGGAGGGAGGAGGGGAAACGTGGCGGAAGCACAGATGCTCCCAGAGAGAGTCGTTGCGGGCAATGGTGCACCAGAGACGGCAGACGCAGGCAGAAACACAGAGAGAGCGGCCGTCGAGTCGTTTCAGGATTTCCAAAAGAATGTCTACGTGGTCATTGATGCAGAACTTGGGTCTCTTCTCTTTAACATTGTCTTCCATTAATGATGATGAATACGCGTAATTCTTGGGTGGTGTAGGGTTTTAGTTTCAGCGGAGAGAAAGAGAGATGTAGTTTATAAGGAAATAGAAGATGACTGTTATTAATTCAGGGTGAGAGAGAATCAAAGTGGGTTTAAATAGTAGTTGAGGTAAACCTAAACGTTCCCTTGCAATGTGATTTTGTTGAAATAGAGGAAGAAAAATGGGAGTAGGATGGTATCGATGGGAGAGGAGAAGGGGCCAAAGGAAAAGGTCCAAGGCAAAGGAACTGGAACCAATGCTTTGCCCCTCTCTCTTTTTTTTGAATAATATATTGTTTTGGAGTACTTAAAAGAGTATTTCTTGTTTGTTGTTTGCGTTGTTTTTGCTGTTGTTTCCATGTATCGAGACTTTGGCATAGAGCCGTTTGCCCGTTGTGAAATCACCAACTTGTGCGAGAGTACTGTTTACATTTTCCACGCCCACAGTCTGTCTATACGGTGTGGTCTCTAGCTTAGCCTAAAGGCAACTCTATATTGTACGTAGCTTACACCAAGGTAGTGAGCCATTTGAGTAGGGGCTGCAGGAGGCCTCAATTTTGTCATTTTCAGTATAGTTTTAATCTACAGCTGGGTGCGTACGCGATATACTGTGAATTATACTTTTATTACATGTCAAAAAAGAAAAAAACTTTCTAGCAATTTAGAACCACCACAATGGTGTTGCAGCCAGGTTAGCTACGAGTAATCACAACCTCTAATAATTCAAATGATTAATTAAGGCATCTCGTGCGGTGGCCAAAGCAAAGTCAGAGCTTTCGGATGAGGATCTGGTTGTATCTACTTGATTGTCTTTTGTCACAGAAAGGAAACCCCAATTCCTTTGAGACAGAAAGCACATAATATAATATCAAGAAGACAGAGGGTTGAGATTGACATTAGATCTTGTAAAGGCCCTGTGGGGATGAGCAGTAGTTCCAGGCACCAGTAACCCCACATATAATTTAGAGAGAAGATTCATGCTTCATAGGTTGTTTTGTTTTGTTTGTTTCGGATTTGCTAGTCTTGCTGGGCCTTATTAACGCACAAAAGCTGATCTTGATCAGAAAGCAGTCCTCTGCCACCATGCCCTCTTTGTTTTTATTTATTTGCCTAAGCAAGGCTTGATAATTGCTAAATAACAAGACGAGACACGTGAAGTCCTCGCAAATTTCGTATTTTCACCGATTCACTCGACGACTATCATTTGTACTTTGTGGTTGTAAAGTATTTGCCACTTACTACTAGGTCAACCTGTACAGAGAAAAAGCTCTCACATTTCTATGAAGGAAAGGAGACTAACCATGCCATACTTTCTTTCACATTTCCAAACATCTATGCAGTGTACGATACCCACAACACCACACTCTCCTGCATGCACATCGACCATTCACTGGAGAGACTGTATATGCGCGCCTGGGAATTTGATGCTCAATAAATGTCTGTTGTATCGTAGCATCCTATCCTATTGTGTTAAAGGGTTGTTTTTTTTTAACACAGGGCATGATCAGGAGTTCATTTCTCAACCTTTCTAAAAAAAAAAAATTCAGCAAAACTTTCTGCTCAGACTTACATGGATGTCATGTTTCTTTTTATAATGGAGTGGAGCATATGTTCTCACTTGGCGTTAAGCGATCAGATCAAACTTCAAAGTAGCACCTGATCTTCAGGTACGCATAACAATAGTAAATATATATTTTATAGGCAATAAGAACAAGGCAAAGAAACAAGTAGATAAAAGGTAAACAGAACAGGAACTCGAAAAGCAAACAATGAAATTACAGCCAGCCCGCTCTAATGATGTCTCCTCTTCCCTAACTGCTCTCTTAGCTTGAAGTGAGTGATCAGGGAATCTAGAATCCTCATTTTTTCCCCAAAACTTAGCCAGAAATGCTTGTATTTCTCCTTTCTCCTTCATGGGGTTGGAGACTTTTGCGCATTCCTTTGTTTTTTGGGGTTCTTTTGGAAGGAAACTTCTAATTCAAGCTCGCAAATGATCTTAGCACATACTGCCAAATATTATCTGATTAACTCTGACATCAATGTCTTTTTACCCATCTTGGTGTTTTCATGTTGCATCTTGCAATTGGATTTTAAATTAGCACTAACCAGTTATCCACAGGTAGTGTTTGTTCACACACAAAAAAACTAGAACTAAAAATAAATAAATAAATAAATAACCCGTGCATAATAAAAGAAAAAAAAAAGTGTTAGAAAAGGTCTTCAGTTTATGGAAAGAAAACCAAGTTCATATATCTCCAAAATAGACATGGTCCTCGCCTGTCTGTTAATCTTTTTGAACACTTGCGTGGAAGTTTCATTGTAAACTTATTTTTCTTTTTAGGAGGTAGAGATTGTGTCCAAATGTTAAACTGGTTTCAATATATATTCCTAGTAAAGAAATAATTAAATAAAATAATAAAAATAAAGTATTATCCTACATGGCATCATCATAATGAAAAAAAAAACTCCAAAATTATAAGAAAAAAAGATAAACACCTAGAAATTATTCAAATGCCTTGAGATTTAATATATATATATATTGGGATGTGTAACAACAAATTCAAGAAGAAGTATAAATATGTTAAATGATGTTTCTACCAAAAATATGCACAACTTATTCAAACATTGAATTAGGTTGAGATTTCAACTAAAGGCCTTATTACATTGTCATTATAGAACAGGAACATTCCTATACTTGATATTAGGTTGAGATTCCTATACTTGAATTTTTTCCTAATTATTTAGGATTTTTTTCTGGTTAGATTTTAGAATTTTACCTGGTTTGGGTTTCATTACTCATGTCAATTCTAGCTCTTGTATAAAAAACACTGTGTTATTTTTTAAAAAAGATTGATTATTTAGATTATTTATAAACCTTAACAAAAAAAAAAAGTTTTGGTAGAAGATTTAACAAAAATTAGTCATATTTGGTAGAAAACTAAAGGGAAAGTGTAAACCTCGTGATAAATAGAATCATTTCCAACAAAAAAATAATAAATTAAGAGTAATTTTTTTATTATCAAGGGTGAAAATTCCCATTTAATTAGCGTATGACCTTAAAAAATTAAAAAATTACAAGAAAAATACCGATGGTCATAGATTGAATAGAATAACAAGTATGATATTTAAACTAGTGGCATTTTCATGACTAGATGAAAAAAAATATCTTCCCTCATTTTTATTTAAGGTCGGCGATATCAATGAGAGAGGGAGAGTGTTATGAGAGTTTTTTCTTTCTTTCTTTATTTTTTTTTCAAATCAAATGAGATGAAATGGTGGTGGTCTTATGTGATTCCCATATATAAAAATAATTCTAGCTTGAAAATCCTAAAGAAAATTTGGAGGATTTTGTGTTGCTAGAGAGAGAAAGGTTGGAAAGTGAAGGAATGAGGGATTTTTGGTCTCTTTCACCGAGAGTTAGATTAGTAAAGGTAATGAGTTTAATTTCAATTCTTTTCTTGAATTGGGGGGGGGGGGGGTTTTGAAAAGCCATAAAATTGAATTGGGGGGTTTATGTAATTTTAAGTATGGAATTGGTAGTTTGACTAAACCTTTGGTTGATTGGTGTGGGAAATTATGTAATAGGAAGTAAATGAAAAATACTAAAACGAATTATAGAGTTTGTGACATTAAAGTGGTCGTTCATGGTTGAGAATTTTAGGGGAATTGAGAATTTGACTATTGTGTTGATTATGATATTTTAATGATATTGAGAATGCTTAAGATGGGTTTTGACTACTATAATGTGGATTGCTAAAAGCTTAAGTTATTGTTGTTATATTTTAAAATGAAAAAAGTATGGAAAACTCATTAGATTTGTATATTTTAGATGTGATGATGTTGATTTATAGATTCAAGGTTATTGTGGTTCTTGTAAATGAGTTACTATATGATTGAACTATTGTTGATTTGGATTGAGAAGGTTGGGCATGTCCAAATGCCAATTATATGATAGTTTAAATCTAATGCCTACCATGTGTTTCATAAAATGTTAGACATGAATTTTTGTCGATGGAAAGCTTAAACATTTAGACATTGAAATTTATCGACAAAAAGTTTAGATATTTAGACATTAAAATTCATCGATGAAAAGTTTAGACATTGAGTTTAGTTGACAAAATAATTAGATATTGAATTGGATTATGTAAATGGTTGACATAACGTGTGGATATTGAATTGTATTATGGAAAATGGTTACACATAATGTTTAGATATTTAATTGGGATATGAAATTAGTTGACAAAAAGCTTAGACATTAAGCTTAATGGATGAAATGTGAGGACATTTAATGAACTACGAAAATAAATGACGAGATGTTTAGACATTTAAAGTAAATGTGAAAATATATGATGAAGTGAATAAGTAAGTGTGCTGATTGGACCAAAAAGCTTGAGTACTAATTCAAGATGTGTTATTGTAAATTTCAGGAGGGACATCAGAAGTGGTACTCGTAGATGAGCACACTCTGCGCAAACTCTAGGTTTCGTCACCTTTTTCTTTTATTTTAAGAACTGTTTTTGTTTAATTATGTAATTATGAATACAATGTAAGTAAGCGAATGACAAATCGATAAAAGTAAGCAATTACAAAATAAAGGTGAATATATGAATATGATTCCGATATGAGGAATGAGTGCGAGAAAATAATGAGTAAATTAAGTACAATGTACGGAAGTGAAAATGATGAAGAAACAAAGTACGATATGCAAATATGAAAACAATGAGTAAAATTAAGTATGTGATGTGAATGTGAACATGATACCTTATAAAATATGCCTTCAGGGTGAGTAAATGGTATCAAATGAAATATGCATTCGGGATGGGAAAAATAATACCTTATAAAATATGCATTCAGGGCGGGAGAATGGTATCAAATGAAATATGTCAATGAGGCAGAAAAATGATTTGTAACTAGTTAGCTATAGTGGCGAGGACTATAATGTGACGAGGACTATAATGTTAAAATACATTAGTCGCAATGACGAGGACTATAATGAGAAAATAAGCCGGTTATACTAGCAGTAGACTATTTTGAGGAAATCTATGTAGCTCATATGATCGGATGCTATATTGAAATCTAAGTTGATCAGATGAGTAGGGGTTATTTTAGAAATCTAAGCCAGCTCTAATGATAAGGGTTATTATGAATATTAGGCCAATCGTAATAGTAGGGATTAGAAAATGTCTTGAAGCACAAAATCATGACCATGGAAACGAATCAATAAATATGGTTTATGTAAAACACATTATAAATTGTCAAAATTGATCAATAAGTGTAGGGATGATGTAAGCATAGGCCACAAGAATGATAGTATATTGATAAATACACAATAGATATAAAGTATAGGTTACGAGTATTGAAATGTAATAACAAATACGATTGAGGGGACACACGGGGTCGATGATTATCTGAATAGAATAGTGAATTCAAACATCTTAAAGCATGAACCGTGATTAAAAAAATGATTTGATGAATCCCATGATTAAATTAATGCTTGAGTTAAAGGGTATTAAATTGAGTAAATGAATAGGATCAGCTTTAAACATAAGTCACGATTATGAACCCATAACCGAAGTTAAGCATGAGTTAAGTGTATTGATTGGGGGTCAATGAAACCATAACTGAAGTTAAATATGAGTTAATTGTAATGATCATGGTTAATAAAACCATAATCCAAGTTAAGGAAGAGATAAATATACTAATCATGATTTATGACCATATATTGGGGTCAAAGCCTGAATTATGAGTATTAGATAAGATTGGTATAAACCACCTATGAAAGGTATTAAGATGATTCGACAAATAAGGTTAACATAAAGCATGAGCTGTGATCATTGTAATGAGTAAATAAATGTATAATTGATATAAACTACAAGCTAGGGGTATTAAAATGATTAGATGAAAACAATTAACTTAAAGTACGAGCTATGATAATTAAAATAAATTGAAACATCTTTAACCACCCTTTCAGTACTTGTTTGCTATCCACTACCACACATTGTTTCCCATAATTCTAACCAAATCCACTATAACTAAGCACATTTATTGCAGTTTGACATTTCCTCTTCAACCTCTTATGATTGCTCTAGTGATGTTTTGCAATAAGACCACATCCAATAAAATTTTCATTCATCTGAGTTGTAAGTTTTTCAAATATTCTAAGTTAAAATTGACATGTATTAGCTCTAAACCCTCAACTACCATTTCTTCAAGGGAAAGCCCACGGAGTCGAGCTCCTCCCATGAAGTCATGTGCCCAAGTATATTGAATGAGGCCTTTTAAGGGTCTTTTTTGGGCCTATTAAATTTAAGTTTATTAGCTATAAAGAATTTATTATATATAGATAAAGAGGATTAAGTTTCTTGTGGAATTCTATTTTTTATTAAAAAAATAATATGAAATAAAATAAAATAAAATCATTGCCTATATCTACATGAGAAAGAGATATGAATGAGAAACTTTTAGCGGCAAAACTTGAAGGTTGAGGAGTTTAGATTAGATAACCCATATATAATACAATCCAACTAGTAAGTAACTTACCTTTCTAATTAGTAATAACACTGAAATAAACAACCATATACATGTTTATTTTATGGAGGGTAGTTTTCCTACAACATTAATAGTGCCAAGTTCTAATTTTTTATACAAAGCATTTTTTTATGCTTTTCTCGTACACTGACACTTTAATTTTCATAAATAAGCTACTTATCCATCTAAAACTCTAGGGTGTGAACTCTATGATTTTTTTTTAATGATGTTTATTTTGCTCATAAGCATCACTCCAATTAGCTTTAGCTAATTATTTTTTGTGGTAAATCTTGTTTTAATAATTTTCAGCAAATAAGACATCTTTTCCATGAATATCATTTAACAACAACAACAACAACAATTGTTTTACCTTTCAATAAAAAAAATTGAGATTAACTTTGTAAAATAGTTATGAATATACATAAAATCAAAGGCCATTATAGGTAGAAAGAAACAAAGATTAATAAAAATTGAGTTATATTGGAGGAATGCAAAGAATATGTCATTTATTAAAAAAAAACCCTTAATAATAACCATCTATTATTTATAAAATTAAAATAAGAGAACTTTAGAGATTAACCTTCAACCTGTCTTTATTGGTAGATGCACTTAATTTAAGTAGGAAGAGTGATTTAAGAAATTAATTAAAAAATAGAATTTTCCGTGGAATTATAATCAAGAAAATGAACAGGATCGTTGTGGCTATCCAACTTAAAATGAATAATATTAGGGATAATTTTGAAATTAAAATTTTTTTATAGGATAAAAAAAACATTCATCTCGTATCTTTTCAGTCAGTTCCAAATTAACAAATTGTTTTAAAAATAAATTTAATTTTATATATCTTCATATTTATCTTTCTAACTAAACATGTTAATATTGCTTTGTGTTTAAGAAATATATAATCATTAATCAAGCTTACGTGTGTTCCGATAGACCTAATTTACAAGTGACGCATCAAATATAATTTTCAAGGAATTGGAAACGTTAAAAACCATCGTTAGTTATAGAAAGAAAACATAGAAAAAAAAAAAAAAAAAAAAAAAATAGAAAAGGAAAGAAAGAGAAGATGCTTTTGACCATTTATCACTTCTCAACACGTGTGAGTACCGATTCGATACCAACCAAACAACTAGCCAACATATCGTAAGGGGCAGCGATTGACGCCTTAGCCCTTATCTACTTATCCGGAATTTCAGGCCTGTTGTGTCGTTTACGCATCGAGCTAATTAAGGCATCTTGTATTTTTTAAAGTATATTTTATTTAAAAATATATTAAAATATTATTTTTTATATTTTTAAAATTATTTTTGATATTAACATAGTAAAACGATTTGAAAATATAAAAAAATTAATTTTAAATAAAAAAAATAAAAAAATTAATATTTTTAAAAATACTTTTAAAACACAAAAACAAACGAGTTTTTAAAAGAGAGAGGTTGAAGTTGTTCCCTACATATGATTACAAGAATGACCTCGCTCAAATAAAATAAAATCATTTTAGAATTTTATTTAATAATTTAAAATTTTAAAGTAAAAGCATTTTTTATTTAATGATAAAATAGTAAAAAATCAAATTATATTTCAACAATCGGATGAATTTATAATTCTAAAACTCACATAACAATTTAAGATGTACAAGTTTTTTTCTGTGCAATGCCTTGAAGTAATTTTAAAGATTTATTTTAATTTAGTCATGTTTTAATTAAAATAGATATTTATAAGAAATACAACAATTTAAAATATAAAGAAAAAGTATATTTTGTTCATATATTGTTTTTACAAAAATATTTTTTATTAGTAGCAAGTTGTTTGAATAAAAAGTTAAAATAAATATTCATAAAATATTAATAATTTGAATTAAGATAAAAAAAAATGTATCTCTTCAATAAAAACCACATTTCCTTATTCAATTTTTTTTTGTTTTGATAAAAAAATCATAAAAGCATTGTTTATAAATAAAAACTTACTATGATTTGAAATTAAATTTTAATAAAAAAATATAAACAAATTATGACTCGATAATTCATATATGATAGTAGGGAACAAAATAAAAAAATAGTTAGTTTGAGATAATTATGTAAGAAAATTATAATAAAAAAAATCACATTGAATATTCATGAGCATATTGTTTTTTTTTTAAAATGCATATTAGGTTTATATATAATACTTCTTAAAATAATTGTTAATATTACCATAAAGATTATAATTTTATTTGAAAACTATGGCGAAATTAGAAAATATTTTAAATATCATTTTAATTATTATATTTATTGTTAATCTTATTAAAAAAAAAACCAAATTGAAAGGTAATATAAAAAAAGATAAGGTGACTAGACTTAAAAATATGGATGGCACATGAATATTAACAACATGTTGGGCTCAAAAAAAAAAAAAAAGCACAATAGCGTATAGGCTTATAAGATAACGCTTGTCCGCTTAGCTTTTTTTAACGAATGGATGCCACTTTGTTTGTTCTAATTTTTTTTTAATAAGATAGACGACACGCTGTTTATTAATTCAAACATTGGTCATTTTCGATGGTTGAAAAGTCAAGATCCTAGATCTTGAATTTCTAAAACTCAATTTTAACTTGTTTTCACTAAAACAAATCTTAGAGACCTCATTAAATCCTTTTTAAACCAAAAAAACATCGTGCAATTGGTCTAAAAATCTAAATTAAATTGAATAAAAAAACTTTTCAAACCTCAATATACTTTTTTTCAACAAAATTAAAAATTCAAACCACCTCCATGAAACTTCTCTCTACAAGTCGAACCAATTTACACCAAGATCTATTTTTTCGTGGCTAAAATGTGTCCGTCCGAACCCTTTCGTGGCTAAAATCTAAAGTAATTTTCTCTCTCTTCCATCACTACTCAAGGACTGAAACGTGAAAAAAGTATGAAGTTTAGGATCAAAATATAAAATAAATAATGCATAAACTAAAATTTTAGGGACCAAACTGGATTTTCAACTCCTTTTGAATAATGGGATATATTTATTTATTTATTTTGATCATTGTTATTTCAATTTTTTTTATTGTAATTCTAAATACAATTTTGTCAAATTGATCTTTAATGTGTTGGACCCTAAAGGGATAGCCTGGGTGAACCTTAGAGGGGGTGAATTAGGTATACAAGGTAAAACTATAATTTAATTTTTTTAATCTAATAATATGCAATTCTAAATACTCAAATATCTAACAGAAACAACCAACAATCTAAGTTTTATAGAGGTTCGGTAAATTACCTATTCCTCTTCTTGAACTTTCGTTTAAGAATTCCATTATAACACACCGGTCATTTTAGCGAGTGAGACTAAATCGTTACACAATCTTTTCATAAATGTAAGATCAAACTCAATCCTTAATAGTTCCGCAGATGAGTTGATTGTGTTTTTTTTAAAGAAAATAAAGTATTTAGCAGAATCAAACCTCTAATCTCAAGACTAGCCTCGCATGCTTTAATCAACTACTGTAATACAAAATTATTATATGATATTCTTAAACATATATATTAATATGATTCATTATTCATATAAATAATTAAACCTTAACTCCTCGTCTTTTAATTGTTTTTATAATTATAATTACCAGTAATGCATTAAGAAATAAGCTAAAGGGTGTGGGGAATTCACTGTTCATCAACACCCAATGCACTGTGGAATAGTAATCCACAGTGCATTCCTTTTTTTTCTTGTCACTTTTTTTGTTCTATTTTCACTTTTTTTTTTGCAGTTTTTCTTTTTTTTTCACTTTTTTTTCATTTTTTTAAAATTTGTTTTTGTTTATTTATTTTTTAATATTGATATAATTGAAAATTAAGTTTTGTAATTTATTTCTTTGCATTTTGCCTTTTTACAGAGCTAAAATGGTTTATCCATTTGTTAGGGTAACCCAAGTTGTTCCGATTTACAAGTTTGGTGGGATTTTGTTCTTTTTAATTGAACTTGACTTTGTTAACATTTATCCCATATAGTTAAAAACAATAGTTTCAGGAAAAAAACCATTATACATAAAGTTAAATCATGTGAGGAAAGTACTGTAGCTTTCTTTATATGTTACTGTGGATTACTACAGTGCTTTCCTCTTTTTTTATTTTTTTTTCAAAATTATCTTTATCAATTTTACTTTTTTAATATTGAGCTAGTTAAAATTTTAGCTTTGTATTTTTTTCCCTTTAAAATATTGTAGATTGCTACGGTGTTTTTTCAATTTTATTATACATAAAGCTAAAACATGCGGGGAAAATACTGTAGCTTTCCTCACATGTTGCTGTGGATTGCTACAGTACTTTCTTGTTTTTTTTTGTTTTTCCTACAGTACTTTTCCTTTTTTCCTTGTTTTTTTTTTCATTTTTTTTGTTTTTCCTCAAAATTATCTTTGTCAATTTTACTTTTTAATATTGAGCTGGTTAAAAATTTAGATTTGTAATTTTTTTTCTTTAAAATACTAAGGATTGCTACGGTTTTTTCCCACATGTTTTTTCTATTTTATTTTTTTTATTTTTTAAAATTATATTTGTTGATTTTATTTTTTTAATATTGAGCTGATTGAGAATATAATTTTGTAATTTTTTAAAACATTATTGATTGCTATAGTGTTTCTCCACATGATATTTTTTGTTTTTGTTTTTTTTCCAAAATTTTCTTTGTCGATTTTATTTTTTAATATTGAACTGGTTAAAAATTACAGTTACAATATGTGTGGAAAGCATTGTAGCTTTACTCACAAATTACTGTGGATTGCTACAGTGTTTTTCCCCACATGGTTTTTTTTTGTTTTTTCCTAAAATTATCTTTGTCAATTTTATTTTTCAAATATTGAACTGGTTAAGAATTACAATTATAAGTAAATACAAGTAAGGCTAAATCATGTGGGGGAAAACGTTGTAGCTTTCCTCACAAAACACTATGGATTGCTAAAGTTTTTCCTTGCATGGTTTTTTTCCAGTTTCTTTAGTGTTTTTTTTTTATTTGTAATATTTTTTTCTAAAATTATCTTTGTTGATTTTATTTTTTTAATATTGAACTGGTTAGAACTTAACTTTGTAATAAAGTTTAATCATGTGGGGAAAGCACTGTAGCTTTCCTCACAAAACATTGTGGATTGCTACAGTCTCTCCACATGATTTTTTTTTTCTTATGATTTTTTTTAAATTGTCTTTTTCAATTTTATTTTTTTAATATTGAGCTGGTTAAGAATTAGAATTACAAGTAATTACAAATAAGGCTAAATCATGTGGAGAAGCACTATATCTTTCATCACAAAACACTGTAAATTGCTATAGTCTTCCCAACATGATTTTTTTTCCCTGTTTTTTTATATATTTTTTTCTAAAATTTTTATGTTGATTTTTTTTTATTTTAATATTGAGCTAATTGAGAGTTTAACTTTGTAATTTGTTTTCTTTAAAACACTATGAATTACTGCATTGTTTTCCCACATGATTTTTTTATGATTTTTTCCTAAATTATCTTTGTCAATTTTATTTTTTTAAATATTGAGTTGGTTAAGAATTATAATTAAAATAAAGATAAATCATATGGGGAAAGCGTTGTAGTTTTCCTAACAAAACATTGTGGATTGCTACAGTATTTCTCTAAATGGTTTTTTTTTTAATGATTTTTTCTAAAATTATCTTTGTCAATTTTATTGAGAAAAACACTATAGTTTTCCTCACAAAACATTGTCAATTGCCACAACGTTTTTTCTCATGGGTTTTTTTCCTTCCAAAATTATCTTTGTTGATTTTTTTTTAATATTAAGTTGGTAGAGAATTTAGCTTTGTAATTTTTTTTATTAACAGAAAAGTTAAATAATGTGGGAAAAGCACTGTCTTTTCTCACAAAACATTGTGGATTGCTACAAATCATTTTTGTTCAGTCTCTAAGTTTTTTTTTTATCACCAACACAACTTTTTTTTCACGTTATGAAATATTGGTTCAATCATACATTTAGTTTCTATTACTTATCTAGCGCTGGTTCACAATTATAACACTATTAAGTACATTTGTGTTATAAACTCGTGGCAGCATGCAGACATATCATCTCATTTACCCTGTAAATGACCTCATCAGCCTCAAAATTGGAGTTTGTTGTTGTACAAAAACACACACAAATCAAAAAATAAAAATAAAAATTAACGGACCAACAATTGATTGCTTCTACAGTCTACAACTATTATTAAAATTATCTCAAGGAATTGCTTCACTCTCACTAACACAAGATTGATCCTCACGAGATAACTACTAGAATCACTACAACGACACCTCTGCAAACACTCATGGTGTCTGAGTGTTAATAACAACCTTTGCCTTGACCAGTGTTTCATATCCATTAATCTCACATCTTTCTCTTGCTTCTGTCGGAGGTAATGGACTCGCAGGGTGTAGACACATAGTTTACTTGATAATTGCTTTCAATTAATCAAGATTTTCAATATCTACCTCCTCTACTTTGCTCTTTCCTTTAAAAGCTTGCCGCAACTCAGCTTGTTCCTTCTCCATAACTCTTGGGCTCTTCATCAACTCCAACCTTGCCCACTCTATAGTTGTTGTTGTTGTCCCAGCCCCGCCAGAAAAGATGTCCTGAAATTAATGCATTGAAAAGAGAATGGGTCACCTTAATTTACCAAATGTAAGAAAATAAGCATTATGTGTATGTGTGTGTGTGTTAGTGTTTTGTTGATTTGTCCCAAGAGAACGTGTCATGGACACAACTTTGATTTGGTTGGTTTTGAGATGCGTGTCAAGCTGATCGGACTCTTGAAGCTTTAGAAGCGCATCTAGAAGATCATCGTGATGAGATTTTTCGCTATTGGGTTTCTATTTTATCTTGTGTTCGTTTTGCTTCTTGTGTAAGCTCTCTAGTGATGTGACGAAGAAAGCCAAGTGATGGGAACAAATCAGGCAAGGTAAAGAATTTCCTTTTGATTTATGCAAGCAATGACAAGCATGAATTCATCTTGATCATTGCATTTGAAACCACATGTTGCACGCGAAACTACATTGTTTATCATGGACAATAACTTGGTACTTAGATTTATAGTAACTCCTTCATTTGAAGAAATGAACTCCATGAGCTCCCACGCTGCTTTTTCTCTCATTGACCTAAACGATTGGACCGTCTTTGTGCTGAGTAGCTTTAAGATACAAACTTTTTTTAGTTGCCTTCAATAATTTCTAGATGGGGCAAACACTATGTTAGAATAACCATATGTCATAATTTCAGCAGAAAAAATCCAGATCTTTGAGCAAACTTGAACTCATTTGTCTTCAAAACCTCATTGGCAGCCTCTGGTGATGATATAAACTGCTCACCAATAATTTGCCTTTGGATCTTCTTTATTTGGGCTTTGAGAATGATGGAACCCTTTTTTATTATTTTTTGAATGAGTAAAATTACTATAATTTGATTTTTTGAATTAATTTAGAAGTCTAAATCATAGGCAGAATTAAGGCTTTCGAACTAGTTTAATTCATCTTTGTAATCTATCTTCAATTTGACCATGAAGAGGTTTACTAACCGAGAAGCTTCGATCATGGAGCACGACAATAAATTATTATTCTATTATTTTGTTTAAGTAATCTATAAAAACAAATTTTTATATAAAATCCTCATTAAATTATGTGTAATTATTTTTTTGTATTGCACATTATTTTCATTTTATCTTAGATTGTTTTTGTTTTTGTTGTAGAAAGTATGGTTGTGGTTTGACCATAGTGAATGAGTGTTTGGCTTTGTTAAATCGCAGGTTTTAAAAAGTAGGATCCACGTCAAAACTGTGTTACAATCGGAGGTTATCAAAAGCATATTTTATTTGCTTTTGCCATTCCTGTGCATAAAAGTGATTAGCCATAAGATCGTTCAATTATTTGTTTACCAAAATATCCAATCCTATCTTCTCCTCCATGCTCTCCCAATAACCAGTGAAACATTTATTCTCAGTATCCACATCTTTCAATCTCTTCATCGACCTCTTCCCTTCTTGAAAAAGAACCTCTATTTATAGACGTTGTTCTTCTCTCTTTTTTATAGCCATAAACGATTGCAAAACCCACAAACCAACTCTAGATCTACACAAACCAACATCCACGACCAAGATCTATAAAAACCACCACCAGATCTATTTTCTTTAAGTCCTATAAGCCCTTTTTTGTATACAAGCAAGTGTATTTTTTGCAGAAAAATCTAGGTAAATTTTGGTTTCAATATGCCTTCAATCTCTCATCTGTGCATGTTTTTAAAAATGTCAAATCTAACCAAATCTTGTTCATTGTCAAAACTGTATCCCTATTTATTGTTGCAGGAACTGTTGATCTACTCTTCACAATTTTGATAAGCATTTGTGGTTCTAATCTTTTTCTTTCTCAGTTGCATTATTTAAGAGATTCCTAACTTTGCTGCTTTTGATTTTTCATAGAGTTAATAAACAAAGGTTTAAAGTGTGGCTGCGATTATTTTGAGTTCAAAAAAATAAATGAATGGATGAAATGATGTAGAAAGTCGAGATTTGGTAAATAATGTAAAGAGGACAAGCCAAAAACCAAAAAAAATTACTCACAAAAATTACATTAGTAGGCTCTAGATACTAAAACATAGGAACCAAACTAAATTGGACATAAAACAAGTACTTTAGCCAGGTTCTAGATACTATAACATAGAAACCAAACTGGATACATAGTTTAAACATTACAGTTTTTAATTGATGTTCTAATTATGATGCATTTGCGTCTTTGTATTTATGATACATAGTTTAAATATGTTAATGTAGTCTTTCTATGATGTAGAGATTTTTTTAACTTAAAAATAGATGATGAAGTTGCAGACATAACACGGTAAACAATCATTTGACCCATTAAGATAATTAATTGATGTCTGTATGAAGTATAAGAATGATGTATTATAACTACTATTTAATTGCAAATTCATTAAACATAGCCATGCAATACTGTCTTCAACCTTTCCCTGCCATCACCTTCTTTTCATCAATATACTTTGCTAATGATAATGTATATTACATATTGTAGTACTACTCATAAAACACAAAACTTAATAACAAGTTTCCTTTTGTTAATGCTCAAAATATAAAGCATTGAAAATTACGTAGAATTTCATAGACAACATTAACTATAATTTGTTAACCCTACAATGTTGTTATTAATATATAACATTATAAAAATTACTGTGGAATCCTATATTAAAAAATTTATTTAAGCTTAGAACATGAAAGAGTCTCAATCTCAAGATAAGGCATGTTGGACTAGAGAGATGCTACACGTATTTTGTTACATTTGTATAAAGGAAATTGGGAAGGGAATGAGACCTAACACTCATTTTGACATGGCTGGTTGGAAATTTGTCACTACTACCTTTAAAAAGTAAATTGGCCATGTATTCACTAAAGCACAATTGAAAAATAAGAGGGACGAGATGAAAAGGGATTGGAGAAAATGGAAAAAATTGATTTCCGAAATAGGAGTGGGTTGGAGTTTAGAGTTGAGAACTATTTCTGCCACTGAAGAGTGGTGAAAATCTAAAATTCAAGTATGATGTTATTGAGTCAATGTCCAAATTTTATTACAATTCTCTAATTTTTCCTTTATAGTCCTTCATATTCATTTTAAGTAATGTTTTCTTTTAATTATAGGAAATACATGGAGCTAAGAAATTTAAGCATTTCGGTATCAAGCCAGATTTTTATGGTAAATATGATATCATATTTACAAATATTGTGGCTTCCGATAAGTTTGTTTGGGCACCTTCTCAAGGAATGATTTCGGGTGATTTTGAGGTGGGTGATGAGACCAAAAATACATATAATGAAGATGTTAACCTAGAAGAGGGTAATGAAGATTCCGAGAAAGATAGTATACCAAACTTTGTTGACATGTCAGCAACATGGTTGTTGGTGTCAATGTTAGTGTTAGTACTAATAACCCTAGTAGTAGTGGAAAGAGAAAAGCCACTCAAAATTGTTCCGGTAAGAGTGTTAAAACTAAAAGAGGTTCTGGGATGGGAGCACAACTTTTTTTGTGCTTACATAAATTGATTGAGAGTTTCTCTACAAGAAGTGACTGCACATCTGGTTTTATGGATAGGAAATGGTGCAACATTGAAGAAGTGATAGCGGTGTTTCACTCCATAGATAAAGTTGTTTTTTGGAGTGAATTTTATTGTTTTGCTACTAAATATTCATGTTAGAAGTAGGAGAGAAATGTGGGCAACGTTAAGAACTATAGAAAGAAAACTTTAATGGCTAAAACTAATGTTTCAGAGGAGATCAAACCTCAAACCATGAGGTATGTCTCAATCTTTAAAGGGCACTTCAATTATAGATAACTTTGTATTTATTTTAGATGTATTGTATATCCAAATATAACATTCTGTTCATTTTGAGAAAAATCTATGAAACTAATGTCCAGTGTATGAACCTTTGTTTTTGCAATATGGTTGCTTTGTGTCTTTATTGAATGTCTGTGAGAAACAGATTGACACATAACTTTTATTGCAGATATTGGACTGTTTATGCTGATGTCTTTTATGTTGTTGCTTTCTTTAGATGGTTAAGGTGTTGATGACATGGAGCTTTATTTGTGCTTTTTGTTGCTAGTTTTTTATTGTTGTCTTCGGAAGGACATACCATGTTTTTTTCATGTGTTTTATGTGTTTGTTATGTTGCTGATAAAGACTTGTAGTTGTGTACTCTATAACCAACATTTTCTTTATTTTTTCAACAACTCCTAAGTATGCCTTTATGTTGTTATTCATTATAGCATGTTGACCATAAGACTTTGAGGAGAAAAAATTAGGTTTGAATGTTTGGTAAAGTGTGCTTGTATTGTGTAGTTCACGGGTCACTCTTTTCCACCTTATATAATTCACCATTTTAATAAAGTTGAATACATCACTTTTAAAAACATTTATGGAATGACTAATCTGTTATGACTCTCTTAATGCATTTTTATTAAAGTATATAAGCTTGCATCTCATAAAGTAGTAAGTTATCTTTCTTTCATTGTATATTCATGTTTTATGTTAGACCTAATTTGTTAATGACATTGTTGTTACTTTCAACATAAATAATATATGTATTAATATAATCAATTACAAATTTCTTGTCAGATATATATTAATTGTTTAATATATTTTAGGATGAGATGGCTTTTATTTAAAACAAAAGAGTGTGATAAATTAATGAAATTGAATGGAATAATGTATGAAGTGTTTAATTTTTTTTAAAAAAATAAATGGATTAATAGGATAATAAAAATTATATTTTCTATAAAAATAATGTGATTTGTTGAGGTTTGCACATAAGCTTGCAACACATCTACATTAATAAAACAATTAATATGTTGTTTTTTGCTAATAATTATTTAATTAAAATTGTAGATATGGATGTAAATTGGTTTAATAGCCTTTTTGAAAGAGAGTATGAAAATGTCATGAACAATGTCGTTCAATATGTTTCACATGGCTACGCTAGTAGGAATAGTAGTAGTCATATCAGTTATAGTTGTGGTGTTACTGATGATAGAAATTCAGATAATGATGGTGACAATGACGATAATAACATAGATGATGACAACGATGATGCTGACGATTCATTTTCGCATAGAGAATTTGATCGTCGTAAACTAATATTGTGCATAGCAGACGGACTTACATTGTATTACAATAACTACATCTATAAGCAACCTTGTATGATTTTGTACAACATAGGAATGCAGTGGTTGAATGAAATTTTAAATGGGCATTGTATACGTTGTGTAAATATGTTTAGGATGGATGCAACGACATCTAGAGTCTTTGTTTTGATTTAGAAACACAGTATGGACTGAATCCATCAAAGAGGATCAATGTTATAGAGAAAGTTGGCATGTTTCTTTGTATTTTAGCGTTGGGTGCTTCTAATAGGGAGGTCCATGAAAGATTCTAACATTCCATTGAAACAGTTAATAGGTATTTCAACGAGGTTCTAAAGCTGTGTGTTTGCTACCAGTTGACATAATAAAACCAGTTGATCCATATTTTTTGACAACACCATGAGAAATCGCTATGAACCCGAGATATATGCCACAGTTTAAGGTAACATATAAGATTATTAAAAAGTGAATATATTTATCTTTCCACTTTCATTATATAATCCATTTGGTAATTCATTTACAATTAATGTTTTTCAAATATTGTTTTTAGAATTGTGCAGGAGAAATCGATGGAACATGTGTGTGCTTGTGTCTCATGAAAATCAAATACTATTTTTTAGAAGGAAAGGAGTACCAACGCAGAACATTATGGTAACATGTAGTTTTAACATGCAATTTACTTTTATTTAGGCTGGATAGGAAGGTAGCGCACATGACTCAAGAATTTTTCATGAGGCCATCTATAATCTAAATATCAAATTTTCAAAACCACCAAAAGGTATTTTAGATAGAACAACAAGGCTTCTTTTAGAATTTTCATTTATTTAATTTTTGGTCGCATCGTACAAAATATTTTTTGTTTTAAATGTCTTGGGTGAATGTAGAAAAGTATTACGTTGGTGACTCTAGTTATCTAAGTGAATATGGATTTTTGGATCCATATAAAGGTGAAAGATATCATATTCCAGAATTCTATTGTCGAGGTCAGCCAAGAAGTCGGGAGGAGTTGTTCAATCGGGTTCATTCCTCAGTTTGATTTGTAATTGAGCGAACTTTTAGGGTGTGGAAAAAATGATGGAGAATTTTGCAGAACATGCTAATATTTCCGTGTAAGACACAGGTGCAGATTGTTGCTGAATCAATGGCTCTTCATAACTACATAAGAAGGAAGTCTATACAAGATGCTGCTTTTAATGAATTTGAACGTCATCTTGATTTATGTCTTAGGATTTTTTTACGTGATGTTCTTCCACGATCATAAATATATGGAGGTAATAAAACTTCGTATATAGCTTATGTTCGAGATGGAATTTCTTCAAGTTTGATGGGAGAACTATAGGATTTTTAACTTTACAAATAGTTAATCATAAATATGTATTAATTATTCAATGTCATGCATTGAAAAAATTAATGTTCTATTTGGTTATTTCATATTTAACCATAGTTTTAACCGAACACTAATTACATGTTTTCGATGAAGAAGCAATTTAAAATATAATTTTAACCTAACTCATAATTTAAATAAAGCAATCACATAAAATTTTTTTTTTTTTCAAAAATCAGTGTTTTTTTTTTTATTAAAAAAATCGATTTTCCTTCTCCTATCTCGCTCACTGACTATCTTTTTCCCTCCTTCACCGAGACCGACTGGCTGAGACTGCCCTCTATCCCTTCTTCCTTCCTTGACAAACCAAAGTCCTTGAAAGCATGACAACTTGTTTACATCTCCGTCGATTTTCAACTTTCAATCGGAACAATCCAATCCCACACAGAACAATCCCTGAACCCAAAGGACAAGACCTTGATTTTGTTAACGTTGTACATAGTCATCTTATTCACTCTGATTGGGATAAGCTCAACAAATTATCCACCCATTTTACTCCCTTTAGAGTTAACCATATTCTTCTAAAGATCCAGAAAGATCATGTTCTTTCCCTTGAGTTCTTCAATTCTCTCAAAACTCTAAACCCCATATCCCTTACTCTCGAAACCCATTCCATTATTCTCCACATTCTTACCAAAAAGAGCAAGTTCAAGTCATCACAATCCATTCTCAGAACCCTTCTTGCTTCCCGTTCCATTGATTTGCCTGGTAAGTTGTTTGATACCCTTCTTTTTTCGTATCGAATGTGCGATTCTTCGCCGCGGGTTTTTGACTCGTTGTTTAAGACTTATGCTCACATGAACAAGTTTAGGAATGCTACTGATGTTTTTTCTCGAATGAAAGATTATGGTTTCTTGCCTACTGTTGAGTCTTGCAATGCATATTTGAGTTCCTTGCTTGATTTTCATAGGGTGGATATTGCTTTGACGTTTTATAGAGAAATGCGTCGGTGTAGGATATCGCCGAATTCATACACTTTCAACCTGGTTTTGTCTGCCCTTTGCAAGTCTGGGAAACTTGAAAAGGCCGTTGAAGTGCTTAGGGAGATGGAGAGTGTGGGAATTACTCCTAATGTTGTGTCTTACAATACTCTGATTGCAGGGCATTGCAATAAGGGTCTTTTGAGCATAGCTACCAAGCTTAAGAACTTGATGGGGAAGAATGGTTTGGAACCGAATGTGGTTACTTTTAACTCTTTGATTCATGGGTTTTGCAAGGAAGGGAAACTGCATGAAGCAAATAGATTTTTTAGTGAGATGAAAGTTATGAATGTCACTCCTAATACTGTGACTTACAATACTTTGATAAATGGATATGGTCAAGTGGGTAATAGCAATATGGCTGGTAAGGTTTATGAAGAAATGATGAGAAATGGAGTTAAGGCTGACATATTGACTTATAATGCTTTGATTTTGGGGCTATGCAAAGAGGGTAAGACTAAGAAAGCTGCATTTCTTGTTAAAGAACTTGATAAAGAGAATTTAGTCCCCAATGCTTCGACCTATTCTGCTCTCATTAGTGGACAGTGTGCAAGGAAGAACTCTGACCGTGCTTTTCAGCTGTACAAAAGCATGGTAAGGAGTGGTTGTCATCCAAATGAGCAAACTTTCAAGATGTTGACATCTGCCTTTGTCAAGAATGAGGATTTTGAAGGAGCATTCAATGTCCTGATGGATATGTTTGCGAGGTCTATGGCTTCTGATTCAAATACCTTACTAGAAATTTATGATGGGCTTTGCCAGTGTGGAAAAGAAAATTTGGCAATGAAGTTATGCCATGAGATGGAAGCAAGACGTCTAATTCCAGAAGGTTTTGACAGAGCTGAACCTTTCAATTCTATGACAGAGAAAGAGAACAGAACCTTTGGATAATGCTGTTAACGCTCGTGCTTCGACTGTATATTTTATAGGTTAGGCAAGTTTGACATTTGGAAGCACATCTCTTACTTAGTGAGCGAAAGACTAAAGGAGTTTCCTGTCAAACATCTGTAAGGTACTTTCATATTCATGTTTATTTCTAACCACAAGGTGTGCATGGTTTTACTCTTGGGCATAGTTGATGCCTTCATGTGTTTAAGAAATATTCTTGCTCATGCTTCTGTTTCTTTTATTATATGCTCAAAATATCTTCCATTATATGGAACCATCTTTCCGGTTTTGGATTATGCCAAATCTTTTCTTCTTAGTTTTGGCTTCGTTGGTCCTCGATATGACAAATTATTTTTTATGTTAATATAGGAGTTCCATCTTTCTTAGCGAAAACTGTTTAGTGTGTGGAACCCAGTTCATAACATCTGCTGCTGTTTCTTTCCACGCCCTTCTATCATCCTTAAAAGTTAAACTCGATATAGTCAAATTGAACTAATTGTTTTCATTCTAGTGAAGGAAAGAAAATCTCCGTCATTTTCCAGTCAGGCAGGGTGAAAGTTTATTAAAGATAAAATCGTAAATAGAAATTACAGTAGCTTCATCCAAAGATAGATCACTTTGTGAGATGTTGACTAGAGCCTCAAGGAAACTGAAATACAAAGGAAACCAGAGAAGCAACTTCTTATTTTAGAAACAACCCTGAGCCTGAATTGTAGCCATAATTTTCTAATGGTTGAAATTAACTTTGACAGTGTTGGATAGTAACTTAAAAGTCCTTACAACCAGATTTGATCCTATTTACAATTCATCAGTGAGGTAAGGAATGCAAGGGGTGGAAATGAAGCAGAATTTAGTGCTGCTCCAAATAACAGTCTAAGGATCCATGTCACATCAAACTGTTCTACTCTTTCCCCATTTGCCAGTTTCCAGCCGAACTGATAGAGAGCTGACCAAGTGGAAGTTCAATATTTGGAATGGAAAATATTCCTGGACATATCTTCTTTCCTGCTTCGATAGAAGATATTTAAAGTTGGTCCCTTCTAACTGACGGAACAACTAAGGAGCCTCGGGTTGAAAGGAATTTGCATCAATGCCTTGTTGTGGATCTCTACTTATTGCCCACACATTATAATCGTTCTGTTTCTCTCTGGTATCATATGCCCATTGGTTTTCTGTTACCTCTCGTGGAAGTAAGGGGACTGGAGGGTGTAACCTGAAGAGGTTTTTTGACAACTGATCTCTGATAATTTGGTTTCCAAGTGTTCGACTCTTCTAGTTTTCTCCTTCGAAGACTTGTTACACCTCAGTTTGTGCCCTATCCAATCCTCCAGGGCCACTCAGCAACTCTGACATTGCCCATTCTATGGTTGTTACCGTGGTATCACTCCCTGCAGCAAACATCCCCTGGAATGGGCTGAACTGAATTTTAGTTCCATGGACTAAATTGCTAACATGCTCAGAATCTTTTTGCGTGTGTATTTTATGGAGTCAGCAACACATTGAGTGCTATCACCTTAATTTATGGTCCAATCTTTCCTTGAGCTTCATTTTATATATTTAGGTTGGATCTATATCAGAAGATGCTGTAATCTGAATTTTTCAGAAGTCACTGTACTCTTTGGCCTGCCAACCATACGAGTCTTTTGGTGCCTTGTATTCCCTCCTCGAAATGCTCTGTATTTCTTACAATTTAGGCGCTTGAATTTGTTACAGATTATTGAGAATTTGTGATGTACAGTACACATTGTTTCTAAAGAGTTAAGTTTTCAATGCACTGTGTTTTATAGTGTTTATTCATGTTTATCAATAATATTTAGGAAGAGTTTAGCATTATTTCCAAGGGAATATGATGTGGCAACCACATCTGTATATGCTATTGATGGTCAGTGATGATTTCTACCATGGCCAGGTGCTAGATGTATGTTCATGCCACTGGTTTTAGGGAATATAGGTCTAATCTTATCTATAAAAAGAAACTAAATTTAAGCAAGAATACTGCAAGAGTAAAAAACCCTTCTGTTAGGACACTTTTAATGTTGGCTGCGATTTGGAAGTCAAGGTCACTAGACTCTTCTAGGTTTAAAAGCACTTCCACTAGATCTTCCTTGCTTGATGAATGACCTCCCTACCTGTTTCTTTTCTATAAATTAAGAAAAATAATTAAAAAAATAGCACTTAAAATAATATGGAACAAAATTTGATAAAAAAAATTAAATAAATTCAAACGCATTCGAATATATATAGAAGCACACACATTGTCTGATCTGTACCCATCATCCCTTAAATTGGAATTTAAGGGATGATGGGTACAGATCAGACAAGTTAAAGCCCCCAGAAACCGTATAGCTTCATTAATCAATGACAGAGAATTCAAGGCTAGTAGCATCATCGTATGAAACTAGTTCAACTACCAGAACTGCATGTCTTTGAGCAAAATTGAGTTCTTTTGTCTTTAAAAACCTCTTTTGCTGCTTCAGGTGATGATACAACGACCGCAAACTTTTCACCAACTTGGAGTTGCATAGCAGGTCCATATTTCTTCGATAATTCTGTAGTGCCATGATGAGGTAACGGACCACCATTCAACTGGTGCAAGTTCCCTATAAGAGGGAGCTTTGAGGTTTTGCATTTCTTCCAGTACTTTACAAGCATGAATAGGAAGATCTGGATAGCAAAAGTAGAGAGTGCAGGGAAGGAACAGTGGAGTTGTAGGAGCGTATGAGAAATTGAAGATGCTCTCCTCATGGCCATGGATATGCAGATTAGGAAATTTACTTTACATAAAAATTCTTCGAAGTAGTCAAGTTTATATAGCTTTTTTCTAGGATAAAAACCCATCTTGTACATATATTCATTTTTTTTTTTCAAGTTACATTTTTCTTTCTTTCCTTCAATTGGACTTTGTCTTGTGAGATAGAAGGACAGAGAATTCTTGAAGAGAGGACAAGGAGGGGTAAGGACGATAACATACAAATTTGAGTACACTTTTTTGATGAGGCAAAGTGCCTGTAACTATATGTGAATTCAAAATCATTTTTAAAAACAAAATATCAAACTGAAAGAGAAGAAAAGAAGCATCCATTACTCTGTTTGCAGTATTTTATTAATATTATTCCTATTTTAGCAACGAGAGAATCAGGACCGATGGGAAGGATGTTACTAATCCATGACAAGAAGACATGTTTATCGGTGTAATAAGTAATTCAGTGGTAAAAGCTTGAGATCAAAGGGTTTGCTCCCCTGTGGTCTCAAGTTCGAACCTTATAGTTGCTAATATGATAGCAATCTTACATGGTTGTTAACTTCAGGATTCATGAAATTAATCAAGGTACACGTAAGCTGGTCTGAATACTCACATTAATAATAATAATAATAAAAAGAAGACATGCTTATCGGTCAATCTAAGACCATAGTGTTGTTCGAGATTCTTCGTATATAAAAAAATGCAAATAGTCAAGCTAATCTAAAATCGAATACAACAACGAGTTTCTTCAATTTTACTGTTATAAAATAAATCACAATTTCATAGAAAATTAGGGTTTTTCTTAATTCAACTAATTGGGTCTCCAACGTGGAGAATGGTAATCATTTGCGACCATTTCTATGGTTAGGCCTCATCACAAAATAGTACTATGATCATATCAGATGGTAAACTTCATTCCCAAGAGTAAATTACTTATCATACCAATGGGGGTTGGTTCAAGTGGTAAGCAGTTTGTTCCGCTTAAGCGAGGTCTCGGTTTCGAATCCCCGTGTATGCAGCAATACCCATTGGTAGCCTCACCTGCCACTGCCAGGCATGCGACCCGGGGCGACCACCAGATTAGTCGGGGCAACCCGTATACTGGGGCTGGCGACCAAAAAAAAAAAAAAAAAAAAAATTACTTATCATAACCCCCCAAAAGTTGTATCGCCTTTCCCTTAAGAAATGAGGTTGCGGGTATTGAGTGATAAAAAATAAATAAATAAATTCCAAT
>Ga0307515_10005306_pt1 | contig 26206 bp, 8 predicted proteins | sample 17_EM_MG_FD_194513 | JGI IMG/M metagenome (GOLD analysis project Ga0307515, IMG submission 194513) | Populus trichocarpa ectomycorrhiza microbial communities from riparian zone in the Pacific Northwest, United States - 17_EM | ecosystem: Host-associated > Plants > Roots > Unclassified | place... | reverse complement strand
ATTGGCTCTTAAATAAGACTAATATGGAAAGCAAGCAAGCAAGGCTCAATTTTGTGAATGTTGATGATGTTGGTGTTGCTGAGATGCAGGGGTGCTGCAGTGCTCGCTTGGCCACATAGACATGTCCATTTAGGCCTCTTCCAACTCCCATCGTCGCGCGATTTCCGCACTGTATTATCAGAAAGCTCTACTAGAGGTTTCCTTCGCGATAGCCTCTTAACCGTGCCTCGTTTTCCTGCCTTGAAGCATGCCGAGCAAGTAACTGCCTTGCTGTTTATCCTCTCTGGTTTATATCCATGCTCCACCACCGGGTACCGTTTGATTCGGCTTACAGGAATATAAGGTTTATGTATTTTGGCGACGCGGATTAAGTTTTGGAAGAGGGAGTTAACAAGGCGTTTAATAAAGGCTTTATAGCTAGCCTTATTCGGCCAGCCTTGATTAGCAAAGGAGGATAGCTTAAAGCAGTTGGTAACAACTGTATTAAGTAGGAAGTGAAGTAGCGGTTTCTAGGTCTTTCGGTGACGCTTAAGGGAAGTATAATAGGATCTTATCTGGTTGGCGGTATCAACGCCTTTTATAAAGCAATTGTAGTAGTTAATAAACGCCGGAATCTATAACCACTTCCTTGCCTCGTCGCCGAACACCTTCCGAGTCTATACAGCGCCAGTAGACGTTGTGGCTGGGCGTTTTCAAAGCCGTTTTACTTTTTCAGAAACTGACAATGTATGACATCATTAGTATAGGCCTATGGTATTAATGTTTTAAAATTGAACTAACTCACCGTTGGCGACAGTACTCATAAATAGGACCACCTAAGTATCCTTCTAGGCAAACTCCATTACCGTACTATCCTCTAAAGTCTCCGTATATAGCGTACCCTATAGAATCTAGCTGTTATAGATTAATTTAAGGTCCACTAGCAATAAGCTAATTTTCTTATTCTTAACCTCTTTTTCCTCACTCAAATCCTCCTACTCCTTACGCTTTGTTTTAGTTGTCCTAACCGTTCCTATAGCGCCAATTCCAAGCTTACGAAGTCTCTAAAGAAGATAAACAGATATAAAGAGGTTATTGAGCCAAACTACGTGCATGTTTGGTGGGTAGAGGAGTTCACTAGTAGTGTTGTCTTACTAAGTAAGGAAATCAAGTACAACTACCTACGTCTTTAAAAAGCCTTCCTCCTCACACTAGGATAGATCTAAATCATATAGGCCTCCCTTATTGCCTTTTAAGTAAAATATCTAGTTAAGTACGTAGCCCTAATTGCCTAATACCTATATCTTAAAGCCTTCTGGTATTGGCTTAGTTGGAATATTAACAATTTCAAATACGCGGCCAGTAAAGCGCTTAATCGTTTTATTGACAGCAAGGTTAATTCCTGGCCGATAGAACTTCCGGTAACAAAGGTGGAGGTACTTACTAAGGTCCCATATCCTCTTAAAGATATTTTAAAAGGCCTCATCGTCTTATTCTCTTGGTTTGGTGCAGTAAAAGTAGTAATTAATTTGCTGCCACCGGTTGCATAAAATATACTGTCCAACAATATACATCGTTCCATGGCTAAAGTCTTTATGCCAGTAATCCTCGATGGTCGGTTCTATGTGTAAGCCTATATAAATAAGTACTGCTAAGTACGCATGAAGCTTAAGCCTACATATTAGTTTCCATGGCCTTAGACAGTTCTTTTATTTCTTCTCTTTAGATGTTAGGTTTAGCTCCGCGTTCCTATTTATATACTCCATAAGCTAATCTAGCAACTCATCCGTCCAAAATAGCTTAAATATTTAATAGGGATCGCTAGGGTCGATGTGGGAAGGAAGATTAGGGGTGCTATAGGTGTTTTTATTAAGGATAGGGAGAGGATCGAAAGGAGGCGCTGGTTTGGGCTCTGGCGGTCGTTTTTTCTTCATCTGACGCGGCAGTTTAGGATATTGGGTAGGTGGAACAAAGTCCTTATCATTAGATGCACGATTTCGGACCATTGTGGTGGTTTATTCAATTAATAAAGTTGATTGTTTACATCAGTGTTGAAGAAGTTGATGTTCTTTGACGTCGTGCACGGGCCACAGTCGCATCCACATCATCTATGCAAGGGATATTGGTCGAGCAGTCAAAGAACTGCGACTGTGCTGGCTGGCAGATTCATGAAAGAACACTCGAAAAGGAGCGAGCTGGAGATAATGGTGGGGCAGGAGGCGGTGCAATGTGGCTGAGTAAGCGTGCTGAAGATGATTTGCACTTGATGCCGCCACCGCTAGCAGGGAGGATGGCCGACCCGCAACGACCACACCCTTGTAGCCGAAGTTTTACCGGCCTATTGCGGTGGCATAAAGATACTGAGAACTTTTGAAAGAGGAGGATATTTATCTCGGACATTCTTTTAATCGAATCCTAGTCTTTTGTTTAGCTAGTTCCCGCTATAAGGCGGCCCCTGCGGCCCACTAAACGAAGCCCTAAAACCCCAATGGCTGCTTCTACCCCTAAACGCGTAATAGCAACACTACCTCTAGATCCGCTAGCAGCTCTACTAAGACGCACAAAGAAACCGAGCGCGAAGGTGCTAGAGACCTAGCAGTCGCTAAGGACACGCTCTTAACAATCAGCATAGTTTAAATAGTAGACAACCGCACCATAAATTGGACTATAAGCTACGCAGTATATACTGCCTTTATTCCCTATAGTAAGAGTCTCTACTTTACCTAAACGTAAAGGAGGAGGCATTAATCATGACGAATTTTATCGACTTATTAAAAGCCTTAAAGAAACTATAGTATAGCAGAGTAATATCATTATAAGCCAAAATAGCATTATTAAGAGCATTAGAAATGACCTAGTAGACATTAAATTAGAACAGCAAAGCCTTAAAAAGCAAAATGCCGAACTCTAAAAGGCTATCCGGTCCTTATAAGCACAACTAAATACTTCCTTAGCTCTAACACAATTATAGGCGTTAGTAGCGGCCAGTAAAGGTATAGTAGGGTTAGAGATAACTTTACTATAAATGACGAGTGTTAGGAACTCTAAGGAACCCAACCGGCAGCTAGTAATAGATATTAGCCGTGCGGGTTCAGAGGTAATAGAGAAGGTAGCTACTACTAAAGTAGTAAAATAAACCATTATATAAGGTATAAAGGATATTAATAGGCTTACGGGAGCTATACTTAAGGACTTCCGCGTATAGCAAACAAGCGACAGCGCGAGCATTATTAGATTCTCGGTAGAAAAAGATAAAGAAGCTGCGTTTAGGCAGATAACTGCTTAATAGCTTAAACCGCATATCCCTAGGGCGAGGCTTGTTGGACCTAAGTGGTATATAGTTAAGGCGGACTAGGTTAAAGTACCTTTAGTAATAAATAGTGACAGCGGAAAAGTAAATAAGTCAGCTATAGAGCGCTTTGGGGTAGAGAATAGTATAGAGGTATGCATAATAAGATAGCTAGGACAACTAAGGCCGCGCGGCTAGTACGCGTTAGTAATTGTTAAAGTGGCAATAAAGGAGGATGCAGAGAAGCTGCTTACGTCAAATAACGTATTATTTAGGGGAGGCGCGATTATTATATCACCATTTAAGGAGTGACGTACCCCTATAGTATACTATAAATACAAAAGGTTTAGATATAGGGCTAAAGACTATACGTGACCTAATATATGCGAAATATATAGGCGGGAAGGCCATCTCCGGTGTAAGACGGTAAATTTACACTGCGTGAACTGCTAGGGTCCTTACTAAGCCTTATACCGTAAATGCCTAGTATATAAGAAAGAGATAAACAGGATTCTTATATAATAGCGCTATAAATAAAGAACTCTAAATCCTTTAGGCGAATATAAAGAAGTATAGGGAAGCGTAGCATACGCTATATAATAATAAAGCGCTAGTAAACTTCCACTTTATTCTAGGCTAGGAGCCTTATTACTTTCTCTTAAATAGGGAAATAGTGCTAGCTAGCTTAAACCTCTAGTGGATAAGGTTTATCCTAATAGGTAGGCAGTAGTGGTATCCCCTAGTTAGGTTATATATCTAGGCATCTAAAGAGCTAGCAGCTATATAGCTGTAGGTAGATTTAGCAGATATTACGGCGGTAGTGGCGTACGTCGGTTAAAGGAGACTTATAATTATGTCGGTATATATTCCAGACAGATATTTAAGAAGAACTAAGGAAGAGAACCTAGAGGAGCTCTCTAGTAGGCTGAAGATAATTAATGGTCTAATTTAAGGAGAACTATTACGCAACCTATATACCGAGGTAGTAATTATAGGCGACTTTAATTAGCACAATCCGCTATAGGGAGGAAGTTATATTAGTACTACATTAACGTAGGAAGAAAGCGCGCTAATTATTAACTTTATAGCGGACCGGTCACTCTAGAGCCTGCTTTTAGTAAGAGTACCTATATTTGAAAGCAACGCTGGACAAATATTAATAATTAACCTTATACTTGCAACCCTGGGCCTAGTAAGTAAACTAGTAAAATACGCTATCTAGGAGCATAAGTATGGGTTAGACTATAGAGCTATCTATATTAGCTTTTAGGTTAATATAGACACGTAGAAGAACTAGGAGAGGCTGCTTATTAAAAATGCAAACTGGGACAAGATTCTTAAAGACGTGGAGTAATAAAAAGAAATAGGATTCCCTATAGAAGATATAGACGAAATGGTTAACTACCTTAACAGGTAGGTTAACAAAGCCCTTAAAGCACACTGCTAGCGGGCTAAGCCATTACTGTATATAAAAAGATGGTAGAACGAAGACCTTATAACGCTAAGGAAGTTATATATATACTAAAGGAATAGGAATAATATAATACGGAGGTAAAGAAGGGATAACCCTAAACTATATAATATCGCAGTAAGAGCGAAAAAGCTTTTTTTATAGGACTATTAGGCGACACAGGAAGCTCTATTAGGATAAATTCCTTAGTAATAGTAACAATATATAGAAAGTGTTGAAATACCTTAACCCGTAGGCTATATCCGCGTTTACTAGAATACTGCTAATTAAGAAGGCTAGAGAATAGGAAGAGGTTATTATAGAGAACTATAATATTATAAGAGAACTACTCTAGGCATTCTTCCTGGTCCCACCGCCGTGTAAATATAAGGAGGAAGCTATAACTAGCTATAACTAATTGCTATAGGAGCCTATCGCCAAATATAAGGTTAAGGCAGCTATATTTAGGGCTAGCCTAAACAAAGCTTTTAGAAGGGACGGCTTACCAGCTAAGGTATAGTAAGAGTTATAGCCTACACTAAGCAATAAGATCACTACTCTCTTTACTAAATTACTTAAAATAGGAAAAGTACTATAGGAATAAAAGGTAGTAAAGATTGTACCACTATAGAAGCTAAAGTGGGGGGACTATATAGTAGCAAACAACTATAGGCCGATCTTCCTCCTCCCGACGCTAGGAAAAGCACTTAAATTACTAGTAGTGGAAAGGATAGTATACCTAGTAGAGGAATATAGCCTACTACCTAAGATATACTTTAGAGCTAGGAAGCAAAGGTCGATAATATATACGCTATTATATCTCTATAAGGACGTATTTAGAGCATAGAGAGGAAAGAAGACGCTATCTCTAGTATTATTTAATATTAAGGGCGCGTATAATAATATGGCTATAGAGCTGGAAATTAGGAGATTATAGCAGCGTTAGATACCTTAGACGATTATATAATAGGTATAAGACTTTTATATAAACCATTAAGCCTATATCCTAGTTAATAGATATATATTAGAGGAATAGGCGCTCCTATAGGCGGGTCTTCCGTAGGGATTAGCACTAGCCCTAATACTCTTTCTATTCTTTAACGCGGATCTTATATAAAGCGCACCTAGAAATAGCAGCTCCATGGCCTTTATTAACGGCTACTTAGTATAGATTATAGGCCCTACGGCGGAGGAAAACACGCAGATTATCTAGGGCGAGATTATACCGATGCTTAAGAAATAGGAAAGGACTAGTAGAGCTTAATTTAAAGCGAAGAAAATATTATTTATTTACCTTACTAGATATAAAGAAGCGGGCAGGGATACCACTACGCCGCTCCAATTTAAAGGAAAAGGAATCCCCCCGATACAGGAAGTTAAAATCCTTAGGGTAATTCTTAATAAGGAGCTATGGTTTAAGGTATATCTAGTGAATAAAGCAGGCAAGGCCACTAAAGTAGCGCTAGCGTTGCGCAGATTAAAGGGACTGTAGTTTAAAAGCGTTAAGCAGCTAGCTAAGAGCTCGGTCCTACTAGTAGTAGACTATATATTGCCGATATAGTACCCGCTTGCGATATAAGAGTTAATATAGCTTCTTTAGTAGGCGCAGAGGATAACGGTATAAGCTATTATTAGGGGGTTCCGCACCGTTACTCTGCTAATAGCAGAGGTAAAGGCCGGCTTGCTCCCTCTTAAGCAAAGGCTGCGTAACCAGGCTATTACGTTCTGGGTATTAATCTATAAACTAGGCAAATTATACCCTTATTAAATAATTTAAAGATAAAGGCTCTATAGACGGCACTAATTACCGCTTTAGAGGATAGTAAAGATATATAAGGATATCTAGGTAAATGGGGTGCTAGAGGTTAAACCGTATATATACCCGCCGTAGGTAGATAAGCCTAATATGGTAATATATAAGGATAAAGAATATACTTAAGCTATTATTAAAGACTATAAGCTAGGATAGGTTAATATATACGTTAATACATTAGTGCGCAATAGTAGGGCAGGAGTAGGCGTATATGCTACGCCATTTAAAGCAACGCTTTTAAAAACGGTGGCAAGCTCTAATTAAGCCGACGCTTACTTTATAGAGCTTTTAGTAATTAGCAAAGCAGCTAACTAGCTATAGGACCCTATATATATAGCTATTAACCAAGTAGGTTTTCTAATACCTGCTTCTAGTATAAGAATATTCTCCGACTCGCAATTAGCGTTGCTATTAGTATAGAGCTAAAAGGCTACAGTGATCTTTTTAGACTAGACTGGACTGGATTTAAGGATCAATCTAGTCTAGTTTTATAGAAACTAGATTTAGATCCTAGAGCTCTATAAAGCTCTAGTCTAGCCGCTAAACCTAATATAGTAAGTCTTGGCAATATTATAGTGTTAAGGATTAAAAGTAGAAGTACCGAACCTTACTATAAAATAGTTTATATTATACCTTAATTAATATTAAAAAGCTCTCCCTTTACTTCGCTACCCTCTTATTCCTTATCCTTTACCTTACTACTATACTTAATAGCCTCCTCCTCCTCTATAGCCAAAGCTTTCTTATCCGCAGCGGTATTCTCTTCTTAAGTAGCAGCCTCTATAGCAGCCTTTATAGTAACTGCAGCCGTAAAATAAGCCTTAGCTTACTTCTTTAGTAAAAGTTCTATCTTTTACTTTTTACCTTTCGCTTTACTAATGTCCTTATTATTAAATATACCCTTTAGTAGCGGCCTATATCTATACCAAAGACACTTATTCGCCTTAATAATATCCATCTTTAAGTGGGATTATTAATCTTTAAGAAGGATCTTATAGCTACTAAATAGCCGTTTATATTTATCGCTTATAAAAGGCACTATAAGTATATTAAGGGTAAATTAAGTAAGATTGGGCTAGCTATAGTATCGTTACTACCAGTATTAAATAACGTTAAAGTGTTTAGGATCTTTAACTTTAAGAACGTTTATATTAAGGTATTCTTATAGGCGATTAATAAAGGGAGTTGCGTCTTTAGCGTTAGCTTAGTAAGTTACTTTATAGCGCTTATAAGCTTAAGTAGAGGTATAAATCTTCTTTAGATCTAGCTATATAGGCATTAGATATAGTAGTAATAAAGATAATTTAATAGAGGGATTCTTGCCTTTATATTTAAGCCAGAGTTTCTTAATTAGGCTCTTAACGCTATTAATCTACTCCTACTTAACGGGATAAGGCCTTTAATAATTCTTAAACTAGCTTATTTTAAGCATTAGATTAAGAACAATTGCCGCGTAGTACGCTGCTGTATTATTAGCCTTATTAAAGTACTTATTACCTTTTTTCTATGCAGCTTCTAAATAATTAGCTAGATATTAATAGATTTAAGCATTACCTTTCCTTTAGTATTAAGCCGCGAGCTTAAGAAACTTTTGCTTAGTAATAAAGAGTTTATTTATAAGCTAGTCTAGTATTTAAAAGTAGTTAGTAAGACTTATACGATTACCTTTTACTATAATAGTAGCTTTATAGAATGTTTTAAGGTAGTTATAAAGGTATTTAAGTTGTTTCTAGTGCTTTAGCTAGAGGAGGTCTTCTTTTATAAGCGCCTTTGCCTTCTTACTAGGTTTATACTCGCGGTAGAACATAATAATTTGGTCTTTATAGTTTAAAAAGTGTAAGATAGCTAAGAATAATAAGTTCCATTATATTGCGTTATTTTAGATAAGCTAATAAATTATTAGTATTGCTTTTATTAATGGTTTTTAGAGAATTAAATATTGCGACCATAAGGGAAATATTATAACCATAAAGCGGAAAAATATAAAATCTATTGCCGTAGCCAATTAGAGGCTTAGAAAAATTAAATAAGTGGCAAATATTACTACTTTTCCCCTACTAAAGCTTACCTCTAAGCCGTTGAATTCCGATAAAGGACCCCCTATTTAAATTCTTCTAAACACCCTATAATGCTAAGGCGTTATACAGATATATCTAATAAGATTATATAATAATCTAACCGCTCCATACTTCTTTTAGAGGTCTTATACCTTCGTAAAATCCTACTTATAGTAGGCAGCAGCTAGGTCCTTATAGATATTCTTAAAATCTAAGCTAATAATAAAGGCCTAAGCATAGAGGTTTATAATATAGCCGAAGTAGTAAAGGTAACGCTCTTTCCTACTCTTTACTGATATTTTTAGGTATAAAGCTTAAAGAATAGCATTAATATAGGTGTTATTTGCATCCGCATTATCGGCTATAAAATACCCTAAGTTGTATGTAATCCTATAGTCCTTAAATAGAGCAATTAAAACGGCTGCTATATTCTTACTAGTATGTTTACTATATACCTTATAAAGGCCTAATACTATATAGCGACACCTACTATCTTTATTAATAAAATAGGTAACTATACCAAGTACCGTATAGGCATTTAGTAACGTTTAAAGATTAAAGGATATTAATATAGCGCTATAGGCTTCCTTTAGCTCCTTCCTTAACCATTTCTTCCGCTTTTCCTACTCTTTTATTACCCAGGATTAGATTATATTTGCTATCTTTAGAAGATACTTTTTAAGGCTAGGATAGAGGAAGAATAATAGGGTATAGAAATAGGCGTTTTTAAACTAGAAGAAGGTAATATAGTAGTAGATAATCTACTAGATAAGTAGAGCTTTAAACTATTTAAAGTTTTAAGCGAGATTAAGCGCCCTCTACTCTAGATACTTATTAATTATTAGCTAATTAGCTTCTTTAGGTAATTAATATATATTAAGCTCGCCTATAAGTCGATTTATATAGTAGTCCTAGTATAAATAATTAAGCGCAGTAGTCCTTCCTAAGGAGACAACTAGTAACTCTTATTTCTACCTTAATTGCTTATAAAGATAGCAGTAATAGAATATCGTATTATTACCCGATTTTAGCTAAATATCCTTACCCCACTTCTATATATAGGAGGTGCGCTACTTTATATATTTTAGCGTCTTTATTAAAGCCTTATACTAAATATACTCTTTACTATAAAGCTTAAACTCTTCTACTACCTTTTCCTTATTGCGATTAGGGTTAATAGTCTTTAAGGCGAGAATAACGTCGTTAGATGTAGGAGGTAGGCGAATAGCTAGGTAGTAGGTGATATTGGCTATTATAGTAGTAAGAAAGGGAAACACTAAAGCACAGGAGTAGTAGTAGGAGTAGTGGTAGGAGCAGCGGTAGGAGCAGTAGAGTATAATTAATTGTTTTAAGACAGGATCGTATTACTAGTAAAGCCAATTAGTGCTATTTAGCCTTAATACTAAGTACTAACTCCTTAGCGGCCTATACCCCCTACCCCTCTACCTTATTAGGTTAGTTAACTGGAGCTTTTGGAGCTAGATTAAGTCAGATCTACTCTAATCTAGCCTTAAAATCGACGGCTCTAAATTTAATATAGAAATGGATCCAATTTAGGGCTCTAAATTGGCTTTAGTCTAAAAAGATTACTAAAAGGCTAGAGCTTACTAGGAAGTAGTTTTAGAGATCTTAAAGAAGCTTTAGCTAAACAATATTACGCTATACTAGATTCTAGGCCACTTAGGATTTATAGGAAATAAGAAGGCCGATAAGCTTACTAAAGTAGTAATAAAATTGGAGAGCGAGGAGCTACTATAGAGAGACGGCCTCCTATGGTACCTTATAACGCAAGCCTTAAAAAGAGCTAAAATAATAATAAGACCGCTTTTATTAGGAAGATCTAATACGGGCAAGTTTATAAGGAAGATTAACGTAGCACTCTATCTTAGAAAGGCTGTAGGATTATACTAGCAGCTAATTAGCTTTAAAGCTGCTATCTTTACGCAGCTACGGACCGGCAAGTCATTTCTAAAGGAATATCTCTACAAAATTAATGCATTAAAGACGGCGTTATACGACTACGGGCTTACCAAATTAATATAGCACTTCCTCTTCTCTTATAGGAGGTGGGTATAGCAGAGGATTAAACTAAGAGAGTAGTATAGAGATTAATTTAGGGATCTATTATATGCATTAGGAGGCTACTTACGCAGACAAAAAGGAGGTAGGAATATTGACGGCCTAATTAAGCGCTGGAAGCTAGACATTAGCGCAGTTAAAGCTATAATTAAATTTATAAAGGAGACCGGACGTTTATACTTAAGTGTATAAGATATAGAGAGTATAGAAGCCGACGTTAATAAGCGAAAACTTTTAAGAATTCCTTTAATTATCTAACCGAACACACCGCGAGCCTCCTCTACACGTGCCTCTACTGGTGCGTCGCCAATTAAGAAGCGCATAACGCTGGAATAGCCCTGCGGACACAAGGCGTTAAAAACTACTTACTTAGGCTCGCCTCTAAACTCTAACTTTCTTCTAATAGTAACACATTACTTTCCTTTATTTTTTCCTTAGTTAAGTATAGTGTTAGGTAATAGATATATAGTTCTTATAGTTAGCTTCTAAACTAGAGCAAGCATGTTAATAGTAGGAAGTATTTAGTTAGCGCTCTGTAACGGCCTATACCCTAAATAGTATATAGCTATAATAGAATATACATACATACATATATACATACATACATATATAGCTGAAGTTTTTACCCCCTTGTATATATACGGGGAACGAACGATTTTTTAAAAGAGGAGGATATTTATCTTGGACATTCTTTTAATTAAATCCTGGTCTTTCGTTTAGCTAGTTCCCGCGGTAAGGCGGCCCCTATAGCCTACCAAACAAAGCCCCGGAGCCCTAATAGCTACTTTAACCCCTAAATGCGTATTAGTAACACCACCTCTAGACCCGCTAGTAGCTCTACTAAGACGTATAAAGAAACCGAGCGCGAAGGTATAAGAGGCCTAGCAGTCGCTAAGGACACGAGCCTAAATATTAGTATAGTTTAAATAGCAGATAACTGCACTATAAACCGAACTATAAGCTATACAGTATATACTACCTCCATTCCCTATAGTAAGAGTCTCTACCTTACCCGAACGTAAAGGAGGAGGTATTAATTATAATAAATTTTATTAACTTATTAAAAGCCTTAAAGAAACTATAGTATAGTAAAGCAATATTATTATAAGCCAGAATAGCATTATTAAAAGCATTAGAAATAACTTAATAGACATTAAATTGGAACAGTAAAGCCTTAAAAAGCAAAACACCGAACTTTAAAAAGCTATTAGGTCCTTATAAGCGTAACTAAACACTCCCTTAGCTCTAATATAATTATAGGCGTTAGTAGCGGCCAGTAAAGGCATAGTAGGGTTAGAGATAACTTTGCTATAAATAATAAGCGCTAGGAACTCTAAGGAACCTAATTAGCAGCTAGTAATAGATATTAGCTAAGTAGGTAAGGAGGTAATAGAGAGGGTAGTTACTACTAAAATAGTAAAGTAAACCATTACGTAAGGTATAAAGGATGTTAAGGGGCTTATAGGAGCTATACTTAAGGACTTCCGCGTATAGCGAATAAGCGATAGCGCGAGCATTATTAGATTCTTAGTAGAAAAAGATAAAGAAGCTGTATTTAGGCAGACGACTGCTTAATAGCTTAAACCGTATATCCTTAGGGTAAGGCTTATTAGACCTAAGTAGTATATAGTTAAGGCGGACTGGGTTAAAGTACCTCTAGCAATAAACATTAATAGTAGAAAAGTAAGTAAGTTAGCTATAGAGCGCTTTAGGGTAGAGAATGGTATAAAGGTATATATAATAAAATAGCTGGGACAACTAAGGCCGCGCGGCCAGTACGCGTTAGTAATTATTAAAGTGGTAATAAAGGAGGATATAAAAAAGCTGCTTATGTTAAACAATATATTATTTAGGGAAGGCGCGATTATTATATTACTATTTAAGGAGTAATATACCCCTATAGTATGCTATAAATGTAAAAGGTTTAGATATAGGGCGAGAGACTATATATAACCTAATATATACGAAATATATAGGCGGGAAGGCCATCTCCAATATAAGACGGTTAATCTATACTATGTAAACTGCTAGGGTCCTTACTAAGCCTTATACTATAAATGCCTAGTATATAGGAAAAAGATAGACAGGATTCTTATATAATAGCGCTATAAATAAAGAACTTTGGATCCTTTAGGTAAATATAAAAAAGTATAGGGAAGCGTAGTATACGCTATATAATAACGAAGCGATAGCGGACTTCTACTTTATTCTAGGCTAGGAGCCTTACTACTTTCTCTTAAATAGGGAAGTGGTGCTAGCTGGCTTAAACCCCTAGTAGATAAGGTTTATCCTAATAGGTAAGTAGCAGCGGTATCCCCTAGTTAGGTTATATATCTAGGCATTTAAAGAGCTAGCAGCTATATAGCTATAGGTAGATTTAGTAGATATTACGGCGGTAGTAGCGCACGTCGGCTAAAGGAGACTTATAATTATGTCGGTATATATTCTAAATAGATATTTAAGGAGAACTAAGGAAGAGAATTTAAAGGAGCTCTTTAGTAGGCTAGAGATAATTAATAGTCTAATTTAAGGTAAACTATTGCGCGACCTATATACTAAGGTGGTAATTATAGGCAACTTTAATCGGCATAATCCGCTATAGAAAGGAAGTTATATTAGTACCACATTAACGCAGAAAGAAAGCGCGCTAATTATTAACTTTATAGCGGACTAGTTACTCTAAAGCCTACTTTTAGTAAGAGTACCTATATTTAAGAGCGATATAGGGCGAATATTAATAATTAACCTTATACTTATAACCCTAGGCCTAGTAAATAAACTAGTAAAGTACGCTATTTAAGAGTATAAGTATAGGTTAAATTATAAAGCTATTTATACTAGCTTCTAGGTTAATATAGACATATAGAAGAGCTAGGAGAGGTTGCTTATTAAAAATATAAACTAGGATAAGATTTAAGAAGACGTAAAGCAATAAAAAGAGATAGGATTCCCTATAGAAAATATAGATAAAATGGTTAACTGCCTTAATAGGTGGGTTAATAAAGCCCTTAAAGCACACTATCAGTGGGCTAAGCTATTACCGTATATAAAAAGATAGTAAAACGAAGACCTTATAACGCTAAGGAAGTTATATATATACTAGAGAAATAGGAATAGTATAATATAAAGGCAAAAAAGGGACGACCCGGAACTATATAATATTATAGTAAAAGTAAAGAAGCTCTTTTATAGGACTATTCGGCAATATAGGAAGCTCTATTAGGACGAATTCCTTAGTAACAGTAATAATATATAGAAAGCGTTAAAATACCTTAATCCGTAGGCTATATCTGCGTTCGCTAAAATACCGCTAATTAAAAAGGCTGGAGAATAGGGAGAGGTTATTATAGAGAACTATAATATTACAAGAAAACTACTCTAGGTATTCTTTTTAGTCCTACTACCGTATAAATAAAAAGAGGAAGCTATAACTAGCTATAACTAATTGCCGTAAGAGCCTATCGCCAAATATAAGATTAAGGCAGCTATATTTAGGGCTAGCCTAAATAAGGCCTCTAAAAGGGATAGCCTACTAGCTAGGGTATAGCGAGAGCTATAGCCTATACTAAGTAGTAAAATTACTACTCTCTTTACTAAATTACTTAAGATAGGGAAAGTATTATAGAAATAAAAGGTAGTAAAGATTATACCGCTATAAAAGCTAAAATAGGGGAACTATATGGTAGTAAACAACTATAGGCCAATCTCCCTCCTCCTAAAGCTAGGAAAAGTACTTAAATTACTAGTAGTGGAGAGAATAGTATACCTAGTAGAGGAACACAGCCTACTATTTAAGATATACTTTAGAGCTAAGAAGCAAAGGTTAATAATATATACGCTATCGTATCTCTATAAGGACGTATTTAGAGCGTAAAGAGAAAAAAAGACACTATCTCTAGTATTATTTAATATTAAGGGTGCGTATAATAATATAGCTATAGAGCCGGAAATTAAGAAATTACGGCAGCGTTAGATACCTTAGACGATTATATAATAGGTATAGGACTTTTATATAAACCGTTAAGCCTATATTCTAGTTAGCGGATATATATTAGAGGTATAGGCGCTTCTATAGGCGGGTCTTCTGTAGGGATTAGTACTAGCCCTAATACTCTTTTTATTCTTTAATGCGGATCTTATATAAAGCGTACCTAGAAATAGCAGCTCTATAGCCTTTATTAATAACTACTTAGTATAGGTTATAGGCCCTATAGCGGAGGAAAATACGTAAATTATTTAGGATAAGATTATACTAATGCTTAAGAAATAGGAGAGGATTAGTGGAGCCTAATTTAAAGCAAAGAAAATGTTATTTATTTACCTTACTAGATATAAAGAAGTAGGTAGGGATACTACCACACCGCTCTAATTTAAAGGAAAAGGAATCCCCCCGATATAAGAAGTTAAAATTCTTAAGATAATTCTTAATAAGGAGCTACGGTTTAAGGCATACCTAGTAAATAAGGTAGGTAAGGCCACTAAGGTAGCGCTAATATTGCGTAGATTAAAGGGACTATAGTTTAAAAGTGTTAAGCAGCTAGCTAAGAGCTCGGTCCTATTAATAGTAGACTACGCGTCACTAATATAGTACCCGCTTATAATATAAGAGTTAAAGTAACTCCTCTAGTAGGCGTAGAGGATTACGGTATAAGCTATTATTAAGGGGTTCCATACTATCGCTCTATTAATAGCGGAGGTAGAAGTAGGCTTACTCCCTCTTAAGTAAAGGCTATATAACTAGGCTATTGCGTTCTAAGTATTAATCTATAAACTAGGCAAATTATATCCTTATTAAATAATTTAAAGATAAAGGCTTTATAGACGGCACTAGTTGCCGCTTTAAAGGATAGTAGAGATATATAAGGATGTTTAGGTAAATAGGGTGCTAGAGGTTAAACCGTATATATACCCACTATAGGTAGTTAAGCATAATATAGTAATATATAAGGACGAAAAGCATGCTTAAGCTATTATTAAAGACTATAAGCTAGGGCAGGTTAATATATACATTAATATATTAGTGCGTAATAGTAGGGTAGGAGTTAGCGTATATACTACGCTATCTAAAGCAACGCTTTTAAAAACGGTAGTAGGCTTTAATTAGGCCGATGTCTACCTAATAGAGCTTCTAGTAATTAGCGAGGCAGCTAATTAGCTATAAAACCCTACGTGCACGGCTATTAACTAAGTAGGTTTTTTAATACCTACTTCTAGTATAAGAATATTCTTTAACTTGTAATTAGCGTTACTATTAGTATAGAGCTAAAGGGCTAGAGCCTACTAGGAAATAGTTATAAAGATCTTAAAAAAGCTCTAGCTAAATAACGTCACGCTATACTAGATTTTAGGCCACTTAAGATTTATAAGAAATAAAAAGGCTAATAAGCTTACTAAAGTAGCGATAAAACTAGAGGGCGAGGAGCCACTATAGAGAGACGGCCTCCTATAGTACCTTATAATATAAGCTTTAAAAAAAGCTAAGATAATAATAAGACCGCTTTTATTAGGAAGATCTAATATAGGCAAGTTTATAAAGAAGATTAATATAGCACTCTACCTTAGAAAGGCTATAGGATTATACTAGTAGCTAATTAGCTTTAAAGCTGCTATTCTTACGCAGCTACAAACCGGTAAGTTATTTTTAAAGGAATATCTCCATAAAATTAATATATTAGAGACGGCGTTATACAACTGCAGGCTTATAGAATTAATATAGTACTTCCTCTTTTCTTATAGGAGGTAGACATAGCAGAGGTTTAAACTAAGAGAGTAGTATAAAGATCAATTTGGGGATCTATTATATACATTAGGAGGCTACTTATGTAAATAAAAAGGAGGTAGGAATATTAACGGCCTAATTAAGCGCTAGAAGCTAGATATTAGCGTAGTTAAAGCTATAATTAAATTTATAAAGGAGACTGGACATTTATACCTAAGTGTATAAAATATAGAGAGTATAAAAGCCGACGTTAATAAGCAAAAACTCTTAAGAATTCCCCCTCTAATTATCTAACTAAATATACTATAAGCCTTCTCTATATATGCCTTTACTGGTATATTGCCGATTAAGAAGCGTATAACGCTAAAATAGCCCTATAGACATAAGGCGTTAAAAACTACTTACTTAGGCTCGCCTTTAAACTCTAACTTTCTTCTAATAGTAATACATTACTTTCCTTTATTTTTTCCTTAGTTAAGTAGGGTGTTAGGGAATAGATATATAGTTCTTATAGTTAGCTTCTAAACTAAAGTAAGTATATTAATAGCAGGAAGTATTTAGTTAGCTTCTAAATTAAAGTAAGTATATTAATAGCAGGAAGTATTTAGTTAGCGCTCTATAATGGCCTATACCCTAAATAGTATATAGCTATAATAGAATATATATATATATATATATATATACGTAGCCGAAGTTTTTCCCAATAGGTAGAAAGTAGTGGTTTCCCCTAGTTAGGTTATATATCTAGGCATCTAAAAAGTTGGCAGCTATACAGCTATAGGTAGATTTAGCAGATATTATAGTAGTAGTGGCGCACGTCGGCTAAAGGAGACTTATAATTATATTAGTGTATATTCCAGATAGATATTTAAGGAGAACTAAGAAAGAGAACCTAGAGAAGCTCTCTAGTAGGCTAGAGATAATTAATAGTCTAATTTAGGGTAAACTACTACGCGATCTATATACTAAGGTAGTAATTATAGGTAACTTTAATCGGTATAATCCGCTATAGGGAGGAAGTTATATTAGTACCACATTAACGCAGGAAGAAAGCGCGCTAATTATTAACTTTATAGCGGACCGGTTACTCCAGAGCCTACTTTTAGTAGGAATACCTATATTTAAAAGTAACGCGGGGCAAATATTAATAATTAACCTTATACTTACAACCCTAGGCCTAATAAGTAAACTAGTAAAGTACGCTATTTAGGAGTATAAGTATAGGTTAGACTATAGGGCTATTTATACTAGCTTCTAGGTTAATATAAACACGTAGGAGAGCTAGGAGAGGTTACTTATTAAGAATACAAACTAGGATAAGTGTCGGTTTCACAGGGGAGTGGCCTATTAAGAGTATACTCTTGTTCTGATGTTATTGCAAATAGGTATCAAAAGCAGAGGATCGTAAGGATCGCGGTGCCTAAGTAGGGGGTTAATTAGTCACCATAAGGATAACTAATCAAAGACACGACGACGACACGACGACGACACGACGGCGACACGACGACGACACGTAACCACGTAACTTCTGTCCATATATTCCGACACTAGCAGTTCTTTCTTTATACGTAAAACAGCTATCCTAAGACACGTAACCACGTAACCTTTATCCATATATTCCAACACTAGTAGTATAGTACCAGCGACGGGGTTGTATTCCAGGGAGCAAAGCTCTAACTAGTCGTGTTTAGGTCGCAGGCGTATTAGCGCAACAGCTGTTAGATTTAGGTAGCGGTATAGTGTAAGCATCAGGTGGTGATAGTAGTTAAACATAAAGCTCGTCTATTAGTCGGTCGGAAGATCGTATACATATCAGCACGATCAGTTAGTCAATGGATCGCAGGCGTATAGGCACAATCGTTCTTATCTATTTAGGGTAGCAGTACAGTATAAGCGTCGGTAGATCGCAGGCGTATAGGCATGATCGTTCGGTCGGTAGATCGCAGGCACGTCAGTATGATCATTCGGTCGGTGGATCGCAGGCGTATCAGCACAATCAGTATCGTAATAGCAGGCATAGCAGGCTATCAGTTTATTGATAGTATGTGGCAGTACGGTGCCAGCGTAGGGTCGTAATAGTGGGTCGTATTTATAGGCGTATCGGTACGAATTCTTATATTCTAATACTGGCAACTTTTACTTTATGCTAAGAAATATCTATACAGAGCTGTAACATCCTTTTACATATAAAATCCTTATAACATCCATGCTCCCCTATACCCTAGGCATTGCCAAGCATCTGCTTATTTATACTCGTCATCGCTATAGCTATTGCTATAGCCATCATCATCCCAATCCTCGCCCTCTAATTAGCTATCTTCGTTGTTGACTTCATAGCTAAAATTAGGCTGTTCGTGGCTCTTAGAAGTCTCTTATTATTCTTATTTGTTTAAAGGCTAAGACCAGTTATTATCATCGTCGTACTAAACTGATCGTTAAAAGGCTTAAGGCTGAACGTAAGGAGCTTAATATTAGGATTAAGGCTGAACTTAAGGCTGAACAAAGGGAGGTTAAATTAAGTATTAAGGTTGCTATAAAGGTCGGCCGTATACGTTTGTATTCGGAGGTCGCAGAGAAGGTAGGATAGGCAGACCCATACGCATCCAATCTTCTAGCGTTCCTAGAGGATTTGGAGGTTAAGGCCGTAGCAGAGGTTAAGGCTATAGCTGAATATATTAAGATTGCAGAGAAGCTTAGTACTGCGATTGAGGTTATAAATATTGCTAAAGTTGCAAGAAAGCTTAATTTACAGAATTTAGAAGTACTTAATTTGTAGGCTAAGGCTTTAGAGGTAGGGTAGGTTCCTCTAGCAGTTTCTTCTCTAGGCAAGCTTATAAAGCGTCTGCGCAAGAGAGACCTCTTCTTAGCATATCAACAGGTATTCCGTAGCTAATTAAGGTATCGTAGAGATCTTGTAGAGTAATCCGGTAAGCTAGCTTAAAGCTATCAACAGTAAATCCCCTAAATCTTTCTTAAAATTTCCTCTAAATATTATCCCGTGCCTATAGGGCTTGCTTAAGCGCTTATATCTACCTTTTAATATATTTATCGGCTTCGGAGGCTTGCATCTTAAAGGAGAAGGGCAAGCGTTATTAAAGGAAGGAGGCGAGCGCTATTGAAGGAAAAAGGGGAGCGCTGTCAAAGGAGAGGAGTAGGAAGGGCAGGCTTCGTATCGTATCTGCCAAGTTATATAGGTTTTAGACAAAGGGAAGGCGGCTTTATATAAGAAAGCTAAGGGGAAATCAAGAACGCGTGGTCTTCTTCGTGTTCATGTAAAGAAGCGAAGGGCAAGCTTACAGTAAGCGTAATGGACATAGAATTAAGGCGGGTAAGGCAGTTAATTCCTTAAATATCTCTAGACTCTTTTGCTCGTATAAGGAGGGAAAAAAGCTAGGATATTCCTTAGCATAAGGTAATTCTTTAAGGTTCGTATAAGGAAGTCGTAGAAGCCTTATCTCTTCTAAAAAGACCTTGTTAATCTATGGTGTAACCTATAAGGTTAACCATTGATCAATGTCGGTTTCACAGGGGGGTGGCCTATTAAGAGTATACTCTTGTTCTAATGTTATTACAAATAGGTATCGAAAGCAGAGGATTATAAGGATCGCGGTGCCTAAGTAGGGGGTTAATTAGTCACCATAAGGATAACTAATCAAAGACACGACGACGACACGACGACGACACGACGACGACACGACGGCGACACGACGACGACACGTAACCACGTAACTTCTGTCCATATATTCCGACAATAAGATTTAAGAAGATATAAAGTAATAAAAAGAGATAGGATTCCCTATAAAATATATAGACGAAATAATTAACTGCCTTAATAGATAGGTTAATAAAGCCTTTAAAACAAACTACTAGCGGGCTAAGCTATTATTATATATAAAAAGATAGTAGAATAAAGACCTTATTGTTAGGAAAAAATTTACTAGCATTTAATTTTTGTTTTTAGCCATTTTAGCATTTCCTAGCATTTTCTAGCATTTCCTAGCATTTCCCAGCATTTAGCGGCATTTATAATTAAGTATTAGCATTTGGCCGCTAAATGCGGCATTTATAACTAAGTATTAGCATTTAGCTACTAAATACGGCATTTATAATTAAGTCTTAGCATTTAGCTACTAAGTGCTAACTATAAGATTACTAAGCATATATAAAAGTATAATTTTTATAATTTTAATATTAATAATAAAATTAATAAAATTAATATTTTATATATACTTTCTTAATATTAGTAAGCATATATAAAAGTATAATTTTAATAATTTTTTATTTAGCCGCACCTTAGTTAATACTATACGCTACGCTACTACCTATAAGTTACTAGAAGATACGTCCCTTAGCCCGCGTATACGCCACTATATAATTATAATAGGTTTCGCTATATAACAGCTATATATAATATTTAGAACCATCTATAGTTATATTATACTCTTATAATTATTACCAGTATTAGATAGTTTTAGTATTTTCCTTACCTTAGCTTACTTTTAAGCTTAAACTAGCCTTCTCCTTATATACCGACTTCTACAGTAACGACGTAAATTTAGTTAACTTTAATATCCTTTACTTAATACTCGACTTCTAATTAGCTATTGTTACGGCACTTAGCAGATCTTCGCACCGGCAAGTTGCCATAGATTGCCGCATATTGCGGTCACGTGACGCGAAGATCTTATAAAACATCGAACGGCGCTGCTCTTCTTCTCCTTTCCTTTCCCTAGCTTTAGATTCTTATTTATAGACAATCCAATTATATAAGCTTGCGCGTCCCCTTTACCGTGCCTATACCTTAATTAACTAAGTCGCTAACATTATCTAAAGCTTACTCTACTCTTTCTTTTTAAGAAGGAACTTAAATATATCTATAAGACTATAAATAGGACAAGAACATAGAATAGGACTCTAAGGATATTACTAGGACCATAAGGATAGGACCTAAAAGAAAAGAATAGAACCCTAAGGAAAGGACCTATAAGACACGCACAGACTAGAACCCCTAAAGAAATTACCTAGAATTACCTAATACCCCTACCACCATGCCACAAAACACAGTAGTAGGTAAAGCAGCTATAGGACCCTTAAATACTTTAGATAAGGAAACAATTAACATTTTAACCCCCTAGGCGGAGCTTGCGGCTGCCAATGCCGAAATTAAACAACTACGAGAGCTACTCAAAGCCAGAGATACCCCTATATCTAATAATAAGTTATTATTAGATAACTAAAGACTTACTATAGTCCTTTAGGCCCTATTCTAGCACCTTAGTAGATTTACCGAGGCCTATATAGCACTAAAGCGGTCGGTAAAGGTTATAGACCCCCCACTACTTACGGACGGAACCAACCCTATATTTAATAATTAGAAGCTTTAATTACGGGATAAGCTTAAAGTTAATGTAGACTACTTCCCTAACGCCCAAGCTAAAATAGCCTACGTCTTCAGCCGTACTGGCGGAGACGCCTAGACGTATTTACGCCCGTAATACACTAAAGACTTAGCAGACCCCTTTATCTCTAAAGAAGAAATAATTAAACACTTATCTTCTATTTATAAAGACCCTTTTAAAGTATAGAACGCCTACCTTAGCTATAAAAGCCTAAATATAAAAACGACAGAGACCTTTTCGGCCTTCTAAACCCGCTTTCTATACCTAGCCGGACAGGCCTAGATCCCCTAGAAAGACCTACTACTAAACCTTTTTAATAAGCTTACCCTGGACCTACAGCGGGCCGTATTACTAGCTTATACTACGGCATAGACGTTAAAGGAACTTACGGACTATTACCTAGCTATTAACTAAGGCCTTTATCGAATTAAGGCACGCGCCAATTGGCTAAAAACTAGAAACCTTATAACCTAGGCCACAAGTACTACAAGTACGGCCTATAGTACCCTAGTATAATTAGCAACTCCTACAGTTAACCTAGTAGCTAGCCGCGTAGCTACCCCTGCTGCGGGCCTAGTATACACACGGCCTATATATAGCGACCCCTATATATAGGCCCTCAGCGATTAAGGAGCTTACTTCTTGTGCGGTTAAATAGGCTACCCTGTAAGGAACTGCCTAATAAAGGCAAAGACAAACGAGGTCTTATTAATTTAGAAGGATAGTGTGGAGCCGGAAAAAGAGGAACCCTAAAGGAAGACTCCTCTTTAGGGTTAAAAGGGATTAATATATTATATATCGATTTAGGTTAGCTAGTTGGTAGAAGAAGCTGTACTATCCCTTATACTTTATTTTATAATAAATATTAAGTTTTAACCTTTACTTTAGCTGACTTAGGAGTAAATACCTTTACCTTAATTAACACAAACTGCGCTGTAAAACTGGCTGACTTTTTAAATATACCCCTTAAAGAACTGCCCAAACTAATCCCTATTCGCGGTTATAACGGACAGATAGGGCCACCTATTATAACTATCCTGCGGATCTACCTTCACGTTAACGGACAAAGGCAGTATAACGTCCCCTTCCTTATTACGGACCTTAGAAGCTATAATATAATCTTAGGGAGAAAATAGCTAGCCTATTTAGGCTTATAGCTTAACGTATAGAATAGGTAGCTTATCTAGCCCAAAACTATACCCCCAACGCCTTCCTTTATAAAAGAGATTAGTATTATAATGGAAAACCTTATACGGCTGTAGATAAACACCGTTTACTAGGCTAATGTAACGCATAGGGACTAGGCTTTTAAGAAGGATATACAGCTTAATCCGCAACAGATCCGTATACTACGCTGCCCCCAGACTACTTATATCACACCACCCGCACCAGAGACTTAGAAAGTTAGTAGTGGCCTAGCTAAGTCCCTAATAGAGAACTTAGGCCCTACGCAGCCATAAAGGAAGACTAGGGATATTAGACGATATACTAAACTAATAGACCGGAAGGACAACTTACGGAAAATAGAACGTGAGCTAAGGAAGACTATAAACCCTATACCGCAAAATACGGCCCGATAAACATCCGTAAAGAAACCCGCGGACCTCCTACTAGTTAATATCTGCTATATTAGCGCTATAGGATTCTACTAGAACCTAGTTTAGCCTAATACCGTTACCTTTATAACTAGCTTATACGAAATTAATTAAATAATTAAAGAGAAAGAAGCCCTAGCCTAAGAGAAAGGCGAGCTTATGGATAAGGAGCTAGTAGAACAGAAACTGCCCCGTTAATACCAGAAATTTAAAGACACCTTCTCCAAAGCAGCGTCTAATATACTTCCGCCTTACTAACCGTATAACTATAAGATTAAAATTAAGCTGGACAAGGTGGTTACCCTTAGCTATAGCCCCCTCTAATAGTAATTTACTACTAAATTACAGGCTATAAAGCAGTATCTTATTAATAACCTAGATAAGGGCTTTATTAAGCCTAGTTAAGCCCCTTTTAACTTACCTATTCTCTTTGCCAAAAAGCCAAATAGAGGACTTTATTTCTGTATCGACTACCGCAAGCTTAATAATTTAACCCTTAAAGACCGCTACCCACTGCCTTTACTTAATGAGACTTTGGCCTAAATAAGTAGAGCTAAGATCTTTACGAAGCTTAATATCCGCTAGGCTTTTTACCGAATTAGGATAGACCCTAAATTAGAAGACCTTACTATATTTCGGACCCATTACGGAACGTATAAATGTAAAGTATTGCCTTTTAGACTAACTAACGGACTGGCCACATACCAACGATACATAAATAATATACCTTAACGACTTCTATACCGCATACCTGGATAATATTATAATCTACTCTAAAAATAAACTAGAATATAAAGAGCATATCTATAAAGTCCTATAACGGCTTTAGGAAGCTGGCCTTTAAGCCAATATTAAAAAGTTAGAATTTAGTGTTAAGCGTATAAAGTACTTAGGGTTTATTATTAGTATAAACGGGATTAAGGCAGACCTAAAAAAGATGGCTATAATTAACTAATAGGTACCCCCAAGGACCGTAAAGGGGGTATAGTTATTCTTAGGGTTCTATAACTTCTACCAACGCTTTATTAGAAACTACAGTAGGATTACCTAGCCACTAAGCCTACTTACCTATAAGGACCGGCCCTTTTACTTTAATACCGCATATAGGTAGGCCTTTGACGAGCTTAAGAAACGACTAGTCTCTGCTCCCTTACTTGCCCACTTTAACCTAGAACGGCCCTTAATACTAAAAACCGATGCCTTAGATAGTGTTATAGCTGGCGTTTACTCCTAAAAGTAGATAGACGGAGAATAGCATCCTGTTGCTTACTATTTGAAGACTATAGTAGATACTAAGCTAAACTACCCAATTTACGATAAAGAAATGCTGGCTATTATCTCTAGCTTTTAGCACTAGTAAGCCTAACTAGAAGGCACCCCTGAGTTTATTTAGGTAGTTTCCAATTATAAGGCCTTAGAATATTTTATAATAATAAAGGCCCTTACGGCCCGATAGGCGCGCTAGGTGGACACCCTATCTTAGTTTAACTTCCTAATTATATATAGGCTAGGCGCCACTAACCGTGCGGACGCTCTTATAAGGCGTAAATAGGATATAAATAACCAGATAGCCGTAAAGATCTTATTACGGACCTAAGCGCTACTATAACTAGAGCACCTTAACCCCTAAATACGGGCAGAACTAAATATAGACTCTTTAGATGCTAAGATATGCCTAGTTAACTCCATAGAACTAACCCTTATTAATAAACTACTATAGGCAAACCATACGGCCCCTTCTCTATAGGAGTACCGTGAAAAGGCAAAGAACGTTTCTAGCCTATAGTCCCTTAAAAGTAAACTGCTTAAATACCGTAAACGGCTAGTGGTAGTAGAGGAACAGAACTTACGGACTTAGCTTATTGCTAAAGCACATGCCTAGGTCTCTACGGCCCACCCTAGAAAAAATAAAACCCGCAGGATTATTGGCGACCGCTACTACTGGCCCGGAATAATTATAAATATTAACCGCTATATACGGAACTGTAATAACTGCCGTAGGTCTATAATTCTACGAGATAAGACCCCAGGACTATTAAAACCCCTCCTAATACCCGACCGCCCCTAGTAATATATCTCTATAGACTTTTATAAGCTACCTCCAGACCGTAACGGGTATAATATAGTTATAATCCTAGTTAACCACTTCGGCAAGCGCCCGTTTTTAATTCCCTGTCATAAGAATATTAATGCTAAAGAGGCGGCCCAACTGTATATCTACTACATTTACTAAATTTACGGACTACTAAATACTATTATATCTAACCGCGGGCCGCAGTTTATATTAGCCTTTTAGAATAAGTTCACCCGGATTCTAGGCATTAAGCTAAAGCTTTCTATGGCATATTACCCCCAGACAGACGGTTAAACGGAGATTGTAAATTAATACTTAGACCAGAGACTTCGGCCTTTTATTAACTACTTTTAGAATAACTAGGCCAAACTATTACCCTTAATAGACTACGCCTAAGTAACCCTACCCCATAACTCTACCGGATTTGCCCCTATTTAACTAGAAATAGGTTACCTCCCCTATATAAGCTTTAACTAGGAAAGACTAAAAGGGCCCTAAACCGTACGCGAAAAACTATTTTATAAGGAAGCCTAGCAGTACGCTAAGCGCTTAGAAGAAGCCTAGAAAGTAGCCCATACAAACCTAAAAAAGGCCTAGAAATTAATAGAATAGTAGGCAAATAAGTATAGGTGCGAGCCTAACTTTACTATAGGCGACATGGTTTAGATTACGATAAAGAACTAGAAGATAGAACGGCCTAGCCGTAAGCTAGACTATAAGATAGCAGGACCGTATAAGATTCTTAATAAAGT
>Ga0307515_10005305_pt1 | contig 26206 bp, 15 predicted proteins | sample 17_EM_MG_FD_194513 | JGI IMG/M metagenome (GOLD analysis project Ga0307515, IMG submission 194513) | Populus trichocarpa ectomycorrhiza microbial communities from riparian zone in the Pacific Northwest, United States - 17_EM | ecosystem: Host-associated > Plants > Roots > Unclassified | place... | reverse complement strand
CTCTCTCTCTCTCTCAATGTTGAATATATGATTTATTTTTTTCAAAAAGAAAAAAAAATAAAAAGACTAACCAGGAAGTTCTAATCCTAATGGTACACTTATCCAAAGTTCCAAACATGTAAACTATAAAGTTTTGATGGAATATTCTAATTAATGCATCGAAGTTGATATGATTGATTTCCCAACAATTTAAATCTTAAAAATGAATTCTCTTGCTAGAAAAAAGGTTATGAAATGGATATTTTAGATTTTCGATTAAGCTCCTCCTAAATTTCTCTCTTAAAGCCTTGTCCATTCTAGCTAAATATACAGTATGGTTCCTCTACTTAGCACCACCATTAGTCAAATCAAACCCCTCTACTTTTAACTATATGGTTTCATTTTGGGGTTAAAATTTGAAAAATAAATGTTAAGAGATAATAACGTGTCAAGGGATAAAGTATTGAGAGTGTAAGAAAATGATTAATTAAAGGATGCATGAAGGGTTAAGGATATTTGGTAGGTGTGTAAAAATTATTTATAATGATAGGACTCATCAATAGTTTTTAAATAAATTTCATAATATATATATATAATAGTGGACCTATTTCTTAGGTACGTATAAAAAAAGAGAAAATAAATTGGATTAAGAAAATCCATATCTTGAGTTGTCTTAATTTGATTGGAAGTAATTGATTTAAAAAGAAATGGTCTGGCAGTAGCTGCGCAATGATCAATTGCAACGCAAACAAGGACTAGTTTATATATAGTATTATTGGAGACCATGTAAAAAGAATTATGTGTTTTTATCCTAAGCCCTTTTAACTTTAGCACTAAGACTCTTAAAAGTTCTTGCAAATAGTACCTAGTAGCCCCACCCCCGCGTATAGAACACATTTTGAAATAGTTGATTAGATACTCCAAATTACAACATCAAGGTGAACATACCTAGCTACGGATTTCTTGTTGTTCTTTATATGGACGTGTATATATATATGGGCATGAAATTATAAAATTATACGAGGTGTGTGTGTGTGTGTGTGTGTGTGTGTGTGTGTGTGTATAAACACACACACGCTTTGTTTATGGGAAATCTCAAACAATGTATAATTTTATAATTCCATGATGAGACGAAATCCCTTCACAATTTCCTTATTTTATCCATTCTTAGTTTTTTGTCACTTGATTTTTGGGGTATGAGATGGTGTGGGGAGGGGGCATGTACATGAAGGGGACGTAGGTTACGATGCAGATCTGGTGTTCTCTCTGCAATTTGTGGCCATAAGAAAGAAATGGTTGCACCTTAAATTTAGGCTTTACCTATGCATCTCCTTCACTTGTTGCAATAGATGTTGACATTTAAAGCTAAGAAAACAAACTCCACTTTCTCCTTTTCCTTTAAGCTAAGGAAAGGGTGGCAATGGCCCTATGTAATGTGTGCATGTGCATTGTCTAGCTAACGAAGAATTTAATAGGAGCAAACCCCAAAATATGTCCCCACACATCATTCGCATTCGCACAAGCAACTCCAAGTTCGGCCGATAATTAATGGCTTCTGAAGAATCCATTGATTCGATATCTGACTTAAGATTCAACCATACTGGGTTATAATTTGAAAATCCGTTGACTTAGTAAATTGAAAGGGGATTGACAGATTAGATTTCGGTCTAATCTAATTTGATAACAAGCAGTATAATTTGATTGTGATTTTGTGTTAATCATCCAGGTATTAATTGCTTGGTACGTGGCTGTGTAAAACTGGCAGACATTTCTCCTCAAAACGTGGTGTTGTTTATATTAGCTGTGTAAATAGCTAGTTAAATCGTCAAGTTTCAAATACTGAACCCTCCTATCTTAAGTCTTAGAGAGCGCATTGGCTAAAATTTTCTTTCTCACAGTCTTCGATCCTCGAAGTTATGGCTCCATATGATAACCAACAGATGTATCAATAAAATATGTCTTGGATTTACTACCAACTTAAATTAATTAGCCAGAAGAGGATTCACCAGGCTCAAAGCCTCTTGGGTCTTAGGTCTTAATTCTTAACTTTTCTAGCATAAAAAATTATATGGGGATAAGAAAAAAGTCACAAATCTCTAAGGAAATCCAACACGGGAGCACAAATTCAGTACGAAGGGAAGTTAAAGTGGGGCAAGCACAATAAGCATCTGGGCATGCAACATTTCAAACATTTTGTTATTCCAGGAGATTTTGCATCCCACCACAATGTGGAGGGAATATATATATTACTACTAGCTAGAATAATGAATGATGTAGAAAAACTAGAAAAAGGATTAAATAATACATTTAGAAAAAAAGACTTTGTCTTGACTAGAGATCCCATGCTCTTTTATTTGGCTATAATTCCAAGGTAACACGAGTGTGTTTGCATTGTAAAATGTAACAAACACGACTTCGAGTTTCCATGTTCATGTCCATGTCTTGTATTCAAATTTCCAAACATCTCTTCCTGTTATTACAAATCCCCATACTCAGGCCTGATCAGAATAGATATGTTGTTCATGAATTCCCATGCTCCCAGTGTTATATAATTTTCTGTAGGTCCAGTTCACAATAAATCAATAAATAAATAAATATAGGCGTTGCAATTTAGCAAGTAAATCACATAAATCAACTCTTTTTTTTTTTATGATAAGTTTATTCATGCAAATGGGCATTGATAATATGGGTTTTACTGTCGATGCCCCATAGGAATTCTCAAATATTGAGACTAAATTCATTCTAGATGTAATTATTTTAAATATAATATTTTCATCCTAAATTCTTGAAAATTCACTTTCACTTTGCTAGTGCTAATACTATCTTGTCACCCACCATGTCAAAAAATTATCTCAACTCAATAGCTTAAACTATTAGGTAAGGTCCCAAGATATGATTTATATTATTCTCTAACATACCTCCTCAAGTGAAAACACTTTGGGCTTGAAACTTACACAGGTCCACATTACCTTATGCTTAATTTTTATCAAATAAATAAAAATGACGAGATTCAAACTCATGACCACTTGATCATCAAAGCTCTGATATCATTTCAAAGAATCATCTCAACCCAGTAGCTTAAGCTGTTAGATGAGATGTCAAGATATGATTTTTATTATTCTCTAACAGTAAAATCTTCTTTTTTTTTCTCTAAAAACAATTCCCCTCCCGCCATTGCAGCACCGGCAGGTGAAGAGAGAACAAAATGCCTTCATGCATGTTCAACACACCATCTGCTAATTACCCCCCCCCCCCTTTTATTTCAAAATTTTGGAAGGATTCTGTGACAAGTCAACACACTATTTTTCTGGGGTCGGTTCGTAACACAAGAATAAACAATTGGTAAAGAGAAAATTCAACAAATCCCAAACAAAATAAATTAGTTGGAATTTGATCCTTGCAATTTTTTACCAAAACAAATTACTAAGGAGATGAAGGCGGTTGATAACAAAAATTAATGACCCGCGTGCTCTCTCCTCTCTTTCCATCTTTCCACTAACAAATCAAATTAACACGCACTACACCAAGAGCAGCTCCCTCTTACCGACGTTGCGCCTGCCATTTCTTGCCTACCGACCACCCAGATTGGTGGCAAGTGGGTTTAGAAAACTTCCTGAGTTACCAACGGTTGATAATATTACCAATCGCGCCACGCACAATTAGTAATAATTTCAGCCGCATGCGCACATGCAGGTGCACTACCAAGCGATATTTCGGTAGCAGATCAATTGCAATCTTTTCTCTTTTATTTTTTATTTTGTTGCCAAGTTCTTAGTTCAATTTTAGGTGGTTCCAAATTTTTTATATTAAATCTTTCTTTTACTTTGGCATGTCTAAGTCAATTAATCAATTGTATCCATACGAAGAGTAAATAATACAGTAATTTCAATTCTTAGTCCCTCTTGTCTCAACCGAATTTCGTTGCCGAAAAGTACCTTAAATCGGCCAAACAAATATTAAAATCCATAACAACAACAATGAAAAAACACATGAAATACACCAAATAAACCTTGATTTTGAAAAGAAAAAAAAAAAACACAGGAGCGTTCCGAACTTAGGGAAGTTTTTTAAGCTCACTTGCAACCGATTTGGGATGGTTGGTGGGCAAGAATTGGCAGGGCATAGTGGCAAGAGGGAGCTGCTCGCGGTGTAATGGGTGTTCGATTTGCTATTGGAGAAGATAAAGTGAAAAGATAGTACAGAGCACGCGGATTATAAATCTTTTGTTGCCATTAGTAATTTGGTGGTGCTATTGAATTACCATGTCTTATCAATCAAAATTATCCTCCACATCAATAAAAAATTTAATAAAAAAAATCAATAAAAAATTCATTACTTTAAAATACTTCAATAAATATTCTTTACTACACGTGTATTGTGTTACGACAATCATCCTCTTAGATCGGGAATGAAATAGGGAAATAATGTGGGGAAAAAAATGAATTCTTGTTCTTTATCAGTAAAAAAAAAAGAAAATGAAAGTTGTCACCTAGTATTTTGATTATTAGAAACTCAAACTCGTCTCAGCAGTGGCGGAGGCAGGGGGAGGCTGGCAGGGGCCCGGGCCCCTGCAAGGAAATTTTTCCCAGCCTCCCCCCTTTGTAAAATATTTAAAATTTTAATTTTTTTAAAATATTTCTTTTAATTTGGCCCCCCTTACTTTTTTTCTTCTTGCTCCGCCTCTGCGTCTCAGAGTTCAAGGGGACTGGTTGCGTAAAGGAAAGATGTTTGCACTCCTAATACGCCTTACTTAAGGTAAGATGCATTGTTTATTTATCTGATATAAACTAAGATATTTTTGTGTTTTCTAATTGTTGGTCATTCTAGTGTTTAAGAAAAATCTTCCTCGGTAAGGAGATCTTTATTTTATCATATTAAAAACCTAACCGTTCTAATGTCAATATAAAACAAAAGAAACTAACTTTTTATATAATATCGAAAATATATCTTACGTATAAGTTCATAATCTCGGATACTAACCAAAAACAAAATAATTTTTTTTTGTTTTTTTTTAAATATAGGCTTAGTTCTCATGGCTTTTATAAATTGATTATTAAATTCAAAAGGGCATGCAAATACCTATTTTTTTCAATTTTCGTATGGAAATATGATATGATTTTTTATACTTTTGAGAGATTTGGCTGCATGCACACCCATAAAACATATTTTTGTATTTTTTTTAAGTGAGAAAATTTCTAGACAATTTTTTGGAATTTCTTGAAATTTCAGCGAAAAGCAGGAACTTTGATATCAAGTCAGTATCTTACAGTATAAGTTCACGACCCCAATATGAAGTATAAAATTAAGGAAAACATGTGAGGGGCCCACAAATAAATTAAAAATGCTCCATGAATTTTGTTGAAATTTTCTAAGATTTTTTAAAGGTCTATTTGTTCGGGTCCTAAGATAAAGCAATTTTAAAACTAAATGAAAGACATGAGGGTGTGTCTGCCAAACACACCCTTGGTTGGGCCTGCCAAAAGCCAAACAAAACCCTTTTTTGTAGGGGCCTGGGCTGATGGTCCAGTCCCAATATTAATTGGCTGAGGGAGAGAGAAGGATTGTCGGGCTGTCGGGAAGTTTTTCTTTTTCTCTGGGCAGAACTAAAGGGTTCTCTTCGCTCTTTTCTTTTCTTTTTTCTCTTTGTTTTTTCATATTTTTTTTGCTTTGCTCTCTTCATTCTTTTCTTTTCTGTTTCTTCCTTCCTCCCCCCTATCTTCCTGGTGAGGGGGTATTTATAGGGACAAGAGGGAGCTTGGACCACCCTATTGTTGTCCAAAGCATACTAAAGGGTAGGGTGGTTGGGTGGCCACTTTGCAGCCGCCCAAAGACCTGTTTTCTCTGCTTATTTTGGGCATAATGGCAAGCCATGAAAGGGACGTGAGTTGTGTCATGGTGTGGGGATGTGGAGGAGAGAGGGAGGGAGTTGAAGCACGCTGCAAAGGAGGGGGAAAAAGCTCTCCTCCCCCACCTGTAAAACCAATCCAAGGAAAGAAGATGGTACACATTACCATTAAAACGACATCGTTTTGTTCTTTCCTTTTTTATTTGCCAATTACCAAACGACATCGTTTCCCATAAAATATGCCATTACATTTAAATGAAACGACGCCATTTTGGTATTTAAAGAACAAAATAGCCTTTAGAAATCTTTATCTCTAAGTTAGTCCTTAATTTTTATTTAATCAATCAGATCCTTGATTGAGATTTTGATTTTAAGAATCAATTCAATTTCATCTCTGCCAAGCTTAATTGTTAGCTCTAAAGTTGGCTGCCTTTTTCATCTTGGTCCTTGGTTCTGAATTTGTGCATTTTGACCCTCAATTGATCAACAACTTTTTATTTCTTCAATTTGGCCCCTGGTCGGTCAATTGCAGTCCCTCCATTCACGCGTCTTTTCTAGTTTGGTCCTTGATTTTGGATTTCTTTAATCAAGTCCCTAATTGCCCATCAAACTTCAATATTTGTGCAATCAAACCTCTGATTTGACCAAATTAACTCTTACAACTTGCAATTTGACCCCTAAACTTTAATTTCTTTCAATTAAAGCCTAAATTGACTTAAAAATCAATTAACTTAAATTCATAAGTGATAAGCAATAAAGCCTTAAGGAAAAATGATTCATCATTGACAACAACATAAGATTCATGACTTTAAAGTGCTTTAACAAGTAAGTATCCTTTTTGTTTTTTTTTTTCGGTCTTGAATTTATAGATTTAAGCATGTATAAACTTTAGTTTTTCCTTGGATATTTTTTATTTAGCATGCCTTTATGATGATAAATTACTAATCCATGCTAATTATTTTTTAACTACAATCTTGTTAAGATAAACTAAGTATATTTGCACACTAACCTAATATATTTATGAACTTTGATCTACACTTGTTTTGTAGGAAATTAACCAGACCCAAATAACCTGATCTTAAGCTTAAAGAAAAGTCCAAACATTCTAGATCAATGTCCAATTCGTGAAAAACAGATTCTTTATTGAAGTTTCCATGACTTCATCACTTTCTAATTAAATTGATCATTTTCATCTTTACAAGATGAAGTGATTTTACTAATTAATTTTTTTTGCATTATGGTTGTGTTTATTGATCGTGGAAATGACATGTATTTATTTATTTTTATTATTTATTTATTTATTTATTTATTCGATTTCATTCAACAATACAAGCAACGCACTTTGACTCAATTATAAAATGATGTTAGGTTTAATTACTCCTTTGTAGCAACTTTGTTGCTTCAGAATATAGAGGTATTTGAATTCATGATGGGGATTTCCCCTTCTGGGTTCATCTTAACGCGTAGTTACAAAATTAAGAGAGCAAGCAGATGCAAGAGAGTAGTAGAAGTCAAGCATGTTTTTCAACAATAGAATTTGGTTCACAGATACATGTACATTAAAAACACATTAATTGAATTGACCCCACCCATCTGTACAATTCAAGAAGGGATCATGAAAGAATATTGTGCAAGAACAGAATAATTGAGGGACAGCATGGACAGAAAAGTATGACATCAAATTATCTCTTTCTGACATAGCTCGTTCAACATTAAGCTTCTACTTAGATCCAAGAAGCTATGGCAATGAAAGTAGAGGAAGAATTTGTGCCATCATTCTGGTCCCATCACAGTGATGCTTGATAACTTGCTGTTGATCTATCAATTCTCATGAAGGCTTCTGAACAGGGAGTGCATGTAAAAGGGCCAACAAATATGGTAAGGGCCTAGCTAGCTGGAGGTGGTTGAGTTTCGCAAATCAGCTTCCATGGAAACTGAAGAAAACTAAGAGCCCTGGTGTTCTAGTTGGAGTTGATTAAGTTTTTCCCTCTTGCATCTTGACGAGATGCCAGTCTACTCCACAAATGTGACTATAAACTAAACTAAATGATAATCAATTAGACTACGATTTGTGCTTCTACAGCAGCAGATTGATTTATTGACTGTCATATAAATCATAACAAATGACTATTAGTAGGAGTTGCTTCTAAATCTCAAATTATTGATTGGAGCTGCTTCTTGATATTCCACCGTACTACCAACCTGTGGTTGAAAAAGAGGCCACACAAATAATTAAGTATCCAGTTTTCAACAGAGGAGGAGCCATAAAGGTCGCATCTTCACACTCCCAGATCAAGCTAAACTCCATAATTTGACGTTCTGGTCTGCAGGACCCCATAATAAATAGGATACATACTGGTTAGGCAGGCAAGTTAAGGGATTGTTTACTAACACAAAACTTTTTTCTTCTCTTTTCTAATGGAAAATAAAAATATATATTTGTTTATTTGTTGAGAATAAAAAAGATTTTTTTCAAAAAAAAATACATTAAGATTACAAATATTTTTTATAAGAGATTAAAACCATAATTTGTTATGGTTATCTTAATATTAACAAATTAATGGATTGTTTACTAAAACAACTAATTTTTTTTTTCATCTTCAGCTTTCCTCTCCTTTTCTTTTTCTTTTTAATTTTTATTTTTTAATAAAAAATCAAAATATTTATGTGTTTATTTGTCGAGAATAAAAAATAAATAAACGCATTAAGATTACAAATGTTTTCTTTATAAAAGATTAAAACCATGATTTGTAATGGTTATATCTTAATATTTTATATTTTAATAAATTAATTATAAAATATTTATTTTATTTCATTCAGGTTAAAAATTATCGTGAAAGAGTTATATTATTGACTAAAAATAATCTTTATTTTAGATTTATATAAAAAAATAAATTTATGATACTAATTAAATATGAAAATATAAAAAATAATATTAATATCTTATATTGCTAAAAAGCGCTTGCATATATTGTTCATGTTTCTTTAAAAAACAAAATAGTGAAAAACTTATAAACAAAAACAGTAAAGAATCTTCAAAATATGTTTTTCAAACTCGGTATAAATTTAAAAACTTAAGAACTATATTTTTTTAGTTTTCTGAATTGAGAACAGTTGTAACTGATCAAGAAATTTTTGTTTTTTTTTTCTAACTTTATTTTAAAAAAATTGAACAATTACTCTCAATCTCTAAATATAGAAATTGAGGCATGACAGTACTCAACAGGGCAAAAAATGCATTGCAGTCCTCCTTAGCATCAATAGCAAATTCTCCTTAATAATTTGACCTTATTTTCTTGTGGAGGGAATGAATAATTGGAGACTACAGAATTGGACAAACAATTATCATCATTCAACCTTTCCAAGAAGCAGAAAGTGTTTTGGTGATGAATTAATCATCAACTCAATATATATACGGATGGGGATAGAGACAAGCTAGCTTCTGCTTCTGCTTCTGCTTCTGCATCTGCTTCTGCTCGTTAATCAACTTCTCCTGCTCTAAGTGGGATCCTATGTAGCCTAATCATCTATAAGATGACCCTTTTTTCCCCTTCATCGAGCGACTTGAAGGATCTAAGGGTATATAATACTTGAGGGACTGCTCTTATCTGCCATGATACAATTAATAAAACTGAAATCACCATGCTTGCACCTATTTACTTAAGAATTAATCATTAGATGCTACGGAAAAAACAATCATTAGCAACCACTCATTGGGTTCCTAAAAAGTTCAACTCGGTTGCAAATGATTTGCAATCGAATGAAGTGGATGAAAGTTTTTCGCTGCAAATTTCACGTCCTTTTTTTTTGGTTTCGTTTCTTTCTCTTTTTCCTGATTTTTTTTCTGGGACGTTTCATGTTCAAGTTTTTCTTCATAGCAAGAACAGCAAAGCATACTATTAAAAAGCATAGTCATAACATACGCAAAAACAACAGAGGAAATCCCAGAGGTAGCATCCCCAAGCAAGCAAGATCCAGAAAAATGATGTCAGTTCCACCAACACCAAACACACGTATGAACCTAGAGGATTAAGCCCTTCAATTGTATAGTGCCCATCAACTATTCTAGGCAAGAGAGCTACAAGTATGATACATCTTGCTGGAGACTACCATGGACTAAGCGAGGAGCACTACTGCGAAGAAGACTGTCATGAAAGACATATAAACCCATAAGTATGCTTAGATCTAATGCAGGGGAGGAGGACTGGCAAGATGTGCTGATCTAAAATCTAAGATTTGCAATGGCACTTGTGAGGTTGCAAAATAATTAGCAAACGAAAAGTTCGATCGCAACGCAGAAAAAAGTTGATCATTTAATTATTCCGTTGCAGAGGTCACGATTTGACAGTTGCAACCAAATTGCAAGACATACTGATTAAAAAACTGAAATGAACTTAACCAAATCGAGGTGTTTCAAGTTTTTTAGACAGTGTTCGTTAGAAAAAAAAAAACCGATTTGGTTTGGTTTTGAATTTTATAAACCAAAAACCAACTTGAGCAGCCCGAACTAAAATGAACTAACCAGTTTATTGAAATTTGTAAGAAATAACCCAACTAAAGGATAATTAATCAAAATCTATCAAAAGTAGCTAAATAAAAATATTCAAAACAAACCGAACCGAATAAATTGATATTTCATTCAGTCTGGTTCAAATTTTGAGAAAAAAAAATCATTTAGATTGGGTTTTTTAGTCCAAACCGAACGTTTAAACCAATTCTCTCCCCTAGTTGCAACTCAGTTGCAAAGAGGAAACAAAAATTCAAAACTTCTTTCGGATGTAAATCATTGCAATCTTACAAAATAAAATTTATATCACTGCTCTAGCAATGCGGCCGAGTCTGCTTGTTAAGAAGACACCATTTAACAGGGTTCAGCTTGCAATAGCAACATGGCTAGTAATTTGCACAATGTGTGCATGAATAAGTAAATAATTAATGTCAATGGTGGGCAGGAATCAGAACAACGTCATTTTCATTCATAAGTTTTATTGAATGTTTTTTGCCCTTTCGGCTTTTCATGACTGATACAGACTTACCAGCAAGCATGCCCCTTTTTTGTATTTTTGTTTCAATTGGCTTGCCCCTGTATGTTGAAACTTGTAAAGAGTAACCCTTTTTTTCTTCAAGTACTCTCACTCATAGCTTAGAATTCAATGATTTCTGCAAAATTTCTTGTGCCACGATCCAAAGGACACAAAAACTGGGGTATCCAATCAATCATGCATTGACCAAATTGTAAGAAATCCCAGATTTCCAATTCCTATTTTTTTTGGATTTCTAGGGGGGGTTTTCCCCTCATCTTCTCTCAAGATCAAGTGCTAGCATTTAATACTCGTGTGAATACTGATCATGTACATATACAAGCGTTGATTAAGCAGAGAGACGTATGAACCCGTAAGTGTACTAGGCATATGACTGCACATTGCACAACACTAGCGAGCTACCTGGCTACTGCCATTGTCGACTGTTATGAAATTTGCACTTCAAGCAATTCTGAAGACAGGTTCATAATGTTGCCGAAAAAAAATATATGTAATGCTGCCTGCATTTCCTTAATGTGATATAAATAAACTATCTGCGAATGTCAAACCTTTCAGGAATAACAATGACAAATTTTATTTAAGAGTAATGAAATTAATTAACTTGCTCCTTGATTTTACTCAAAGTTCTAAAACCTGAATTTGCCTGACCTGATCATTGGGTTAACCAAGGTCAATGTTTCTTTTTAATTTTTTTTCTAAAATAATATTGTTTCTTATGATATTTGTAAATAAAAACTGAAGTGTTATTTAAAAAAAATTGACTGAATCTCACTGAGGTTTCCTCAATCTTGAGATGATCAGTCAGACTAACTATATTTTTCTAAGTCAACTATATAATAGATTCAAAACAAAATCTAACATGGTCCTTGACCCGAGTCAGCAAGTCCCAAAATAGCCTATCAGACCAAGTTTTAGGATATTGATTTTACTAGAAGTAGGTTCTTCTTACATGTAACCCCTACATGGCCCGCGCTACATCGCGAGTTGCACTAAAAAATAATATGCAAATCATGGGAAACTTCTTTTTGTCCAATAGATCAATATTGAAACCTTTTGACTCGTTTCCTTGCCTAATTCATGTTCCATATCAAACCGCTTTAGAGTTGTCTTAACATTACATGATTAACTTAGCAAGTTTAAAAATAAATCGAACGACTAGCAAAAATATGATCTGGCTTTAAATATAAATTTTAAGATGATATAATTTTTTAAAAATATATTGAGACAATAACCTATTTTTAAGTCAAATCTATTACTCAGATTAAGGACTCTACTAGATTTAATTTTTTTTTTAAGAATATTTCGTATGTAACCATATGATAAAAAAAATAGTTGCTTGTAAAATCAAGACCAACTAAATATCAGGATTTTTTTATAGACTTCGATACCTCTAAAGAAAACAAATTGAAACAAGTTATAAAACTTGATTCCTTATCAACTAAAATTAATTAGCCAAGCCAGTAACTCAAATTATGGACTCAATCAAGTTCAAAATATTTTTTTATAAATTTTTATTTAATTATATGATAACAAAAATAGATTTTCATAAAATTGAGAACCAACTAAATATTAAAGTGTTTGTTTGAGATCATAATAAATCTAAAAATATCAAATTGAAAAAAATCATGTTGCCCAATTAAAAATATTTTCTCTTTCTAGACAAAAATAAAAGAAAGCATTGCACAAAAAATTTGCATTTAACGGTAACAGTCCACAGATTAAGCATATATCAGAAAAAAAACAAAATGCAAAGAAAATAAATAAAACAAAGCATCAGGGGCCCACAAATAAATTCCCGAAGATTTCCAAATATTTAGGAAGTTTTCTGATATAAAAAAGGGGCTTGTTTGGCCATATATCAAAATAGAAGGGAAATAAAACACATGGACAAGGCATAAGGGTGTATTTAGTCAAACACACCCTTAGCCAACACAACTTGAGCCGGATGGGCTAGAGGCCCAGACCCGGCCCGGATTTTTTTAAAACACTGGGCTGGATCTAGCCCAGCCGTACGGGCTGGGCTGGACACGGCTGGGCAGAGCAGTACGGTGATGCGTGCGGTACAGTCACCTGTTAATTATAATTCACAGCACAGTATCAAATGAATTATTTTGCAAAGCGGGACGACAAGGAGAAAGGCTTACCTGGTCTGCTGGAGCTGGTAGCCTGGGGCGACGACGTCTGGACAAGGGTTCTTCCTTTTTTGCTCTTCTCTCTGTTCGTTATCCCCTCAGTTCGTCCCCAGTTCGTCCTGTGCCTCCCTGTTTTTTTTTCTTTCCCTGGTTTCCCTTTTGTTCGTCCCCTCTTCGTTGTTTACGTTTCCCGGTCTCCCACGGTTTCCTCTGTTTCCTGGGTTTCTCTTCGTTCGTTCGTCTTCCCACTGTGTTCCCATTTCTCCTCGTCTTTCTCTATATCCTTTATTCCCTCCTCTGTTCTGGGTTCTTTCTTGTTCCCTCGGTCTCTCTGTTTTTCTGTTCTTCTCTGTTTTTCTTTGCTGGTTCTTTTTTTCTCTCCTCCTCCTCCTCCTTTTTTCGGTCTGGCCTTTCGCTGGCCTTTTATAGGGCCAGAACAACTGGTTGTTCCCCAGTACGTCTCTTCTTTTCTGGGCGGAGGATAAGTCTTGCTGGAGGTGTTAGTCTTTTGCTGGGACTTGGACATGAGATTCGATCCTTATCTCCCCGGTATTATGATCTTCATGAAGATAAGGATTGATCTTTTTGTTTTGGTAGGGCTGGGATGCCGTCATTTCAACTTTCCTTCCCTTCTTTGCAGGCCTTTCAGCTCCAGAAGAAGAAGAATAAGAAGAACAGTGCATATGGAAACTGCGTCGTTTTGGTCTGGGATTGACCATTTTCAATTTGGTCCTTGAAGTTTCGAAAGTTTTCATTCAAGCCCCTGATTTTTTAATTTCAAATTTTAACCCTCTTGGAATTAAATTAAAATCAAATGGGTAAAAATTGGATTATAACAATGGTATTGAGGGTGTTCTGGTCTTTATCTTTGGTTCAATAGTCATTAAAAGGTTGTTTAGGGTAAGGTTGTTAAAATCGCGATTTTGACACGGTACGAAAAATACAATACAAACCCGGATCGTAAAAATAGATCGTAAAATCGTAAGGAATTTTAAAATATATTAACAAAAAATTCATGCTTCAAATAAAAATCCATACATAGTTCAAGCACCTGAAAATACATGTTTCAAATAAAAATTCATATATGGTTCAAGTATATTATCGGATAGAAAAATGTTTATTTAATTGTGTAAGTCAATGATTTATGTTGCTTATGTATATTTTAGGAGCTGGGGTTATTATTTTTTTAATTATTTGATTGAAACAACACAATTTTATTTTTAAAAAAATTATTTGATTTAACTTAATTGAGTTTTGATCAAATTTTATCGGGTTAAATAAATGGTTAAAAATATAGTCGAAGTAATTAAATTTATTAAAATCAGTGTTTTTATTTGTATAAATTAAAATCTGACACAAGTTAAGTTTCTAATTTTGAGTTTCGTGAATCAACCCATCATAATAAATATAATTTTTTAAATTATCCCGTTACTATTTTTATATCTAATTTATATTTATAAAATCTCTTCTACTTGCTATCATACCATTAAAAAAACATAAGTAATTTAAGGTGAATGAATAGCCAAAATAACATAACAAAGAAAAGTAAAAGATATGGGGGAAAAGTCTGAATTAAATTGGAATTTAATATTATTGCCTTGACTGTAATCTCTGCACTCTGCAGCCCTCTTGATTTCTGACCTCCACTTCTTTATAGTATGTAGACAAAATCCACATGTGTCTGCAGTGAGTGAAGACCGCGTGATTGTGCATTTGCACAGCCAATAGGCGCCAGCAGCTGGAGCATAGGGGGAACATTTTGCTTCAGTGCATGCGTTTTGTTAAAATCGTGAAATCGGCCCTGAAATCGCGATTTTTCGCAATTTCACCCGATTTTAACGATTTCACCCATTTTTGATTTTTTCAAACGATTCAGCACGCAAAGCATGTTTTGACTAGTAAAATCGTACGATTTTACGAGTCAAAACGCGATTTTAACAACCTTGGTTTAGGGGTATGTTAGTGTTTTCGTTTTTTATTGTAAAAATACGATTATGTCCCTCGATATCCCTAGATTTAACAATTTCTTGAGTTATTTCCCAAGGGTTTTTTAGTCTTTTCAAAACATTAAAATAGTTAAAACAGTTACTTACCCTTAAAGTAAAAAAAACAAATTGAGTTGTTCGCCAAGGGCTTTTTTGGTTTTTTGCACTTTGAAATACAATACAAATGCTTTTATACCCTTAGAAAAGACAAAAATCAAAGTATGCGTCTAGGGGCATTTGTGTACATTCACCATGGTTTTTTGTGATTCTTCAGGTTCATGAAGGATATTCTGGTATTTCTATGTTGGGAAACAATTATTTTATTCGAAAAAGATATTGGCACATCACATTCATGTGCTAGCAAGTAGGTGTCGTTCGCGGTGTTTTGGTGATGCATGAGACCCATCCGGTGTCCAAACCTGCCATTCTGCTGTATTATTGAATGCGTTGTTGTATTCTTTTTCTTATAAGGCGACGCATATCAGAGTATTATGGTCGTTCTTGCTAGCAATCGTTTTTTTCTTCATTCTTTTCTCTCTTTTTCAAAGAATGTGTATTTGTGTCCTTTTTTTTTTAGATTTGTCAATTTATAGTCCATTTGTTTTTTATTGTTTATTATCATCCTTGATCCTATTATAAAAAATTTGGTTGTTTTCAATTTAGTCATTGAATTATAATTTATCATATATTATTTTTTTCAATTCAGTCTTTATTCTTTTTATTTCTGATTTTCCCCCCTTGGCTCTTTTATTAAAGTTTTGTTGGTTTTTAATTTCACCTTTCAATTAAAATATTATTTTTTATTGTTTTCAATTTAGCCTTCATTCTTTTAATTTATTTTCTCTTTTATGAAAGTTTTTTTAAAAAATCAACCCTCCAATTTAAATTTTTTTGATAGCCTCTAATTTATTTTTTGATTTAATTTTCTCCCTTATTCTTTTAATCACAATTTTTATGTGGTTTTTTCCTCTTATTTCATCTTTCAGCCTTTGATTTGATGGGAAAATGGGCTTCGGAGCTTTTTCATTCGTGATGCTTTTGATTTTTTGACATGGATAATAAGTTTGACAAGTTCATGCGGTTTGGATCATTGTTTCCTCAATTTCTTTTACGATTTTAACATTCAATATTATTTTTTTAGAAATAAATAGTTTTGCGGTTATTTTTAATTTTTTTTTATTGGTTTATCCTGATCTCATAGCTTAAGCCGTAGGTTTTGCAAATCTTTTTTTATTAAAAGTTTTTAAAAAAATTAATATTTTTTACATTTAATTTTTGAATGATTTCTTTTATTTTATACAGGTGAGCTTTATTTTATAAAAATATTATTTATTTTTAAATAATATTTCTTATATTTTGGCTTTGCATAATGTTTTCAATTCCGTATCTGTTTCTGTTTTTATTGTTTTTTTTTATTGATTTTAATAAGTAAATTCAACAAATATAAACAAGTAAATATCTCATTTTACATGATCAAATATCTTGACCTATATCCATCTCTTATTTTTTCTAGTTTTTTTTTTTAATTTAGTTATTGTTTTTTAATTTCTTTGTTTATTTACATAAATAATAATCAGTTTATTTGATATATATATATAAAAGTTCTTTCATTTATACTTTAAAATTTTTTAAGAAATAACTTTTATATTGAAGATTTTTTTAAAAAAAATATAGTCCACAATAGACACGGTTTAAATAGCTAATTGTTTTCAATAACATGACATCCTAAGTTTTCATACAAAAATCTTATACATATAATTTGTTCAAAACCACCGCATATTTGTTTTCAATAATTAGGAGTATTTTTGGACACTTTGCATGTGTATCGAAACACCACATATTGTCTAATCATAAGGAAGACATTAATTAAGAAAATTTACTAATGCTAATCATGTAGATGTTTATTTCTTCTTCTCCTTCCAGAGTCACATGCCTTTCTCTTTCTTAAACTTAACAAAAAAAAAAAATTACTCAAACGAATGTAGCAGAAAAAAAATTAATAACACTATGGGATTACAAAAAAAAAAAAAAAATTCACGAAAAACACAATTATTAGAATTTATAAAATCCAATCATGTTCAAATGATGATTTTTTCTCAAAAGTGATTTTGAGAAGTATCTTTATATAAAATTAGCATTGCTTAAAAAGTATTTTAACGCTGAAAATTAATAAGAAACAACTTGAAGAATACATGTGAATTTTTAGATTAGAGTGAGATTTCATCATTGGAACCCACATTAAGAACATATCAAATGGTCCACGATCCTTTTGAAGTTTTTCTTGGTATTTAGCATTATATATATATATATATATATATAAAGAAAAATTGTTTTGCTTGGAATATTTTACAAATAAAATGTAAGCGTAATAAGTATTTTACATGGTAATAAGTATCCATGTAAAAAAACTCTGGTAATAAAATAATAAAAATTTATTGTGGTGATAAGATAGAAATTATAGCAATAATCGTAATAATAATAATGAGGATAGTGATAGAAGTTAAGGTGATAAAGATGATAAAATAATAATAATAATAATAATGTATTAAAATAGTATTGATAGTGATGATAATAAGATGATGAGGTGGTGGTGATTTGATATTAGTTAGAGGTATATGGTAATAACATTAATGAGTTAATAATATAAATGATAATATGAATGGTTTAGTCAGTAAAATAATTTATTAATTTATTGTGATTTATAAGTTGAAAATATTTTACTAAATTTAAAAGTTAAAATTGATTATAAGTAAAATATTCTATTATATTTACAAGCTTTTATAAAAAAACATAAAAAAGAATTATTTTATATAAGAATTTTATGCAACGCCTCCTTTCACAAACCAGACCAGCATCAAGGAGGACGACTTTACAAATTATCGCTCTACAGATGACTGCTAGCCATAACCACCACAATTAAGTGACAAGTCGTTTAAATGTTAACCATCATAAATTTAGACGACTTATCGTTTTTCTTCTACTTTTGATGACTTGTCGTCTCGTGCTTCATTCAGACAAAAAATAAATAAACAGAAAAAATAATAAATAGGAGAAAGAACGTCGTAAGCCACCCTTTCCTATTACTCCACTGAATCATGGCTTCTTTTTCGAGCCCAAATGGGAAAGAAATGCAAAACCCTTCAAAACCCTAATCCCAAATCGCACAATATCCACCATATCCTCATGATTCCAAGGTGAAGTTCAAAACTTTTATTTACTTCTTTTTTTCACGTTATTTAGTATTATAGCATTTTTATTTACTTAATTATGATTTTGAAATCTCATTTTTCTTAACCTTAATTGTTATTGTGTGATTAGGAGGTGGTTATAATAATAATTATTATAATTTTTAATAAGATAATGACACAGCCATCAGTAATACTTGCCACTGCTAGTTATGATCACACTATCAGATTTTGGGAGGCAAAAAGTGGCCGCTGTTACCGTACAATCCAATACCCCGATTCGGTAATCACTAAGTTTTTCTCTTTTGTTATAAAGTTTGGATCTTTATCACAAAATATTAGTGGGTTTGCTATAAATTTTCTATCTTTTTTTTTTCGTAGCTAGTAAATTTGCTAATAAATTGTTTTGTTTATTTATACGGTGAATGAAGCAAGTTAATAGGCTTGAGATAACCCCTGATAAGAGATACTTGGCCGCAGCCGGGAATCCACACATTAAGCTGTTTGATGTCAACTCAAATAGTCCTCATCCGGTAATGAAAGTCTTGCCCTTTTTTATAATTAGTTTTTTGTTGTTGAAATATGGATTTTTTTTTTGGTGTTATTGATGCAATATTGTGTTGCATTAACAGGTAATGAGCTATGACTCGCATACGGCAAATGTTATGGCTGTGGGATTTCAGTGTGATGGAAACTGGATGTACTCAGGGTCTGAGGATGGAACAGTGAAAATTTGGGATTTGAGGTAAATCTTGAATGGATGCTATCATGCAGTGTTTTAAAAGGAAATTGTGTTTTTATGCGTGTTTTGGATTTTTTTGGATTTGATTCTTATTTGAAGTTCAACTACAGGGCCCCTGGTTGTCAAAGGGAATATGAAAGTCGTGCGGCCGTCAACACTGTGGTGTTGCACCCAAACCAGGTTAGTTGTGGTGTATCACTTTTAGCCTGTAGGAAGGATAAATTGTTGGAAAGTGAAAGGGATTTTGGAATTGTAGGGTGGTTTTAAATGGAGAATATGATATTAAGACTTGCCATGAATGGGTTTTTATCTTTTCTTTTCTTTTTTAACTGTGAGACACAATGTACCAGCGTGCTTTGTCAGTGGTTGGAAGACCTGCCCCTTGCAAATGCTGATAAAATCAGTTTGTAATAACAGATTTGACAGTCAAGTTTCTTTGTTCTAAATGGCAAGAATCAAGATAATTCATGACCAAAGACCTATGGCATGGATTTTTGGAAGAGAAACTGTCAGATATGATGAGTTTTTTAGTACTTGTTTATATTGTTCAAATTCGGAGTTTAAAATAATTGGCACTATTCTGCAATTTTCTCAACATGTTTATATTGCCTTTTGATCACTTAACCGTCTGTTAGCTATAGAACATGAAAAGATCTTGATTGAACCATGCCTACCATCATTTCTGTGTGATTTGTGTATATTCTTCTAAGAGTCACTTTCTCCAAAAGCATCAGATTGCATATTAGTGTGGTTTTGGTGGTTGGTCTAATCTGTTGTCTGGTTTTGCAGACAGAGCTGATATCTGGAGACCAAAATGGGAACATTCGAGTATGGGATTTGACTGCAAATTCATGCAGTTGTGAATTGGTATTCTTTTATGACTTACATTATCTTATTGGGTTATAATTACAAATGCAGGAACATTTTACACGAGTTACTATTTCCTTTTATTATGATATGTTACACAAAACCTCAAGTGTTTGCTTATACATCTAGATGAGGTAGTTTATGAAAGCAAGTGGATCATTTGTAATGCTTTTGCGTCTATAATGGCATCATAGATTTAAAGGGCTTTCCTCCAGCCTGGGGGCAGAGGGAGCCACTAGCAAAAGCCAAACAGGCACATGGCTGCTCCCTTCTTCCATTAATGTCTTTGAATATTTTTTGCTGCTTGGTGCATTTCTAGATCGTTGTTAGCTAATGATTCATTATTATTATAAATGATATGTGTCCCGAGATGATCATAATGCACCATTGTGTGTATCTAGGTACCCGAGGTGGATACAGCTGTAAGGTCTCTAACAGTTATGTGGGATGGAAGCTTGGTAGTTGCTGCAAATAACCATGGAACATGTTATGTTTGGCGCTTGTTGCGAGGGAACCAGGTAGCCCCTTGATGAATGCAACCATCTGACACTACCTTGTTGCTTAATTTGACTGCATTATCATTTGATGCAGAATGTATTTTCTTGCAGACAATGACCAACTTTGAGCCACTTCATAAGCTACAAGCACATAATAAATACATTCTCAAATGTCTTCTCTCACCTGAATTTTGTGATCCACACAGGTTTATATTTCCTTATTTAATCTTACCATTTTTCTGTTTTTCCTTGTTATATTCTCTGCAGTTTTTCTCGCCTACCTTCTTCTCCCACTTTTCTTGATGGATTTTTAGTTTAATTGTTTCCAATTTTATGCCTGCTAGATATCTGGCCACTGCATCAGCCGATCACACTGTAAAGATATGGAATGTTGATGGTTTTACTTTAGAGAAAACTTTGATAGGTAATTCATCAGATTTTCCTTTGATGCTCATTTTTATCAGGTTTTATACAATAAAAAAAGGTTTTAATCATCTCTGAGATATTCCTTGTTATGTTTCATTTGATCTCCAGGTCACCAACGCTGGGTGTGGGACTGTGTTTTCTCTGTAGATGGTGCATACCTTATAACAGGTACATGGTTTGGTTGTCAAGATGCAATTAATATCTTTTTTGGAATGGAGGCCTAGTGAAGATGCGCCGACCATTTCAATTTTCCCTGCTTGATGCATTTTGTAATACTGTCTCTTGTTCATGCAGCTTCTTCTGATACGACAGCTAGACTTTGGTCCATGTCATCCGGTGAAGACATCAGGGTGTATCAAGGGCATCACAAGGCGACTGTTTGTTGTGCACTCCATGATGGAGCAGAACCCTCTTCAAGTTGAACCTGGAATATCTTTTTTCCACTTTTGGGGTTGGATTTTTTTATCACTCAATGAATATGGCATGATGATAATGCTCGAGTAAAACATCTGCTGCATATATTTCCTGGCATTCATCAAAGTTGTGCTTATTCTCCCTACCCGTTGATTTTCCTTCGAAAATTATAAGATTTCCTCTGTAACATATTTGGGATCATATTGTGTCGCACTCTTCATAGTATTCGGCGACAATAAAATTATTATACTGTTCTTGATTCCCTTTCTGATATCTGAGGACCAAAATAAATGTTTCTTTTTTTATCCTTACGTTGAGCACGGAAAAAAGAACACAGATCGATCTGTACGTCAGCACAGTTCCAAATATATATATATATATATATATATATGAAAGAATTTATCTTAAAATCTAGTTTCTTGTTAGATTATATCTTAGTTATGAGATTTTTTATAAAGAAATTATAATGTTGTAAATTTATTGAAAAGATTATGATATTAGACATAAGCTTCAAAATATGGTTTGTCACTTTTACCTATAATAAACATTTTTTTATTTGTTAAGAAGTGTTTAAGTAAAATTATTTTTACTTTCTCTTTGCACTATTGATTAAAAAAATAATCAATAAATACAAGTGCTTAAGACTTTTGTGTTAGCGACTGAATACAAGCCTATGCAATGAAAAAAATAAGAATTTAAAATTATAGGAAAATTATAAAATCATAATTTTATCTGATTTAATTAATTTTACATTATTTCAATCTAATTTTATCATTTTTTATTTTTTATATGATTTTACACAATAATTTCATGATTTTAACAATCTTGAATATGAAATTTAAACAAAGAAAAAAATATTCCGAGAAAAAAAAAGCACCCTGATAAATTAGCAGCATTCATCTAAATTATACAACACCTTAGTGCCACACTTCAGTAAGGTTTTGAAGTTAAAAATATTAAAAAAATTTACAGTGGAGATCAAATTTCCAGTTTATGCATCAAATCAAAAGATCCAGTACCCATTTTCACAGGCAATCCAAGACACGCCCTAGCAGAAAGACATTTTACTTGAAGATGGTATCGACCTCCCCATGCTTCCAAATTATCGACCTCCCATGCATTGCTGTTTCAATGGGACGCTGTCTCAAAAGACATTTTACTTAAAAGTGATATTGACTCTGATATGCCCCCAATTCGGTTCATTGGACGGTACTCACCGGTATGCTGGAATTTTTTGTTTTTCTCCAGGTTCTATATCAACTCTTCTCTTGGGGTCTTTCCCATAGGTAAGCACTTGATTTTCCTTGCAGCCAGTCACTTGACGCCGTTGAAACTTCCCAGGATTCTGGATACAGAACCGCTTGGCTGTCTTCTGAGCAATCTGATAGAAATGACGCTAAAATTACTCCTCATTCAGCCCAGTCTAACTCGTATTCAAAGCATACTACAAGAATATCAAACCGATATTTCTAAGCGCACTATCTGCTTTACAGATGATGTTATTCCTACAAAAGTACTGAGATCAAAAGCAAGAGATAAACTGTAGCGCTGAGATAAAAGCAAGTGGTAAGAGTGTGATATGATACCCAAGTAGCAATGCATATTGAACTTAGCTTCCTATCTATCTTAACTAATGCTAAGAACAAATCGCATGAAAATGTATGCTAGTGCCTTCATATTTTTTAAGTTTATCGATGAAGGGGTGGAAATCCCACCTTGAAGAAGAAAAACATAAAAGTAAATTTCAGCACCAACAGTGTAGGAAGAAAGAGAGATCAGAAACTAAAGTTTTCGAAGTCAGTTTCCATAAATGGGCAACAGTTGTGAACAAAACAGAAAATTGCAACCTATCATAGAGAAAATTCTTGGTTAGTAGATAGCGTTGGCCCACAAACAAATAGAGTAATAAAATACATTCTACAATGAAAGCTCAAAACTCAATACGAGAACATACCTCAGCCAGCAAAATATGAGGTTCATTGGTGAATTTAACATAGATTTCAAAGTGCAATCCCTTGGCTACCACAAAAATTGCTCTATCAAAGTCCTTTTTAATTCATTTTGATCTACCTTTCTTTCCCTTAGCTTTTAGTTTCTTCTTTTCCATTGTGTTACCCATTAGAAAAGCTAGATTTATTATGGTTTGCTCCAAACAATCTAATTTCTGCTCCTGAGCCCGCGCTATGCCGAAGAGAACCTCCACTCCTGCATCGCAAAGTGGATTACTATCGTCTTTGTTCATCAAAGAGACCAACATGTTCTAATACCAATTGATGCAGCAATAGCGTGGACAGAAGTATGGTTCTTAAGCCCCAAGGTTACGGACTTAAGCTGCAGATAAATTTAGAGAAAACTCTCTAGTATTTATTAAAAGTCTAAATAATAATCTTCTTAAAAGAATTTAGAGAAAGAGAACAATTATTGAGCATTATATTGAGAAATTAATCAACAAGAAGCAGTAACAGTAAGTGCCAATGCATAACAAAGAATGTGACCCCATTTTCAAGCACATACAAAAAGTCGACATCTCAATACTCGCACAGGCAACGTGACCCTTAACATCAATAAAACTGAAGCCACAAAACTGAGCATTAAATGCAATATCAACAACCGAATGAGTTTCTGAGACTTACGGCTCGTCCCCTTGTGGCCCCATTGCTGGATCATTTAACCCACCAGGCACAGGTTTGTCTAAATTATCAAGCAATCTTGGAATGGAGGTGACGGGGAAGGAGATGATAGAGTGACGGAGCAGTGAGAAAAAGACGGCGCCGATGAAGTTATTTTGGGGAAGGGCTTAAAGAGGGTTTAAGGGAAGCGAGCGTTGTGCTGCCCTGCTTTTCTTTTTTAGCTTCGCAAACAGCGGAAGAAGCAGCAGTAAAGAGGTATTTATTTGTCGGAGGCGACACGACAACGTACCATTGGAATTTTTTAATTTTTTTAGTTTTGGTTGGAAGCTCTTTTAGGCTGGTACTGGATTTGTTGTTGGGCCTTTTCCTAAATTAGGGCTTTCACAAGTTTATTTTTTAAAGGGCTGGAATTTGAAATGGAAATTTCAAGTTAGTCTCGTTTATGGAGGAATAGCTCATCTAGCTCTTGGCCTGCTACGTCACATGTCAGATAGTTTTTTTCTAACCATAAAAAAAATATATATAAAGATGTTAGTAACCCAAAAAAAAAATTATAACCGCTGTAGAGCTCAGGTTAATGGCTGTTCTATGTTGAAAGCAAAACTTAAATTATCTTCAGGTTAAAAAATAAAAAAATACACAGAACTCAGAATTCGAAAGCTATTTGAATGAGTACTCTATCCTTCCATTATGTTATGGTTGCGAGAAAGTTCTATAAGAAACTAACGTGGTCGGGAAAAGAATCGAGATCCGGAATTGGTCCCGGAATCACACTTTTTGCCATCCATGGAACCGACGAAGATTCTGGCAATGGACAGACTAGATTCATCGTTTGATGTTCTACTTGTATTCTTCAATTGCTCATTAAATTTTGGAACCATGCTCCTCTTTCTCCTAATCCATTGTGGCAGGCTACTCTTCTTTTCCATAAGATCTATGCACTTCTTTTCCCCAATCCTTAGGCTACTTATCTTTTCCATAAGCCACCGCAGTTGGGTTTCCTTATCTACCGAGCTCTTCTTTCTCCTGATCCATTGCGGTCGGCTACTCTTCTTTTCCATAAGCCCTCCTAGTAGGGTTTCCGAATCTTCCGAACCCAAACGATGCCATGTTTTCACAGCAACTGTTATGGTTTCAGCCCTTGATTTTCTTACTCTATGTCGTGGAAAATAACTAACCATAGAACGGAGGTTGTTGACCGGAGAATGGAGATTGGTGTTCTTGTATGAACTCTTAGACGGCCTGCCTCTAGCTCGATGGCTTGTCATGATCTGTGCAAGGGTTTTCCCTGTTCAAATTCGAACAATCTTTTACTTTTATGTTTTCTTTTTTCTATTTGATAATAGTTTTCCAACTGGCTACTATGGTTGTGATTTATAGTAGATTCACAACCCTAATCCTATCGGTTGAGATAAATACCACAGCTTGGAAAAAAAAAAAAAAAAAGAGGAGTGATTTTAGTCAAAACAAAAACAAGGATGCAATCACAAACAGTGTTTATGACCTTATCACTTCAAAAACTTAGGCGTTGATGGATGTTGATCTTCGAAAAAGAAAAAGTGTAGATCTTAAAAAAAAAGCTTGGGACGTCTCACCAAGTTTTTAGCTTCTGCAAAAACAGTTACTTTGGTAATGTGGATGGCAAATTCAACTTTAATAAAAAGCAAGTGAGGATATGAACAAAAAACATCCATAAATTGCTTTCCAAAAACTTAGGGCAGATCTCATTTATTGGTGGGACCAGTAATAAAACTTGGGTTTTATTAAAAAGAGAAGCTAAAATACATGGGGTTTTCATTGTAGATATGGATTAAACTAGTAAAATAATGATTTTACTATTGGAAAATCTCTTAGAATGTTATGTTTTTAGGGGTAAAATGGTATTTTCACTCAATCAATTTGACGTTTGATAATTGTTCAAGGGTTTTATTTTATTTTTTTATCATGTTTATGCACAGTAAAATGACTTTGCTATCTTTAAAAGCAAAAAATCATTTAATTCTGATAAAGAGTCTTTTCAAGTGTTTCACATTCTAATATATAGTATAATTACAAAATTTAACCTTGGAGTTAAAAACAGTAAGGCATTGATACAAGGGTATCATTGTTTTTTCAAATTGTTTTATGTAATTTCTGAGTCTGTCACAGGTGGTATCGTAATTTACCATTTTATTATTATTATTTTAGTTGAAAAAGTTGTTGATATATGGAAGGTGTCGTGCATTTTAGACGGCGCATGCGTCGTCTCCTGGCAGTTAAAATTATGCTTTTGTCATGTCATTTTATTCTTCATTATGTCCTTTTTCATTATAGGTGACTCGTGTGACCTAAAAATGGTTGGTTTATCACCGGTCACCTTTTTTTTTTTCTTTTCCTTCATTTCTCTTTCCTACCCCTAAAAAAACTAAATCCATCCCTAATTTTTGTTGGTGTTTCATAATCCATCCTCTTAGTTTTGATTT
>Ga0307515_10005304_pt1 | contig 26209 bp, 3 predicted proteins | sample 17_EM_MG_FD_194513 | JGI IMG/M metagenome (GOLD analysis project Ga0307515, IMG submission 194513) | Populus trichocarpa ectomycorrhiza microbial communities from riparian zone in the Pacific Northwest, United States - 17_EM | ecosystem: Host-associated > Plants > Roots > Unclassified | place... | reverse complement strand
GACTTAATTCCTATACCTTATAGGAGAAGGCTAGGTTCCCCTTAAGAACTACTAATTAGACCTATATAATAAGCTAACAATCCGGCTATAAAAAAAGATTACTATAACCTTAAATAACCTACCAACCTATAAAAAAAACTTGCAGCTTATTACCTATTATTAGACTTAAAACTAAAGCGGATTAATACCTACCCTAATTAGTAGAAGCGACTCTATAATAATTAGAACTCGCTAGCTATACCTATAGAAGCTAGAGTAGAAAGATAAGTTATAACTACTCCTATACTAAAGGCGGTTATAATTATATACTAGTAAGCCTCGCCCAACCAGTTATATACCACACTATTAACTAGTATTCGCCGCAATACTCTAATTAACCCTACCTTAGCCATATACTATAACTGCGATAAATAGGGTTACTTTACCTTATCCTGCCCAGAGCTAAAGGATATAGGTAATATTAAGGAGATAAAGGAAGAAGAAATATCTGATAAGTTAGGAAAAGAAAAACCCTAGGGAAAGACTCCCCCCTAGGGTACCCTATTAATCTTAAAGAGATTAATCTTAGTTAGTTAATAGGTAGAAAGCATTTTATAGTTCTATATATAGTATCTTAAAATAGATATAAAGTTAATATAACCACCCTTATTAACACTAGAGCAAATAGCTTCGCCTTTATAAATACTACCTATATAAATAATATTACTAAGTTTCTAAATACAGAAGCCATCTAATTAGAGAAGCCTATTTAGGTAAAAGGCTATAACAGCTAAGCCGGTTAGCCTGTTACCCATATCTTAAAGTTATATATTGCTCTTAACGGACAACGCTAATATAGTATCCCCTTTTGCATCCTAGACCTAGGGTCCTATAATATAATTCTTAAATAAAAATAGATATCCTATTTTAATATTTAGTTAAATATATAATAAAAACGGTTTATCTAGCTAGAGGATAAACTAAGGTTACCCTCCTTTATTAAGGAGATCCGAACTAACCGCAAGATACTAGCCGTAAGGGCTAACTTTACCTACTAGTAGGATGTCCGGGCCTATAACCTAGCCTTTACCTAAGAAGACGCCCGCTATAAAGCTAAAAAGAACTCCGTATTAATAAAGATACTCTCCTAAAGCGCTATATTTAAAGAGGACTCTATATATAAAAGCGGGATAGATAGTAATATAAATAATATCTAAATTGTATAGATCTAACCGGTATAGAAAAGAACGTATTAATAGGATATAAGGGATAACCTCTAAAAGATACAATAGGAGCTAAAAGGAGTAATAATAACGCTAGTACCCTAAAAGTCCCTAAAGTTATATGCGCCCCTATTATTAGGCAACCCCCCTACTATAGATATCGCCGCAATTAGCGCTATAGCGTTTTACTTTAATATATACTAAAAGGACAATAAGGTCTTTATAACGAGCCTATATAAAATTAACTAAATTATTAATAATAGAGAAGAAAGGCTAGCTAAGGAAACTAATAAGGAACTAGTTAAACGCCTTTTTCCTACTATTTATATAGACTATAAGGATGCATTCTTAAAGGCGGCCTTAGATAAGTTACCCCCCTACTAAACATACAATTATAAGATTTAATTAAAAGCTAATAACTCGCTAGGCTATATCCCCCTCTACTATTAATTAATAGATAAGCTAAAAGTAATAAAGTAGTACTTAATTAATAACCTAGATAAAGGGTTTATCAAACTAAGTTAAGCCCCTTTTACTTTCCCTATTCTATTCATAAAAAAGCCTAATAAAGGCCTTTATTTTTATATTAACTATTAAAAGCTAAACACTATTACTTAAAAGGACCGGTATCCTATTCCTTTAATTAATAAAACCCTTATACGTCTAAGCTAGGCAAAGATCTTTACTAAACTTAATATCCGCTAAGCTTTTTACCGAATTAGAATAAACCCTATATCCGAATATTTAATAACGTTTTATACCCGTTATAGTTCCTATAAATATAAAGTTCTTCCTTTTAGACTAATAAACGGACCGGCTACGTACTAAAGGTATATAAATAACGTTCTTTTTAATTACCTTAACAAATTCTGCACGGCATACCTAGATAATATTCTTATATACTTAAACAACAAACTTAAGTATTAAGTTTATATTAAAAAGGTCCTAGAGAAACTATAGAACGCGGGCTTATAAGTTAATATTAAAAAATACAAGTTTAGGGTAAAACGTATAAAATACCTTAGGTTTATTATAACTACAGAAGGAATTAAGGTTAACCCTAAGAAGGTAAAGATAATCTATAACTAGAAGCCCCCTTATATAGTAAAAGGAATCTAGTCCTTTTTTAGTTTTTATAACTTCTACTACTGGTTTATCCATAACTATAGAATTATAGTAAAACCTCTTATACAACTAACTAGGAAGGACATACCTTTTATCTTTAATAATAGCTATATAGAAGCCTTTAAAGAGATAAAGGATTGGCTTATTTCTTCCCTAATTCTTTATTACTATAACCTAGACCTTAAATTAATGCTAGAAACGGATACCTTTAATAGGTTTATAGCGGGAATCCTATTATAGTTATATCTAGATAGCGAATAGTACTCTATAGCTTTCTTCTTAAAGATAATAAACCTAGCTAAGTATAACTATGAAGTATATAACAAAGAAATACTAGCTATTATTTAATTACTCTCCTAATAGTGTGTAAAGCTTAAAGGTACAAACTCTTGGATTAAGATATATACAGATTATAAAGCCCTAGAGTACTTTATAACTATAAAGCAGCTTACTAGATAATAAGCCTAGTAGGCTAAAATACTCTCCTAATTCTTCTTTATAATTATATATTATTCTAATAAGCAAAACTTTAAGGCTAATACCCTAACCTAAAGAGAATAAGATATAGGACCCTAGGATAAGCTAAAGACCTAATATTAGACGCGCGCCCTCCTTTATCTAGAATAGCTTAACCTACAAATCCTTAAGGAGCTAGACTCCTAGTAAAACAAGCTAGCACTAATAAAGGAGTTCTTAAATAAGCTAATAGGGCTAATTAACCGCCTCCTAACTATAAACCGCACGGCTAACGCCCTAAGGGCCCTCCGCGAATAAGCCGTAAAAGGAGACCCTAATTTTAAGACGGAGGAAGGATTACTCCTATACTAGGAGCAGCTTATAATCCCTAATATTAATAATCTACGGACTAAACTAATCCGCAAAGCTTATTACTAAGTCTTTATAGTATACCCTAGCAAGAACAAGACCCGTAAAATTATTAACTACTACTACTACTAGCTAAGAATAGTTGCGGATATTAATTAATATATACGGAACTGCAAAGACTATTAAAGAGCTACTATCCCACAGAATAAGACCCTAGGACTACTTAAGCCACTCTTAATACTAGAGCGCCCTTAGCAGTATATCTTTATAGACTTCTATAAACTACCTAGGGACCGTAACGGATACGATATGGTTATAGTTATAGTCAACCGCTTTAGTAAACGCCTATCCTTAATTCCCTATTATAAGAACATTAATACTAAAGAGGCAGCCTAGCTATTTATCTATTACGTCTACTAAATCTATAAACCACTAGATACTATTATATCTAATTATAGGCTATAGTTTATATCGGCCTTCTAGAATAAGTTTACCTAAATCCTAGGCATTAAGCTAAAGCTTTTTATAGCTTATTACCCCTAAACAGACAGTTAAATAAAGATTATAAATTAGTACTTAGACTAGAGGCTTAGGCCCTTTATTAGCTATTTCTAGGATAACTAGTCTAAACTACTACCCTTAATAGACTACGCACAAGCAACCCTACCCTATAACTCTATAGGGTTTGCCCCAATTTAGCTAGAAATAGGATACTTACCCTATATAAGCTTTAACTGGAAAAGGCTAAAAGAACCCTAGACCGTATAAGAGAAGCTATCCTATACTAAGGCCTAACAGTACGCTAAATAATTGGAGGAAGCCTAGACGGTAGCCCATAAGAACCTAGAAAAAGCTTAAAGGTTAATAGAATAGTAGGCAAACAAACACCATTAAGAGCCTAATTTTGCCCCTAGCGATATAGTCTAGGTTATAATAAGGAATTAGAAGACTAAACGACCTAGCTATAAGCTAGACTACTAAATAGTAGGACCGTATAAGGTTCTTAAAAAGGTAGGCAACTTATACAAGGTAAAGCTCCTAAATTTAATTAGGGTTTACCCTATTTTCTTACCAGATAAGTTACGGAAAGCTATAAACGACCTATTACCTAAATAAAAGAATAAGCCTCCCCTACTAGTTTAAGTAAACGGTAATAATAAATGGGAGGTTAACGAAATACTAGCCTATAAGATAGTATGGGGAACGCTAAAATACCGTATCTAATAGAAGGGCTACAATCTTAACCTAACCTAGTACCCTATATAGAACTTTATAGGCTGCCCCTAGAAGCTTAAAGAATTCTATAACTAATACTGTTAGGCCATAGAGACGCACTAGCCGTAACCGGCTTAGCGCAGGCGAGGCGCAGGCGAGGCGCCTACAAAACGTAGTCGCCCCGCATCAGAGAACAGCAGAATTCAGTTCTACAGTTCTACTTCATCAAGAACCAGATACTCTTTGCATCCCGTTACTGTTATTACGTTACTACATGCCCTAAGGACCTTGGCGTCCTAACAGTACTAAATTCTTATCCCTTTTTAGGGATAGTGGCCCAACAACACAGCGGTCTGCGAAGGCCACGACTACATAGCGGCAACCCTCTGTCGAGAAGATGACCTATATTTATTAACTATATTGCAGCCTATCAACCTAATAGCGAGACGCGGGCGTACCAGCGCAATGCGTACTACTAAGTCTAGGGAGCGACCCCAGGATAACACAGGCGAACCTATGTTGTCCCAGACAGAACCGGAAGCTATAGGCAAAGGGGATATATAGGAAGAAATACAACGGCTAGAGAACGAGAAGCTATAACTCCTAGAGTAAAGAAAACTATACTTACTTAGGGAAGAGGTGGAAGTACTAAGACGGCGTTAACGCGGCAAGGCGACGTCGACTCCCGTTCCTAACCTATCTTTACAACCTTAAACAATCCTATTAGAGTATTTAGGGGGTAGCCCAATGCATTTAAGTCTTAAGCGGAGGGCTACTAATATGTTAGGTGCTCCGTTAAAACGGGCCGTTAAAATAAAGAAGATTGCTCTATATTATAGCAAGTCCATATAAGAGCACCAAGACTTCCGTAATAGCTTAAAGCTAGCATTTCGCCTAGAGCGCGACGGCTTTATAGATAAGGATACCAAAGTCGCGTTTACCATGTAATATATAAAGGGGACTAACCGAACCCTTTGGCTATAGTACAAAGATAACTATCTAGACACGCAGTTTACCTAGGAGGAGCTTATAGAATTCCTACTTAACTAGATCAAAAGTCCTATTAATTAAGAACTCTATATAGCCCTAACCTATGTAAAGGCAATACAGCGAACCGATTAACTAGTAAACAAGTTTGCTGCTTACCTAACCTCCTTAAAAGGGCAAATTAATCCTCCTTACGATACAAAGCATCTAATAATACACCTATTCGCGAAGCTGCGGCCAGAGCTACGGGTTGCTATTACTAACTATTAGGAATTCCCATAGACTCGAGACCAGCTAGTTTCCTTAGCTGCCCTATTAGAGGAAAACTAAAAGAGCGTAAGCGCCCCATAGGGTAGAAGTAATAGGCGCGCCACGAACTCAAATATAAAGACTACCTAGTTAGGTAACTTAGGGAAAGCGGACTCCAAAACCACCGCTGGCGATTTAATAGCGGGGCAAAGTAATACCGCCGGGGGTTCAACACAGCCTAAAGGAAACTGCACTAAATATAGGCAGCCAGGACATTAGTGGCGATAATGTAAAGTACAGCAATAGAATTAACCACCGCCTAGTAGCGTAAACGCTACCTCTACACCGGGAAAAGATAAGCGCCCTTAAGCACCCTTATAGCCCCAGGGCGCAAGCTCCCACTAGATCGTAAGGAAGCTATTACTATCTTAGGTAAAGTCCTCTCCAAGCAGACCTAGAAGGAGACCTTAGTAATGCTTAATATCGGTGCTAAAGTAAATATAGTTAACCAGCGATTTGCTATAAAGTGTAACTTTAAAACGCTAGACGTAGAGCTGCCTACCTACTCCTGGTTAAATAAGACTTAGGCACATTGCTATAAGGCCTATAAGGTACCACTAAGAATAAAGGACAGCTAGGGCAAGATTAGGGAAGTAACCCTTATCTGCTATAGAATGGCTAACGCATCCCCTACTATTACCCTAGGTATGCCAGGATTAAAGAAGGCCCGACTTCTTATTAACTGTAAGGCGAAGGCGTGGCGATAGAAGCTAGATGGCTCATCCCTGTTGCTATAAACCCCTAAGGGTTTCGCGGAGTCTCTCCAGACAGAATCTAGGGTCTTTGCCCTATTAACTTCTAGAGTAATACCTAGCAAGTAAGACGACGGCAGCTTACTAGTCCTCCCCCCACAGTTAAAGGAAGTTAGTAATATCTTCTCCTATAAGGAAGCAGGAAAGCTACCCTAATACTACTAGGGCGACCATGCTATTGACCTAGAAGAGGGACAGGAGGCCCCATATAGGCCGCTCTATAACCTCTTAGCCAAGGAGCTAGAAGTCCTAAGGAAGTACTTAGACGATGCCTTAGCTAAAGGCTAAATCCAACCAAGTACTAGTCCCATAGGGGCACCTATCCTCTTTATACCTAAAAAGGATGGGAAGTTACGGCTTTATATAGACTATAGAGGCCTTAATAAGGTAACGATTAAGAATCGTCTCGCACTACCATTAATTAGTAAGACCTTAGACCGCTTAGCAGGTTCTAAGATCTTTACTAAGCTGGACCTAACACATGCGTATCACCGCCTTCATATCTATCGTAGTAATAAGTAAAAGACGGCGTTCCGCACGCGCTACGGCCACTTTAAGTACTTAGTTTTGCCTTTTAGGCTAACTAACGGACCAGCGACCTTTTAGGGCTATATTAATCGGGCCTTATTAGGACTAGTAGACGTCTTCTATATAGTCTACCTTAATAATATTCTAATTTTCTCTAAAAATCTAGAGGAACACTGGCGCCACGTACTAGAAGTGCTATGTAGGTTATAATAATATTAACTATATACAAACCTTAAGAAGTACAGGTTTAGTGTACAAGAGGTTAAGTTCCTAGGATATATTATTAGTCCCAAAGGCGTAGCAATAAATCCTAGCCGGGTAGAAGCTATTACCAAGTAGGAGAGCCCTTAATCCTATAGGGATATCTAGGTCTTCCTAGGTTTTGCCAACTTCTATCGTCAGTTTATCCATAAATACTCTACTATTATAAAGCCTATTACTAATCTCCTAAAAGGAGCAAAGAACGGCCGCAAAGCTAGGCCTTTTAATTAGCTAGAGGAGGCGGAGCAGGCGATGCGCCGGCTCTACAACGCCTTTACAACGGCGCCGCTCCTGCGACACTACACGCCGGGCCTACCAACTTAGTTAGAGACTAATGCCTCCATACAAGGCCTAGCAGTAATCATATTACAGCTGTTTAAAGATGGCCTTTGGCATCCAATAGCCTTCTAGTCCAAGAAGCTTTCGCCAGCAGAGCGCAATTATAAGACCTATAATTAGGAGCTACTAGCTATTGTGGAGGCTTTCAAGCATTAGAGACACTACATTAAGGGGCTATTAAGCCGCTTAGAAGTGCTCTTAGATCATAATAATCTAAAGGGTTTTATAAAAGTAAAAGCCCTTAATAGACGGCAAGCCAGATAGGCTATAACCCTAGCTGCCTATGACTTTATTATTAAGCATAGGGCGGGAAAAATGAACCCCGTAGACGCGCCGTTAAGGCAACCCCTAGGCGCAGGGGGTCCGCCAGAAGAAGATACTATGCTACCACTGCTCCAAAGGACTTTGGGAATGCAGGGCTACTAACTTAAGGTAAAAGTCCTATTAGGTGTATAGGAAAGCGAGCCTTTTACAGAGGTATCGCTTCTACGGCTATAAGTTGGCAACCCAACGGAGGTACGCCTGAGCAATATAGCATTACGGTTTAACTGGGCAACCTATACGCATACTGTCAAGTAGCGTATAATAAGAACCCAAGTTAGAGTAGCAAGCGCTTAAGAGAGTGCCTACAAGTCTAGTACGGAAACAGTTATTAAGCTTATTAAAGGACTTTAAACCATAGATAACTTTATGCTGCAAAAGCGCAGCAACAGCGTAGATACGGCAAGACGCCATTAACGCGCCCGCTTAAAGCTAGTGTGGCAGTTTAATTCTAATGGACTACTTTATTACCGCGGGAGGCTATATATGCCCCTAGACCCAGCAGTTCGTACAGAACTCCTACAGATCCACTATAATAATGCCCTAGCTGGGCACTTTAGTAAGAAAAAGACTTTGGATCTACTCACGCGCAAGTACTACTGGCCCAGTATAAATGCGGACGTTATAAGCTATATCTCTACCTGTAATCTATGCTAGCGTATGCGTGCGCCTTAACATCGCCCTTATAGCGAGCTCCAAGCGCTGCCTTGCCCGGATCAGCCATGGCAGGAGATTACAATAGACTTCATTACAGGCCTACCGCCTAGCAGACGAGGCGATAAGGTGTATAACGCGATATGCGTAATAGTTGACTGCTATACCAAGATAGCCTTATATTTGCCTATAGTAAAAACTATTACTACAACCAAACTTACGGATCTTTTCCTTAACAAAGTAGTACGCCGTTTTAGAGCCCCTAGAGGGATTATATCTAATCACGGCAGTATCTTCACCAATAAGTTCTAGTTAGAGCTATGCTTTGCTATAAAGATTAAATATAGGCTAAGTACGGCCTTTTACCCGCAAACAGACGGGTAAACAGAACGCCAAAACCAAACCTTAGAGTATTACCTCCGTGTGTTCTATAACGAGAAGTAAAGCAACTAGACAGGCCTCTTATTACTGGCCAAATTCGCCTATAATAATACTAAATATAGCACGACGGGTATAAGCCCGTTTTATACCTGCTACGGGTTTTACCTACGTCTAAAATACGAGGTCCAGGCGGACAATAGTAGCTCTATTTCAGCCGCCTCTAAGAGGATTAAAAGAATATCCCTTAAACGCGAGGCGCTGGCGAAGCGCTAGAAACACGCCGCCGAGGCGCAGGCAAAATACTACGATCGTTATCACTAACTATAGGTATATAAAGTAGGGGATCTAGTCTTACTATTAACTAAGAACCTTAAACTAAAAAGGCTAAGTAAGAAACTTATAGCACGCTTTATTAGACCTTTTAGTATAGCCAAACTAGTCGGAAAGTAAGCATACCGACTATATCTACCCACGTCTTACTATATCCACCTAGTATTCCATATTAGCTTGCTAGAGCCATATAAACAACATAAGGGCGCTGCTAAAGACCCTCTACCCGGGCCTATTAAGCTAGACGATAAAGAGGACTAAGAGGATTAATACGAGGTAGAAGAAATACGTGGAAGGAAGGGACGTAACTAGACCCTATAGTACCTAGTTAAGTAAAAAGGCTAGCCAGAAGAGTATAATAAATAGGTCCCAGTAGAGAACATTAATAAGGACGCAAAGGAGACGTATAATAGTTACTTTACCCTAAGGGGCAAATAGAAAAGAAAGTAGGTGGGAGAATAAAAAACTTTTAATTATAACTAGAATTGCGCCTTACTAGCGGGGCAACAACGGAACGACGGCGGAGCAACGGCAGTACGCCAACAGAAATATAGATACTCTACAGCTCTAACGAATCCTTCCTCTCCTCCCCTCCTTCCTCTTCCTCCTCCTCTCCCTCCTTATCTTCCTCCTCCCCCTCCTCCTTATCCTCCTCACCCTTATCCTCCTCCTCATCCCTTACGATAGGAGGCATATTGGCCTATAGGTACTATTAGCATACGCTATAACGGCGAAACACCTGCGCTATAACACGTACTAAAGCGCGCATTATATTAAGAATTCCTTTAAGAGTACAACGGATGGCCTGTAATTCCTACACTTAGAGCAGGGGAAAGTCTTCGCCTTTTAGGCGCTGGCGGAGACCGTGCTTGGCGCCAGTGCGCACTAAGGCCTTAACATCCTTCATAAAGGACTTCTGGGCGGCAGCGACACGAGCGTTGAGGTTAGTCGTGTCTCTGCTAGTAACCCGCCAGCGCTTAGCCCTATTAATAAGGGCGAGTAGCTCATTCAGGCGGCTATAGAAGGCCTTAGGGACCTAGTCTATTAGCCATTAGAACCTAAACTAACGTACTTAGACTTACTAGTTAATATAACTTATTTAGTTATCGGCAGTACCCGCAATTATGGTTGGCCTGCTTGCCATAGGTGGCCCGCCCAGCGGTGGCTATACGCTTGGTACAGCGGAAACAGATTAGTTCCAGCAAGGCTAGGGGAGTAGCTTATAATTAACGTGGGAGCTTTAACGGCGTTTAGCAGGGTTAGTAACAGCTATAAGCCAGTATAAAGAATACTTACGGAAGGTTCACCGACAGGCGGACCGATAGCTTGGCGCTTGCGATTTATGGTTAATTAGAAGTCGTAAAGAAGGCGAGTTATAGGCTAAACAAATTAAAATGAATTAGAAGGGAAATCTAATGTCCTACCTAGGTGGGAACTCCTACCTTTATAGATCTCTATAAGGTCCTATTGTTATATTATCCTATTATTACATTATCCTATCGTTACATTATCTAATTCACTTAAATTTATTAAAAACTTTTTATTTAGAGAAGGACAATAATAGCACTCCTATTATATAATAGCGTCGGCTAAGGACAGCCGCTTAAGAAGGGGGGGGCAATTATTAGGCTATAGAGACGCACTGGCCGTAACCGGCTTAGCGCAGGCGAGGCGCAGGCGAGGCGCCTATAAAACGTAGTCGCCCCGTACCAGAGAATAGCAGAATTCAGTTCTACAGTTCTACTTCATCAAGAACCAGATACTCTTTGCATCCCGTTACTGTTATCACGTTACTATATACCCTAAGGACCTTGGCGTCCTAATACGCAGTTATTAGCAGGTTATCTAGTACTGTTTATACTAAAGAAAAATGGCAAGCTAAGGCTATATATTAACTATAGATAGTTAAACAGCATTACTAGGAAGGATAGGTATCCTTTACCCTTAATTAGCGAGATTTAAGATAAAATAGGTAATGTATAAATCTTTACGAAGATAGATCTAAGATAGGTGTACCATTAGATTAGAATTAAGGAAGGTAATAAGTAGAAGGCAGCCTTTAGGTTAAAGGAAGGACTATATAAACTATTAGTTATATAATTCGGGCTTATAAACGTACTAGTAACGTTTTAAAAGCGTATTAATAATATATTAGGAGAATACTTAGATAAATTTATTATGGTATACCTTAATAATAATATTATCTACTTAATAACTAAGGAAGAATACGGGGAATACGTTAAATGGGTTTTAGAGAGATTATAGGAGGAATAAATACTAGTAGTAATTAAGAAATGCAAGTTCTTTACTAAGAAGACTAATTTCGTTAGATTTATTATTAAACTAGGCTAACTTAGTATAGATTTAAAGAAAATTAAGGCTATAGTAAATTAGTAGGAACTAGAGAACGTTATATAGTTAAGATTATTTCTAGGGTTTTACAATTACTATAGAAGGTTTATAGCGTAATAGTTAAAGGATATTAAACTATTTACGCGATTAATAAAGAAAGAAGAACTATAGGTATAGGGAGAGGAGTAAAAGGAACTCTTTAAAAAAGTTAAAGAGTTGTTTACCTAAGAACTAGTTCTTAAAATCTATTAACTAGGACTAGAAACGGTTATCGAAATAAATATATTAGACTATATACTAGGGGCATGCTTTATATAGAAATATTAAAATAAATAGCACCCAGTAGCATATTACAGTCGGAAAATAACACTACTAGAGTTAAACTATAATATCTATAATAAGAAGTTGTTAGGTATAGTTATAGTACTAAAGAAATAGAGAGCATTCTTATAAGGTATAGAGAAACTATTTATAGTTAAGACGGATTATAAGAACCTAAAAGGATTTCTAATAATAAAGGAACTTAACTAAAGATAGGTTAAATGGGTAGAGATACTTATAGAATACTATTTCGAGATTTAGTATACTAAAGGTATAGATAACACGTAAGCAGATGCTCTAAGTTAAAAAGCTAAACTATAAAACAACGAGAAGCTATTAGGGGCTTTACTATGAAAAGATATAGATAGACTAATTAGGTATAATTATCCAAAGATTATAGTAACTTAAGAAGAATTAGATAAGATTTACGAGTTATTAAAAAGCTTTTAGGTATAAAGAATTCTAGAAGTATAACTAGAAGATTTATAGATGGATATATACGAAAATCGACAAGCTAAGTACATCCTAAAAAGTATAGTAGAATATTTTATGGAAGATTTCTATAAAGGATTAACTTAAGGATATAATAGAGCTATGGGCTTAGTGTTAAGACTTTAAGAGGAGTATATTATTGATGGAATTTAGGGCTTAGCGCGAAAAGGTATAAAAAAATATCTAGATTGCTAAAGGAATAAACTAATAAGGTATAAGCCGTATAGAGGGCTATAACCTATTAAAATACTAGAGAGACTATGGGAGGTTATATTATAGGACTTTATTATTAAGTTTCTAAGGTTAAGAGATCCTATTACTAGATAAGATTATAATATAATCTTAGTAATAGTAGACAAGCTTATAAAGTGGGGATACTTTATAGCATATATAGAAGAAATATTAGTAGAAGATGTCGCTAGAATCTATATTAAAGAAGTATTTATAAGATATGGAGTACTAAGTAAGATTATATTGGATAGAGATCTAAGATTTATAGTAGTATTTTAGGAGGTATTATTAGCGGAATAAGGAGTTAGAGCAGTAACTTTTACCGTATATTACCTATAGATAGACGGTTAAACGGAAAGACTAAATTAGATACTAGAACAGTATCTAAAATACTATATTAATTATATATAGAATAATTGGGTATTGTTATTACTAGTTATATAGTTTATATATAATATAATACTATAAGAGGGAATAGGTATATTACTATTTAAGGCGAATTACGGGTATAAGCTAAGAATATTATTATTACCACATTAAGTAAAGAAGATAAGTAGTATAGATAAGTAAAGAATAGAGATATTAATAAATCTTTATAAGAACCTTACAGAAATAGTAAAGATAGTATAGCAGAGAATAAAAAAGTATTATAATGCTAAGAGATCTAAGGGACTAGATTTTAAGAAGGGAGATAAAGTATAGCTACTATATAAAAATTTTAAGAGTTAATAACTAAGTAGAAAGTTAGACTATGTTAGGCTAGGACCTTTTAAAATTAAGTAGAGGATTTTACTAGTTACGTTTAAGCTAAACCTACTAGCTAAAATAAAGATCTACCCTATATAGTATATTATAATGCTAGAGCTAGTATACAGGAATGTTAAGCTATTAGTTTACGAAGTAGATATATATAGAGGACAAGAGGAAGATAAATAGTAAGTTTTAAAGGTCGTTAATTATAAGGATATTAACGATAAAATATAGTACGAAGTTAAGTAAATAGGCTATACTAAGACTACCTAGGAACTATTAGAAAATTTAAAAAACATTATAGGAAAGGTACAGGAGTATTAGAAGAGATTAGGTTAGGAAGTATTAATAAAGAAAGATTGCTAAAAAATAAGTTACCTAAGGGGGACCTAAGAAGAGTAGTTGCTAAACTACTTGGATTTGTTTCCTTTTTGGTTAGAAGAAAGTCTGTTTTTTTATTACTAAGTTCCTATAGACCTTATTTTATAAGTTTTTACTCCTTAAAATAAACCTTCTTACGCACCCTCTTAAGACGGATTAACTAAGTAGACGCCGTAAGACGAGACTTAAGGGCCCGTTGCTAAGTATTGGCAGCCTCCTATTCTATATTATAAGAATGGCGTAACTCCGCCAGAGTAACAGATAGTTTATTATCTAGCCGCGTAGCAGCAGATTAAATATAAGACCCTAAGATAAATTAATTAAGGAACTAGACGACTATTAAGAGTAATAAGTTATATATATTTAATATTAAAAACGGAGCGAACGTTATAGGACAAATAAATATTCGCTTTAGTGCACTCTAAGTAAAAGGACAGTTATTGCGAAGATGGGTTTGCGAACGTAATATAAACTAACCCCTTTTTTAAATAACGAGAATATAGAGATAGTATAATCTTACTAAGAGACAATATTGTAGTAATAGTACGAGCACGACAAACGGTTAAGGAAGAAGAAATTGCTTTAGGTATAATGAGTAATAATATTAACTAAATTAATTAGATGAATATTATACCTCTAGTAAACGACTTAGAGATATTTAGGATCTTTAAGGACGAAAATAGAGAGGAGGGAGATAGTGTTACGGACGCTTTAAGTACAATATTATAACTACTTAAAGAAGAGTTAAAAGAAGCTAGTTAGTTAATTTAGGCACGGTCTAGGATGGAGCCGGTAGAGCTATATAATAAGGAATAGTAACTAAGGTTATATAATGTAATCTATATAATCTATATAATCTATAATAGAGTAAATAGAGCACACGTATATTATATATAAGGAGGATTTTATAGGAGTACGGTTGTGTATTTAAGGACCCTTAGTCCCTACCTAGATAGTTCCTTCCTTATAGTAATTCTTAGAATACAATTAGAGTTAATCTGTTAGGCAACTACTCCACTAGTTATTATTACGTTATTAACTTTAATTTATATTACCTATATACCTAGCCTAATAACGAGCCTATTGTAGTACTTGCTATAAGGTTCCGTTATAGGTAAAAGGTAAAGAGGTGGATAGTAATAGGCGCCCCTTAAGAGCATTATAGTAGTAAAGTAAAAATTTAAAATACTAGCGCGTTTATAGGTAGTAGCGGTCCCTAAAGAGACTAAAGGTAAGGATATAGAGGATAGGTAACCTATAGGTACTATATAGGTAGGGCCTAATAGCAGAGAGATGGAATACGGGGTTTTCTTAGACGGAGTTTTCTCCCTATATATATATAAGGCGTAGTCTATATAGGCCTAATAGGGATCCGCTTTAGTAGCTATAATTTATATTACTAAATTGCCTTAAACCTAGTAGACCGGCCCCTAATTTTACTAATATTATACTTATTAACGTCCTCTACTATAAAGTAAGATACTAAGCCAGGATATATAAGGGGTACTTTAACTTTTAGTAACCTAATCTCTTTATATATATTAATATTTGCTACAATTCTGCATATACTCTATACTATAGCTATTTGTAAATATTAAAGACCTCTCTTACCTAAAAATCACGATTATATCGTTGCTATTATGCTTAAGTTATAGAGATTATTGTTATTATATAAAATAGTATTCCTTTACTATAGGACTACTTATAAGCTTTAAACACTTAAAATATATAAAGAGAGTGTTACCTAAACCGGAGAGCCTAAAAATAATATAGTAAGCTATTATTAGCCTAGTGTCTACTATCGTACGTAAATTTATATAAGGTTGCTACCCTTATAACTAAATATACGTAAATAAGCTAAGGTTAACCTATAGCTTATGCCTGTAGCTTATAGTATATATAGCTGGTATTTCTTATAACCTTAAGGCTAAGCCCTACGTAGTTTAGAATGGTAAGGACACCTAGCCTAACGCCATTAAGCTTAAAGAATGCTATAGGCTATTTAGTATACCACCTTAAGTTTTAAGGCAGCGTTAATAGAGCCTTAGTAAAGCCTCCTATTCTTTAACCATATAGATATAAAGCTAAAGCCTAGAGCTACCTCTGCCGCCACCTTTAAGCATCTTTAATAACGCGTTTAATCTATAACTTCTTAAGGCGCGACTTATAGTAGACCGTATTAGCTATAATAAACTACTTATAGCATTTAATAGACCACATCGTCTCCTAACTATGTCCGTCCTATCTTTAAGCTTACTACTATCTACCCTACTCTATAATCGCGCCTCCCTATTACGGACTAACGTGCCTTACTATTTTCCTTAAGCTACTTTACCGCCATAACTATATTCCCTAATACGGTTTTAGTAATAATATCCCTCTTTTAGCCCTTTTATAGAAGAATTATACCCTCTAGTAGTAAATAGCTGCTTATATAAGCCATATAAGTTATATTAACTTAAAACCGCCCCTACTCCTCTACCGCGTAACTAAAAAATAACCGCTATTAGATTCCTAACCGGGTTTAATATAACGAACTACCTTAGCTTTAAACTTATAAGTATAGTATACCTAAACTCCTCCTCTAATACTATTATTAAATATCCTTACTAAGTAGAAGAAGAGCCTATTATTAAAGTTAAGAGATAGATCTATAAGCTGTTTTAGTAATATAGCGGGTACAAAGGTCTACTAAAGTTTTATAGTACCTTTAAATCTAGTATCTAGCTAGAATATATAAGTAAGAATAAACTCCGCTAATATATCTAAACCTATAAGATTTATACTAAGCAACGCCTTTAATAGGCTTAATAAGTCACTAGTGCGCTTACCTTTATTTATTTAATAAATGTTATTTATATAGATCTAACGTGCGGCAATATTTCCTTAGATAATAGCCTATACGCAAAGCTTCTTAACTTTAGTAGCTCCTTATTAGATGGCTCTAAGCTATCTATTATAGTGACTATAAGCTATAAATATCCTAGAGCCGACCTAAAATCAACTTAGGTAGACCTGTTTGCCCTTAGCTCTACCCTATATAAAATTTAAATAGGTAAACCTCTATACTTTAAACACGGGCTTAAAGAGATAGAAATTACCAATTTATTTAAACAATTTAAGTTTCCTAAGATAAAAAGTCTAGGACTAATAGGCGATATTATTATAGGGTATTGGTAAGGTAGGTTTATAAGTGCAGATAATATTCTTAAAGGTATGCTACTTATTAATTACCCTTAACCGTTATATACTAACGCCGTTTAGCCATTAACTTCTATAGTAGAACCTATCCCTTTACTTATCCCCTCCTTAAGACAACTATTGCAGTTTTAGTTCTTGGCTTACTTATATTCCTTACCTATAGATTAATAAGGTAATAATAAATTAAGAGGACGGGGCTATATAATAAGCGCAGAGCGGGCATTTTTTAGGCTTCTTGGAACTGCTAAAGGTAATTATTTACCTATTTACCCCTTTAGCCAGTATAGGATTGTTATAAGGGCCGGTTGCCTCGCTGCCATCCTAGTAGTAATTGTATAATTATCTAGGGAAGGTATAGTTCTGGTTATATTTAAAGCATAAGTAAGGGTTATTAACGTAGGTATATATTTTACTTAAGTTAAGGTGCGTCTTTATACTCGGGGACAGACGTTAGATAAGCTAAGTTAGCCATCTTATACCTAAGAGCATTGGCTTTAATAGTACGCCCCTAGCTAGCTCTTAACGCTAATAACATGGGGCGCCTATATTGGTTAGCTGGGATATAATATATATTAAGTATTTATAGGTCGCTAGATTTTAGAGATGCGATTACTATATATATTAGTGGCTGCCTAAAAAACCCCGCTAGTTAACGTATATTAATAGCGCGTTTTCGAATAAGGGTAGGAGGGTATAGTTAGATTTTATTAATTGTATAATAAGCTAGTGCGTTAGATTAGGCCGCTTTAAGTACACTTTATAGTCCTATTAACCTTTTTTTATAAGTATACTTAGCTTATTACCCGCGCGCCACTAATAAAGCTATTACTAACTTCCTATAGCTATTAGGGCCGTAGTATTATAAAACCTTTCCCCCCTACGGACGCTCGGAATATATAAAATCCACTTTAGTAACTATAACTAATAAAAGCTAGTGACTACTAGACACGCCTCTAAAATTCCTATATAATCTGTATAACTCCTAATATAAGGTACCTGTACTTTAATAATACTATCCTAATATATCCGTGCTACCAGGGCTCTCTAGGGCTTTAGCTCTGGCTTTAGCTCTAGCTCTAGCTCTAGCTTTAACTCTAGTATTAACGTTAGCACTTTAGTTATCTATATTACTATAGGCTCTAGGTTTAGTATATCTGCCTCTAGCGTAGGATTTTTACCTTTACCTTACCTAGGACCATTTATTAAGTTAATTAGTAAACTTTAGCTTTGTTATTTATCTTATATAAGAATTGATTTTGATTTTAAAGGAGGGAATATTTAGTAAGGATATTTAGGCGGTACTTACGAGCTTCTATATATACCTCTATAGGCGCTATATACTTTATTTATTAAGCGCAGAAGCGTCCCGGTTAATTAGATTATGTAATAATATAAGAGCCTTTAGTAATACTAGCGTTATAGGTATTTACAGTACATTGTCTAGTGGATAAGGCACTTTATCGGCTTTTGGGACTATTAGTTAAGCTAGTAGCTTAGGTGTTATAATAGCGCTATCGCACGTTACCTACTAAATTCTGCTATATTCTGCTAACTTATAATTGGCTTGCCCAAAGCTAGCGCCTTAGCGGCTTATTTTATATATTTATTTATATTAGTCCTAGCGACCCCTTTTCCTTCTCTTTAGCTTAGTATCTTTATAAGATAGTATTCTATAAGCTTTAGTTTAGAGGCATTTATATAAGCTATTATACTACGCAGTAGGGGACGTTACCTAGTTTAATAGCATCTCCGGCCTACTCGTTTATTTACTTAGTAAATTCCCTATTATTAAATAGTATAATTAAGAGTAAGAACTCTATTAATTAAAGCTGACTTTAAAAGGTCTCCATATATGTATAAGGTAGGTATAAGTAATAGAAATATGGTAGTAAACTGCCTAATAGCGAAAGGTTTAATAGAATATTCTATTATAGTGTAAAAACGTAGCAAGTTGGCTTAGTTTAATTTCCCCCTATAACTAAAACCCTAGCCGTTATCTATACTAGAACGCTTTAAATAAAATAAGGTAGCATTTAATAATAGAATGTTCTAAAATCCCCTTACCTTTTCTATATTTTTATAAAGACTAATAAATTACTATATAGAAGGGATATGGCGAGTCTAGGTTTGTATAGAAAATCTTAATAAGTAAATAAGTCGCAGCGCTTAAAATAGTAGTGATAGTTGACGTTATGACTGCGTCCAAACTAGATAGTATGGTAGTTATTATAGAAATACTACTTATCTATAATGTACTAGGGGAGATTATACTAGAGTCTATTAATTATAAATATAATCCACTAGTAGGTAAAGAAAAGTTAGAAGTAGAAGTATTTATAACCTAAGTACTTAATATAGATAAAGTTAGGGAGCCTTATTACTTAGAGGTAAAAGTAAAAGCTAAAGATTCTAAAAGAGGAAGGACTAAAAGTACTAAGTAAGAAAAGATTAACTCTAATAATAGGCGGGAAGATGCATTGGGGGGGGGAGGTAGAAGACGATAGTGGAGGAAGAGATAAAGATAACGAGGGAACTAGCGGTGAAGCCTCTCCCTATAATGCTTACGGATACGCATTACCTATATAAATTTATAGTAGTAAGTATAGCCCTTAGAGAATCTAGCGGATAGTCTTACTTTAAACTTTACTCTAAAATGCCCTACTTTAAAGCCCTCTTTAAAGCGCCTTTATTATATTTAAATTATTAGAGGTATAAATAAGATTTTCCCCTCCTGGAAAGGGCATAAAATTTAGCGCCTTTGGCGCTTATATAACTGGGTTATATCCTTTATATATATCTAGGTAGATAATAGCTATTAAATTATCTGTATAATAGCTTGCCTAAATTTAATTATTTATACGAAGAGCGGAAGGATTAGCTTAGAGATTAGTAATTAGTAGTGGCGAACCTTAAGGTATAACTAAAACGGACGCTTTAACCCCTATTATCTTAATAGGAGAGTATAATATATAAAATTCTTAATTTCTAGTGTTATTAATCTAGGTTTTAAAATTATTATTATTAATCTAAGCATAGTAGAAATAAAGGCCTTACTATATAATAATAACGTTATCTCCTAAAGGAAAATCTTTAGGGACTACGAAATAGTAGTCTTAGTTACTATTCTCTCTTTACCCTTTCTAACCTAGAGGCAATTTCCCTTAAAGCTCTAAACTATAACTTACGTTATGCCTTAATTATAGGAGAATAAAATTTAATATAAACCGCTACTATAAACGGCTCCCTCTATTTGGTTTATAATAGGGCTTATAATATTTATAGAATTAAATAGTCTAACACTAAGTGTTAGTAAATGTATGTTAAGTCTTACCACTAGTTCGTTATACTGGAAGGTAATATTCTACCTAGCCTACTATATAACTCCTAGTTTATTAGCAGCTTTATTATTATTAATATAGTGCCCCTTATATGGGAAAGGCTGCTAGCTATAAATCCTAATCCCATTTATTAGCATAACTAATTATATAGTATTGGTAAATTTACTCTACCGGAAAGGCGGCGGATTGCCTATAAAGAGGTGCGACTAAGTAAGATAAAAGATAGATAAAAGCGCTATAATAATGCTCGCTGCTATAGTTAAAGCAATATAGTAAGAGTAAGGTAAAGGTAAAACTTAATATTTGCAGCTAGCCCACCTATATGCGCTAATTATTTATATTTAGTATAGATATATAAAAGTAATGGCCACTATAAAATAGTTGGGCCTAAATATATTGCTGGTACCATACTAGCTCTAGGACTAGCGAGTTTACTTACTAAGTAAGTCTCTAGATTACGCCTGTTTACTTAGTAACTTATTATATAATTAGCCCTAAGTAGAGGTAAGTTTTAGTTTTAGTTTAGGCTAAGTAATTAATAAATAAATAAATATAGAGCAAGATTTTCTAGCTATAAAAGATATATATTTTCTGCTATAAAAAGTATATATTAAGCTATAATTAATTCCTATATTAAGGGTAACTAAATAGTAAATTTAATTTACGTTTTTTTAGTAAGATGTTTAAGATAGTTCCGTAATAAAGATTAGTAAAAAAACGTAGGACTAGATAATTGATAAAGTATCCTACTTACTAGTATAAAAGCGGAAGAGTCTTAGTATATAGATAAAGTAATATATTGGAATTCCCACTATAAGAGAGAGTATTTTTATTATCGTTTGGGTTATTATATACGCTCGCGTAAATAGGTACGCTAGTAATATAGCTATAAGTTAGGTAGCTTAGGCTACTTTATATATATAGTCTATAGGGCTAAAAAGGGCAGGAGTTAGTTATATAATTAATAATTAATATATTATACTAAATTTTGCCTCTTACTAGAGTGTATTTAAATTAGGTAATAGGGGTAAAGTCTATAGTTATTTCCGTAATTAAGAGTTTTAATAATACGCCGCTATAACTAGGTACTTAGTATGTCTTATTATAAATGTCAGCGGGCTAAAGAGTAATTATATTAGACATATAGTCCGCAGTAACTAACTAAAGGTAGACTTTAAATAAGCATTTATTATAGATTTTGGCTTAAGCAGCTTATATAATAGGAGTAATAGCTAGGATAGCTACGGAAGCTATAGTAAGAAGTTATATTTTAAGTATTGTTCTGCTAATAGAGTTAATATTCTATAGATTATTTTAAATTGTTTTTTACTAGGGTATAAGGATTAGCGCGTTATACTAAAAGGTTCTAGTATAAGGCTAGGTTATAATAGTTAAACATTATTTTTTTACCCTTAGCCGAAAAGTAATGTATTACCAGTCTTATCGGTCTTATTAGTCTTACCCCCCTATTATATAACCCCTTTATTAGAATTACGCGGAGTTATTCTCCTTAAAATATTAAATTTCTTTAGTAGGAGTTTTAGTAAGCATGTTCTTGTCTTTCTATATTAGGATAATTATAATTACCCTACTTGCTTAAATCTTTATCCTCTTAAAGATCTAAATATATATATTATTATCCTTATCTAAAACACAATACTAAGGCAAGTCCGTTATTGTCGTATATAGGTTTACATTTCTTAAATAGGCTACTAGGCCTTTTACTAGGCTAAAGATATACCGGAAACGCCCACTATAGCTTTATCTCCACCTTTATATAACTTAGCCTCTGCGCTATTATACCTTTCTAGAGATCTCCTAGATAATAAACTAGATAGAGATAAAGCCAAAATAGAGAATACTAAGGAGGATTTATAGAAGGATTCGTTGCTAAATAAAGGCTAATATAAGCATTAAAAAGAAAGGTTAAAGAAGTAAATAGCGCTTAAATGTTTGTATAAACTCTCTATAAGTATAGTAATACACTTTAGAATCTAAATATTGTGTTTTTTTACGTACTATCTAACCTATAGCTTAGCACGTGGATATATTATCCCTTACAACTATAAAATATATTCTATAATTATCGAACTAATTAGATCAAGTCAAGATATTTTAATTATTATTTTATTAGTGCATAATTACTTAGTAGTAGGACGCTACCGTTATAAGGGATAGTATACCTCTTCTAAAGGCAATAAGAAAATTAATAGATTTTCTTTATACTGCTTACTTATTTAGGACTATTTATACTAATATAGTATTAATTACTCTATTTAAAGCTAAATAATATACTAGCCAGTTAAATAGGAATTTTAGATACTTATAGGGTTTAATTTCGTCCTTTATTTACTTATCTATTTGTAAATTATACTTAACGGAATTATAAATTAATTAGAATAGCTCTAAACTCATCTAGTAATGCCCTAAAATTCTTCCTATTTATATAAAATTTAATTTCCTATACCTTATACTAATACGCCTACCTATTGCCTTTAAAGATTACTAGGACGTAGCAAATTAAGGATATTAGCTAAGATATAAGGCCGATTATTATTATTCTGCTAGTCTGTGCTTTAAGGTATTTCTATAACTAGTAAAGGATAATATTCTTTAGAGGTATATAGACGGGACACTCATTCTTATTGTTATTAGGTCTATACCACTTATAAAAGAAATAAATGTAATAGTTTATAGACTATATAGATTCCCCTATACTATAAATATCTTTATATTAAGCTTATATTTTAGATAATAAACCGGTTGTAATTAATGGCGAAGGAGCTAGCTGCTTCCCTCCTCTTTTATTACGGACAGTTATAATTAAAATTACTCTTTTTAACTCTGCCTGGCCTATATCCTTTAAAAGTCCTATATAAAGTGGCTCTTTAAGCTAGTATAATATAGTTAAGAAATTCTGGTTGTTTATTAGGTTAAAGGCTAATATCTTAACCTTATTATTAGCTATCCGCGTAAGTAATTTAGTGCGAGTAGTATTATCCATAAGTGTAAGTGCCTCTTTTTATCTAAATTAGTGTAGAGATAGGAGTATAAATTATAGTAAGTATTATGCTCTATATCCTTAAGGACAACCCTATAATAAACTGCATTTAATTAATAATATAGGCGAAAGCGCGTATTTGGGTTATCGCAGCTATAAAACTCTTCTTTAAGGATATCTATTTTGGAGCTAGTGAAGATATATTTATTAGGTGTTACTTATAAAATTTATAAAAATAGAAGAAGTATACTTTAATATCTTAGTAATTAACTAATAAGTTAGGTCTTTTATAGTAAATCTACTTTTTAGAGTAAGTAGTAATTCCGAGGAAATGGTTGCGTAAGGCCCTTAATTTTTAGAGGGGAGTATTTTATTGGTATAATGGGTATTTCTAGGTACCTAAAGCATTGGCGTAAGCGAGGTCGACGGCTAGGACTGCTAGTTATAATATTATTGTATATATCTAAATAGGTTTAAGTATATACTAGCGGATATGCTCTATAAAGACTAGGAATATCTTTATAATAATTAAACGCGTATCTATATCCCAATAATTATATAGTTATATATTAGCCTAAGGATATTTTAAAACCGTAGTAGTTATCCGCTTTACTATAAAACTTACTATAGAATCTAAATCTAAATTGTATTTTCTCTTATATACTATTTTATTTATATCTATTAACCTAAAAATAAGGTTATAAAAACAGGACTTATATGTTAATTAATTTACGAAGAAAAGTAACTATATATATATAAGGTAGGTAGTAAAAAGGTAGATATAAGTTATAGGCTAATAACAAAGCTAACGACGACAAATTGCTACTAGGTAGGTAGTAGGTGACCGTTTAATAATATCTAGGCTATATAGATATATTAACGTAAATTGTTACTTTAAGTTAATAAGGAACTAATTATTTTTTCTTTATACTAGCTTATATACTTAAGATCCTCTATATTAATGCTGTAACAATACTAGGGCGCGTTACCTGCTAAATTTTACTAAATTTTACTAAATTCCGCCGACCTTAACGTCTGCTAACTAATTAGGATTTTCTATACTAAGTATAGAAAATCGCTATTGGCTCGCTTACCACTTAGTACCTTAGCGACCCCTTTATATTTACGTTAACCCCTAAGGGCCTTCCTCTTCTTCTCTTTAGCTTAGTATTTTTATATAGTAGCAATCTACAAGCTTTATCTTAGAGGAATTTATATAAGCCTGTTATAAATATAGTCTTTTATAATTGCTATTAAAGGATATACTAGCTATTTAAGTAGGAATCTACTTATAGACTATACTTTATAGAATCGTGAATTAACCAGAAGAGAGTTAAAAACTTTAAGATTATTTGTAAATATATTACTAAAATAACTTTCTAATACCTGTACCTTATACTAATATATTGGCCCATCCTCTTTAAAGAGTACTAGGGCGTAATAAATTAAATTATTCGGCTAAGAGATAATGCTAAGTACTATTATACGTATAGGCTTAATTGCTATAAGGTAATCCGACAATTAATAAGAAATAATATTCTTTAGAGGTGTATAAATCGGGTACTTATTCTTATCTAACTTATATTGCCAATAGATGGTATAAACCTTATAATCCGCGATCTATTAAGTTTCCCCTAGAGAATATATATCTTTATAGCCATTATATTATTTAAATAATAAATTAACCGTAACTAAATATAGATAATAATAATGACTTAGATTCCGCACCTTAAGAATCGCAGTTGCTTTTCCTAACTCCTACTTACTTATGCAGTTAAGGACTCTTATATAACATAACTCTTTAAGTTAGGAAATTAAAGTTGTAAGCTGTTAACTAGGTATTAGGTTAAGGGTTAATATAACCTCCTTATTAGTTATGCCTATAAGCAGTTTATTATAAATAGTATCTTCTATAAGTATAAGCGCATCTTTTTAGTCCGTATTACTGTAGAGGTAAAAGTATAAATTATAGCAGATATTAGGTTCTATTGCGTTAAGAGTACCTTTACGGCAAGTTGTATCTAATTAATAATATAGAGTGGGGCGCGTTTTAGGATTATTATAATTATAAAACTGTTCCTAAAGAATATCTATTCTATAATTGCGGAAGATATATTTACTAGGTATTACTAGTAAAATTTATAAAAATAGAAGAAGTATACTTTATATAGGTAATTATCTTTACGATTTATTAATAAATTAGGTCCTTTATAGTAAATCTACTTTCTAAGTTAAGTAGTAATTTTAAGAGAGTAATTATATAAGGCTACTAATTTTTAGAGGGAAGTATTTCCTTAATATAATAGGTATTTCTAGGGGCCTAAAGTAGCTTCGGTATTAGTTAGTAGTAGCTATTAATAGTTATAGGTATACGCGTAGTTAATAGTCTCTAGGAGATAGCTAGGGAAGGAAGGGTTAAGAGGTTTACTATTAGGCGTTCTTTATACTACTAATTATAATATCCTTAACTAAGGATCCCTAACTTTAGCTCCGTATTTTAGCGCTCCTATGCCCTTTAGTTATATTATACCCTATAGCAGTTTTTAAATTCTCTTCTAAGGTCTAATATAACCTTAAATAATTAAGTATAATATCTAAATAAGTTTTATATTTAAGAAATTGGAATAAGTTATAACATTATATATATATCCATTATTATCCTCCCCATTATCTTCCTCCTTTCTTCCGCTACCGCTGCCCCACTTACTATAGATATAGGTCCTATCTAAAGCTATACTATACCCGGCCTTTCGCTACTTAGTAACTTTTTTTATTTTTTATTTTTTTATTTTAGGTCCGTTGTATTATACTACGTACAATACTGCGCATGCAGCCTCTAGGCTATGGCGCTATAGTTCTATATACATGAATCCTTTCTAGGCAGCTTAACATGTACTAGTAGCTATGTCCTAG
>Ga0307515_10005303_pt1 | contig 26211 bp, 12 predicted proteins | sample 17_EM_MG_FD_194513 | JGI IMG/M metagenome (GOLD analysis project Ga0307515, IMG submission 194513) | Populus trichocarpa ectomycorrhiza microbial communities from riparian zone in the Pacific Northwest, United States - 17_EM | ecosystem: Host-associated > Plants > Roots > Unclassified | place... | reverse complement strand
AATATATTGTCTTATTAGAGTAAATGTCATCATTTGCAAAAAGGGAAAAACGTAGAACACATGAAGGAGTAAAAAAAAGTTTACCACGCTGGCTAGGCTTTCATTCCTAGGCTAGGCTAGGGCTAATTTAATGGAAAACATGATTGTCAGTGTCATAAGTTGGCTATGGCATCATGGAAGTTACCACGGTAACAAATGTATAAGAACTCATGACTAAAGTAGAGATTAACAAGGACTAGACCCTACTTTTTTGTTTTTATTTTTATCATTTTGAGGAAATTGTAAAGAAAAAGAATATCCTGTCATTTCTGATATTTTTTTTTTTGTTAGAGATCCATTTGTTTGAATGCTAGAGATGATAAAAGGTTACAGTAGTCTAAAAAATAACTTATAACATTGCAAATTCATGATTTTTTAATTAATTTTAATTAATTAACAAGCAAATAAAGAGTTCTTGAGCTTTAGAGAATTCACTAAAGTTTTGACTAAAGTAACAGAAAACAAAAAGAGAGCATTGGAGTATTTGTTGTCCATCACTAAAACACTCAAAATCAGTTTAAAAATCCTTCCACTTAATAATTATTACCACACAATACTCACATAACCGCCAGCATCACTGTCTCTTTCTTATCTAGTACCTTTACAAGGTTTTCAATCTCATGCTTCTAAATAGAAGATATCTTTTTTTTTATCGAAAATATAAAATAATATGAGCAAAGCTAAAAAAACAGCCTTTTTGCACCACATAATAAAAGGAAGCACACACATTATCCAATTTCAAATAATCGAAATAAAAAAGAGCAAACTCACCGTCGATTGCAGAAGCCTTGAGTTGCGCAAGCGCCATAACACTCGATCTCTTCAATTCTTCCTTATCGATTGAATTCAAATTCTGAGTCACACTTTCACATCTAACACGAAGGCTTTGATTTAAAGCCGATGCCCTTCTATTGTTCAAGGGTTTGTAGAAGGTTTGCAATTGAGGACAAGACAAAGTCGATGGAAGGAGGTTAGGATTTGATTGTGTAGAAGTAGCAATAGAGGTGGCGAAACCGAATGCCGCCGCCATCGGCGAAGAAAAGACGGAGGCCACGACAAGAGAGTTAGTGAAACTTGATCCCCGAGTAATGAGAGGATTATTTGGAGGTGGATCAGAGAGGTGATTTGAAGATGTGCTGTTGGGTTAGAGAGCGGAGGTTTGGTGAAGAAATAAAAAAACTAATAATAATTTGACAAGGGAATTGCGTTGCGGTGGTCTTTGTTTGGGTTGTATATATATATCTATTGACCTGTGACAACTATTCCCATGATTTTATGACCTTTTCCAACAAGGAAAAGGAGGAAGGGAAAAGGTCGGTTTTAGGCAGGAGGAAAACGGGATTGGAATCGGAAAAGGGATATTTACGCGTTTTGTCCACCCGCCCAGCATGGAGGCATGGACTGCGCTAGGAGTTAGGAAAGGTCAGATGTTTGATTCCTTTTATAACTAACCATGGTTTGTTCTAATCTGTCAACCTCCTTTATTTGTCAACTATAGTGGCCAGGAAGGGCCAGTAGCTGATTGGTGTAATGGTGAGCTAACTTTTTATATTGCGGTCATTTATAACGTTGAGAATTTGAATTTTCCCTGGAACCATAGTTATTACCCAGGTCCGAGCGTAAGAAAATTAACCCAAAGTTATTTTTATATGTTTTTGATAAATTTAACAGATTAATTTATTATCTAGTTAAAATTTAATTTAAATTTTTTAAAAAATATTTTTTTATTAATTTAATTTAACTTGTTAAATATATAAGTTAATTCTTGTTAAATATCTCGTTTGAACATTACGAAGCAGATGTTATTGGATAAAAATATAATCCAGGTCAGCTTGAACAAAGTTAAACGTCAAGAAATATCTTTGTTCAATTTAGAAAAGCTTATAGCTGCGACCGGGAATTTGATACTGCCAGTGGTTTTGGCCAAGTGTACAAGGTACTGTTTGAGCTCTTGCGAATTTCTTATCATCGCTGAATTGAATAGTTGTCGAAAGATTACGGAGATTTTGCAGAGGAAATTGCCAGATGGACAGGACATGGATGTGAAAAGACTCTCAAGAGCAGCTGGGCAAGGCCTTGAAGAAATCATGAATAAGGTTGAGGTGATTTCTAAACGGCTCTTTTTAGTTAGAGCTATTGCCCTATCTCTTTAGTAAATACCCTACAATTTTGCCGAATTATTGTCGCTTATGGTTTAACAAAGATAACAAAGTAATGATAGTTTTCTAGTTATATGTGAAATTATTATATTTATATAAATATATATTTATTATTATTAAAATTTTAATTTATTTTTAATATTTATGTAATATTAGATTAATAAATATATAGTAAAAATAAAGTCTATGAAATAAAAATGTTTTGCAAAGAAAATTATAAAGTTGTTATAATTATGAAATTCCTATTGCATCAAAGTATTGTTTCTAAGGTGTTATTAATTGATGATCTGTTAAATATTGGACATTCATTAAAGTTGTAAAGACTGATACATATTATATTCTTTTCTTTATGAAAGGAAGCAGTTGTTCTCATAAACTGCGGTATAAAGGATACCTAAAACTACTATGTAGGTGCTTGTCATTATACATGTACACTGAACTAACTCGCATAAGAATTACATAAGGACAGAACACTTATGTCTATGGAAAGGCTCACATGAAAGTTGTAAGTTACCGTTTGACTAATAATTGGATGGCTTGTGGTTTGCGACAACTCAGCTTTTAAAGAATTATTTAAAATAGAAGAAAATTAGATCTTCAGGTAATAAATCCCTAAACAATTTTATATCTGTCTAACAGGATCCTAGAGATTCTTGAAAAAATTTATTTTATAGTTTTCACCGTATATGATATTTGAAAAACTGAACCGTTAGATCAGAAAAGACAAAGGAAAGTTATGGTAATAACTAGATCATTGAAGATGAGTAATATTTACCTTAATTCTTTTCAACAGCTCGTAACTTGTCATTCTTGGCATACTATAATCGGTGATGATCATATTCACCTTCAAATTCTCCTAAAAGAAATACCCATGAACAACAAATGATGGAGTTGAATTCATAAAAGCAAGAATCAGACCTTTATTGTATGGTTACTTACACTATGACTGGGATGTTGTCCATCACCTAAGCCCAAATACTCCAATGCCCTCTTCTGTTTTCTACTGTGGTCACTGCCAAATTATGAATCATAAAAACTTTAGTCAAGTCTCTAAAACTCAAGACTTCTTTCTCTGTTTGCTAATTAATTGGGATTAATTAAAAAACTATGGATTTTCAATGTTATGAGTTATTTTCTAGAGTACTCTAACCTTTTGCCACCTCGAGCATCCAATCAAATGGATCCCTAACAAAAAATATCAGAAATGACAGGATATTCTTTTCCTTTTCAATTTCCTCAAAGTGATAAAAAATAAAAACAGAAAAAGTGGGGTCTAGTCCATGTTAATCTCCATTTTGGTCATGAGTTCTCATACATTTATCACCGTGGTAACTTCCATGGTGCCATAGCCAACTTATGGCAGTGACAATCATGTTCTCCATTAAATTAGCCCTAGCCCTAGCCTAGCCTAGGAATGAGAGCCTAGCCAGCATGATAAACTTTTTTTTATTCCTTCACGTGTTCTATGTTTTTTTCCTTTAGCAAATGATGACATTTACTCTAATAAGACAATATATTATAAATAAGAACACCATATTATAAGAAATCATATTTCTCTTTAATCTTAATCATACAAAACCGTGGATAGAAACTAGAGAATTAAGATATAATGTTCACCAAAACCCCATGAAAACAAAGATAAAAATATGATAAAAACATGTTATAGCTAGAAACTTTTCTTTGATTAACAAATTATACCAACATATAATGAGCAAAGTTTATATGAACAAAGAGAATAATAAATAAAAAAAGGCCAAAACTTTTTTGTTCTTTTCATACCTCTGCATGTAGAGTTGATGAGTAACCTTTCAATGACTTTGCGATCTATCAAACTATCATCAACAGCTAACACATGTGGTTTCTCATCAAAATCAAACTCCATTGATGCTAAGGAAGAATAAGAGCTGGTCATATCTACCTTCAAAGAACACACCACAATGTTTAACCACCTCAACAAAACACAAAAGAAAAGGAAAATTTGAGGAAAAAAAGAGTAAACTAGCTAGCAAGAAAAGAATGCCCCAAGGAGAACAAACAAGACAAGAAGAAAAACAAGGCAGCGAGGGTAACGTAATGTAATGTGATAATCCTTGTCAAGTCAATACAAGTTATGACTGGGGATACTTATATATCGATATCCTGACTTAGCAGATACTGAATTTATAGTAAAATATGAAGGATAATAAGAAACATTAAAGAATAAAAGGGTGAGGTGAGCTCATTGTTATCATTATCAGAGAAGAATAGTAAACAAATCCTAATAAAATCATGAGGCGGAGATAATTGCTAATCTTTTCGGTCTTTGGGATTTGATTGCAGAAGAAGTAAAAGCGAAATAAATACCTTCTTATTTTTGTTTTTACCTTTCTTCAAGAGATCTCCATGCTCAAAACCATTGTATATTTTAACACACTTGTACGTACTTCTTATTCCATCTCCACACAGAAAATACACGGTTGTTTAAATATTATATATTTCTTCCTGCCTTACTTGTAGGGCTTCGGATATGCATTCCATGCATGTCCATTCATTTTTCTTTTACCCCTTCTTTAGAATCTTAATTACACCACCCCACATCATAAAAGTATTAAATTAATTTTAAAAATAAAAGAATATAATAAACCTATTTAATCACAAGACCAGTCCTTTCATATTTGTAACCTAAATCTATGTACCACACAACATATTACTATATTAGTAACACACACAATATTAATATTTGTGGAGTGAGTTGATGACAGATGGTACTATTATTGTCTTAAAAAGAGGTCTCATTTCTATAAATTACCAATTTGCATGTAAGATTAAGAAGAGAATCTAGTACAGTATGCTGTAAGAAGGAAATATATATGGGAACAAGATTGGAATAGTGTTTTTAAAACTTTTTGAAAAAAAAATTTAATTTCAAATTATTATTTTTTTTGTATTTTTTGATCATTTTGATATACTTATATCGAAAGTAAATTGTTTTAGAAAAACATAATACATATATTAATATATTTTAAAACAAAAAAAACACTTTAAAAAACAACATCAAAATCTCAAATAACCCTAAATAAATAACACGGTAGATAGTTGTTAAAGCAATGGATGATGTTGAAAGAATTGTAACTATTTGCAAGGACATTAAGTGCAAGGGTTATGAAAAAGCTGAAATTCACAAAAGTGATTTTTGATACACACACACACACGTACGTTAATATCAATGACTTGTACTCTACTATAGTGAGATTAATATTTTTTAAATGTAAAAAATATTTAGATGTTATTAATGTTTTTTAGTAGAAAAAAATAAATGATGCGGGAATTGATCTGATATGACTCGGTCCTCTTGGCAATTCCAAATGCAACATGGATAACCCGTAAAAATATAGTTTGACTCAAAATAAATATTTAAAATGAGATTGTTCTAATAAACATTAAGACAACAACATATTAGATCGATTTGGGAAACCCGGTTAAATTTTCAATCTGCATACTAAACCATGAGATCATAATAACCCCATAGAAAATAAACGAAATGTTGAAAAATAAAGTTGGAAAAAAATCAATTAAGAAAGGGAGGAAAACAAATGACCAAAGTCAACCTACCAAACTGCAATCCAAGTCATGAGATCGGGATAACCCAATAAAAAACAAATTGAAACAAATTATGAATCTCATTTCTCAATCAACTCAATTTTAAAATATGAAATTGAGAAAAAATAATTAAAAATGAGACCTCTTAAAAAAAATTAAAAATAATCAACTCAATCAACACTATCCCAATCATGTTCCCATATACATTTCCTTCTTACAACATACTGTACTAGAGTCTCTTCTTAGTCTTACAAACAAATTGGTACTATATAGAAATGAGACCTCTTTCTAAGACAACAACAATACCATTTGTCATCAACTCACTCCACAAATATTAATATTATGTGTGTTACTAATATAGTACTATGTTGTGTGGTACATAGATCTAGGTTACAAATCTGAAAGGATTGGTCTTGTGATTAAAGAGATTTATTATATTCTTTTATTTTTAAAATTAAGTTAATACTTTTATGATGCGGGGTGGTGTAATTAAGATTCTAAAGAAGGGGTAAAAGAAAAATGAATGGACATGCATGGAATGCATATCCGAAGCCCTACAAGTAAGGCAGGAAGGAATATATAATATTTGAACAACCGTGTGCTTTCTGTGTGGAGATGGAATAGGAAGTACGTACAAGTGTGTTAAAATATACAATGGTTTTGAGCATGGAGATCTCTTGAAGAAAGGGAAAAACAAAAACAAGAAAATATTTATTTCGTTTTTACTGCTTCTGTAATCAAATCCCAAAGACCGAAAAGATCAGCAATTATCTTCGACTCATGATTTTATTAGGTTTTGTTTACTATTCTTCTCTGATAATGATAATAATGAGCTCACCTCACCCTTTTATTCTTTACTTTTTCTTATTATCCTTTATATTTTACTATAAATTCACTATCTGCTAAATCAGGATATTGATATATAAGTATCCCCAGTCATAACTTGTATTGACTTGACAAGGATTATCACATTGCATTACGTTACCCTCTCATTCCTAGGCTAGGCTAGGGCTAATTTAATTGAAAACATGATTGTCATTGCCATAAGTTGGCTATAGCACCATGGAAGTTACCACGGTGATAAATATATGAGAACTCATGACCAAAGTGGAGATTAACAAGGACTAGATCCCACTTCTTCTGCTTTTATTTTTATCACTTTGAGGAAATTGAAAAGGAAAAGAATATCCTGTCATTTCTGGTATTTTTTGTTAGGGATCCATTTGTTTGGATGCTAGAGGTGGCACAAGGTTAGAGTACTCTAGAAAATAACTCATAACATTGCAAATCCATGGTTTTTTAATTAATCCCAATTAATTAACAAGCATAGAAAGAAGTCTTGAGTTTTAGAGACTTGACTAAAGTTTTTATGATTCACAATTTGGTTCCTATGATTGCAGTGACCACAACAAAAAACGGAAGAGAGCATTGGAGTATGTGGGCTTAGCTGATAGACAACATCCCAGTCATAGTGTAAGTAAACCCTAAACTCCTAAACTTCTTAACCTCTAAACCTTAAACCATTTCCCTTAAAACCCTAAACCTAAACCCCTAAACCATAAACCCTAAAACCGAAAATCCTTAAACCCTAAACCCAAACCTAAAACCAACCCCAAACTTGAAACCTCGAACCCGAAACTGCAACCCCGAAATCTTTCTCTAAAACTCCAAACACAAACCTAAAACCCTAAACCCCAACCCGAAAACCCTAACCCCGAAACCCAAAATCTCAAACTCTAAACCTTTAACCCAAAACCCAAAACCTTAAACCCTGAACCCAAAACCCAAAACTCCCTAACCCCTAAAACCATAAACCCTAAAACACTACAAACCTAATCAAAGTTTGATTTGTCAATCTCCATTAGTTAAACTGGAAAAAGGGAGGAAGTCAAGGCTGAAGCGTGACTCGATCAGTAAAAAAAGTACGAGCGTATGGCCGAGGGTACGAGCGGCTTTTAAACCCTAGCTCTCTCTAGATAACCGGAATTTAAGAGGTTGCAGATTGATGGCTACAAGAAAATATTTAATTCTAGGGTAAATTTTAATTTCCATAATGTCTCAATATCATAAAAAAAAAACCTATGTTATTGCTAACTGAACTCCATATGTTTCAAATTTATTCCAACGCTATTCCCAGTCAATTTAAGAAATTGCACACGATGAACAAATATAGGGTATAATTGGAAAAAAATGAAGATTTTAGGTGATATTGAGACAATATGTAACTCGAGAGAAGTGAAATTGAAATTTATCCAAGACACTACCAGAAATTCACCTAACACCAACTGAATAATTATATCAGTAAATTACGGTGATAATTACCGACGGATACTATTCCGTCTATAATTCGGTCGGCATATACCGACAGAATTATGTTGTAGGTGTATACCAACAGAATTATGTTGTAGGTATAAACCGACAGAATTACAAACGGAATATTCAAAATTAAAAAAAAAGGCGGTTCGCTGACGCGGAAGTTTTTGCAAGCGATTTTACTGACGAAATCACCGAGGGATTCAAACCAGGATCTCCATATAGTGACGTGACCAATTCACCGCCAGAATTGCCGACGGACTCACCGACAGAATTAGGCCGTCGGTGATTCCCTCGGCAAAAGTGAATATATCATCATTCTACCGACCTTCTCCTCCCCTATTTCTCCTTCTTCTTCCCCATCCCAAACTCTCCCCTCCCCTCAAAAAACTGCAAGTAACCACCCCCAAAAAAAAATCCCCCTCTTCTCAACACAAGTAATAGTTCTTTAAGTTTTGTAGTCACAACATCTGTGTTTTGATTTATTGTGGATTTTATCATTTTCTGTAAGTAAATCTATCTTTTTTAATTTGAACATTTAAATGTTAATTTCAAATGTCACTTTTATTGTTTTTTTAGTATATGTATTGTATTTGGTTAGTGTATGTACATTTTTATTGTTATTTCTCAAACAAATTTTTAGTATGAATGAATAATTTTGTACTTATTATGGTTTGTTTTAGATTTTGTAAAATTGTATTTGTTTGTAAACTGTTGAAACTTTGTTGAATTACCGAATTACATGTGTTGTGGTGAAATAATTAATAGCTTGTTTAATGGGTCCGTTTTAATTTTTATCAATGCTATTGCGGAGTTGTAATTTCTGTACGTTTGTATAAATTTGTATGGACATTGATAATCGATAATGAATATTTATGAGAAGTTGTAATTAGCTTGTTGGATAATCTCGAGGTAAACCAATATTTTTGCAAATTTATTTACCTAACATAGTTAATTAATACATGTTGTCATTGTAATTTTATAGAGGTTCGATAGAAGTCATGGATGATCGTTCATGGATGTATTGAGATTCACCCCAAGGATTGTGAAGGATGGATTATAGTAACGGGATTCAAGGTTTTATTAATTTCACAACATCTATTCCCAAAAATTTTACTGGAGGCGGTATTAGGTGTCCATGCAGGAAGTGTGAAAATAAAAGGTATCTGCATCCAGATGTTGTAACGATGCATCTTCTACACAAAGGGTTCATGGAGAATTACCTGTGTTGGTATGCACACAGAGAAGTATTTATTCATAATAAGAGCATAGGAGAAAGGGTGGTTGGGTCAACTTCTAGTGCTCGCAACATGCAGGGAGTTGCAAATGACAACAGTAATCCTTACAGGAATATGGTTATGGATGCAAAGAGAATAAATCAAGGTAATGTCAGTCAATGTCCAATGGTAGAATAAGAACCTAATGCAGATGCAGCTAGGTTTTTTGATCTATTAAAAGATTCTGACGAACCATTATGGGATGGATGCACGAACCACAGTAAATTATCGCCCGTAGCACAGGTGTTCACCATCAAGTCAGATCACGGGTTGAGTGAGGCTAGTTATGACAAAATTATCGAATGGGCGAGAAGCATTTTACCTGAAGGGAACAGGCTGAAAGAAAACTTATATGCTGCAAAGTCCATGATGAAACCCCTCAGTTTAGGATACCAGAAAATTGACACGTGCTCTAACTTCTGCATGTTATACTACCTTGAAAATGTTGAGCTGACCGAGTGCATGACATGTGGGCATTCCCGTTACAAACCCAGAACTGACAGGGGAAAAACTCTCATGGCATATAAAAAACTTAGATACTTCCCAATCACACCTAGACTATAGAGGTTATTCATGTCACCAAGGACTGCTGAGCATTTGACATAGCACCAATCATATGATGCGGTTGAATGAGTGATGGTGCATCCTTCTGACGGCGAAGCATGGAAACACTTTAACAGTATGCATCATCACTTTTTAGCTGAATCAAGAAATGTGCATCTTGGGTTGTGTACAGACAGATACAACCCTATTTGGGTCATTTGCTTCTTCTTATTCTTGTTGGTCGGTCATACTCACGGTTTATAACTTGCCACCGGGGATGTGTATGAGGCCAGAGCTCATGTTTTTATCTACTGTCATACCCGGTCCAAGCAGCCCGGGCCGGAATATAGATGTTTCTCTTTGATCGTTGATTGATGAGTTGGCGCAGTTGTGGTCCTCAGGAGCTTTGACTTATGATATATCGAGAAAACAGAATTTTGTTATGAGGGCGGCTTTAATGTGGACTATCAATGATTTTTCAACTTATGGAATAGTTTCTGGTTGGAGCACGCATGGAAAACTAACATGTCCATACAACATGGAAAACTAACATGTCCATACAACATGGAAAACAACAAAGCATTCATGCTAACAAACGGAGGTAAAGCTTCTTTTTTTTACTATCACCGTCGTTTCTTGCCACGGAATCATAGGTACAGAAAGAACAGAAATGATTTCTTTATTGGGAGAGTTGAAAAGGATGTTGCACCCCCGTATCTTTCTGGTGAAGATTTGCATGATGTTGTATCAGAGTACAGTGACATTGTGTTCAGTCTCCAATCAGGTAAGCAGAAGTTTCCTTGTTTTGGTTTGACCCACAATTGGGTAAAGCGAAGTATCTTTTGGGAGCTTCCTTATTGGAAGACCAATCTCCTCCGCCATAACCTTGACGTCATGCACATAGAAAAGAACGTGTTTGAGAACATTTTCAACATCGTCATGGATGTGAAGGGAAAGACAAAGGACAACATTAATGTTAGATTGGATATAGCTTTGTTCTGTAACCGTAAAAATATGGAGTTGGTTTGGGATGGGTCATGGGTCGCAAAACCAAGAGCAAGCTTCATGTTAGAGAAAAACGCACAACTACTAGCCTACAAATGGCTTAAGAGTCTGCGTTTTCGCGATGGACATGCCTCAAACATATCAAGGTTGGTTAATACGAAGGAATGCAGATTGTATGGAATGAAGAGTCATGATTGTCACGTGTTTATGCAAACACGCATTCCATTAGCTTATCGTGATTTATTGCCAAAAAGGATATGTGATGCACTCACGGAGATCAATCATTTCTTTATAGATATTTGTTTCAGCAAGTTAAATGTTGATCATATTGAGAGGCTTGAAACAAATATCATTGAGATACTATGCAAACTTGAGATGATATTCCCTCCATCATTTTTTGACTCAATATAGAATCTCCCCATACATTTACCGTTTGAGGCTAAAGTTGGAGGACCGGTCCAGTAAAGATGGATGTACCCATTCAAACGGTTAGATATTACAGTTGCAATGTAATTCATATATAAAAGTATTTTCTTTTTTTTTTCTTAATTGAAAATATTTGATTAATTCAATGCAGGTACTTATTCAATCTCAAGAAAAAGGTTAAGAACAAGGCGCATGTTGAGGCTTTGATATGTAAGGCTTATATTGTTTAGGAGATCTCAACATTTATCTCATACTATTTCGAACCTCATTGAGAACGAGAATCAATCGTGTTCCACGGCATGATGATGGTGGTGAAGTGCCTTCCAGTGGGAGCTTGTCAATATTCTCCAATCCTAGATGACCCACACCTAAAAATGTCGTAAGGGGAAGATATTTGTCGGAAATAGAGTCTAGACAAGCACACAATTATATTCAATTTAATTGTGATGAGCTGAGACCTTTTATTCAGTAAGTATAGTTGCTACTAATTAAACTTTATTAAGAATGTACTATTTATTTATTGTAATATCATAAACTCATATAATTTGGAACAACCTTGCAGGCAACATCGACAATATTTACTGTCCAATAACTCACAACTGACCAAATCCCAAATCTTTCAATTACAAGATGAACAATTTACCACGTGGTTCAGAACACATTAAGTATTATCACAAACTCATTATCTCTTGCAAAGTTATTGTATGTCATTACAAAATCTTTCAATTTACTGTTTATTGCTATACATTACATACAATTTTTATCAAATGGAAAGGAGTGTTTCTAAGTCATAGTCTTCACTAAGCCTGGGGCCCTGAAAGAAAAGTTAAGTGCTACAATGGGTATTTTTTCAATGGATATGTGTTCCATACTGAAGAATACAGGTATGGAAGAAAGACGCATAACAACGGTGTTTGTGTTAAGGGATCGACTAGTAATGAGTTAGAAGTTGACTACTATGGTAGATTAGAAGAGGTCATCGAACTGCAATATCATAGCGAGTAGAATAGAGTGTTTTTATTCAAATGTTATTAGTATGACACCACTTCCAGAGGAATTAGAGTTGATCCTCACTATGGTCTGGTCAAAATCAACTCAAAAGCTAGACTCCACAACGTAAACGATGTCTTTGTTTTCGCAAAACAATGTCAACAAGTTTATTACAAAAACACCCCTTCCTTTAGAAAGGATCGATCAAGAGTTGAGTGGTTATCCATTTTTAAAACAAAACCCAGGGGTCGTGTTGAGGTTGTTTAGGATGATAATGAAGACACAAGTGTGCGAGATGAAGTCTTTCAAGTTAGTGAGTTGGTTTAACCATATCGAGTTACTCCTTCGATTGACTTGGAAGAAAATTCAAATTTTCATGTTTTTGATGATAGTCTTGTTGATGTTGATGCAAAGAAGTTAAATGTTGTTTTGAGCTCTAGCGGACAAACAAATGTCAATGAAGAAGATGATGATGATATCCATATTGAAGATTACGATAGAGCTGATGACTATTCAATTGACGACGAAGAAGAAGAAAATTCTGACTAATCTTGTTTAATAAAGGAAAGTGTAAAGCATTTTTTTATAATGTAATTTATATTATAGATGATATATTGGAACACGAAATAAAGATTTTATAAGTGTTAACTGTTGTTATTATTTTGTACGGCGGGTAGTTTGTAATTTAAATGTTTGCAGGAAGGTAAATAGACAATACAAAAATCTTTCATGCACAGTCCACCATCATCGACGTACATATCGACGGACTCCAGTCCATCGGCATTTCACAGAGAGCTTTCCTGGAAAATGCCACAATCACCGACGACTTTGCGAACGGACTACACAAAGAGCTTTCCTGGAAAATTCCACAATCACCGACGACTTTGCGAACCGACTCCAGCCCGTCGACATTTTACAAAGAGCTTTCCTGGAAAATGCCACAATCACCGATGACTTTGCGGATGGACTATAGTCCGTTGGCATTTTACAGAGAGCTTTCTTGGAAAATGCCACCATCACCGACGACTTTGCAGACGGACAACGATCTATCGACATTTCACAGAGAGCTTCCCTGGAAATGCCACAATCACCGACGAATTTGCTGACGGATTACTGTTCGTCGGCATTTCACAAAGAGTGGTGAAAATGCCACAATCACTGACGACTTTGCAGATGGATTACAGTCCGTTGGTATGTGTCAGCAGTTTATAATTACCGACAAATTCACTAACGGACGATGCGAATTCCAAAGGGCGGGTATTAAATGCATCTCTGACCGCATGTAGATGCCGATATAATTACCGACGGACTGCGAAAAATATAGAGGGTAATTAAAATTCTGGTGTGAAATTCAAAATTTACCGACGGAATTTCGTAACATCACTGATGGAATAAATAAAAATTAATATTATTTAAATGTCCGTCGGGGAATCCGTTGGTAAAACTGCGCTATAAATCCTTACGACCGCCCGTTCAGTTCATTTTTTCTCTTATTCGTTTCACAGCTCTCTTCTTCTTCTTTTTTTCCCTCTCATTTGCTTCAAGTCTCTTGTTTTTTGCTTGTAATTTCTAGGTTAATCTTCAGCAAATTAAAATGTATGTGTTTCTATTTAATATGCTTTAATTTTTAATTTTTTTAATTTTTTTAGTTATTGTTATTTTTTATGTGTTTTTTGTTTTGGTGTATTTTTATAATGTAGATAAAATCTTGAAATAAAGATGAAATTAAGGTAAACATGTTTCATTCCTAAAGTCTATAGTTTTTTTTTTTAATTTTTTCAATATATTTTATTGTTTGTATCTCCATAATAATTGAATACTTTATTGAAATGTATTTGTTAATGTTAAATTTACCTTGTAATTAGTAATTGAATATATAGGAATAAATTTATATGTCTTTGAGCTTTGGTGCTGGGAATATGTTTTAGATTGGTGGAAATAATTCCAACTGTTTCATTGGCAATTTTTGCTTGAAATTGGCTTCATATTGTAACAATGGCATAATGTCTAGATGTTTGTAACTTGGCATTAAACTTACTTTGTTTATAAATTATTCACATGGCATTGTAATTTATATTGTATTCATAATTGTTGATTTTAATATAATGTAGTATACTAAAAGTTAATTATGAAAAATGAATGTGAAATTGGATGATTGGAAGGGTAGATTGAGTCTGCTCGTAATTGTGATTATGATGTTGTCAATATTTGAGTCTGCTCAAAAAATTGGATGATTGGAAGGGCAGATTGAGTCTGCTCTTAAATGAATGCCAACTATTGCTTAGGTTGTGACTATTGTGAATATTTGCAGGTTTGAAAACTTTGAGTAGTCTCTAGTATAGGGGAGGTGCTGCCGAATTTTTTTTTAACAATCGAATTTAATTATGTAATTATTCGTATAAAATTGTGTAGATGCGTAGACATAAATCAAATCCTCGTTGCTCACATATGGTCGCAGCTAGTTCTTCTAGCAGGGAGGATGACATGTCCTTAGGTGCCGATCAAGAAGAGGCATCAGCGCCGCCTACCAATGCTGCCTCTTCTAGCGCGGTTTCACAGCGCAGAGGCGATGTGCCTTCACAGCGAAATCAATTCACCTGCAAGTACGAGGCACAGTGGAAGGACGACCTTTCAATGTAAGTTTGTTTCGATTTTAGTTTTTTTTAATTGTAACATAATTTATGAACAACTAATCAATATTTCATTAATTTATTTTATTTTCAGGTTCACAAACATTGAGGTCGTCCGAGTAATATCATCGGTGTTTAAATTATCGATGGAGATTTTATTATTTCAATGGAGTCAGGTATCCAGACATCCTGAATGGATACCACAAATCGATGCATGGTTTGACAAATTTAAGGTTGGTGTTAATTTCTAATTTCCAGCTTATTTTTAATAGATTATTAATATAATTGTAAATAAATTATTATTTTTATTTTAAATAAATCACTTATACACAGCACGAATTCGAGTGGGACAGCGCACATGATAATGTTGTGAGGAGAGTGTGGGAAAATCACGTGGCAACTAGGTAACATCGAAAACAATACAATTTTTTTAAAAAAAAATTTGTTTTAAAATCTAATTTGTCACTATGGAAGTAGGTTGCGTGATTTTTTGTATGAAGCACAAAAAAGTAAAAAAAAAATGCGAGAAATAGAGGTCTTCAAGGCTTCAACGACGTGGCGGTTTGAAGGGATTTCAAACCGCTACACATCCCAGAAGATATTTGGCCGCAATATATTGAGCACGTGACGTCTGAGCGGTTCACACGACGCTCACAGTTCGGTGCTGGCAACTGGAACCAGCAAATTCATGGTTTGCTGACAACGGACACCGGCGGCTCCATTCTGTTTGCTGCACATGCGAAACGGATTGTAAGATTAATTTAAATGAAATATATCGTTAAATAATTTGTTGTTACTTAATTAATTTTTTTTCTTACAGGCTACGTCTTTTGGACGTGAGCCGAGCCCAATGGAGCTGTTTGTGGAGACGCACGTGCGGAGTCAAGACCGTCAAAAGGAGGTGCAATAGTTCGTTGACAACCGCGCTCAACACTTTGTGGTATGTTCGTTCAACCATTTTATTTCGTAAGTTATTATTTTTATTGAATTGAAAATGATGATTTCTTTTTTCATTTTCAGGAGACCTATAATAGGCGGTTGAGGGAGAGATATGGAGACGATCCTTCGACCCATCCGGATTTCGATCCGGATTTGTGGATGGAGGTAGGATTGTCTAATGGACCCGATAAAAATCGGGTGTACGGGCTCTCCAACACTACGGCCGAGAACTTGCGGGCGGCCCGTAGTGTCTCAACCGTTGGGAGCTCCCAATCAGTATCGAGCACCCAATCTAAGAAGTTTTTAGCCTTGCAGCAACACATGACTCATCTCACCGACAAATATGAGCAACTATCAGCGAATTATGAACAAAACACGACTCCTCTCATAGAGAAATACGAGCAACTCTCGACAAATTATGGACAACTTCGCCAAATGGTCATGAACTTGACATCATAGAGTGGTGATACATGTGCGCTCCCTTTTTGGCCGTATGGTTCTGGGAACAACCAGCCTCCTCCTCCTCCAGCTCCGCCATTGTGCTAATTTAATATTTTTTTGGAAACACATTCAATTTGTAATGAATATTAACTTTTTTTTTTTGATGTTTAATAAAATTTTATTTGCATAATTAGTTTGTTTTACTATTAATTTATATAATTTTATATTATTTATTCTAAATATTTTTTTAAAAAACAAATTTAAAAATAAAAACCGACGGATTTACAGACGGAATCCGTCCATTGGAATTTCATAGAGAGGGAAATGACCCACATTCACCGACAAATTTACAGATGGATACCGTCCGTCAACCTTTCACAGAGAGGGAAATGACCCACATTCACCGACAAATTTACAGATGGATACCGTCCGTCAACCTTTCACAGAGAGTGCTGGAAATACACACTCACTGATGAATTTACAGACGGATACCGTCCGTCGACCTTTCACAGAGAGTGCTGTAAATACACACTCACCGACACATTTTCAAACGGATATAGTCCGTTGGCATTTTACCAAGAAGTGAAACATATTTACTGCATATGCCACTATCACTGACGGAATAAATCTGTCGGTATATTTCCAGCGGGAAATTTTTTTTTGCGCGAATTTTTCGTTTGTAAAACCATCAGGAATACATTTTTTTTACCAATAGATTTAGCGATGAAATGTGATGTTACCGATAAAAGGGATGCCGACAGACACTTTTCGTCAGTGATGTAGTCGGTAAAAAATTTACCGACAGAGTCTGAATCTTACACCGATGGATAATATCCGTCAGTAAAATTGTGAAATCTGGTAATGAGAATTAGGATCGCCTTTGCTCCTTTTGTTAACTAAATTATTTTTATTTTTATTTTTATCAATCAATATAATTTTTTTGTATGAGAGAGTGTTAATTATTTTGGTGTGTTTTAAAAATATGTTTGACTTGTATTTTTTATATTTTCATTTTAAAAATAAAAAAAATATTTTGATATACTTGCAAGTGAAATATATATATTTTTAAAATACTCCATATATATATAATTGAAGATACTTTTAAACAAATCATAATTTTAAAGTGCTTTTCGTGTCAAAATATATTAAAATAATATCTTTTTATTTTTAAAAAATTATTTTTAAGATCAGAATATTAAAATAATTTAAAATATATAAAAAAACTAATTTTTATTGGCGTTTAAACTTGTTTTTCAGTTTAAATTATTTAAACCTGTTTTTTCAATTCATACAAAGGGCCGTCTAAGAATCTGGATTCAGTGGGCTGCTGGGCTCTCTCTACTCTCTGGACTCTTGTTTTCTCCTGCATTATTATTAAATATTATTATGTTGTTCGGTACACAGAAAACGACATCGGTTTAAGGCGTTGTTCACGTTAAGTCCGTGCAGTGCAGGCACGGCAGCAGTGTGTCCCTGTTTCAAGTCTTGAAGAAGAAGCACCGCACCCACAGAGAAAGGGGTTTAAACGAAGCACATCGAGTAGTCCATCGCTTCATCCTCATCTCCTCTCTTCTACTAGGGTTTATTTATTTATTTATAACGCTTGCTTTCTACTTGTAACTGAAAAGGCTGAAAGGAAAGATGCACGCTCCAGTTCTCGTTCTCAGTAAGTTGTAAAACCCTAATTTTTTTTTCATATTAAAAATATATAATAAAAAAATGAAAAATGTGTGGCTGCTGCAGGGGATTCGTTGAAACGGGAATCAGGAAGGAAGGTACACCATGCCAACATACAGGCTGCAAAGGCAGTTGCCGATATCATCAGGACCACCTTAGGTCCTCGTTCCATGTTGAAGATGCTTCTCGATGCCAGCGGTGGTATTGTTGTCACCAACGACGGCAATGCCATCCTGCGTGAGTTAGATCTGGCTCATCCTGCTGCTAAATCCATGATTGAATTAAGTCGCACTCAAGACGAAGAAGTCGGTGACGGAACTACCTCCGTCATTGTTCTCGGTACCTAATATTCTTTTCTTTGTTTTTTGCCCTTTTTTTCTTTAAATAAATCTCTTTGATTTTAAATTTATGTTATAGGAGGAGAGATGCTTCATGTTGCTGAAGCCTTCATCGAAAAGAACTATCATCCTACTGTCATATGCCGAGGTAGGTAATTAGGTTTAATCTTCCTTGCTTTTTTTTAACTTTTGTATTTGGCATTGTTAATTAAATCTCTTTGCATTGCTGCAGCCTACAGTAAAGCTTTGGAGGATGCTATTGCTGTGATTGACAAAATTGCTATGTCCATTGATGTCAACGATCGTAAGTTGTTGCTCCTTATATTTCCTCTCTTTCGGGCCGATTACTATTGTTTATCAAAATTATACTTTCTGATTGGTTGAATCTTATTATGCTTGTTTATACTGATGTCCAAATGCAAGTTTGAGTTTATATAGAAGGAGAGGGAAGGTGGTTGGTGTTTTCATTAGTGTGATTTTATAATCTTTCCCCCTTCACTACAGCTAATAAACAAGCTATGTTTTTTTTCCTTCTTTAATTGTGTATGTGAAAAAGATAAAGATGAAAGTTTAAAAAGAACACCCTTTTGTAGGAGTTTGAATATTTTACATTGAATTTAGTACTCATTTCATATAATGGAAAGGATTGTGATTTCATTGTGGGATGTTGATTATTGTTTTGGTTGGGTCCTTTTGGTAACTTATGGATATGTGTGGCAGGTCCTACAATGTTGGGGCTGGTCAAGAGTTGCATTGGCACAAAGTTCACTAGTCAATTTGGGGACTTAATTGCTGTAAGTATCCTTGCATTCTAATGACTTAGTCATGGCTTTTTGTTGACTTCTGTTTTGGTCTTTCCTGTTAACTGGGTAGTGAAATTTTCTTAATTCTCTAATTTTGCATGCCTAACTACTGAAGTTGATTGGATGCTTAAAATGTGAGACTTGAATCTCTTTGTTTGATATGAAGAGTTTTGGTCAAGAAGCGGAAGCAGAATTTGTGGTGATGCAGTGTTAAGAGTTTTTTTTTTCCCTTCCTATCTGCTGTAGTTTTTAAATATTCTGAATACAATTGAGTACCGCAAACATTAATCATTGTCCCACAGCTTGTTCTTATCTGGTCAATTCTACTTGTTCCATTCTAAGTTTTTGCCAACTTCTAGGATCTAGCAATTGATGCCACCTCAATAGTTGGTGTGGACCTTGGTCAAGGATTGCGTGAAGTTGACATCAAGAAGTACATTAAGGTTGAGAAGGTGCCTGGTGGCCAGTTGGAAGATTCGAAGGTTCTTAAAGGGGTTATGTTTAACAAAGATGTAGTTGCCCCTGGAAAAATGAAAAGAAAAATTGTGAATCCACGTATTATTCTTCTTGATTGCCCCGTTGAATACAAGAAAGGAGAGAACCAGACAAATGCGGAGCTGGTTAGAGAAGAAGACTGGGAAGTCCTGTTGAAAATGGAAGAGGAATACATAGAGAATATGTGTGCGCAGATACTTAAGTTGAAACCAGATTTGGTAATCACAGAGAAAGGTCTTAGTGATTTGGCATGCCACTATCTGAGCAAAGCTGGTGTTAGTGCAATCAGGAGGCTGAGGAAGACTGATAATAACAGAATTGCCAAGGCATGTGGGGCCACTATTGTGAACAGACCAGATGAGCTGCAAGAGTCTGATGTTGGTACTGGGGCTGGGTTATTCGAGGTTAAGAAAATTGGGGATGAATTCTTTGCTTTCATTGTTGATTGCAAAGATCCAAAGGCTTGTACTGTTCTCTTGAGAGGTGCCAGCAAGGACCTTCTGAATGAGGTGGAAAGAAACTTGCAGGTATGTAATGGTTTAACTTTCAAATTCCTCTATGCGTGCGTGTTTTTTTTTTTTTTTGTTTTAATATATCACAGCCAGGTAATGCTCTGAATATTTTTATCAAAATAGGATGCCATGTCTGTAGCAAGAAATATACTCAAGAATCCAAAACTCCTTCCTGGTGGGGGTGCTACAGAATTGACTGTATCTGCTGCTCTGAAGCAAAAAAGCTCATCTATCGAAGGCATTGAAAAGGTGAATGATTGATCCCTTGCATCAATGGATCACCCTTCAATAAATTTTAGATTTGACCAGCTGTTACGCTTTTTTTCCTTCTTCTTTTTTTGTGGATAAAATATAGCTTCAAGCAACTTTCTATAAATATAATTTCTTATGGCTGTGAAACAGTGGCCTTATGAAGCTGCTGCTATAGCTTTTGAGGCTATACCAAGAACGCTGGCTCAGAATTGTGGTGTTAATGTGATCCGAACCATGACTGCTCTGCAAGGGAAGGTATGAACTTTTTTTTTGTAGGGTTAAAGGCTTCTTTGCATATCTGTACTCTTGATTTTATACTAGTTTGCCTCTGCTTTTATTTATTCTAATGTCAACTCTCTACTTTCAAAAATGTCTTTGTTTCGCCCTTATTTGACCGGAAGTTCAGATTGCTCTTAGATCATCAGGTTACATAAGGACCAAACAAATACGATTTTTAAAGTGGAAGGTCGATGTTAGTACAAAAAAAAGTAGAGGGAAAAAACTAGTACAAAATCAAGAGTAGAGGAACCAATACAAGCTTTTTACCCTTTTTGTAGTGTTTTTTTATTGAATAATTGCTCTGCCTGCAGATTCCACTCATCCATTTTCTGTTTATTTTGTCTTTATTTCATTACTGCAGCATGCAAATGGTGAAAATGCATGGATTGGCATAGATGGGAACACTGGTGAAATTACTGATATGAAGGAGAGGAAGGTAAATATTGTAGTTTCAGGTCTTGTTGCTATGATTAATTAGAAAATTTTTAACTTTGGTAGAATCTCTTTCTTCAAAAGGAGGTCGGATAATGACTTCTTTGTGCAATGCTATAGTTGAATGTCTGCGTTGTGATTACCTCATCTTTGTTCTCACATATTCTTGTATAAAGTTGACTAGATATGTTATGATGGTGATGGTGATTGAAGTCTTCAAGTCCACAAGTTGAAGTACAAAATATGTTTTATCTGAGTGTTCTGATAACCATCTGCTTGTGTTATCAGATATGGGATGCCTACAATGTCAAGGCACAAACCTTCAAAACAGCAATCGAGTCTGCTTGCATGCTTCTGAGGATTGATGACATTGTGAGTGGAATCAAGAAGAAGCAGGCCCCTGGAGCGCAGGGTCCGTCCAAGCCTAAGATTGAGACAGAAGCAGATGCAGACAGCGAGCAGATACTTCCCGACTGAAGATCTTAGTTGCTGTTTGAACTGACTTTCCATGGAAGAATCTGACAAAAGAAGCCAGTTTATTTTCTCGGCACTTGAGCTGTTTTGTCCCAAGTTTTGATTAGAGTGCCTTTGTTCAAAGTTTTGGGCCTATTTGACTGTGTCGGCCTTCAGGTGGTGTGCACCATATAGGAATTGTATGCTACTCGTATTAGTTAGTGTATTATCCAATCTGAATTTCTTCATCTACACAAAACAGTAAATCAGTAATGGTGTGGTTTTTTAATTTAAACTTTTTTTTGTCCTGTGCATTTATTTGGACATAATTACGTTTGAGTTTGTTTCATGATTTAAGGAGTGTTTTTGATTGCTGTTGATTGCTACTAAGAAAATTTTTGAATGTTTTTTAGTTTTAAATTATATTTTCTGATGAGTTGATATTAAAAATAAATTTTAAAAAATAAAAAAAAATATTATTTTGATATTTTATAAATTATAAATTTTATATATATTTTTTTAAAAAATTGATTTGAGTGAATTTCATAGATTGGAAGGATTTTTTTTTAGTCTTGTGAATCGAATTTCATGAATGTAATATCTATCTAGTGTGTGATATATGAAATATATAATGAAGGTGGAGTGTTGGATTATTTTTATTGATCGATCATGTCATATAAACCTGAGCTAGACATTCAATTGCTTTCTAAAGATTTTAGCATGTATTATTAATTTTATGGATTTATATTTAAAGATGAACTTATAATATTAGCTATAGGTGTACATGTTAAATTTAATTTTATATCTTGTATTAATATTAAATTCTAATTATTTTTTTTATTAAAAATTAAGTTTTTTTTTATTAAGTTAAAGAAATATAATAAAAAATCAATTAATACTAATTTTAGAGGTGAAATGTTCTCAAATAAAAAAAAATAAAAGGATTATGAAGGAAATCTAATAAAAAATTAAAAAAATAAATGTACTTATCAATCATATGCATCCAAAGAAAGAATGGACCGATTTATAAAAAAATGAAGTTCATAAAAAAAAATAGTTTTTATATCTCATCCTTAATTATATAACTAACTACAAATATATTTCAATTTATATAAACTTGTACAATTTTGTCGTGAAAAGAAAAAAAAACTAGTACAGTTCCCAAACTAGAGAAAGTTTTGAAATTATTCACAACAAACAAAAAAAAAAAATGATTGTTTTGAAGAATAGTGGACCTGCATCATTTGATGAAATAGGATATGAAGTCAGCATCTTTGTTATCAAACAATTATGGAACGCGGCAACTTAAAGCGACATTAAGAAGGAATTGAAGAAATAAATTGAATGAATGATCCATTATAGGATCGAGACTGCTAGCTGTTGTTTACAAGTGGGAGCTGGACATTAATGGAGGATGAGAAAGAATAACTCTCCTTTTCATGTCATAAATACCATACAAAATTATAGAAAACATAACTTAAATGCCTAAATTCCCTTTCAAAAGGGAGTAGAGAATGACCAAACGAAGTTCTTCGAATGAGGAAGGGTAGATGGGAACGTTTCAAATTCCGATAGGGTTGGATAAGTGTTTAATTATTTACTAGCCACCAAAATAATTAAATTAAAATGTGAGGTTAGCTGTCATGGTACAATATAAACATGGCAAATTAATACTATATAAATTAATAACCTCTTAATTGGTGTCGATTTGGATCAATGTGGTAAATAAACAAAACACATAGAATCTACTTAATAGATAAATTAATAATATTTTTAATTATCATAATTATATATATACATGACTCAATTATGAGTTATTTTTTAAATACGACTCAAATATTATTTATTTTCTCTTGAAAATGATATTTTCTTATATATTATCTCTAACTTTTATTAGTGCATTAAAAAACTGTAGTGTAGCTTTGTTCTTGTACAGCAAGAAAAAAAAAATACAAATGATTATTGCTTTAAGTGTATATTTACTCGAGACAAACTCTAGTGAAAAATCATCATTTTTAACTTTATATTTTTTTCTATTGCATTCTCAATAATTTACTTGTCACATCACTCAACAACTTTGAAGTGCCTTATTTTTTCCAAATTAGTTCAAAAAATACTTAAAGAATCTATTGTATCATGAGATACTATAACTATATATGTGATTAATTTGAACATGCAATACCTCTCCATCATAAGAGTGTTGATCAAAATTCTCTAAAACCGTTATTCAAATCTAATTTTACAATGTCAAAAGCAATTTACAATTATACTTGTTTGAACATTTATTATTCAAGCCAAGATTATAAGATACAAAACATTTATATTTTCTTTGGATTTAAAATTAGAGTTTCATAACTCTCCGAACAATATCAATATCAATAATGCATCTTGAAAGATTGTATAATTTTTACATCACAGTCTGAATCTTTAATATTGTGTTGAGTATGAGGAAACAATTCAATATTTTTTGAGTCTTCAATAGTTTTTTGATCAATAAAAAAATTATCAACAAGTAAAAGAATCTTTCTATTATCTATTTTACTACAAGTTATCAAATATATTCTTGAAATAATATTCAAGTCATCCATGCTGGTTTGTTGGCAAGAAACCCAGCAAGTTCATATTAACATGTACAGTTTTCACCATACTACTGAAGCTCATATTCTAGTTATATTCATACTACTCAATATTTCAATATACATAAACATGTACAGTTTTCTCATTAGAAAAAAACCACTACAGTTTCCACACCAGTGATATTTTTAGAAATTATTCACAAAAAAAAAATGATTTTTTTTTTTAAATTGTTGACCTTACATCATTTGATGAAATAAGAATAGCTTTCAGGCGGCAGATATGAAGAGCAGCATCTTTGATGTCATCTTACGATTATCGTACGCAACAATCTTAATAGACATTATGAAGGAGTTGAAGATATAAGGTTGAAAACAACATGATGAACGATCCATTATAAGACCGAGACTGCTCTTATTTGCAAGTGGGGGCTGGCATTGGAGGATGAGAAAGAATAATTATCTTTACCCCTTTCATTTCATCTCAAAAACACCTTGCAAAATGATAAAGACATGCTTTAAATTAAAATGTGAGGTTGGCAGTCATTGTATTTTGTCTTCATAGTCGTCATCATCTACTTATTTTCCTGCCTTTTTTTTTTCTCGCCATTTCCCCTCCTGCCAAAAAGGCCAAAGGGAGAGTGTTACTTATTGCAATGCTCGTTGATGATATTAGTTCATATACATACGGAATGTTTAATGGTTGCTGTTTCTAGGTGAGATTGTTTTTCTGTTGTGTTGTGTTGACTAGCTAGTAGTTAGAGACTGACTGAGTGGAGTAAAACAATAAAAAGAACAGAAGTGAAGATCAGTTTTCCTCTTTCTTTCGTTTGTAAGTATACAGAATAACTTCTTTTCTTTCTGTTTTGTCCCTTTTTCCTCTCCTTTGTATGAATGATTATGACAGCTTCTCTTTGGTGCTGTGCTGTGCTGTGTGTGTACAGAGGGATATGAGAGAAAGAAAAATGGACTTGGATAACAGGGCCACTCATGGGCAGCATGCTGTTAAAGAAGAAGATGTGGAGGGAGACATTGAGAATGATGCCAAAGGAATACTAAATTCGTACAACGGTGCTTACAGTACTGAACCCCTCTTGGTGAAAAGGAGGAATACAACATCCCAGATTGCCATTGTTGGTGCCAACATTTCTCCTATTGAAAGCCTTGACTACGAGTAAGTGAGATGTGTTTTTTGTCCCCCCTTTTCTGCTTGCTTCAGTGCATAACTTCTACAAAGCCAATTCCCTAGAAAATCAGATTTGCCTTTTGTAATCATTAACTCACAACAGATTCTTTATTTGCTGTATTTTTTTTTTTTTTACAGAATCTGGTTCTTTAATCAATGATTAGATTAGAAAAGAACTGAGAGCTTATGGACTCTCATAGTCATTCATACATCTCATAAAATCACAAAATATGAAAATAAAATTTATGGTGCTCATAGAAGAGGGATAGATATAAGAAGGAAAAAGAAAAAACAGAGAGAGAAAAAATACTTTTAAATATTCTTATTATTTCTTACAAGTTTCGTATTTGATTTTCATTTTCATCATTAATTTATAGTGAATACACGAAGTAACTAATTAATATTCATCACCACATCTTTTAATTATGTTTGGTACACATATGATTCTTTATCAGCTTGGCATCTTGATAGAAGACAAAATTGCTAACGTCTTTGTCTTTTTTATTTGTCGTCCTACAGGATTGCTGAAAATGAATTATTTAAACAAGATCGGAGATCAAGAAAGAAAGTTCAGACATTTCAGTATATTTTACTGAAGTGGGCATTTGCACTTCTTATTGGCCTTTTCACAGGACTTGTTGGCTTTTTAAATAATATCGCAGTTGAGAACATATCTGGTTTCAAGTTGTTGCTGACTAATAAGCTCATGAGAAAGCAACAGTAAGCTCAGCCTATCACAACCTCACTGTATTGGAATTTTGGTCTACAAGTAGCCTGGACTTATTTCCTCGTAAATCCATTTTTTTTTGAATTTTTTTATCAGTACTTAAGGTATAATTAATGACTTTTCAACCAATGGCAATGCGTTTG
>Ga0307515_10005302_pt1 | contig 26211 bp, 37 predicted proteins | sample 17_EM_MG_FD_194513 | JGI IMG/M metagenome (GOLD analysis project Ga0307515, IMG submission 194513) | Populus trichocarpa ectomycorrhiza microbial communities from riparian zone in the Pacific Northwest, United States - 17_EM | ecosystem: Host-associated > Plants > Roots > Unclassified | place... | reverse complement strand
TGACGCTTTGTTACTAAAATTACTATGTATAGCTGTCGTTACGCACATTGTGCGCTGTGATACTGTAAAAAAATGTGGGTTACAGCCTGGGGGAAGCTGCCTCAAGCGTGTGGATGCTGTTGGCGACGACGGTTGATCTGAAAGTACCAGGGTCACTTGAAACGGGCGGGGTGGCCAGTTTCTCGCGAGCGGGGAAACGACTCGCGTCCCTGGCGCGTACTTCCGGTCACCTGCGATACCACTCCGAGTGGTGCAGATGAGCGAGATGATAAACCGCGCATCTGGAGTTGCCGCGCTACAGCCGTTTTGCTCAAAGCCGAGTCCGAAACGTTCCGAATTACGGGGGTTGGTAAAGACCGGCAACCCACCCACTTCGGACCCACTGTATCTTGGCGTCACCCCGATGCTTGGAGCTTGAAGCTTGACTATTCGGTTTCATCGGTGTATGCGATGCGGGGGTCCTCAGACATTGGAGAATAGATCTCGCTTAATGGAACCCTTCTACGATGGAAATAATATCATCCAGCGTTATGGATAGTCACCCATTGAGGGCCGATGAGTGACTAGTTGACGGTCCGTAAGGCAATGACTATCTATAAACTAGGCATGATGTGACATACGTGCAGTTGAAAAAGTTAGAAAGAACCCAATGGGATGAACCTCATATCGGCGTGTGTAGCGGGCGGGCGGGCGCAACAATATGTGTGGCACCGAATGTGGAGAAAATCAGGTTTGTGATGCAACACTGAGTGACTTTCCGTGGGCTTTTAGAACCGTTTGTACTTTCTATAAGGGTGCCACTAGCCGAGGTTTATTGGCGCATTTCGGGCGGTTTTCGAGTCTTGAATTGAGTGACTGTCCGTAAGGTGATAACTATCTATAACTTTCCTAGAAGGGTGCCAGTAACCGAGATTTATTCCGCAATATCTAGGAACTTCCGTATCACGTACACTGATGGGGCTGGGCAATCAAGCATTGAGGTGGCAGCGGTACAGAGTAGCGTTGGAGCAGGTTGGGTTACAGTCCTTCCCGAACCTGTAGTTCTGAAGGTTGGGTGGATTTCGAACGAAATGACCGTGGCACCGCAATTCCAGATTCGCGGTTTGGAGACAATATCCCCGACCCGACAGAGCGGTCGGGGTCCTGACAGTTTCCTTATAAGTGCATGGATATTCGTGTGCACATCGTACAGACCTACGGACAGTGAGTGACTTTCCGTCGCCCTTTAGAATGTCTAAACCTCAAATATCCTGGCCAGAAAAGGGAACTGTCAGGACCCCGACCGTTGCGTAGGGTTCAGTCTGACATTTCTAAATCGACAGTTTAGAGTCTACAGGTTCGCGTCGTTTATGATTGGGAATTTTGTAAACCCACTCTGGGGTCCTCGGTTTGGGGGTCTGGCGGGGTGTTGTCGCATGCCTTCCCCGAACCCTGCTTCAACTCCAGTATCAATATACTACATGTTGTGTCTTCGTTCTCTCTCCGCAGCACAGATCGCGCCGGGTGTTTCGTTTCAGGCCTACCCGCGCCGATGTTGGCGTGCTCGTGGCACAGACTACACTGTACTTGTTGCGGTTCAGTTGTGTTGACAAGAGAAGGCCGCCTGCGGTGGAGGCAGAGATGAGCAAGAACCCGCGCCGATAGAAATTAGAATGTATTCTGGTCTACAGCATTCCAGACTCGAAAGCAGCCCGAAATTGCGCCAATAAACCTCGGCTACTAGTGGCACCCTTATAGAAACTACAAACTGTTCTAAAAGCCCACGGAAAGTCACTCAGTCACTCATTCTGTAGACGAGAATACACTCTAATCACTATCGGCGCGGGTTCTTGCTGGCCTCCGCCTCCACTGCAGGCAGCCTCCACAATGAAACCGCAACAAGTGCCGTAGCCTATTCCACGAGCACACCAGCTCGGCGCGGGTAGGTCCGAAACGAAATACGCGGCATGATCTGCGCTGCGGAGAGAGAACGAAGGCACGATGCGCGATATATTGATGCTGGAGTTGAGGCAGGGTTCGGGGGAGGCATGCGACAACACCCTGCCTGACCCCCAAACCGAGGACCCCAGAATGGGTTTACAAAATTCCCAATCATAAACGACGCGAACCTGTAGACTCTAAACTGTCGATTTAGAAATGTCAGACTGAACCCTACGCAACGGTCGGGGTCCTGACAGTTCCCTTTTCCGGCCGGGATATTCGACGTTTAGCAACTCTAAAGGGCGACGGAAAGTCACTCAATCGCGAACGGTATTGAAGGATAAAATTAGCCAGCGACGTCACATAACAGCCTATTCTTGAGTCGATCATCGATCACCACGGGAACCTTGGTCTCCCAGTACCTGTTTGGCGAACAAGATCTTTTGCTGTAGGCTATCCCCGCAAATGTTTTGACGCCAAGATTCCGTCTCACCGACAAGAGACGAACGCCGAGCACCTCAAGTTCTGCCGCGCGAGGGCCTGTGTGGACGGCACTCTGGCTTGCTTAGTGAGCAAGGGAGGTTAGACTCCGATATTGACGACTTCCGGTGGCCGCAAGCGGGGGTTCCCTCGTACCTCCGCGCACTTTGGAAACGTACAAATAGGACGAGGGTGTGCAGTTCCAAGGTCCTCCTCACTCTTCTCGAGACCACGTTGTCCCCTGTCCTTCTTGCTGCTACCTTGCCACTGCACTTGCTCTTATTCCTCTATTTGCGTCATTCGTGCTGGTTATCACGACTTCACTCTACATTTACCATTCCAACATGTTCTCTCCTATCGTCCCTTCTACCTCCTATCCAACGGTCTCCGTCGTGGTCACCCAAAGGATGAACGAGGAGGACCGTCTCGATTTGATACGCTTCTTGTTCATGGGACCGACGAGGACTGTCAGTGCCAGGGGCCAGGAGGGTATAGGGGCTGTCGATGATTGGCTTGAAGGGGATTCTGAGGTGAGCGTACCGGAGTTGATTGTTGACCTCGATGATAGCTGCCTCGGGCTGGAAACTGCGGAACAAGGTAAGGAGGCTACAGCGGTCGAGGAGACGGTCGTGGAGGCTCAGGGGGAGGATCGAACCGGTTGGGAATCGGATACAGGATTCGGCGAGGAGGCCGAAGAGTCGGAGGGTGAAGGTGATGAGGATGGTAATGACGATGAGGAAGATGAGGAAGAATGGGTTCTCCCACGAACCCAAGGTGCGCTTCCGTTGTCGATTAAGTCCCTGACTTTGTATCGTCAGCTTGGTGAAGGGGGATTTGGGCAAGTGTACGCGGCGAGCCTCAAGGGCAGCAGCAAAGTCCACGCCGTGAAGGTTATCCCAAAGACCGAAGAGAACGAAGATCAAGTCTCAAGAGAGCAAGACCTCCTGCGTCGCCTCATTGGGTGTTCGTTCTTTTCTCAGCTTGAAGCCTCGTGGCAATCGAGTTTGAATTACTATCTTGTCACGGTATGCGTCTCCCCTCTTTGCCATACCGCCCGCGTTTTGATCGTTTCCGGTTTCGTTTACTCATCAGCCGATCTACCCTGGAAACCTCCGGGATGAGATCAGCGAACCCGGCGGCCTTCCCATCGATGTCGCTCATTTCTACATCAAACAAATATTGGGGGCCGTCGATTACCTTCAGTCTCATGACATCCTTCACCGGGACCTCAAACTCGAAAATATTCTTCTGACACAAGATGGCCATGCTGTGGTCTGTGACTTCGGCCTCGCGACTATTGTTCTACCCGACGGTCGTGCTCGGCGCTCCTTTGAAGAAGATCCCTACCAAAGTCTCCCCGATTTTTACGTTGAAAACCAGACGTACTGCTTTGGTACCCCGCAGTCAACAGCTCCAGAAGTCGTCCTCGGGCAAACCTACGGTTTTCCGTCGGATATGTGGTCCCTTGGTGTCATCATTTACGAGATGGTCACAGGCCTGCTCCCGTGGAGGGGTGAATACGACGACCCCACTGCGTTGTACCAAAGGATCATCGCGACCGATCCAGAATTTGTGCCATCTGAGTGGATGGAAGATGAGGGTCTGTGCTTGATTACGCAAGGACTTCTCCGTAAGGATCCATCGAGTCGTCCTTCCATCGGAGAACTGCTCTTTTCCCCTGTGTTCCTAGAGTTGTAAGTTACTTTCCAGTATTGTGCATTGGACTTTGGGCTCACTATTCTCCAAGTGGCGCTTGGGGATCGGTTCGGGACTACTCTAAGCCTGGTACGTACTCCAGCTAGCTCTACCATATTTACTTTTTCCGATACCCTTCGTCACCAGGTCCTATCAGGCCTGGCCAATTCTCGAGAGGCAAGAAGTTAAAGGAGTTCTGGCCGGGACACGAGTGCGAACGTGATCAGGTCACCGACGCCGATCCATCCTTTGTCTTCACCGATCCTGGCATTCTCAAAGAGATCGAGGAGCAGCAGGCCTCATCGTTTGCCCTCCAGCCCCTCGGTGTCTTGCGGAGGACTAAAGGTCAAATTGCCTCCCGGGCCCGGCCCCTCCTTACCCGCATCAAAACTTCGGATATTCCTCCAGCAATCCCCCAAGCCGAATCCGTTCCCCGCATCTCATCGGCTGCTTCTTACAGTAGTATCGATATCCCCGAGGTCGAGGACTTCCCTCAGTTACTACAGGAGGTTTCTCCGAAGATGGATGACGATCCGCTCGCGAATCTCTTCCACTCTCTCGCGAACCTCTACTTGGACGAAAGCGTCCGTCCATTCCCTTCTCCGGTGCTGCACGAAGCTGCTCCTAGGCTTGTCGCTCCGCCAGCGCTTTCTGAGGCGTCGTCTCGTTTACCTTCATCAGAAGCGACGAGCCTCCACTCCTCCGACCGCTATTTCTCATCTACGGAGTCACTGGGAGATATCGCCCCAAGTACCTCTACAACCCCTTTGGCAGGGTTAAGGACATTCGGGAGAGCTTCCAGCAAGGACAAGAAGGCACGGTACGGCGGGGAAAGGAAGTTGTTTGGTTGGGTGCGTGCAATTTGGAGGCGTGGTTTTGGTGGGCTTATGTCGTAGAGGGTTGGGAGTGAGGGTGGGAGTGTGGTTGGCGTGGGGGTCGGCGTGGGGGTCTGTTGGTGCTTGGATGCGCGAGGAGACCTGTTCCTGCTGGCGGGACGGGAGTCTTGGGGGTGCCGAAAAAGTTCTGATCGGGCGTATTGCGCAAAGGGATTGGAGTCCTCCGTGGTGGAAGCAAAGTCGGGGGGCCATCCTGGGAGTTGACCACGCCTGGTCACTTCAACACTTGCCAATATCTCGGATCATCACACTCGGGGAGTTACACCACGCTCTTCAAAGTATTGGCCACACCCCTTCTTCTCGGACACTGGATCGTTTCTTCGTTTTGTTTGTTTCTTTGGACCACTTCTTTTTTCCATTTCTGCTTCGAACTTTAGAATGTTTTTCGTTATGCGTCTGCATCCGGACTTTGCATTGTTTCTCGTTATGTGTCTCGTCTGCTTCCGGACTGGAAGCTTGCTTTTCGCCTTATATATACAAAAAAACTACCTCCCCTTCCTCTCTACGGATATTTCTCTTTCTCGGAAAAAGACACTGTAGCATAGCTTTTCTTCATTGTCCGTTTGTTCGCTTTCGTTCTGTACTTCTCGGACTGGCGGTGGTGGGAGGGTGGGCGGGTGATGTCAACTTTGGGTGATATCTTTTTTTTGCTACAACAATTAATTGCCCACCGCCACCAGTTCTGCGCGTATTATTTCCCTGGAGTTCTCTTTGGACGACGTTTACGCTGAGAGCACCTGATGTTTTTCCATTGCTAAGAGTGGCCATGTCGAATAGATTCACTTTTTCTTTGGTCTGCGTAAAGCCGAGCTTTCAACGAGTCAGTCATTGCCCACATCACGCGGCGCGTCGATGTCACAAGATCCCAGTCACAATTCCCAAAATAGGAAGGAGTTCAATGAAACACGGATCACGCGACCTTCGTGTCTGCCTCGCCCCGCAGCCTTCTGCCCGTACGTACACCCCTGGTTGCAACACTTTCCGTCACCGCCCCACGCCTTTGCCTTATATTCAACTCTGCGCCGCGGCCATGGATGATGTGATTTCCATCTTCTCCTCTCCCTCCACTCGCGATCCCCCTCCCCTTGTCGATCTCGGGGTGATAGAGATCACTGATTCTGAGCCGGAGGAATTGGATAACGACGACCTATTTTGGATAGGACCGAAGAAGGAGAACGCTACACCAGACCCCTTCCCCCATCGAAAAAGGGACAAAGTGAAAGAGGATTCTCCGATGGACGTCGACGTTCCTTCCGCCCAGGCTGGCCCCTCCACCCCTTTGACCGCCCCTGATCCCTTCCCTGAAGTCCCGGTCATACACATCCAACCGGAGATATACCCACAAGTGGCACAAGAAGCGGATACGGACCCCTATTCGAAGCACCTCGCCCTCATACTGGAGGTCATTCCTGACGTTCTGCCGAGCCATGCTATGGAACTAATCGAAAATCTCTACCCCACCTACGAGGACCAAGTTGCGGAGAAGATTCTGCAAGGCCTATTTGACGATCCCGCCTACCCAAAAGTTGAGAATGGTGTGGCGGGGAAAGGGAAAGCCAAACGGAAAGCTGCAGAGATGGAAGACGTGTTGGAGAGGCCCCCGTCGAGGGTCAGGATTGACTTTGCGAGCGTGGACAGACCCAAACCGGCTGGGAAGAATTATAGGACATTGGCCCTTGTGAGCTACCCTTTTGTCAATTGACCCCATCCGCGCCAGGCTGACGATCAACTGTGCCACTTAGAACCAGCTTTACACCGACTTCCCATATATCCCAGTGTCCCACATCCGACGCGTCCTCGCTTCAAACCACCGATTTTACGCCCCGACTCACATCCAACTCACTGCAGAAGCAGAATCTGACGTACCACCTTTCACACTGAAAACCATCAAGACCAATGTTTTTACGGGGAAGGGAAAGGGGAAGGGGAAGGAGGTGCAAGATGAGGACTTTGAGGAGGAGAGAGCGTGGTTGCTACTCAAGGACGTCCCTGTGACTCAGGCGGTTCCCGTCGCCGACGAATTTCTACAGAATCGAGCACCGGGAGATGCAGGGACCTCCACGAGGGACCCCCATGCCCAACCTGAGGAGGATGGTGGTCTCGAATGCGGATGCTGTTTCTCGCCCGCTCCTTTCGTATGTTTCCCGCATCCGCAATGCTCTAAACCCACCAACTGACTCCTTCACAGTACAACATGATACAATGTCCGGACGCCCACTTGTTCTGCACGGAATGTATGGTTGCCTATGCTTCCAACCTCCTCGGAGAACACAATTTCAAGATCGTGTGTATGGACCAATCCGGATGCAAGCTGTCATTCCCCGAATCGGAACTCAAGCGCTTTCTCACCTCAAAGCTTCTGTCGTTATACGAGAAGGTCAAACAAGCAAAGGAGATCGAGATGGCTGGATTGGACGGATTGGAAGAATGCCCGCATTGTGAATTCAAAGTCGTGATAGATAACACAAGCGAAAGACTCTTCAGGTGTCAGAATGAGGAGTGTGGAGCCGTGACGTGCCGTGAGTGCAAGAAGCCTGTGAGGTTGTTTCTTCATGGGCTTTGGTCGTGGCTGACGGAAGGACGTTTCTAGGATCACCTACCTAAATCGTGCGCTGGTGAGTATTCCTTGCGACAGATCAGCCGGTAAATTTCAGTTCTCACCCCGTTCCAAGAGGTGGACGAGGACAAGAAGATCGACGCTCGCCATGTCGTAGAGGAAGCGATGAGTAAGCGGTTCAACCACGAATGGCATAACCCTACGTGACACATTTTGTAGCGAATGCACTCTTGCGAAACTGCCCAAAATGCAATAAAGGTGTGTCCTGATCATCCTCTACAGGAACGGCTTTTTCTGACCCTCCAAATATACAGTGTTTATCAAGGAGTCGGGTGTTCGTCCTCTTGATTACCTTGCCTTATTATATTATCTTCTAATACGAATGTCACAGTGCAACAAGATGTCTTGCCCGAATTGCATGGCACTCTCATGTTATGTTTGCCGAAAGATCATCACTGGCTATGAGCATTTCAATGAAGTTCGTCAAGTTTTCTTCTGTTCATTTCCTCAATTGATGCGGATCGAACACAGTCACGACCTGGCCAACCTCAACGGGCAGAACACGCGGGTAGATGCTTGCTTTGGGACAAAGTTGAGGAAAGGCACCAGAAAGAGGTATATTGATTTCCCATTCTGCCTGCTCCCGTGCTTACCGCTGCTATCAGGTCGAAGAAGCCCAGAAAAAGGCTATCGCGGAGTACCGAAAGGACCACCCAGAGATGGGTGAAGATACACTTCAAGTCGAGTTGCCCGGGGCGACGGGTGAGGCTAGTGGGTCAAGGGGCCCAAGACAACGAGCACGTCGGCCGCGGCTCCACGTACGTCCGGCACAGGACCCGGAACTCGAGCGCCACCGTCGACTGCTTGAAGCCGTCCAATACCCCATGCAGGATCTAGGTGCTGGCATCGAACCTGCAGTGCAATTCGCAGATGTATTTCAGGTGGCTCATCCGGCGCCCGAGATCCCAGAGGTTCCGTTACCCCAACCACAGCCGAACGTTCCACCGCTACACCCCGTCGGAGTTGGCCAACATCGGCAAGAAGCGGATCAAGTACCCCAACAGCGTGGGGGAGACCCACCACAACATCACGAAGATAATTGGGTCCACCGGCGGCGTTTGGCACAGCAACAACGGGTCCTTGCGGGGAAATTTGCCAGAAATACCCTGAGGATCCTGCGTCCGGCAGCGTTACCGGATGACCCTGCCAATCCCATACCGCGACTACAAGGGAACAGAGCAGGCGGTGTGAGAATGGATCCAGTGGATAGAGGGAGGGTAGATCAGTGGCGGAGAGGGGTCCCGGGCCCTGCCAAGGACGGGGCGGCTTTATGACTAGTGCCGTTCATGGCGGGATTCATAACGTGTCTCGTCATGTGGTTGGCGTTGGGTGTGTTGGTGTCATAAGCAGCATCTATGAACTTGTCGTACTTACTACCGGACCAAGTGTTAATCTATTCCACCATAGGCCTGCCGCCCGTTTTCCCCGGCAATTTCCGTTCGACTAATGTTGTTCCGTCCCATCACCTCATTTTGCCAGAGACCTCACAATGGTGGTTTCAGGAGATGGCTGAACACATTAATCTTAAAGAAACCGCTGAGGAGGTCCTACCTCTATGGTAACTTGTCCTCCGCTTCTTCCCCTCTATTCTTTGCTCACGGAATCCGTGGACTGGACTGTCAGTCCCAGCATCTTCAGACAAGATGCTTCGAAAATCCCTGGAAACGCCATCTGACGTGATAATATACGACCTCGAAGACAGCGTGCCCCCTGCACGAGCTGACAAGGATGCTGCCAGGGATCGGCTGCAGAAGTTCCTCTCTGTCAGTTCACGCCGATGGCAAGTGCCTCCGTGCGGACGCTGACGGTGCTGGCTTCCAGACGACCGAGAAACTGCCGCCACCGGAGAGGATCGCTGTGAGGCTGAACTCCGTCGATACCGATCATTTCGCTGACGACATCCGGTGTATTGTGCGTACTGTTGAGGGTCACTCGTCCGTCCGGTACTTCCACGAACACCGAAGCTGAATGAGACCCTAGGCGAACATACCGGTTGTGCGCACGCTTGTGATGCCAAAGGTCGATCACGAAGACCATTTGGATCGCATTGGGCAGGAGATATCTCGTGTTACACTGTCCAATCCTGAGCTTCTACTACAGCGCCCGGAACCTCTTTCCATCGTTGCTAGCATAGAAAGTGCTCAGGCCCTCTGGAGGATCGGTGAGATAGCCCAATGGAAGTCAAAGCAGTGCTGGCTGAACGCGTTACTGGTACGTCCGAAATGACTGCCTGTTGTTATTTGCGAGGGCTTACGCTCACTTGAGTTTGCGGCGGAGGATTGTACGTGAGCTTTCTTATCACGCCCGCTGGATGGTTGGATCGGACCCTTCGTTATATGCGTAGATTGCGCGGACACACGGATTATTCGCACACCATCCCGCCAAGAGTTACTCTATACGCGGTCGAAGATCGTAGCGGCAGCGAAGGCCTTTGGTCTCGACGCGATAGATATGGTGAGTTGCGATACGACCTTTGGGGCGCACGTTGAAACTTAGTTGCGGTCGGTGGGTCAAGGTCTGTGTTGATTATAAAAACTTGGACATACTGGCGGATGAGTGCACCGATGGCCGTAGGCTTGGATTTGATGGGAAGGTGCGCCTCGCGCGACCCGGATTGTATTGTACATCTGACTGTGTTCCGGAATATAGCAAGCGATACATCCAACTCAAGTGAATACCATCCATACCACATTCGTCCCATCACCATCTGGTAATCATGTCTCGGTGTTTACATCCCTTGTGTCACGCTCACCACACCTCTCACGCAGAAATCACAAGGGCCGCGAAGATCCTCCAGGTTATGGAGGCAGCTCACGGTAGTCACAAAGGTGCGGTTGGCCTTTCGGTAAACGGGCGGGAAGAGATGATCGATGCACCAATGCTGAGACAGGTGAGAGTTCTTAATTTAATTCGTTTGTCATAGTAAACACCACCTCCGTTGCCGTGATAGGCGCAACAAATCGTTCAGCACGCGAAGCAAGCCGGGTTACCCATTCCGCACTCCAGTTAATTAACGTTAGTGTCGAAATACCGATGAGCAAGTAAAAGTGAAGGTGGAATGGTGAGAAAAAACGGGGGCAATCCATCGCGTATAACCGTAGAGTACAGGCAGGGTTATGCATTAGAATGTGCTCTCGGGCATCCGAGCGACGGTATCACGGCCCCTGGTGGCCAGAGCTTCCAATCCCCTTGGGCATTTTTCTTTCCCCCTTCGCCAGCTGCTCGAGGTCTGTAGGCTTGTAGTAATGTGGGGCAACTATCGTTTGGTTTCAGTATCGTGGCACACCAGGCGAAACCATGAACGGACCTTCCAGCAACCAAGTTGGTTTTATCTCCATGATCTGCCTCATGTAGGACTTGGAGGTCATAACTAGCTCGTAGTACAATACGGTCTTCGCGGGGGGTTGATGGTTGAATAGCGAGGACGAAGGGTGGATATACACCGTCTGGTTTGTTTTCAACGTCCGGTATGAATCACCACTCTTCTGAAGTGAAGCCTAGACATAACGTCGTGGGTTAGCGGGAGACGCTGGGGGGCGGGAGAACGAACATACCGTATTGTAGAAATACCCAGAAGTAATCGCCTTTTGTATGGGAGTGATATCCGTCGTGTTCGGGTTGCTTTCGACCACGATCTCCACCCGTTCGCACAGTCCAGCCAACTGATCACGAATGTCCCGTGCTCTGCTCAAACTCTTGAATTGCAAGAACTGCTCATAGCAGAACTGTTGGGAATAATTTGTCTCGGCCCACCGTTCCCAAACGTTGAGAAGAGTGAAATGATCTCCGCCACTCCTGACAAAGTTTTTTCGGGCTTGGTCAGCATGAAGCTTTTTGTCCTTCGGGCGATAGAAGAGGGAAGATGATTCAGATAACATCGAAATGATTGTGAGGACCTGGCCAGCCAGAAGTGGGAGTTGAGTTCACGCTTAGCACAATGAGCATTGAACCTTACCTCGTCGGTACACTGATACTTCTCACTCGCGATGATGGCCTTCGACAGCATAGGGTCCACGGGGAACTCCGCCATTCTCCTTCCCAGCTTTGTCAGCTCTCCATTGTGTGTTAAAGCACCGAGGGCATATAAAAGTTCCAAGGCACGCATCAGGGTTTCACCAGGAGGTGGATCCATGAACTCGAACCCAATCAAGTCGTTGATCCCAAGCGACTTGAGAACCAGAACGACCATCCCAAGATTGGTTCTCTGGATTTCAGGAACAGTGTTCTCCTCCAGTTCGTTAGAGAAGGCCCACTTCGTGTAAAGCCTGAATGCCTTCCCTGGGCCAACTCGGCCAGCTCGACCAGCCCTTTGGTTCGCAGAAGCTCTTGAGCACTGCGATGACGTTAGGCATGATTGTAAGCGTAAGGGTTACAACTACGTACTGGAACAACGACCAAAGAAGACATTCCCGTCCTCGGGTTGTAAGAGTTCTGCTTGACGAAGCCGGGGTCAATCACAAATACAACACCGTCGATTGTGATCGAGGTTTCCGCAATGTTCGTAGCTAACACGACCTTTCGGGCACCTTCTGGCGTCGGCTCGAAAATCTTGGCTTGCATATCGCTGGGAAGGTTCGCGTAGATCGGACAGATGATCAGCTCTGCAATCTTGTTGCCCAGCGCGCGGGCTGTTTCTTGTAGGTTTTCATGAGCGGCTTCAATCTCCTCTTGACCCTGGAAACCTCCGGTAAATATCGTAGAAATGAAGTGGTGGGCACGTACTTACGGTGAAGAAAACTAAGACGTCACCCTTGGGTTGTGTTGTGTGGATCTGGAATACGGTCGTGATGGCGGCATGTAGGTAGTTGGCTTCTGGCTGGGGCGTATAGTGGATGTCTACTGGATATCGACGGCCAGGGACTAAGATAGGTGAGGATTCAATTGTGTTCGACCACAATAGAGTTGGTACGTACCATAATACACTGGAGCGTCATCGAAATACTCACTGAACTTTTCCGCGTCCATAGTCGCACTCGAGATCAGTAACCTCAAATCCGGCCTAAATCGTGCAATATCCTTGGCAGAGTGAGCATGTACCTGAGCAAGCACCATCGGTGAAAAAACGCACCTTGACAAGAGCGAAGAGAATGTCTGTACTTAGTGTTCTCTCGTGAGCCTCGTCAATGATCAACGCAGAATATCCAGCAAGATCCGGCTCCGTCAAAAACTCTCGCAAAAGCATACCATCCGTCATGTACTTGAGCACGGTCTTGTCACTGGTACAGTCTTCAAAACGGATCGAATAGCCGACTTCATAACCAACTTTTGTTCCCATTTCTTCGGCAACCCGAGCGGCGACGGACATGGCAGCGACACGGCGAGGTTGCGTGCATCCAATTTTCATACCGTTCTCGGTATAGCCGGCCTCATGCAAGTATTGGGGTAGTTGAGTGGTCTTCCCCGAGCCAGTTTCGGCGACGACAATGAGGACTTGGTGTTCCTTGACCGCGGCCAGAATGTCGTCCCTGAACTGATAAATGGGGAGTGACTTCCTTGTTTCCTCGATCGTTTGGGCTGTAGAGCGAAGTGAAAAAGTCGAAAAACAGGAAAGGGCGAATAACATACCTCGTTTCTGTGCTTCTTCTACTTGTTGCATAATGAGCTTGTCCCTCGCACTTAGCTGCTCGCCGCTCATGGTGTTCTCCATGACAAACTGAATCGTCTGGCTTTCGTCAAAGACATACTCATAATCTTCGACAGTCTCCTGTTTGTCCATGGCACCGGTACGGAAAGTCGAGTGGACAGTCTGACTCTGCTCCCACTGGTCGACGTCCGTGACAAATTGGTCATCCTTGGGCTTCGCTTCCTCGTAACGTTGGTACAAGACGCTTTCCTTCTTCTTCCTGTCGATCTTGCCTTGTTCGGTGAAGTAATCCTCAGGAAGTTGGTAGCCTTCCAGCTTGTCGTCTATCTTCAGGCGGGCCTCAACGAGTTCCAGTAGTTGTTTCTTCCGGTCCAAGGCTTCCTGCTCCCTCCTGGTGACCTTCATACCCCGGAAGAGTGCCTCCTCGTCAGTAATCTCCTTCCGTAGAAGTTCAATCTGCTGGATCTCTCGCTTTGTGAGGTACTGCTGACGTGAACGCTCCCGAAGAGAAGGCATGGCGAGAACACGAGCTTCTGTATCATCCCCAAGACGTCGTCGTTCAGCAGCTTCCGCGGCCGCACCTGCGCTGACTTTTGACGAACGATCTTCAACAAGGCGCTTGGTTTTATCGCGGTCGCGTTCGCGCATACGTTCCGCAAAGGCGTCTCGTTCTTGAATGTCCTCTTCCCGGGCCCTTCGGGTCTTCTCCTCCTCGTCTTCGATCGTGGGCATCTCTTCGTCCCCATCAGACCGGTACGTCCGTCCGTGATCTTCGGCGCGTAGCCGTTTCCGGGAAACATCGTCCTCGTCCTCATCGCTTGCCCAGTTATCGGTAGATTCTTTCTTCCGCGTGTGCCGGTCGCGTTTTCCCTTGGAAGACTTGTCCTTGGATGTAGACGCGGGAGAGAGTTCGGTAACGCCACTGTCGGCCTTGTCATCGAGTAACAGTTGATAGCGTTTGGATTGGAGGACTTTGGATTCGGCTTCGGCGATCTTTCGTGAGGGTTCAGCGGACTGTTTGTGTTTGGACTTTCGTGGGGCGCGTTCGTAGAGTTGTTGGATGAAAGTGTGTGCAGCGGGGGTATTTGGGAGACCTGCAGCTGTGAGGGATGTGAAAAGAGCGTCTGGTGACTTGGAAGAACTTGCTGCAGAAGAAAACCGATTGAAAACGGCGCGCGGTGGGAGATGAAGAAACACTGACCTGACGCTATGACAAAGTCGACGGTGCTCTTGTCAGACAAGCCAAGGAACTGAACGTAGAACGGCGTTAACTACAGCTCTTAGACGGTACACTCGAAGTTAAACTTGCCTGGAGACAGTTGTCACTGACATACCGCTGAAGATCAGAAACCATGGGAGACGGAGAGGAGGAGCGATCGAGATCACGGTAGGCGAGCTTGGTTGACCGGTCCGATCAAACTTGAGTCCAGATTTTGTGCACCATCTTGTGTCCGGACATTTTTCCGACCTCCCGGATCAAGCTCAACACCCATATTCTGGGATCTTATCACAGTCAAGGCACGGCCATGGTCATCTCATTCCGAAGGAGTCAGGGTACATCAAACTACATAAGTGTTGGGCCCGTCGTAAAGGTCTAAAAAGTGCCAATATACTCTCCAATCCTCTCCCTGTTATTCTGAGCAATGCACTCGGCGATCCAAGTAAGACTCCTGATTTCCTGCTCCTTCAACTTGATGTAGCTGTAAAACACGGCGTACGAAAACTGCTGGAGGAAAGCAAGCTTGTTCAGGTGAACCTCTTGCCCAAAAAACCTGTCTTCGAGGTGGGATGCTGACCCGTGGTCGTCGTAACCATCGGGATCGCCGTTGGACCGGGCCGAAGACTGGGCGGAGGACTCGAAGAACGAACGGTACTCTTGAATGTAATCCACCGCAGCTCGAACCTGTTCCACGTCGTCGGCTCGGGCAAGGTTGTTGTTCCCTTCGGGGAACAGCCGCCCAATTGTCGGGAACAATTTGGCACGACGCTCCTTGGAGAGGTCCGTTCCGAAAGAGTTGATGGTGATGTTGATTGCCCGGCGGTCTGCCTCAAAGGACAGAATCTGGTGCATGATGTCGGACGTGGGGGAGCCGAGTGAGGTACAAAAGTTGTAGAAATCTTCCAAGTATGCCTTGTAGAGCGTGTTCCTGATTATTTCAATGTTGAGAGCGTCGAGATCCGCAGCGGAGAGACACTCTCGGAAGTATGGAGCTACGGTAGCTTGTGTAAGTCCTGGAACTCGGATACATTTCACACGCAAACGCACCCAGTGGTGTCTCCACGAGTGCCGTGTGGTACAATTCCTCAACGTTAGTAGCCACACACAATGCAGGAAGAGTATCGAAGACTCCAAGAGGGTGGCACCGATCCAAGAGCTCGTGGGTATCGCGTTCGTGCAGTGTTCCGGTGATGAGAAGCACAACGTTGTCGATCATGTACGCATACCTAGAGCATACAGGCCGGCATCAGCACTGGTTTACCACAAGAGGATTGGCGAGAACGTACGTGATGTAGTCAAAGAACTTGCTGAGCGGTTCGACGGCATTAGTCTTCAAAAAGTTGAATTGATCGACGAGGACCTGGGTCGCCTTTTCAGCAATTGTCGAGGTGGAAACGGGGGAGGGTTCGTTGGCGAGGAAGTTGCCGTAGTCAGTCGTTGAAAGCTGGGTCCTGAAGTCTGCAGATGATAGGTGAAGCACAAAACGTCGATTCCTGGGAGTAGTCAGACGCACCTTCCAATGTTTCGCATTGTGTGAGGTTAGAGTAGTGACCTTGGGTAAGGAGGCCGGCCTTGTAACCTCTGACAATACCCTCCAAGAAACCGGTAGAAACCTGGACAAGAAATGGTCAGAGAAGAGTTACAGGCGAATTCCGGGCCAACTGACGTTGAAGAAGAGAGCCTCCATCGCTGCACCAGACTGCGTACTGTCCGCCGGCTTTCCCACGACAACTCCGCCTTCTCTCGTCCCTCTCGATCACTCCCCGCCAATCTAATCTTCAGGAGAACCATGGACTCAAAGTCCATCGAGCTCGCCATCGAGAAGGCGAAAGAGTACACCGCGGCTCACCCGCTTCCCTCCGATGTCGCCTCTGTCCCCCATCACCAGAAACTGGTCGCAAAGCACATCGATCACACCCTGCTCAAACCAGACGCTACGCCTGCACAGATCACCGTGCTTTGCGAAGAAGCGAAAACGTTTGGCTTCAAGGTGAACGCAAACCCCGTAGCCCATCGATTCGATCATTCATGTTCATTCAGAGCTGTTGTGTAAATTCATATCACATCCCGCTCGTTGCGTCCCTCTTGTCCGAGTCTTCCTCAATCCCATGCGCCGTGGTGGGTTTCCCACTCGGTGCATGTACTACTTCCACCAAAGCATTTGAGACAACAGAAGCCATAAAATCCGGTGCGAAGGAGATAGACATGGTCATCAACGTCGGTCTCCTCAAATCCGGAGACCTTGTCGGGGTATACAATGACATGTCCACTGTCGTTTCCGCTGCTGCGGATGTTCCGGTCAAAGTCATAATTGAGACTTCTCTTCTAACAAAGGAGCAAAAGATCTCTGCCTCGGTTATTGCTGCTCTTGCGGGCGCTGCCTACGTCAAAACAAGCACTGGGTTCAATGGGGGAGGTGCTACCGTGGAAGATGTTGAACTGATGTACCAAGCTGTGGCCTTTAAGAAGGGTACCGTAAAGGTCAAGGCTTCGGGGGGCGTCAGATCATTTGAGTGCGGCCCAATTTAATTCTTCGCCTGCTCCGACCTCACGAAACTCCCCAGGGCTGCCGTCTCCATGTTGCGCGCTGGGGCCGACAGGCTTGGGACATCGTCTGGTGTTTCAATCGCCACTGGCACAGTTACAGCAGCCGGCGCGTACTAAAGTGGCCTACGTCCCCACTCTTGTGTATTGTACAATGTATCATTACCTGGAGCCCAGTTTGTCCAAGTCAGACATTCCAAGTAACAACGGGTACTGCCAACTCCGGGCCTCCTCTAACGCGCGAGCGTTCCAGTGAACGCCGTCTAGGCAAAGTACATGAGGTCGTTCTTTTTCTTGCTTTGTACTGTTGCGAGGGGTCAACGGTGTATCCAACAACAATGGTAGCACGCTTCCTTACCTTCGGCGATGCCACTCAGGAAGTGTTCGTGGCCCAATTTCGCAGCACCCTCCCTCAAAGCAATCATACCCGCCTCAACACAGACAGCCTTGAGTTGCGCACCGTTGAATTCGTCTGTACTCCTTGCAAGCTCCTCAAAGTTCACATCGCTATTCACCGTCATCTTCCGGGAGTGGATCTGGAGAATTCTAGCACGTGCGGTCTCGTTTGGAACTGGGAACTCGATCTTCCTATCCAGACGGCCAGAACGGAGAAGGGCAGGGTCAAGAATATCGATCCGATTTGTTGCAGCGATGACCTGAGGTAACGTACCGGCGTCAGCTAAAATGGACTGTCCTACAGAACGTAAACGTGCCTTGATCCTGTCGTCGCTGCTGAAACCGTCCAGCTGATTCAGTAATTCCAGCATCGTCCGTTGCACCTCACGGTCGCCGCTCTTCTCAGAGTCGAAACGCTTTGTACCGATGGCATCCAACTCATCAATGAAGATGATTGCGGGAGCTTTCTCCTTCGCGAGTTCGAAAGCGTCACGAACGAGTTTGGCACCATCACCGATGAACATTTGGACAAGTGAGGGGCCGGCAAGTTTAAGATAGCAGGCATTTGTTTGAGCGGCACACGCTCGGGCAAGCAGAGTTTTTCCCGTCCCTTCAGGGTTATCAGTCAAAACAAAAATACCCCAGGTGGGACGTGGGGCGACATACCAGGTGGGCCGTACATCAGGCAACCCTTTGGAGGTTTGATGCCTATGGCCTTGAACCTATCCGCCTGCTCCATAGGTAACACTATCGCTTCCACCAACTCCTCGATCTGCTTCTCCAACCCACCAATGTCGGTATACGTTTCTGTCGGCCGCTCGTCAACCTCCATAGCCTTTACGCGAGAATCAAATTCGGCAGGGAGAGTATCAAGGATGAGGTATGAGTCTTTATTGACTCCGATGAGATCTCCGGGCCTGAGCTTCTCTGCGGGGACGAGACCGATGAGGGGAAGGAAGACGGTTTGACGAGTTGAGGTCTTGATAACTGCACATTTCCCCTTGCGCATTGAATCAAGATCCTGAGCGGCGCCCTCCTCTTCGCCGTCTGGATCTACGTCTAGAATCTATGGGGGAGAACTGTAAGCTTGAGATGCATTGCAGAAGCGTGCGCATATATGGACCTCGACGACGTTTCCAACAAGGTACGGCAGCACCTTGTTCTGCTTAATCTTCTCGCCGTTGTCTCTGATCTTTTCCTTCATGACGTTCTGTTCGTGTTGTAACCTCATGGTTTCGGATTTCATGACCTGCAAAGTACACAGATCAGACCACCGACGACCCAGCCGGACAAGGGAGCGTTACTTTGATATCATTGTCAATGAGCCTTGTCCGGGTCTGAATGTCCTCTGTCGTGAGAGCCATGATTTCTTCTGGGATATCGTCCCAGGTTTCCTCCGGTGGCTGGTCCGGTGCGGTATCCATCGCCGCATCCTCTGCAGGTTTCGCCTCTGGTGGCGTCTGCCCGAGCAACGGCTGCTGCTCGTCTGGCTTTTCACCAGTTGGTGGGTCGTTTGGTGGCTGGTTCGGGGGCTGGGCGGAGGACATTATCGAGGAATGGATCAGAAGTGTACGCGCGTCGATGCCCGATACGGTTCAACTCAGCCACTTGACCGCGACTTGCCCATTCGGATGGCGGCAAACGCAGCTAACCCCGCGACACCGACGGCGACACTCCCGACAGCGGAGGACAAGGCGGCTTTTGAGGCTGCGAAGAAAGATCTCGTCCAGGCGCTCACGAGGAAACGGAATGCGGACAAACAGCTTGTCAGTTCAGGCGTTCTCCCCAGTCGCGGTAGCTCATAATTCGGTTCAGGCCCAAGTAGAAGTCCAGCTGTATCACCTCGAAGCCGCGTACCTAACAGAGACTACGACAAACAGTGGCGGAAACATTATCACCGGTTTCGAGAATTATCTCAAGAACCAGGGCATTGGTCGCAGAAAGTTTGAGGTCACGGACAGCGATAGGATGTTCTCTGCAAGTAGCACAACATATCAACGAGTGCGTATCGCTCGGGATATATTTTTCATTCCAAATCTAAAACCTATGCTACCAGTCTCTCGAACTCATGGGGGAAGGTGAGGAATCCACCGCAACGCAGGACGACTACAAACCCACCACTGTTGTGGTTCCACCTGTCAAACAACGAGACGAATCCGCTGCGAATGCGAAGAAGCTTCGTGACAGGGAATATCAGAGGATGAAGAGAGCTCAGAAGAAACGCAGCACAGTCGCGAGCGACGACGAATCGGTCACTTCTGCTGCGGGCAGAAAACCCGCCAAACGTGCAAGAACATCGGCCATGAACGATGATGACTAGGTACGATGCTCATATGTCAAGTGTGTCGAGAAATGCCTTGACCGACTTTTCGTCCAGGTTCATTCCCTCGGGGTCAACCCGCTCTATGCATCTGACTGCGGCAATGACGTGCCTCAGTTCTTTTGATCCAACCCAAACCCTCCCATTCATTCCGGTGGCAGCGTCAAGTGGGAATTTTGAGCCCAGGAGGGGGAGGAGGAAGTGCTTCGGGTCGAGGAGTCTTGATGCCTTGTTAGGATCGGTCTGTTCAAAGTATCGTTTTTCGGTGCTACTCACTGTCGGCACATTCTCAAACTGCATCCAGTGACGAATCCACCTTTGAGTTCGCCATAACCTTCTGATTTGCGGGTTTGTGCGTCGAAACATTCGAGCTCCGGTTCCATATCTTTGTGGGATAGAGAAACGCGTGCGAACAGCAGAGAGCCGACCTAGGAAAGTCGGCAAAAATAGGACGAAGAATGAGATAGAAATCACCTTGAGATTTGGTCTATTCCGTTTTGTGGCACCCTCAAACGCGAGTGCGTCAAGGTTCGCGTTGTGCGGACCGCCGATATCAACTCTAAAACCCTCTGCACCGTTTTTACCGACGACGACGCCGATGACAGCTTCCTGAGCGGCAGGAATGTACTGAAATAAACCAGAATAAATACATGGAGATGATATTGGATTTTTGTGCCACCCGTCTTGAATTTGATTCCACCCACCACTTGCTTCGGTTTTGGTTATGACAGAGCGTACCAGCCTTGGTGGAAATCGTTGACCCATCCGAAACCTGCATAAGCCCTGGGCCGAGTTTTAGGTTCGGATGTTTGGCTTCGACCGGCTCGCCGGGGAGGATGACCTCGGACATGATCACCGCAGTCAAAGAGGGATTCTGGGGTTCGTTGATCCGGATCGACCATGAACTCGACTGGCTCTACCTTGTTTGAAAACTACCCAGAGCTATCCCACCTGTCGTAAGCGAACACGTCCGTATTTTTCATCAGAGCTCTAATTCTCTGCAGCCGAGATGATCTCCAGGATATGCTGCATGATCAGCAGTACTTCCAAGCCGTTTTCCATTCCTTAGAGTATGTAAAGGCCATCTACCGCGCTCAAGATGAGATTGTGATGGCCAACGAAGCTATCGGCAGTGAGCTTTCCTATGCATCGTTAAAACGCAAACGCACTGATCATGTTCAGAGAATAACCTTGCGCTCCAGGATGGACTGTACAAACTAAGAGCAGACACCCAGGCCGCATTCGATGAGGCTAAGAACCTCGAAGCGAGATGGAAGAATCTCGAACGGGAGCAGAAGGAGGTTTACCAGGTCCGACTCTTTCTCGACTTCCGGCATTTGAATTGTTTCTGTAACTGTTGTTCCGCAGAGGTTCACCCAACAATTCCTAATGCTCAGGTTACGCCACGCCACTACAGCCCAGGACGAGGCGTCTGAAAAGGTCGCCAGTGAATTTGTCAAAGGGCCATCTCTCGATGGACTCACGAGTGGAAAGGAAGTTGATGACTTCGTCAAAGACTTTCGGGAGATGCGGAGGGTGTATCACAAACGGGCAATCTTTGGCGACAGGTGGGCCAAGGGAGATGTTGGTTGGCGAGACGACTGAGTGGCATTTCTATCCGCTTTGACCGTTGGGCCGTATCTTATTCTAGACGACCTCACACGATGTATTTGTAGTGATAGATGGACAGCAGTTAATGCGCTCCCGTTTTGACGTCACGAGTTCTCGTTTCCCTTTCTCTCAATGTCCACCTTCGTCTCAGTTTTCGTGCAAGACGTTACGGGGAGGACCCAGCAGCAACAGCAGAGCTTCGCACCCGGCCCTGATTCTGACAGGAAGCAGAAACTCCAGAATGCGTTGCTAGAGCTTAACCCGCCGGCTACGGAACAATCCATCCTTGCTGCCCTGGTTCTCTTGCGCGACACAGATGCACCCTCGGGTGACCCTGAGGAAGAGATTTTGAAGCAAGCTGTTCTCGGACGGGTCGTCCTCGGCGTGTATGCTGACGCGTTGAACGCGTATCTAGACCAGGCTACCGAGGCTGAGAGGGAGGTTGAGTGGTGGGATAACGTCGAGAGGTCCCGTTACGAGTTGGGGTGGTATCTTCTGCAAAGTAAGGGCTTCGGACATTCGCCCTCCAACGATGCTGAGTCCCCTTGCAGCTCTCCCAGTCAGGTTATTGGATCTATTCCGGACTGTCGCGAACGCTCTTCAACAACACAACATCCCAGTCACGCTCTTTTCGTTCAGACCAGCCTCAATACGTCAAATGTTCCCCACATCGGTCGATGGCCTTCACTACAATGCCCTCACCAAGGCCATGTTCCCCCACCTGCATCGATACCCCTTGACTTCCTTTTCACTCACGCACGTCAGGAGGACTCAGCCTCGCTCCCAGGTGACATACGTCTTGATGGATTTGTGGGACCAACTCCTCAGGTGGCGTCATGCTATCCTGTCGACAGTCACTCTCCCGATCGAACTGGCGAGACAGGAGTGTCGGTTAAAGCGTAAGGAGCTCGAGAGGATCCGGGACGAACGCGCGGAGGCTCTCGGTTCCCTTTCAGAAATGCGTCTTTCCCTCGAGGACAACTTTGACGCTGACACGGAACACTCGCACGACGCTGCAGACTTGGGGATCGAGCGGTACTCGCCCCTCATCGACACATTACAACGAAAACTCGATGGGAAGTCCGCTCAACTAGGCATTAGACCGGGGTCGGTCGAGCGTCTCCTTGACCTATCAATCAAAGTTCTTCCTGGCCACAAAAGGAAGAACTTGACCATCTTCGCCGAGAACAAGTTGAAAAGGCCATCTAACTTTGCGCTGGCTTGGCCAAAGCTGGTCTTGGGACCTCCACTCCTCTTGTACGGGTTCAAGTTGTTGTATACGTCCAAGACATCTCTGCAAGAGGTCGCGGAGGATGCGTGGAACACACTCCGGGGGCTTTGGCAGGGGTGGTTGATCGACCCTCTTAAAGATGTGCTCAGGACCGTGAGGACCGGTGGTGAGGGTAGCGTTATCGTACAGAGAGAGGCCATTGCATCTGATCTGGCCGTGAGTGAATCGTTAAGGTTCATCTGCAATTGAACCTTCCTAAAGTTATTTTATTTTTCCCTATTCAGTCACTGGAGCGAATGGCTTTGTCCCTTGCCAAGGACAAACTTTACTACTCATCGTCTCAATTGGAGAACCTCTCGAATTCCGTGCGGCAGGGAGATCTCACGCCAATCCTGAGGATATACGAGGAAGATATCAGAACACCGTTCAAATCCGCGGTTATGGGAACGTTACTGCGGTCCTTGTTTATTCAGGTCCAAAAGGCCAAGGTGGGTATTTTGTGAATCTAAAGGGACATGTCACTCAGGAGTCGCTCAGGTGGATATTGACCAAGCACTCTCGGGGATCGACAAGCTACTGAAATCTCAAGAATTGACGTTTGCGTTTGTCGGTGTCGCCCCGGTGATCGCTATTACCTACGCTGTAGGCGGAGTCCTCGCACGGATTTGGAAGGGGGGCAGGGGGGTCGGAAAATATGGCGGCCGTCACCGTCGAACGATCGCCTGGCTTGTTGTGAGGTATGTGGACTTATTCACAACATCATCGCACGCTTCTGACCTCCTACGCTAGACGGATCGAGCGACTGTTGATCTTCCAACCTCACTCTCATCGCCGTGGGGATGGGATTGCAACTCCCGGGCTTAACTCTGGAGATTCTCTCCCGCCGCTTACTTCCGGTCTGCTTTTGTTATCAGTGACACAATTGAGGTACTACGGGGAGATGTGCCTCCCTCCCTCTAGCAGGATCCGGGAAGGGTTTTTGGGAGATGTTAAGGACTTGGAAGATCCAAGGTTGGGTAGGAACGAGAAACTACAAGTCCTCGATCGGATGTGGAAGAGCTGGGGCGCCACGTTGGGATGGGGAGCGCAGTAAATATCGACTGGACTGCCCAGGAGCGCACAATTCATAATCGTTCTTGTACACGCAATGAAATACCAAATGCAACAAAATACTGACGATACACGCCTGCATATGAGGGAGGGTCCTACCAACACCGACCTCTCTTTAAGAGACGTAAAAATTTTACAACTTGGTCACGAACTGAGATTCCGTGACGCCAACTCCCATGGCAGCGGTGGATGAAATACCACCGGTGATGGTCTTGAGTAGGTTATCGGCATAATCAGCTCCACTCCACCTTTGGTGTGTGAGGACATCGCAGCCGATGTCACGCTCCTTACGCTGAATGAGCTCGACGTAGGCTTTCATACCCTCTGCGGCGAACGACCTCGCGAAGAGGTCACTGATGTAAGCACTCGAGTGCAAACCTCCGAGCTGTGAAAGCCACGTAAACCGTGGAATTACGGGGGATCGATGCGGTAACTTACAGTGATGAACTGCCAGACGAATCCGAGCTTCCCGAGATCCCAGACGTAGCTCTTCATCGCGTCAGCTCCGAGACCTGCGGCGTCCCAGTTGAACGATGGGCTCAGGTTGTAGGCGAGCCATTGGCCTGGGTAGACAGCGTGGACACCCTCAGCGAACTCCTTGGCCTGGGCATAGATAGGCTTCTTCGTCTCCATCCACAACAGGTCAGCATACGGCGCGAATGCGACCGCTCTGTTGATCGCACAGAGGGTTCCGCCCTGGTAGCGGTAGTAACCCTCTCGGGTCCTGGGAGAGTCCCAGTCCCAGTACGGTGGGTTTGTAAGACCGAACTCGGTCTTGGCGACAATGAGAGCATCGGAGTAGGAGAGGTGAGCAATGCGATTCAGGAACTGCGATTGGCTGAAGGAGCTGTTTTGCGCTTGGATGGTTTTTGCGAGGACATTGGGGAAGGTTGCGAGAGCGGCGGATTGGATCCATTCGTCCTCGACCACTTGGAGGGCGTCTCCAGTCTTGCCTGCCTTGTCGGCTTCCAACATGACGGTGACAAGGGGCCTCAAGGCGGGGTTTGTCGAACCGAGGATGAAAGCGTGGTCGCGCTCATCGACATTGGTTGTAATTAGAGTGGCAGCCTCTGAGTCGGTACGAGCGACAACGAGGTTCTCAACGCCCATGATATCAAATTGAAGACGGATGGCGACGAGGCGGTTAATGTGCTCTTGGATGGAGACAAGAACCTTTCCGGCCATGTGGCCACACTTCTTGGTTCCTGGAGCCTGATCCTCAATGTGGACACCAGCGGCACCCTTCTCAACGAAGAGCTTGGTCAGTTTCATGGTGGCGGTGAGACCACCGTGGCCGGTGTCAGCGTCAGCAACGATGGGTCGCATATAATCGATGACGGGAGTCGAGGCAAGTTCAGCGTCAGAGAGATGAGTGCGAGCCTCCCGCTGTTTCCTGTCGTGGAAGAGCTGAGCGGTGAACAAGTGCTCGACCTTGTTTGGGACTGTGTTGTAGGGGTAATCTAGAGGTGTGTGATTAGACTGACCGATTTGACGTGGAGTAGATAAGATAAAGGCGGACCTGCGAGATCAGGACCTGGCTCGTGGGTGCTCGAAGCGGTGCTGGACGATTGCCATCCTGAAACATAGACAGTTTCGAGGTACTTGGCCATCTGAGTCACCTGAACCGGGTCAAGGCTGGAAGCTCGTGAGCGTCCTGAAGCGGTATCACCGGGCAGGGTTACTTACGCGCCGTAGGTGTGTGAAGGGGTCTTATTCTCCGCATGCAGAGAGAAGATTGCCCATAACTTCTTGGCCAAGGTGTCAGAAGGGTAAAAGATGGGGATCGAACCACGCTTTGAGACGACCTGCTCGGCGGTGTATGGTCGTTTGACTCGAGCGAACCGTGGGCTCTGCGATAGAGATAAGACAGGCTGAATAGAGAGAATAGAGAGAGGTGATCGACTGGACCTTCCACCACCGTTCGACCTGGGCGACTTCGGCCTTGAAAGCTGCTCTCTCGTTGGTCATGGCTGGAGAGGAAACGGGGAAATTACTGACTCGAGTCCCATCCCTCCGTTGGTTTTGTTACGGGAGGTGAAGGACGTCACATGTCGTGACCAGCAAACTCCCATGTGATTCACGGGAACGTCTAAAAACACCCAAACCTGGTGAGGTGGGAGCCGGGGAGTATCGGATCTCCGTCAGACTCGATCCTCGGGTTTTCGGGGCTGGTTTAGGGTTTCAATAGGGTGTCGATTGGGCTGCCGAGCAGATGCATCAGGCGGTGCGTCAGATTTCGTAACCCCTGAGGCCCCGAGGGCTTGAATCTCGTCCAGGGGGGGCCTCATGGGCACCAGATTGGATTCCGGCGGTGCTCCTCATTCACATCTCGGACAGTGCCAGGCCCTCTAGTCGTCCACCCCGTGTACTCAAACGCCAGGCCTTGCAGCCAGCGAGCGTTAGTTAGTAGCCTCTGGTTCTGTCCCTCGGGAGTGTTCGCTGCTCTCCGTAGACGTCGTACGAATCGACAAGCCCAAGCTCAAGAACAAGACGATTTCGAGTTTTGCACCTGCGACGTTTGTATGCGGGAGCTCAGGCGGGCTGCTGAGAAGGAAGCTCTCGAGGTTGCCGCCAAGCAGCAGTTGATG
>Ga0307515_10005301_pt1 | contig 26212 bp, 26 predicted proteins | sample 17_EM_MG_FD_194513 | JGI IMG/M metagenome (GOLD analysis project Ga0307515, IMG submission 194513) | Populus trichocarpa ectomycorrhiza microbial communities from riparian zone in the Pacific Northwest, United States - 17_EM | ecosystem: Host-associated > Plants > Roots > Unclassified | place... | reverse complement strand
ACCTTTGCTCCCTACCCCCTGGAATAACCCGATGTCAGTTGAGTGGGTGGGCCTGAATCTTGGCTCCCTCCTCCAGCTCGAACGCAGGCAGCGGATGCACCAAAAATGTATTGTATATCAAGGAACATTATATATATATACAATATGACTGCCACCGGGCTGTTTGGAGTCCACCATTTCTTGTCAGAGCCGTTCCAAAACTGAGTGTCAGTTGAGTGGTTGACCACTGTACCCATGTCTTTGGGATCATTCAAGTGAAACCACAAGACTTGAGAGCCCCTGGTCAAAGCATAGATCCTCTGGATCCTGCCGTTAATCGAAAAAGGAAAGTATAATATATCCAAAGGTGGTCGAAAGTCCGCTGCCATGCTACTATCAGCCTACAGACGGGCGGTATTGTAAAAAGGGTGGCCCTCGGTGGAGTCCATATCATCCACGTGGTCTGGAGACAAGACAGACTGTGATGGTTCCGCCCAGGCAAGTATAGAAATACCTGTTTAAACGATCTTTGTACTACTTGTACTCGAAAGCCGCCAACTCCCATACAGGGCAGCCAGCAAACCCTTCAACACTGGTGTATTGTGCCCCACACCCGTAGTATCTAGCCGGCAGGCTCGCATCGAGGCTGTTGAATAAGACCCGCTGCGGTGGTACGTCTACTTCTGCGCAACCTCCCTTGCTCTCCCCCAAGATTTCCGGTAATTGTTTGGCCGAACCAAACACGTCTTTTTGCGTCTCGTATGCTGAGATTGGTTTGCTTCACAAATGTATATTAGGTTCCTACTGCTAATACATGTAATCCGCTATGACCTTTTTGGCTCCATGTGTTATAAGCGGTGCACAGAACTGGGCCTGTTTTAGCGTTGGCGCAACTCAACACCAAATTTATCAGTTTATTCAGGCTGTAGTGTAATGGATGAACTAGCATAAATCATGTATGTGTTGATTCGGGCAATGGTACGGATGCGAATGAACATAAAAGGGTTAGCACTGCAATCATTGCGTTGAAAAGGTCCATACGCGTTCTGTAGTAAGTTAAAGTCTGATCATGAAAGGTTAGCTTCTCCTCTGTCCCTTACGGCCTCTGTTTTGACTCACGAGGTGCCGCCGCCGCTCTTGTTTTTTCTCCAGCTTTTCGACAGCAGTGTCAGCCCCCTCTCAAGGGCGAACGCGCCTGGTTGTAGTTTGAGCTGATCCGCTGGGAGTAGGTGGAGTTTGGAGTGGTTCTGTTTCGGATGCAACAGTGCCTTCTTCTTCAACTTACTCGCCCTATCCCTCTCGAGATGCTCTGGACAGCGCCTCCTTCTTCAGCAGGTGGAAGTGCACATTCTCGACATTTTGGCGGCGTTGTGCCCGGCTCTGACGCGTCGGAGCTGGTGGGGAAGGGTGTTGAGTCGCGCAAACGCCTAACTAGCGCAGTCCCATGCACCGCTTACAACAAAAGTTATAGCAGATTACATGTATTAGCAGTAGGAACCAACATACATTTGTGAAGCAGACCAATCTCAACATACGAGACGCTAAAAGACGTGTTTGGTTGGCCAAACAATTACCGGAAATCTTGGGGGAGAGCAGGGCAGGTTGATCGTTGTGGGTCGCTCGTCTTGGACAATGACAGCACTCATGCTAAAATTCTCCCTCCTCATCTCTAGTTCATCGTGTCTTATTCGGAAATCCACACAGGCAATCTAGTCTCCAACATCATCGAGACCGCCCGGACTGGAGTCAACCGACCTCCCTGGCGGGTCATAAAACCGCACCTCAGTCATTGCTACATCTGCATGAAGCTCTTCTGTGAACCACGTTCTCTCGCATGAACGAAGGGAACGACTCGCGGGCGACCCGAACAGCCACTCTCTTCGCCTCTTCGCCTCTACAACACCTAACTGCTGTCCTCTCATACAAGACCATGGCAGTTCACTCGTGACATACTCAAGTCTGATGTCATGGCGCACCCGAACACGCGCCATGTCGTGAGTACAGGCTGTCGCTATTCCTTATTCCCTCGAAGTCTCGTAAGTAAGTATAGGTCATCTCCGCGTACATACTATTCCCTGTGTTTACACTCTACCGCTCTTTGCCAAGTGCTGCCGCCTTTCTAAGAACAAGTACGCCCTCGTCCCACCTTCGATCCATATATGGCCACACTTCGCGGTATCGCGAACAGCGAACTACCGTCCTATCGGCTCAAAATGCTTCACCCCACCACGTACCAGACCCACCACTTCGGGACCCGCTCGAACACACATGGCAATCGATCAACCTCTGTACTAGAGGCACCCACTCTATACACCCCACGCATTATGTCGTACGCTCTGTGCTCTAGTTTCCACGCATGAGTCCATGGGCCCCGTGTTGGATGCAAACCAGTGACCACTCAACACCCATTCAAGCATTGGATGGTACCAACTGACTCGGAAATGGCGATCGCGTTTGCGTTCCGCTAGTCCCGCTCTCGCTGTTCTGTTCAGCACAGAACAGATCCGAACCACGATATCGAATAGGCGAACGTCGGGACCGATGAGGCATCTCGAGCGGCTTATTCTATCAATAGTTGATTGGGAGGTGGTGGATGAGCCAGAGATGGCGATTCTCATTGTGTACGTCGTGCGTTCCTTCTTCATCTCAGCACTCCCGTCGCGCAACGAGTATTCGCAGTTCGCTCTCCTGTTACGCCTGATAATACAAGGTCATCTCTCAGGAACACTAGAGTGCTGACTGGCATGCTCCAACGTGGCATTTCGTGGTTTATTCAGTATCACTAGTTCCCTCCTCGCGGTGAACCTCCTACCCCCCCAGCCGCAACCGTCTTCCGTAGTTCCGACCAATTGCGCACTCTGCCTCGACGCACTCGTCCCTCGCTACCACAAATCTCGTCCACTGCACATTCACTACTCGTTGCCAGCACTCCATTCAGCTAGACAACTAGCCCGCTATGTCACGGCGCACTCGACAGCAAAGACCATTCTCTCACTCATCAGCCGACAGTAGTACCCTTGACAACTACCTACTTGCTCACTCTTACTCTCGCCCACGATGATCAAGTCAAACCTCTCCCTGCCCCCAACTTTCTTGGCGACTTTCTGGGATCTCTTGCCGTTCCTCTGCACCGTGGTCTCACCCTCCTCTTCGCTTCGCTCCTCGTCCTACTCGTCGGAGGCAATTCGAACAATAGCAAGGTGTTCGGTGAGCAGCAGTCGTAGCAAACTAGCTACCAACGGCGGTTCGGTATGAGTAAGAAGGAACGCGAATGGTCCATGCGCTCGCGATCGAGATACTATGGATCCAGAGGAACGTCATGGGTTCCCCGGCTTCAGTCACCGTTACTGCCCAGTCATCACCAGTGCACGGTGTTTCTACAAAGGTTATTTGGTGCGCATCTATCGCGCTTGGTCCCTATTCCTCACTTTATCTATGTGCTCCTCGGCCGTCCATCTCACTGATACTCGACCTCATAGCCCTACCACCGTCGCCTACGAGTCCATCACCCATACGAGATTCATCGGCGGCACCTATGCTATCTATCGCGAAGCTGATCATGCACCTACATGTGCGTATCGCCTTCTTTCATTCCTCATTTGTCAACTTGGCTCACATAGCATCGCGCTTTCTCATTGCTTTTTTCCCCGATGACACTCTGAATCCACCTTCATCATCGCCTCCGCCGCACCCACGTCGACACGTATTAGTCGCCGGTATCGCTGTGTCAACCACTGGTCATCATTCTTCCTCTTCTTCCAAACACCACCCGCAGTCCATTATTATTTGTTCACGACAGACGACATGACCAGGCCACTCGCTGAGCACGTCAAGCATGTGCACAACGCCAGCGACTCGCAGCGCAACAGCAACCCCAACCCAAGTCACACTCACCAGCAACAATTGTGAACGCTGCTATGACTACGACCCCATCAGGTGTCACTCGACCGCCTTGTTCGCGTACGTCATCGGGGGCCACTCCAACTCTACCGTCACCTCGAATAAACACCCTACGCTCGCTCGCTACTTGTCGATTGCCAGAAGTATGGGGATGAAGTAAGGAGGAGAATATGGTGTAAACACAGGGAGTGTCCGTGCCACCCACTGCGAATCCATTCCCGACCCAATTCACGTCCTGAGTACCGTCAGTCCCTAGTCCGCCTGCGCGCCTGTATACTTATTGCCTACCAATGAGTTATGAATCCTCTCGTGTTTCCTAGCTTTGCTCGTCGGTGACATGCGCCCAGAAATGACCTCTTTGAACACTCAGTCTGCTTACCTGTGACTATGCGACTAGGCTCTTCATGTACGCTTTGCATGTCCTAATGCCGGTGTGTCTTTTTTTTTTTTTTGGCTCCTCTTCTTGTCGCTCGTGCACCCCCCTTACTGATCAGTCCTGAGTGCTGTAATATGCCACCCGTCCACCATCCACCTTCATTTTTTAAGTCATCTAGTTGGCTTCCCTTTTGTTATCCTTGATAGATACAACGCTCCAAGCTGTGTTATGGCCCATAGCTGAGGCCATGCTTGAATTGAAGTAGATGGTTTGAGGGTCGATCTGATCTGTTCATGAATTGGCTAGGATAGTTGGAAGCTTATTACCTATCATAGGGTGTGTTGAAACTCCTCGTAAAAGTCAAATGAAAGTACAGAACAATCCAAATGAAGGCAAAATGCAGTATCAGCAAAGAGTGCTCCTGATCTACCACTCGTACAATTAAGACCATTCACATAGATGCATTGATTACGACTTCTATGAAGTATATGTCGCGTCTCTTGGTGACAGTGAACGATTTCCACCATTTCTCAAAATGCGACTGGTGTCCAACTGTCTGGTCGACGAGGTGAGATGCTTCTGATTCTGAGGGAAAATTAAACTGGATCTTCACTACCACTCTCCTGATATCTCGCCATACTCCGTGCTCCGATGCCCCACAAAAGACAAAATCAATCAAGGAGTCTATCGCCAAACCCTGGGGAACCAAAATATCAAGGTTTTGCAAACAGCAAAGATTGCATAAGAAATCATGTAGTGAATTGAACGCCGCTAAGTCAAAGGTGGTCTGGAATGGGCGTTGGTGCCAGTGAAGGATTTGGACATTTGAACAGGAGAGGAAGCGGAGATGGTCGATTGGACAGTAAATAAAATACACTGTTGTGCAGGCAGGCAGGTCCACCTGCAGCCCCTCATGCCTAGAATGGTTCTCGGGTTCATCTTGAGGAAACCTAACACTGAACTCTCTCAGGCCCTTGAAGGTCCTCCCGAGCATCCAATAAAATGTTGAAAAACTTAGCTCAAGCCACTGAAGAGTATGAGTCAATGGCAAGTCAAGGTTCAAGGAATATTCAGAAATGGATCCTCCCGAAATTTGCAGCCTCTCGATTTGTTCCAGGTATGGCAGAATAAGGATTTCATGATTCAATTTGCAGGTGAGCTCAAGGTGCAGGAGCTGCCTAAAGAGGGTAGTGGAATAAAGTGCGAGTAATGGTGTATCAGGAAGCCCAATGGCCAGACGTCGTGTGACTATTGCTTTGACAATCGTTGCGTCACATTCTTTACTTGATATTCCAAGATGCTGATCTAGATAGCCGGTGGAAGTGTAATCAACCGTAATGTCACGCATGCTCCCTCTCCCCTCCCATACTTTCAAATGCTCCAAAGGGGGAGTCAGATATGCCCTCGCCCATCCAATAGCTCTAAGTAATGGGAAATTATCAAGGCGCTCAGACTGAGAAAGGCCTTTGGGGCAGTGTATGCCCAGGTATTTCAGGTGCGGGAGGACATTGGCATACCAGATTTGAGAGGAGCACCATTGCTCCCACCCTTCATGATAAGTTAGACATGAGGACCATTTAGGCCATTCACTTGTAGATGGTCTCGCGGCGAGTGACTCAAGAAAGTTTTGGAAGGACGGTGAAGGATAGGTAATGGATAAATGCAACTCTTGTAGAGGGATCAAATACTTCAGGACCCTCATTAATACTTGCTCACTACACTGAAATGTGAGGCGTAGAGTAGTAAGGTTGGAAAACCTTCCATTTACTCTACATAGATGGCGTAGGTGTTGATATACCCTCTGCTCATTGCAATCATGAGATCTGAGGTCCATTTCTCTCATTTCGGGGACATGGAAATATTGAGCTATGGTCATTGGATAACCATGATAGGCCAATTTCTTGCAGGATGGCAATTGCACCTCATGCTGCTGAACTACCTCCCAATGACAAGGAAGGAGGATTGAACACTCCTCAAGGCATGGAAATTGTCTCCCAGCCATCCATTGGATTGAACAGGCTCTAAGCTGCAGTTTCCGAAGAGTATAGAGAAGAGGCAAATTGGTATTGGGCTCATAAAATGGGAGATGAAGACGATCAGCCTCAAATATCTGAAGCTGAGTAAAAGTAGGAAGAAGCTCAAATGGCTCATGAATATCTCTGCCATTGACAATAAGTACTGTAAGATTCCGCAAGACAGGAAGCCAATTGGGTTGGAGAAAGTGGGTGGTGACGAATGGGGAATGGAGCCTCATCTCACAGAGAGGACCTTCAGTTGGAACAAGATTGAGAAAATGAGCAAATGAGGGGGAATGCATACATCCAGCTTCTACGTGTAGCACTTTCAACACATTCATTGGGCTTGCGACTTGAAAGCCCAGCGGACTAGCCGCATTCTCAGGAGGAAATGTGGAAATTGTAAGCTCGTGCCACCGGTGAGTGTGTGCAAGAGCATCCTGGAGTGCAGAAAGTGGCAGAGCATTGGATGACAGCTGACGATCTCGCTGGGTGTCAATGACAATCTTCTTCGGATGCGCTCTCTGCAACCAAATAGACACCCGTTCCCTTTCGGTCCAGGTTCCAACCCTCAGGGTAGACCATAAACGGGGCAATGTGGTGATAACAGACCTCCGGTAACGACACACAGAAGCCAATTGCTCAGATTTGATTTGATTTGATTCAATGCAATATAGGAAGATCTCTCGCATAAGTTCCATAGGAAGGTAGGTATTAATGGTTTTGTCGGGAGATGGGACCGGAATGTCCCACAAGTGTGGAGCGATGTCCCACCAAATTGGAGCGATGTCCCAGTCAATGGTGGACATATCCTGAGCGTAGATGGGTGATTTTTCGAGTGAGATAGTGGCAAAGACACGGGTTGAAGAGGAGAAATTGATGGTGAGGCGCTAAAGTTGGGCAATTGAGACTAGAGCGATGACTCGAGTGCGAGGTGTAGTGTTTCAACAGCGAAGTAGTCAATGGCTTAGGGACTGACCAGCGTGGTGGTGAGACAAGCAGCGCAGGTGTAATTGACGAGTGGGGATCTCCCTCGTGGTGCTAATTTCACGCGGTTAATTGCCTCGCGGGTTACAAGCGTTAGGGTTTTGCAGACGGTTCAGAGTCTGGCCAGCTGACTGCCCCGATGAATCCAGAATCGACACGGACGAGCGCTACAGGGTCAAATGGGCGCGACGCGCGCGTCTTCGGCTTGATGGACTTCTTGGCAGCCTATTCAGGTCACTCTGAGTACGGGAATACGCGATAATGCTCTATGTGTATATTCTACAAATGAAGTGTGTACATGCAGCTGACACCATCGATGAGGTGCGTGGAGGTCGGTCACGTTTTACCCCAGCCTCATTCTTCTTGAGGGTGGTCATCGATCATCGATAACAGAAGGTGATACACTTAGCTTGCTATGCCTAGAACATTCCAGAGAAAAGGATCGAAGCAATAACATGTGGCTAGATCTCCATATTGGTCATCTCGAACACGGGCTAGTGGGAATAGCGACGGCGGGATGGGTTGATCCAATGCGCCAGAGGGCGTTGTCCCACGATATATTGTCAAATAGATTGTTGTCTGTATTTCCCTTCACTTCTGCAAACACATTCCGGCTTCACTTCAATTTTGAGGCACCCGATGTGGTGGAGACAAAGCATTCGAGGTTTCAACGACTCACACGATTCCTGTAGAATACTTGCAGACTTTTCTGACAAAGAGACAATATGATAGTCACAACCTATCGATCACATGGGTCGAGCTCTTGTGGTCGGGAGTGAAAGACGAGAACGGCTAAACACACGTACCACCTGCCTCTCCAATATTACGTTGTGTGAACAAAAAAGTATAAAGGAAAATCTTGAAATCGTCTTCCATGCATATATTATCAACACAGAATGTCTCCATCCCTTATAATATTCCCAGTGCCCACCTTCATTTCTAACCAATCAGCAAAATTCAAGTAGCTTAGCTCACTTGTTTATTGATTCCAACGTCATAGAATGATACACAAAATGCGGACTAGTCGTTTTGTGAATACCTAATCTCTATTAAGCGCCGAGTTATGTACCCGGAAAGAATAACCAATAATTACGAGCCGAGCCACAAGAAATGGAAGTGACGGCGTCCCAAGCCACAAGAATGCAATGGAAGACAACAAAATGCAATGGAAGACGAGACCGGTGCTAAAGGCACAGCGTATCCATCTCCAACACTCTGAGGATTCTTCCCAAGATCGAAGGTATCCTGGCGTATCATTCCGTGGAGTAGTTCAAGACAGGCCGCCAAGGTTCGTGCACACCGGAGCGCGAATATATATGGAGGGATACACAAAAATCTCATCCTTGTCTTTATCAATCAAGGACTTCATACAAGCAAATAGGGCGAATAAATAGAGAAAGAGTACTGTTCGTTCATTAGAGTCCCATCATCATATCGCCTACTTCCTGTGTCTACGTAGGTACTGTGGCATTAGCAAAACCTAGGTGGCAAACGAAGAGATGTCAATTTATGCCCTCGACTCCCTGAAGAAACTAATGCGCACCAATAATTCCACACGCCGACCGGTTACCAGAGTTGCCAACTGAGAGCGAGCCAGGGTCGCCTTTCTTACCAAGATCGTCGGTTCCCTGTGTTCCGTGCCCCATCGTCAGCTATTGGTGCCTCTCAGTGTACGCTGGATATGACATACATCATGAACTGCAAGCGTGCGCCTGTTCCATTCCAGAGTGAACCGTTAGAGACCGCATTCCCTGGACCCATAAGGAAAGCATGGGACGTACCCAATCACACCAAGATCACCGTACAGCGTAATCTTCTTGGACCAAATATTAATATGTGCGACGCCTTGATCATCCGATTGGATATTTCCCAAGTCGCCAATGTGTCCCTCATTATCCCCTCCTCCGCCGTGATTGACGTTCTTGGGGTTCCAGTGGAGGCCTGAGGAGGCACATCCATTGGTCAGGTCGCCGAATACGCTGTGCGGTGGGTTAGCAAGAGTTGGTGCGCATAGTGTTGATAGTGGTGGGGAGTATGAGAGAGCGAGAGAGGAAGACTAACTGGACGTGCATCCCCCGCTGAGCTTTCTTAGCCAAGCCCTTGATCGTCCCAGTAATATGTGTTGCGTTATCGGGGCGTTGTTGCCAAAACTTGAGCGTCCCGCTTACAGTTGATGGACCATTGAGGACCACCACGGCCTAGAAAGGGAGGGTTGGATATATCAAGAATTGATTTTGATTGTGTACATACAGCGAGGGGTTTGTATTTATTTGCTTCGTCGTGGGGGGCCCTTTTGGGCAGTGAGTGGTCGAATCCTTGGTCTCCGGAGGGGCCTAAGCCGTGCACAAGGAGCGAGAAGAAGCAAGAGGTAAGGAAGAAGACGAGGAGATAGCCGCGCCCGAATGGCTTGGAGGGGGCCATGTTCTATGTTGTCTGGCGAGTCGTCCGGAGTACTAGAGAGGAAATAGAGTTATTGGGGAATTTCGTAAATTCCACAAAGATGCTGGAGACGAGTGGTCCTACAGCAAAAGAGTGTGTCAGAGGAGGTACACAATCAGAGCGGAAGTCGACTAACAGGTGAGAGGAAGGGACGAATGCGAATGCTGGATGCTGAGTGTCGAAGAGAGAGATTAAATACCGCAAAGACGTATGAAACGGATCGTTTCGGAAGCGACACATCGGGGGAAGGCATCACCCCCACACCGCGATTGACTTTGGTTCTTTGATTCTTTGGCATACAAGTATACCTGATGACGACAGCGGCAGTGGCGGTACACATACAGCGGCGGATAGGATGTGAAAAATTATAATTACCAGGCTATGGGCCGTGTTGATGGGCGCAGCGCACTCTCCAACCAAATCCTAAGTTCCAAAGCGGAGAAAATATACGGGCACCCACTTGCCTGACCGCCGTCAGGCGGTCGATCACATCACACCACCCGTTTAGCACCGCACCTTCTATCCTGGTACTCAGGGCAGTAATGGGGCCCTTGACGATTCCTGGTCTAATTCTACTTAATCTAAGGTGGTGGCTGTTAAATGAATTCCCGCCGCGCCGCGATGGGGACCTTGGTCGCTCCTAACTCACTGCCTCGATCCCGGCCCAACACCACCGGTGCATCATGGACGGTACCGTTACCGAGCATCCCGTGTCAAGGGCATCAGCACAGTATTTTTGTCAATTCCATGATGGCTGCCTTCCAATTCGACCTCAACGCCTCCCGTGCTCCTCGCTGAGACTCCTAATCATACCAACCTCCCATTATCATAATGGGTTTGACCCCAGTATTCGCCTGTGCAGAGGACGTTACTATATTTTCTACGGACGAGAAGCATTTTTCGACCGTACCAACGTCTAAATAGCGCCTTCCCTGCACGACCCATCATCCCTGCACTCAACATTATGAACCTTATATCGGTCGGTGATTGAGGGGCACACATGAATTGGCCGCGAGGCACTCGGAAATGAAACGCTTGATCGGCGAAGAGTTGTCCCTGTGCTCACTCAGCCATGGCCCGATACAACGGAACGCCGACGTATTGATTGAATGATAATAATCATGACTCCTGTTCCTGGTCCTGGTAAGGTTGCATTTTTGTTTGTTTCGGTCATAGCTCGTCCTAAATTGTCCTCCCCTAAGAACTTTCCGGGAATAGCTGAGATGTTTGAGTCAACATGGAATCCATTTCGTTTACTTGCTTCCAGCAGATAACAGTACGGACAATCTCCCGCTCTCTCAACTTTTCTCTCATCGCTGTCCCGTCTAGCATCCGCTCTTCCGCTGCTTCGTTCACATTCTCCACAACACTTCCTCAGTTTGAATCTGCATCGCTCGGCTAGGGTGACCACTCACAGAAGCCTGTCCAGTTGTTTGAGTTTGGGGAGTTGGGGGGTTAAGCCATCGTTCCAATGGACCGAAGTCCGCACCAGAGCAGGCGCTTAAGCGCGAGGCCGAGTAAACCGACCTCTTGCTTTGTATCGTCTCCCGAATACCGAATACATCGTAAAGGTTATTTTAGTCGATCGCTGTAAAACTTTAACCACCCCGCTCGGCAAGAAGCCGTCTTTGGCGGCACGACAGGGCAGTGCAGTGCGACAGCTCATGGATTACTATTGGCCACAAAATCGACCTCACAAGTCCGAGTGTCGGGATATGTCTTCCCGTGGTCGTGCACACCTGAAAAAAAATATTCTAATATGTAGGAGGAAGATATATCTACACATTCATCTACGTTTGATAGGTTTAAAGACTCACGTCTCGCCTCGGGGATGGCCGTCGGGCCGATCGTGCAGGGTGACCCACCGCCGACGCACTCGTCTCTCGTCCCACTCATCACCCGGCAGTAATCCCCTCGACAATGACCCTACTTACTCATCCTCACTCTCGCCCATGACAATTAGGTCGAGTCTGTTCCCGCCCGACATTCTCGGTGTCCTCGTACCCTTCCTCTACGCCAGCGGCTACGCCCTCATCTTCACTCCGCTCCTCGTCCTACGCACTGAAGATGATTCAAGCGACAGTAAGGCGCTTGGTGAACAGCAGTCGCAGTTCGCCAGCCACCAACGGCGGTTCGTCGGCTCGAGTGAGATGGAGCGCGAATCGTCCATGCGTTCGCACTCGAGTCACCATGGGTATTCTCCCGTCCCAACGAACGTTGTGGGTTCGTTCCCCAGCTTCGGTCACCGTTACTACCCACATCAAGCCACCAGCAGCGCTAGCGTCAAGTGCCTCCAAAAGGTTATTTGGTGCGTATCTATTGCGCTATCCCCCTTTTCCTCAACTTATCTATGTGCTCCTCAACTGTCCATCTCGCTGATACTCGACCTCATAGCCCGCCTACAAGTCCATCACCCACACAAGCCCCATCGGCAGCACCCATGCCACCTATGGTGAAGCTGATCATGCACTAACATGTGCGTATCACCTTCTTTCGTTTCCCATTTGTCCAATTGACATCGCGCTTTCTCATTGCTTTTGATGACCCTCGCCTTCGCTGCACCTGCGTTGACCGCACTCGTTGCCAGTACCGCTGTGTCAACCTCCAGCCATCATTTCCTTCTCTCCAAACACCACCTGCTGTCCACTATTATTTGTCCACGGCGGACGACAGGACCAAGCTAGTCGCCGAGCAAGTTGAGCGCGTGCACATCGCCAGCTACTCGCAACGCAGCAGCAACCCCAACCCAAGTCACACTTCGAACGCCGCTATGACGATGGCCCGTCAGATGTCGCTCGGCTGTTGTCGCAGCCTTGTTCGCGTTCATCATCGTGAGCCACTACAACTCTACAGTCACCTCGAATAGACACCCTACGCTAGCTCGATGTTTGTCAGTTGGCAGAAGTACGGGGACGAAGTGAAGGTGGACACTATGCCATACGATATAAATGCGGGGGATGCCGTACCACCATCCGCGAATCCATTCCCAACCCGATTCGCGTCCTTCGTACCGACCCTCGTCCGCCTGTCCGCCTGCATATACACTTTATTGCGTATGAACGAGCTATACATCCTCTCGTATTTCCTAGCTTCGCGCATCGTTGACGGACGCTCAGCATGTGCTCTTGGAACACTCACCTGTGACTATGCGGCTGGGCTCGTCCTATACTCGTTGCATGTGCATGCCTTGGCTCCTCTTCTTGTCTCTCACGGGCCCCCTTTCCCCCTTGATGATCAGTCCTGAGTGCTGTAATACGCCACCCGTCCGGCGTTCACCTTGATTCTCTATATCGTCTGGTTGGCTTCCCTTTTGTATCCTTGATAGATATAACGCTGCAAGTTGTGCTATGTCCCATGGCTGAGTCATGCTTAAAGTAGATGATTTGAACGGTCGATCTGTCCATGAATTGGCTGCAATAGTTGGAAGCTTATTACTTATTATAGGGTGTGCTGAAAACCCTCTTAGAAGTACCGAACAATCCGATTGAAAGCAAATCTAGTATTAGAGCCCAACGGCAAAGACTGCTCCTGATCTACCATTTGTACAAGACTACTCACATGGATGCAGTGATTATGGCTTTTGTGGCGAATCTCCTGGTGACTGTGAACGATTTCCACCATTTCTCATAACGCGGCTTGCGTCCAACTGTCTGATCGAAGAGGTGAGATGCTTCTAATATGCTATCACAAACGATCCACACTTCTGCACTCCTGATATCTCGCCATACTCCGTGCTCCAGTGCCCCATAAAAGACAAAGTCAATCAAGGAAAATATCCCCAAACCCTGGGGAACGCTGATATAAAACATTTTCAAACAGGAAAGGTTGAATAAGAAATTATGGAATGAATTGAATGCTGCCAAATCAAAGGTCTGCAATGAGCCTGGGCACCAGCGAAGGATTTGGACATTTGAACAGGAGAAGCAGCGGAGATAGCTCATTGGACAGTCCGTCAACTCCAATGTTGTGCAGGCAGGCATGTCCACCTGCAGCCCCTCATTCCTAGAATGGTTCTCGGGTTCGTCTCGTGGTCGAAAAAACCTGAACTCTCTCAGGGCCTTGAAGGTCCTCCCAAGCATCCAGGAAAATGTTACAAGCTCCAGTTCGAGCCACTGGAGAGTATGAGTCAATGGCAAGTCAACATTCAAGGAATATTCAGAAATGAATCCACTCCAAATTTGCAGCCTCTCGATTTGTTCCAGGTATGGCAGAATAAGGATTTCATGATCAGATATGCAGGTGATTTCGAGATGCCGAAGCTGCCTAAAGAGGGCAGTGGAATAAAGTGTGAGTAATGGAGTATCAGGACACAAGATGGCCAGACGTTGTGTGATTATTGCTCTGACAATCGTTGCGTCAATTTCCCTACTTGATACCCCAAGGCGCTTATCCAGATAGCCGGTGGAAGTGTAGTCAACCGCAATGTCATCCATGCTCCCTCTCCCCTCCCATACTTTCAAATGCTCCAAAGGGGGAGTCAGATATACCCTAGTCCATCCAATAGCTCTAAATAATGGGAAATTGTCAAGGCATTCGGACTGAGAAAAGCCTTTGGGGCATTGTATTTCCAGGTATTTCAGGTGCGGGAGGACATTGGTATGCCAGGTTTGAGAGGAGCACCATTTCTCCCACCCTCCATGATAGTTTGTCAATGAGTGCCATCCAGGCCATTCATTTGTAGATGGTTTCGCGGCCAGTGACTCAAGAAAGCTTTGGAAGGACGGTGAGGGATGGGTAATGGATAAGGCCAACTCTTGTAGAGGGACCAAATACTTCAGTACCTTGATTAAGACTTGTTCGCTGCACTGAAATGTGAGGTGTAGAGCAGTAAGGTGGGAAATCCTTCCATCTACTGCATAGATAGCGTAGGTGTTGGCAGACCCTCTTCTCATCGCAATCATGAGATCTGAGGTCCATTTCTCTCATTTCGGGAACATGGAAATATTGAGCTGTGGTCATTGGATGACCATGATAGGCCAATTTATTGCAGGACGGCAATTGCACCGCATGCTGCTGAATTACCTCCCAATGACGAGGAAGGAGGATTGCACACTCCTCGAGGCATGGGAATTGTCTCCCAGCCATCCATTGGATTGAACAGGCTCTAAGCTGCAGCTTCCGAAGAGTGCAGATAAGAGGCAGATTGGTATTGGGCTCATAAAATGGGATATTAAGATGATCAGCCTCAAATGTCTGAAGCTGGGTAAAAGTAGGAAGAAGTTCAAATGGCTCATTCATATCTCTGCCATTGACAATAAGCACTATGAGATTCTGCAAAACGGGAAACCAATGGGGTTGGAGAAAGTGAGTGGTGACGAATGGGGGATGGAGTCTCATCTCGCAGAGAGGAGCTTCGGTTGGAACAAGGTTGAGCAGATGAGCAAATGAGGGAGAATGCATACATCCATATTTTACGTGTAGCATTTTCAACACCTTCATTAGGCTTGCGACTTGAACGTCAAGCAGACTAGCCAAGTTCTCAGGAGGGAATGAGGAAATAGTAAGCTCGGTCCACTGGCTGGTGCTTGTAAGAGAACTCTGGAGTGCAGCAAACATTGGAGCCTCAGACGGGCTTTGGCTATCTCTCTGGGGGTCAATGATAACCTTCTTCGGATATGCCCTCTGCAACCAAGTGGCGACCTGCTCCGTCTCAGTCCAGGTCCCAACCCTCAAGGTGGACCATAGATGAGCCATTGTGGTGATAACAGACCTCCAGTAACGACAAATAGAAGCCAATTGACCAGATTTTATTTGATTCGATTCAATGCAATATAGGAAGATCTCTCGCAGAAGTTCCATAGGAAGGTAGGTATTGATGGTCCCGCCGTTAGACGGGTCCAGAGGCTCAAGCGGACTGCTACGGTCAAGCGCGGACATGTTTTGGAGCACTTCGGATAAGAAGATGGCTCAGACAAGGCTTGGGGAGGAGGAATTGATGTTGACGCGCCAAAGTTAGGCCGGGCCCGAAAGGGCACCGGAGAGCAGAGCAACGGTTCGAGTGCGAGTGCAGCGCGATCGGGTACGGCTAGCAGGATGGCGCTTCAAGTCAATGGCTGGCGGGACTGATCGGTGTGGTGGTGAGTCAGGCAGCGCAGGCGTAGTTGACGAGCTATGGGAAGGGGATCCTTGCGGTGTTGTTTTTCACACGGTTGCCTCACGCCAAGATGGTCCAAAGCCCGGCCAGCGAATCTGGAAGCGCCTCGCAAGTCAAATGTGTACTACGGCCTCGGCGGACTGTTCACGCCCGTGTTTGCATTCAAGCGTAGACAAAGCACTCAAGGTTTAACCTCAACCCAATATTTCGATCTTACCTGCGATGGCGCCCTGATCACCTACTGAACCGCACTGTGCTGCTGCCGCTCAGCCAGCAAGGGTCCCACCACATCCACACTGGCAGTGACGATGACAAGATCATGTTCGCAGTCATTCGCCTAAGGACTACACTCCTTGGGATATAAGGCGACGTAATATACGTCACAAGCCGTGCTGGTTCGACTAACACACTGGCCTTTCCATTGCCCAACGGCATGCCCACCCTGCGACTTCCAGAGATAGATAGGATCATGTTGTGGGTCGCTCGTTCTGGATAATTACAGCGTTCATGCTGAAATACGTTCCTCATCTCTAGTCCATCGTGCACTATAGGACCCACGCAGGCGATCGAGTCCCCAGAACGTTGAAGAACGTTGAGAGCAACTCCAGCAGCAGAATCCAAGCACAACCTCCCGCCAAACCGATATCTCCACCTTTACAACCTTCGCTGATATCCTCTTTACCGCTCTGTTCTCTGTCTGGCCTCTGCGATTGTTGCCTTAACAATTGGCAGAGCCGTCTTCCGTAGAAACCTTGCACACTCTGCCCCGACGCACATGTCTCGTCACCACAAATCTCGCCCATTGCAATCACCGCTCGACAACCAGCTGCTACGCCACTGCGCACTCGACAACAAGATCATTCTCCCACTCATCAGCCGACAGGACTCTCCTCGGTAACGGTCCTGCTTACTCATTCTCACTCTCGCCCATGGCGGTCCTGTTCCCGCCCCGACCTCGTACCCTTTCTCTGCATCGGCCGTCTCGCCCTCATCTTCACCGTGCTCTTCGTTCTACTCACTGAAGACGATTCAAGCAACAGCAAGGCGGTTCGTCGGCATGGGTGAGAAGGAGCGCGGAACGACCATGCGTTCGCAATCGATACTCCCCGTCCAGAGGAACGTCACAGGTTCCCCAGCTTCGTTCACCGATACTCGGTGCTTCCAAGAAGGTTATTCGGTGCGGTCCATCGTTCTTGGTTATGTGCTCCTCGACTGTCCATCTCACTGATACTCAACCTCAGAGCCCACCTACAAGTCCCATCGGCAACACCCATGGAAGCTGATCATGCACTGACATGTGCGTATCACCTTCTTTCTTTTCCCATTTGTCCCCTTGACATCGCGCTTTCTCATTGCTTTTTAGCTTGTTCCGATGACCCTCTCCTTCGCTGCACCCGCGTCGACGCATTCGTCGCCGGTATCGCTGTGTCAACCTCCGGTCATCATTTTCCTTCTCTCCAAGTACCAACCGCTGTCCAATATTATTTGTCCACCGCGGACGACAGGATCAAGCCAGTCGCCGAGCAAGTGGAGCGCGTGCACAACGCCAGCTACTCGCAACGCAGCAGCAACCCCAACCCAAGTCACACTTCGAATGCCGCTATGACGATGGCCCCGTCAGATGTCACTCGGCCGTTGTCACAACCTTGTTCGCGTCATCGGCAGCCACGGCAACTCTACTCGCCCTCGAGCAGACACCCACCGCACACTCGCTCGGTGTTTGTGATGTCGCTCGGCCCTTTTTGTAGTCTTGCTCGCGTACGTCATCGTGAGCCACTACAACTCTACAATCACCGCGAATGGACACCCTACGCTCGCTTGATGTTTGCCAGTTGGCCGGAGCACGGGGACGAAGTGATGATGGACACTATGCCATACGATATAAAGGCGGGGGATGTCGTACCACCCACCGCGAATCCATTCCCGGCCCGATTCACGGCCTGCATACCGTCAGTTCCTCGTCCGCCCGTTCGTCCGCATATTTACTTTATTGCGTACGAACGAGCTATACATCCTCTCGTGTTTCCCAGCTTTTCCCATCGTTTGACAGACGCTCAGAATGTCCTCTTAGAACACTCGGTCTGCTTACCTGTGACTATATACGGCTGGGCTCGTCTTATACTCGTTTCGTGTCCCAATGTAAATTTGTCATTTTTTGGTCCCTCTTCTTGTCGCTCATGGACCCCTTTCTCCCCTTGATGGTCAGTCCTGAGTGCTGTAATTTGCCACCCGTCCAGCGTCCACCTTCACTTTCTATGTCATCTAGTTGGACTCCCTTTGTGATCCTCGATAAATATAACGCTCCGAGTTGTGTTATGTCCCACGGCTGCGGTCATGAGTAGATGAGTCAAAGGGTCGATCTATTCATATATGAATTGGCTGCAAATAGCTGGAAGCTCATTACTTATCATAGGGTGTGCTGAAAATCGTCCTAAAAGATGAAACTATTGTTACGAACAATCCCAATGAAAGCAAAATGTAGTATTACAGCTGAACGGCAAAGAGTGCTCCTGATCCACCCTTTGTTCAAGACCATTCACATCGATGCCTTGATTATGATTATTTTGGCGAATCTCCTAGTGACTGTGAATGATTTCCACCATTCCTCATAACGTGGCTGGTGTCCAACTGTCTGGTCAAAGAAGTCAGATGCCTCTGAGGAAGAATTAAACCAGATGTCCACTTCCACACTCCTGATATCTCGCCATACTCCGCGCTCCGATGCCCCACAAAGGACAAAATCATTCAAGGACTCTATCCCCAAGCCCTGGGGAACAGAAATATCAATGTTTTGCAAACAGGAAAGGTTCAATAAGAAATCATGGAATGAATTGAACGCTGCCAAATCGAAAGTCTGCGATAGGCGTGGGGACCGGTAAAGGTTTTGAACATTTGGACAGGAGAGGCAGCGGTGATATTCAATTGGACAGAAAATCAACTCCAGTGTTGTGCAGGCAGGCAGGCCCACATGTAGCCCCTCATGCCTAGAATGGTTCTCGGATTCTTCTGGTGGTCGAAAAACCCTGAGCACTCTCAGGGCCTCGAAGGACCTCCGAGCATCCAAAAAGATGTTGAACGACGTAGTGTAAGCCACTGGAGAGTATGAGTCAATGACAAGCCAAGGTTCAATGAATGTTCGGGAATAATTCCGCCACAAATTTCCAGCCTCTCGGTCTGTTCCAGGTATGGAAGAATAGGGATTCTATGATTAGGTTCAAAGGTGAGCTCAAGATGCCGGAGCTGCTTAAAGAGGGTAGTGGAAGAAAGTGCGAGTAATGGAATATCAGGAAAGGCAATGGCCAGACGTCGTGTGACTATTGCCTTGACAACAGCTGCGTCGATTTCTCTGCTTGATATTCCGAGGTGCTTATCTAGGTAGTCAGTGGAAGTGTAATCAACCGCAATGTCATCAATACTTCCTCTCCCCTCCCACACTTTCAAATGCTTCAAACGCGGAGTCAGATATGCCCTTGTCCATCCAATAGCTCTAAGTAATGGGAAATTGTCAAAGCGCTCAGATTGAGAAAAGCCTTTGGGGCACCGTATTTCCAGGTATCTCAGGCGCGGGAGAACCTTGGCATACCAGATGCGAGAGGAGCACCGTTGCCTCCACCCATCGCTATAATCGCTCCATGACTGCCATCCAGGCCACTTATTTGTAGATGGTTTCGCGGCCAGTGACTCAAGAAAGTTTTCGAAGGACGGCGAGGGATGGGTAATGGATAAAGACAACTTTTGTAGAGGGATCAAATATTTCAGTACCTTGATTAATACTTGTTCACTGCACTGGAATGTGAGGTGTAGAGTAGTAAGATTGGAAATCCTTCCATTTACTCTGAATAGATGGCGTAGGTGTTGGCAGACCCTCCGCTCATTGCAATCATGAGATCTGAGGTCCATCGCTCTCATTTCAGGAACATCGAAATATTGAGCTGTGGTCATTGGATAACCATGATAGGCCAATTTCTTGCAGGATGGCAATTGCACCTTATGCTGCTGAACCTTCTCCCAATGACGAGGAAGGAGGATTGCACACTCCTCAAGGAATGGGAATTGTCTGCCAGCTATCCATTGGATTGAACAGGCTCTAAGCTGCAGCTTCCGAAGAGTACAGAGAAGAGGCAGATTGGTATTGGGCTCATAAATTGGGAGATGAAGATGATCAGCCTCAAATGTCTGAAGCTGGGTAAAAGTAGGAAGAAGCTCGAATGGCTCATGAATATCCCTGCCATTGACAATCAGCACTGTTAGATTCTGCAAAACAGGAAACCAATGGGGCTGGAGAAAATGGGTGCTGACGAATGAGGGACGGAGTCTCATCTCACAGAGAGGGGCTTCGGTTGGAACAAGATCGAGCAGACGAGCGAACGAGGGAGAATCTATACATCCAGCTTTTACGTGTAGCACTTTCAACACCTTCATTGGGCTTGCGACTTGAACGCCAAGCTGAATAGCCAGGTTCTCGGGTGGAAATGAGGAAATTGTAAGCTCGTTCCACTGGCCGGTGCTTGTAAGAGACCTCTGGAGTGCAGCAAACATTGGGGCCTCAGATGGGGTTTGGCTATCTCTCTGGGGGTCAATGATAACCTTCTTCGGATATGCCCTCTGCAACCAAGTAACGACCTGTTCCGTCTCAGTCCAAGTCCCAACCCTCAAGGTGGACCATAGATGAGACAGTGTAGTAATAACAGACCTCCAGTAGCGACAAACAGAAGCCAATTGACCAGATTTCCTTTGATTTGATTCAATGCTATATAGAAAGATCTCTCGCATAAGTTCCATAGGAAGGTAGGTATTAATTATTTGGCTGGAAGGCGGGACCAGAAGCGTATATGGCACCGTACGGCGAGCAATGGTCGAGCGCGGATGGTAGGTATCAATGGCTTCGACGACCAGAGGTGTACTGGTATGCCGAGCAACGGTCAAGGGTGGGCGGTTATGGTTAAAGGCGGACATATCCTAAACGTAGACGGGGCTATTTTTGAGTGAGATGATGGCGAGCCAAATGGGAATTGAGTGACTCGATTGCGACGTGCAGTGTTTCAAGAGCGAAATATTCAATAGCTTGGGGATCAGATCAGTGTGGTGGTGGTGGTGAGACAAGCAGCGCAGGCGTAGCTTAGTTGACAGGTATGGGAATTAACCTCCCTTCGCGGTGCTTGCTTTCACGCGGTTCCCTTGGACACAGGCGCCAAGACACGTAGTTGATACCACTGGGCTAGCAAGGGTCTCACCACATCCACGCCGGCAGCGACGGCGACAAGGTCATCTCGCAGACATTCGACTAAGGGCTTCATCTCCTTGGGACTTAAATCAACATTACATACTTCGCAAGCCATGGTTCGGCTAGGACTCTAGCTTTTCGGTTGCCCAACGGTGTGCCCACCCTTTCGACTTCGAGAGATAGGATCGTGTTGTGGAGGGTCGCTCGTTCTGGACAGCTACGGTATTCATGCTACAATAGTCACCTCTCATCTCTAGTACATCGTATATTATCGGAAACCCGCGCAGGCAATCTAGGCTCTAATATGCCGGGACTGGAGTTCAGCTGACCTCCCTTCCACGTATCAAAACCACTCCTGAACCCCTTGCTATGTCTGTCCGAGGTTCTTCGACGCTACTTGCAAAACCATTCTCTCACACTTCAAGGGAACCACTCGCGGACAAGCTGCCAAACCGATATCTCCGTCCACCATCTTCACCTCTCCAACACCTAACCGCTATCCTATATACCCCTCTCTTTTCTGGCATCCGCAATTGTTGCCTTAACAATCTGCGGGGTCGTCTTGTACGAGACCATGGTACTTCACTCGTGATGATATACTCGAGTCTGATATAATAGCATATGTTCGTGAGAGATTGGTGACGCAGAGTAACAGAATGTCGCTATCACTCATTCCTTGGGAACATCGAGGTCGGCTCCTGCTTCTCCATTCATCACCCAGGCTGCATCCCATTTGGCCCCACCCTGAGCTGACGTTTTATCTGGACCGTAGGTACTACTCACTGTGCTTAATACTCTGCCGTTCTTCGCCAATTGCGCCGTATTTCTTTCGTTCTCAACCTCGAAGTCCCAACGATCTCGAAAATTCGTTTTATACCCCCATCACGGCTATGATGTTCACCGCATTGTGTCTCCGCGGCGAAGGACAGGGGTGCGGAGTCGTGCATGTATCAAGGCGTGAGATGGAGACAAGGTGGTGGATACAGCCGGGGACCACAGATGTCTGCTGGCCGTTCGAGTGGCGTTTAACACGGGTCGGAAGGCAATATAATGGACAAGCTGGCGCTTACTGTTGTTTGTTGACCGAATAAGTGTAGGATATTGATTCTAGCGATGCACATAGTGCGATTCCGTTTCTTTAACTGGAGGGACTTTGTCCTAGTGAGCCTATATTTCTAGGGCAGACCCCCACTGCCAGCGAAGAGCTCTATCGTGTACTTTATTATGCCGCTCAGCTACCCGGCGCGTTCTGCATTCTCCTCTTCGTTGCCATTCTCCAGCTGGAGAGATTGTGAGAAACGTCTTCTGAATCTCGACTCTTGAGCCCATAAATGATCATTAGCCGAATTCACTGCCTGAACGGATCTGCAGAAGCAGATGGGTCATGTGGTCTAGCATTGAGCGCTCTTGTGATTCTACCTTTCTATTGGGAGTCAGCTGGGCCCGTCCCTTTCTTGAGATCCATCAAACTTGCCCCGATTCAATTCATGTGTTCCCATAGTACAGCCTTTTCAGTAAGATAAAAATAGCTAGGCATCTCCGGCACAATAGGTGCTGATAAACTCTCCTGGGTTCCTCCTAAACCGCAATGGTGGCGACATGGCGTGTAACATTCGCAAGATATAAATGTAATATCCCAATTCCATACATCGACATGTGCTAGTAGCCGATACGATTCACAAAGGAGACGTGAATGGACGGCGATCGACGAGGCCGGATTGAGCGGGAAGCCAAACCGGCCAGGAAGGACAGAGAATACGTCATGCACCGTAAGCGTCCGCCGTGTGTGGCAGGTGGTACCAATCTATCTAAGGCACGAGGGAGGGTGGGATTTGAGGTGACCACCAAGCGTGCTACCACTTGGACCGTGCTTCATCCATCTGATCATGAGTTCAGCGGGCCGTCGTGTCGCAGCCTTGTGATTCATAGATGGAATGATTTATGCGTTTTTTTAGCCAAAATATGAGGGGCTAGGTAGGGTCACCAAAGCCCGGCATACCGATCCGTGCCTAATTCATCATCATATCATATTAATTCAATTTGTTGGGAGGTTGACGCTAGATTGATATGATAACACAGGTGACACGCTTATCAATCGGATCAGAAACTCTATGCTCGCTTGAAAACCAACCTGATGACGTGGCTGTGTTATTGACGGACATTGACGGACATTTCCCATTGCAAATTATTTCTTGGTCTATCTGCGGCGGTGTTGCCGGGCTCAGATCCCCATATCTCTTTTGAAGCGGCGAGGCCCAGCCCTCTTTACTTCCCATCCTCTAAGGGATTTTCTCCGGTTCCATAGTTTATTGGGATGGCCGATCCATCTGTCGACTTAGCTCTGCAGGCCTATTACATGCAAGTCGTTGAGCCAAGCTCACATGTATGAAAGGCTAACGCCCAATCACGACCTCACCCACAGTTCCGTTCAGAAGTACTACATGCTAGCATCGGCGGCATTACTCTTCTATGACCTTGCTACCACACTCGATATCGAGATTGCGAGAGTATGGAGAGGGAAATTTAGTTCCTTCACTGTCCTATGGTCCCTAGTGAGTTATTTATGTGTTGATCTCAACATCGCCTCTCTGACCGAGCTAACTCGAACAGCACCGCTGGTTGCCTGTGCTGGGTTACATCTACACTGTCTGGCTGGCCCACAACACAAGCATTAGCACCGATGTGAGTGTAGTGACCTCTTTACGTCTTACTCTGCTTATCTGGTCTACATAGCAGTACGCTTTCTACTTAGTCCGCTTGTCTAACCACAAACCTTGGGTGCTCTAACCCGGCAGATGCAACAAACTAATCAATATTGTACCGTCTTTCATTACTCTCAGCTCTATCGTCATTTCGAGTGAGTGTTATTCAATTATGCTCATACAGATGATAGAAGTATGATCTTCAGTCATCGTCATACTGCGTACCTGGGCTCTTTATGGCCGCAAATTATGGCCAGTAATCGTCTTGGGCAGCGCATACGCGATTACCGTGACTGTACAGGTCGTGAGTGTCGTGACAGTATCTCTACATAAATATTTTGACCTAATATTTTGAGTTATTGTAGTACGTGGCTTGCACATCAATCATACATGTAAGCATGCCTCCTGGAATGCAAGGCTGCCTCCTAGGTGCAGTTTCTGATTCGTGAGTTCTATTTTGCCTTTGGGTAAAACTGCTAATGCACTATAGAAACCTTCGTACGTGATACATACCCGTAATCAGGTGTCACCTAATAAATATATCTCAGGGTTCCTCTTCTTCTGGATCGTCGGTCTTGGTGCGCTTTGTGCATATTTCATGAAGCGAGGATACTCACGGCATATTGTTAGTTTTCGACACGTTACTCTTTGGACTCACCCTCTTCAAGACATTGTCCATTCGCAAGGGTACTGGTCTCCGCACTCCTTTAATCTCCCTATTGATACGGGATGGCATCATGAATTTTCTGTACGCAAACGGTGTCACCATTCCTGTTTATACGTGCTTCTGATAGTGAGTTCGTTCAGGGTCATGGTCCTCGCCAATGTCTTGAATGTCGTAATCTTCGTGGTACGTAGATTTCACTTCCAATGGGGTATTGACACCTTTAAACACTATAGCTATAGACCGCTCCTCCCCAGCTCAAGGGGGTGAATGTCTACTTCAGCCATGTGTGAGTCCTAGGTCCTAATCCTTCCCCCTTCATCTTGAAGCTAGCACCTAACAACCATCCGATAGCATAACCGTCATTATGATCTCGCACATCATGCTGAACCTCAGAACACATCTCCAAGAAAGTCGTGTCGTGACTTTCGGAATCCACGGTCAGAAGACGCCCGGAATGGATTCGAGTCAGATGCCCAGCCCTGGTATGGCGTCCCGTCCTATGGGGGTGACAACCGTAATGGCACTTTCACTAACGCTAATGACCATAGACCCACGTAGTCCCGCTTCGCAACCCCAGTCAATGCTCAACCAGACTTTGGAACGATTGGGAACACCGATGACGAAGATTGTAGAAGAGTCCGATGGAGAATATGAAGAATCATCGATCAACCTAGAAATGCAGCAGAAGACTCACGTCCTTCCTCAGGATCCCTAGGACAACAACGGTAATGGGTTTCCTCCATTACTCGAGCTCCACTTAACTAAGCACCTACACGAAAACTTGGCTTCCCACAGCCGCGAAAACCGCCAATATACAATACCAGACCAGCTTAAATGTGATACTTTACTACTGATGGAAGGAGTTCTTTCGCTGGCTATTGATGAGATGTAAACCATGGTCTTGCTCCTAGTATTGTGTTGTTTCTAGTAATATAATAGATATCGCGTTGTTGGTTATCTCGCGAACACGGTTGCGACCCCATAACGACTCAAGGAATTTGGTAGATGTCAGGTGGCTTCACGATGATCAGGCAAGAGAAGAGCTCAGTCGGGGTGAGTCCGCCGCAAGAGTGTGAAGTACGAGCTGAATTAGCCAGAGAAAAGAGAACGATCGAAGGTCAGAGATTTATGCTTCACTCTTGCGCTTCTTCTTCTTGTCTTTCTTTTCCTCTTTCGATTTCTTCTTCTCAACAACCTGTTGCTCGGGTCATGTCAGCCACGAGATGAACCACACCAATCAAAACTGGGCTCATACCGGACCATCGAGGTTCATACCATCCGTCTTCTTTTCCTTCTTTTCCTTCTTATGCTCTTTATCGCCTTTTTCCTTCTTTCTTTTTTTCGAGGGTGATCCCTCCCGTTCGTCCGCCGGATCGACCTCCATCGCCTCGCTCTTCCGCTTCCTCTTCTTTTTTTCTGGGTGTACAGGTTCGAGTGCAGATACGTCGACTATTTCCTCATCAACATCGGAACCGCCTTCTAGTGCTAATGTTTCGAGGACTTTGCGCATTGCATCGACGTTTCTGGATGGGGGTACGCCAGTCTGAGTAGAGGATAGGTCAAATTCTATGACACAGGAATCAGCGGTAAAATGTGATATACCTCGAAGAAATTGAGTCGTTCTTGCACCTGGTCACGAAGAGCCACACCAAACTTGGCGTTAGGTTCATCTGAGCGTCAAGCGGGTTCAATGTGGTTACAAAAAGTATCAAGTGCATCACATACCAGAGAAACAATCTATTCTTGACGCTATTGAACATTTGTTCGCAAGAAATCGGGAGATGCGACCCTTGAACTTTGGCCCTGCTTTGCCAATGAAGGTTGAATGA
>Ga0307515_10005300_pt1 | contig 26215 bp, 20 predicted proteins | sample 17_EM_MG_FD_194513 | JGI IMG/M metagenome (GOLD analysis project Ga0307515, IMG submission 194513) | Populus trichocarpa ectomycorrhiza microbial communities from riparian zone in the Pacific Northwest, United States - 17_EM | ecosystem: Host-associated > Plants > Roots > Unclassified | place... | reverse complement strand
CATGATTTTGGTGTGTTTGAATAACTTTTTGAAATTTCATTTTATTTATTATTATTTTCAATATTTTATTGCTTATAATGCAAATCGTGTTTCTTTTACCAATGAAGAGTTGGTCTAGCGGTTAAAATACTGCTATATCCCTGTAAGAGTGAGAATACAAGTTCGATCCCCAGGAAGCGCACTTGTTGGGAGGGGTAGCCACAAACCCCGAACGGGACTAGTCTCATCCTTTAAAAAATGTGTGAGGATACCCGGGTTAGCAAAAAAAAATAGACCATGCTTCTTTTGAAGAGTATGTTTATTTTTGTATTTCAAAAATGTTTTTGAAAAAATTTGAGATTTTTTTCTTTGATTTAAATGAATTATTTTTTTGTGTGTTTTCTATCGTTTTGATGTACTGGTGTCAAAAATAAATTTTTAAAAAGAAAAAAAAATTATTTCAATGCATTTTCAAGTGAAAAAACATTTTGAAAACATCCGCTACTGTATTACCAAATGGGCTTGAAAATCCAAACCACGGTACTAAGCTGGATCGTTGATTCGTGATGTGTTGCGGGTCTGGTTAAATTTTTCTTGAACGTAAAAAAAATATTGAAATGTTTCTAATATTTTTTTCTAGTGAAAAAAATAAACAGTGTAGGGGTTGACTTAGTGTGATGCAGGCTGACTTTGCAGATCCAAAAACAAATGGGGATGACCTATAAAAATGGTGGGTTATAAAACTAAAATAATTTCATGAAAAACAAATCAAAATAAACTATGAAACCTAATTTTCAGTTAACTCAATATTAAATGATGAAATTTAAAAAATAATTAGAGTTAACCTATCAAACCCACTACTCTGATCATAAGATTAAGATAATCTCATAAAAAGTAAATCAAAACAAATTTTGAAGTTCAATTCTCTATCAGCCTAATGTTGAAGGGTGATATTAAAAAAGAAATCAGTTAAAAAAATAATATAAATAATTCTCATCAACTCGCCAAACTCATGACTCGAGTCATAAGACTAAGAGAACCTTATAAAAAGAAAATTAAAAAAAAACATGATTTAACTCGGGCTAACATATCAATTTGCAACTTTAATTATGAGACCAAGATAATCTCATAAAGAGTAAGTTAAAACAAATTATAAAGTTTAATTCCTAATCGATCATGTCAAAATTGATGTTGAATAATGAAAATTTTAAAACTTTTAATTAAAAAAAATAACACAAAAAAATGAGTTAAGTCAACTTGGATCAACACATTAAGCATTGTCCTTAAGTCATGAGGTTGAGACAACCTAATAAAAAGCAAACCAAAATAAATAATAAAGTCTAATTCTTAATCAAACACAATATTAAATGATGAAATTGAAAAAAAAAAACAAAAAAAACAGAGTCAATTGAGTTAACTTGTCAAACTCGCTACCCGGGTTATGAGACAGGGACAACCCAATAAAAAGTAAATCAAAGGGTGAAGGACTCGTGACCCTTATCATGAGACCGAGAAAACCTCTTAGAAATCAAATAAAAAAATAACTCGATTTAATCAAGATTAAAATTCTAAAACCCGCGATCTCAATCATAAAACCAAGATATCTCCGTGGAAAGCAAATCAAAACAAACCATGAAGCTCAACTTCCAACCAACTTAGTGTTGAACGATAAAATTTAAAAAAAAATCAATTTTTAAAAACAATACAAATTGATGGAATGACTCGTTAAGCACTATTATCAGGTTATGAAATCAGAATAACCCAGTATACAGAAAGTAAACAAAACAAATTACGAATTTTAATTCTCAATCAACCCAATGTTAAATGATGGAATTAGAAGAAAAAAAGTAACAAAGAAAAAGAAAAAAAACTGAATCAACCAGGTTAATTCACTAGACCCGTGATTCGAGTCATAAAATTAAGATAAATCTAATAATAAAAAAATCTCTTGTTAAAGGATTTTTTTATATATATAAAAATATTGATTTAACATAGTATTAAATGATGAACTTGAAAAAAATTTAATTAAAAAAATAAAACCCGAATCAATTAAGTTATCTTAATAAATCATGGTCTGCGGTATAAAAATAAAATAACCTAGAAAAAAACAAATTTAATAGTAGAGGATAAAAAAAAATACTAATCGGAAAAAGAAGAAGTATTATTCTAAAGAATATTGCTTTGTCAAGAAAGTGACAGTAAAACCCTAATCTCTTGGTTTTTTTAATAATAAATAAAAAGTGTTCCATGTTTTAACTGCATTCGTTCCAGATCATGATTTTTAACCTTTTTTTTTTTTGGGGTCAAAATCCATGGTTTTGAATACTAGGAACCCGTGGAACAGGATCCAACGAGCAAATTTTCTGGTTAAAAAAATACGTTGATTGCTATGGTTTTTTTTTTTTTTTTTAATGAAATTTACCGTTAAGTATTTGAAATGAATTGAGAAATTATTACATGTAATTTAGTATTTTACTCTCTTGCCCATCATGATAAATACCATGTTTGCTTTCAAAAAATGATCTTTTAATATTTTTTATATATTTTTCATCTTTAAAAATGAAGAAATCATGGTGAAAAATCTCGAACAACATCACTTTCACTTCATGAACACATTTTCTTTAGGTTTTTATTTTTCTAAAAATTCTAAAATTTTCCACTAAATAAATAAAACTAAAAAAAATACACTCACACACCATTGCAGAGCAATTTAGCTACTCCAGAAGAGACGTCGAAAAAACCCATCATCAAACCCTAAGAAAATCCAGAAAAAATAAAAAGAAAAGGTTCATCCACTCATCTGTACGACGCATGTCCTTAACGAGAAATATATAAAAAAATATCAAGACAGAAAAAAGCTCATCCAAGTGAAGTTAAAGTTAATACATAACGGACCGTATAAACATACGTATAAAAATTCGTACAAATCGGTTTGTCGGTCAGTTAGACAGCCAATGTCGCTGAACAAGAGCTTGAATTGAACAAAATCTCTTGTTCATGTTTGTTAAACTCAGCCTGATTGACGGTTCGATCAGGAAAATCTGAGACATGAAACCGGATTAAATTTTTAGTTAAATCAAGCAAGAATTAATCCGGTAAAATCTTATTGACTTGGCTAATTTTTTAATAATTTAATTAACTCAGTGATAAAAATCAATTATTTTTTTAAAAGAGGGAAATGATCCTGTTCTATTAAAAACGATTGGCCCTGCTGATTGATTTAGTGACCCGTAAATTATCCAATAACCCAATGACTCAGCCCTTTTCCAGGGTCGGGTCTCACAAGTATGTCTGCTGGGTAAGAAAGGGAGAGAAATTCTCGGACTTCTGTTCCTGTACGGCATCTCTCCTGGGCGGTTTCTGTTACTTCGAAACTCTCCCCCTTCTCGCTCTCGCTCTCGCTCACCTCCCCTCCCCTCCCCTCCCCTCTCCCTCTCCCCTCCAACTCCACTCCCTCTCGCCCTCTCTCTCGTCTCATCGTAACAAACTGCAATCACATCGCTCTTCCCGCCTCTTGAACAATTTCAACCATCCATCTCCAATCGAATTTCACTATCGATCTTCGAATTCTGAAGTTTGTTTTTGAGGAATTAGGGTTTGGTTGTGGAAGAAGCGATGGATATTGATAGAGTAGCAGGAGAAGAAGTTTGTTGTTTGGACGCTGAACTGCTACAGCTACCAGAAGTTTCTTCTTTTGTGCTTAAAGAAAATCCTCAACTTGCCGAGGACTTGTTCTCTCAGTGGATTTCGCTTTCTGACACCTCCCGACTGGTATCGCTACTTTTCTTTTTTTCTTTTTCTACAATTACTGTCATTTAATTATTCAATTATATAAATTTGCAAGTCGTAGTGTGAAATCGGTTTGAGGTTATTTGATGACGATGCCATGGTTTTTATCCCTTTTAATGTTATTATGGCGTAATTTACTACTGTTGTGATTTTTTTTTCTTTTTTTTCGATAATAGCATCCATCTTTTGTCCACCTATAGGTAGAAAGAAGCCCACCGTGTCTCCTCTTTCTCTATCATTAGGTAGAAGCCCACTGTGTCCTATCTCTATTATAGATATCCAGGCTTGAAGATGATACACCTTACGTGGTGGAATTGGGTGGTTACCGATTTCCTTTTTAGGTTATTGCACGTGTATTGTTATCGAATCTATGTTTGCTATCGTGGGACTTGATTTATGATGATTCATATCTGGGTGATTGGATTTTTTTTTCATATTACTTGCTTTGAGGCCCATATATGGAATTGTTTTGCCTGTTCTTGGCTAACTCTTTTAATGCTAGTGCAGGTGAAAACTTTGATTGATGATGCAAAAGCTGGCAATCCCATCAACATCCCTGGTAGCTCTACTAATGCGAGTGCTAGTGGGGTCAATTCATTGCCTTCTATGTTTCCTGCTGGTAGTGCACCTCCAATTTCACCAAGAAGTTCATCTGGTTCTCCATGCACGTCTAAGCAGAAAACTAGTCCTTCTTCTCTAGGTTCCCCGTTAAAATTAGTCAGGGAACCTGTACGGGAAGTTATACCTCAGGTCTCGTTTACTTCTGTCAGTTTTTTTTGTAAGATACTGTCATAATTGAGGTTGACTTGTTAATTGGAAATTCTTATCTTCTTGTGTGCTCAAGGCTGGAGTACTTATGCATTCATTTGCTTGCAGTTTTATTTTCAAAATGGTCGTCCAGCAGCAAGTGAACTCAAAGAAAATTGTCTTTCTAGAATTAATCATCTTTTCAGAAATGATCTGGATGGGCTACTCATTGATGGTTAGAACCATAACCAATTCATAACTCGCCCTTTCACTCTAAACACAATCTTTCTTTTTATCTTATGGGGGAAAGAAGACCTTCATTTTATTGTTGAAGGCTCTTTGTTTTTCTTTCCATCTCTTGTTGTGCCAAGACAGAGGGAAAGAGAAGATACACATTAACTTCAAAGCAATTAATCTTTATGCTTTTGTAGTGCAGAATTTAAATCTGTTACAAAGATAGTTTGCAAGTTACCATCCTTCTTCTCCTATGCGCTTTTCAGAAAGATTGATGTTGACTGCACTGGGATAGTGACCAGGTAGGTGCTTCTGCTCTGTTCCTAAATATTTTATTTTTGACCAGAAGAAGTTTAAACTTTTAGGATCTTGCCTACAGCCTTTCTCCTTACAAAACTTTTCAGCTTGTTTATTATTTTGCATTTCTCAAACATGCTATTTTTTCTTTCCCGTGTATAAATGCATTTTGTGCCCAATTTACATCACCAATGGAAGTTTAGCTTCCACTTAATCTTCATAGATGCCATGTTTATTGGTTGCTGTTTTTTGGGAGGGATTGATTATTTGTTTCTCAAGTATTAACCCACTCCATTATTTCATATTGATTGGTGCTGGGTGCATCTACTTTTCTGAATATATGTTTTATCGGGTCCTTACTCGTGTTGTTTGTTTGTAGGGATGCGTTTGTCAAATACTGGGTGGATAGCAACATGCTAACATTGGACGTAGCAACTCAAATATTCAATATTCTAAAACAGCCAGACTGCAAATACCTTACTCAGGTTCATTATGCGATCCTATTGTTTTCTATGCATTTGTTGAACATATTGAATTTGGCTTCCTGGTAGCTCCTGTATTCAAACAACAATTTTTCTTGGACTAATTATCATTTTTACTTTGACCATATCAGTCTGATTTCAAACCTATTCTTCGAGAACTTTTGGCAACTCATTCAGGGTTGGAATTCTTACAGAATACTCCTGAATTTCAAGAAAGATATGGTAAGCACTTCATTAATCAGTGTGTTATTTTAGCTTTTCAGCTAAGCATCACCAACATTTATTGTTGAGGTGTTGCTTAATTTTCGAAAATGAAGCTTTGCCCTTGATTTCAGTGATTCCTTCCTCTTGCTGCATGCAATTATTTACTAAAACAATTCACAGGGGGGAATGACCATTTCAGAGTTCACCATATCTGTGGTATCTGTAGGCCATATCCTAATCCTGTTGACTATATCAAAGGTTTTAGTCAAAAAAGACGCAGCAAGTGTTATTGATTATAACCATTGCAGTTATCGAAAGGGGAAAAGGAAAAGTTTCTTGTTTTACCTATGGAAGGAGCTTTTTGTTGCATGTTATCATAGTTTTTTTTTTATGGTTTTCATTTTTAAAAGAATGCTGGACCATTGAGATGTGCAAACAGAAATGATTTTGGACTTGGGGGACAAAATCAAATAATACCATACAAATAGAAATAATTACAAACTGCAGCCCTAACACAATTATGATACTTGATTCTTATTATATATTGATGAGGGATTTAGTTGGTGAGATTTGGCTGGAATTGATCGATTTATGGATATACAGTTATTTTTCCTTGATTTGTATGACAACATTTGGGATCAACTGAGACATAAATGAGTCAAGACCAAATAAGGGTTTATTGAGTCAGAAATGGCTGCACCTAACTGGCCATTTTATCTTACAGGCTTCTTTTTGGATGACTTTTATAAACTCTCTCATCATCATAACACTTTTTTTTTTCTCAAATTGTTGAAGTTTTCCATTTCTGCAACTGATATTGACCAATATGAACTCTTGTTGTAATGGCCCAGCTGAAACTGTCATATACAGAATATTTTACTACATCAATAGATCAGGAAATGGCTGTCTTACACTCCGGGAGCTGAAACGTGGAAATCTTATTGATGCAATGCACCATGCAGATGAAGAAGATGACATTAACAAAGTTATAAGGTCAGGGTGCCAGCAAACTCTTTAAATGATTTTTTTATTTAAAATTAATAGGAATAGCTAGAAAATGGAATGTGAATTTCTTATCTCAATTTAATTAAACAGCAAGCCCTCAACATCCTTACTAGTGTATGCATTCAAGCATCTAAATTTCAATTTATAGGCATAAAAATAGTTGGATAACCAATTTGATCTAAAACTCAACTCGCCAAGTCACCAAATGACATTCTACTATTGTATTTCTATTTGAAAGTTATGTCCTTATTATTAAGGTGTTTGACTCTTCTTCTTGGTTGATAAATGATAATATGGAAAGACTTGCATATGGGATTTACATGAGTTGATTCTAGTAATTATTATATGTGAGTTTACAACCATGTGCTGCCCTTTGTTTTAGGTACTTCTCTTATGAACATTTCTATGTAATATACTGCAAGTTTTGGGAGCTGGATACAGACCATGATTTCTTGATTGACAAGGAGAATCTCGTCAGATATGGTAATCATGCCCTTACCTACAGGATTGTTGATAGAATTTTTTCACAGGTTGGTTGGTGTCATATTGCTTCCTTCTCTGAAGCTTGATACAAATGAACTTTGACTTTTTAGAGACATTTCTTCTAAATGAGGTGTAAATATTGTGTTCGTGCTTTAATTTCACCATAGGTGCCAAGGAAGTTTACTAGCAATGTTGAAGGGAAGATGTGTTATGAAGATTTTGTTTACTTCATGCTCTCAGAGGAGGACAAATCATCTGAGCCCAGCCTTGAATACTGGTATTATCTGCTTTCTTTTCTTAGACTTTTACCTTTCATTTCATGGTCGGGAATGATTTGAATGACAAATGGGACGTGAAGTTTTTGCATACTTGACAACAAGGTGATTTTCTTGTGATAATTGTTTGTCTGTTCAGATCAAAATGGATACATAAACGAAAGAAATAAAATTTAGGGACTAGTTTATTAGGATACAGATATTGTGGGAGATGCATTTTTTGATGGACACTATTTATTTTGTGTTGATGAACACTGTTAATTCTTGTTCAAAACGTCAAAAGTCAGCATTAAGCTCGGAAGAAATTATAAAAAGTTGGATCTAATTAGCCATTTCACTTGATCTGTTTGATGGAGATTGTCAATTGAGTGATGTCCATAGTTTGAGTAACTATTTTCCAGCTAAATTTCTCCGTGCCTTGGGTGTAGACTTATCCTTTTAGCACAATAATAATTTGAATAAATGACGAGCCACATATTGACTACAGACATCTGTCCTGGGATGCATGTAATATTGAAAAAGTAGGTGCTTTTAAAAGAATGATATGGACAGGACTGGGAGAAAATGATTATCAACTACTGACTTGTAAACTTTGTTCAGTTAGGTGATGGTCGAATAACATTGCTACTTGTATTCTTCCATAATTCTTGAAGCATCTTGCTTGAGTTGCTTAATGTTAGTTTCAACTAATTCAATTCTTTAGAAATCTAATTTAAAAGTCAAGTGGTTCAATCAGTAAAAAATTATATACCTCTACCACTGGCCAAAACATTTCCATGAACATATTTTTCGATCTAAAATGTAAGAATGCTAAACTGCTCTTACATATCTCCCACCAAATTTCCCTGCTAAATCTCACCTTGTGATTCTTAAACAAAGGGAAGTGGCAGTGTGTTTCGTTTCACCTCCATTTTAATCATTGAATTAGGTGCGAGTATGATACTAATCCCTCAAAGATGAAGAACAGCCTCTTTCCCTCATTTGTTTTAGACCTGAGGGTGGGAAAAAAACGCACTTGTTCCAGGATAATAACCCTGACTTTAAACAGCGATGTAAAGAGCTCTATCAACAAGATGGGGATTGTTATCCTTTATGGGTTCCTTGTTTGTACTGTGAACGAAGTGGACCAAGCCTATACTAAAGTGTGCATCCCTTCCACTCTCCTAAGTTTGTGTTTAGTTCGCGGTTAAAAATTTGAGGTTAAGTTTTGATAGATTTAGGATGTTAAGGGATGAAGTGTTAAGGGTGTAAAAAAGTGGTTAAAGGGTAAAGTATTTAGGATGTTTGGTAGGTGTGAAAATTATGTGTAAATGTGTGATCCAATAAATTTTAAATCAATATTTAAATTAAATATAATAAAAATATATATATAACATGTTTATGCCATAAAGGGAATCAAACAAATGGGTGAATTTGGAAAAAAAAATTTTTTGCACAAATCCCAAAAACAATTCTCCCATAACATTTCCCCCCCACCTTCACCTAGGTTAACGCTTAACCTCCTTTTTGAGGTTTAGTGTTAAACCCTTAATTTTCCCTCAAAATGTACCAAACAAGGTTAAAAGAGGTTTAACCCCCTTTAACCTAAAACCAAACACAACCTAAACGAGCCAATGATTTGAAAAGCTTCCTCTATTCAATTCTTGTACCAAGGCCTAACACACAAGTCCTGATTTTTGATGCTTTGTGTCTGTGGAAGTGATCTATGCTTGTATGTACGTGCCCTCGTTATCTTAGAAAAAGCTGTATCCACTGGCTTATGGAAGTCATCCATGTTACATCTCATCCACTCTCCTTAATGCTCAAGTGTATTGAAAGCTTCCTCTATTTAAATCTTGTGTCAGGGTCTACCTCATTTTCTGATGCTCTATCTGTGGAAGTCATCTATGTTTGTATCGGCTGTCATCTCTTATCTTGTTAAGTTTTATTCACAGGTTCAAGTGCTTAGATTTAGATGGAAATGGTGTGTTGACACCCATTGAATTGCAATACTTCTATGAGGAGCAGCTGCACCGAATAGAATGCATGGCCCAGGAACCTGTGCTATTTGAGGATATCTTGTGTCAAATAGTTGACATGATTGCACCAGAGGTAAATACTTGTTTCTTTTGGATACCTTGGAATCCTTGTCCTTTTGTGTTAGCTTACATTTCCAATGACATTTTTTTGTTGCAGAGGGAAGATTATATCACACTGCGCGACTTGAAAGGATGCAAACTTTCAGGAAATGTTTTCAATATCCTTTTCAACCTCAATAAGTTTGTAGCTTTTGAAAGCCGTGACCCCTTTGTCATTCGCCAGGTACATTCAGCATTTTAATATTGCTCCCTTGCTTTTGAGCTTTTATATAATAATATATTGAGGATCCAATGATGCTGGTTTCATTATCATATCTTCACAGATCATAACGGCCTAATTTGCATTTTTTGGTGTGGGCAGGAGCGTGAGGAGCCAACTTTAACAGAGTGGGATCGCTTTGCACATAGAGAATATATCAGGCTTTCAATGGAAGAAGATGTTGAAGATGTCTCAAATGGAAGTGCAGAGGTTTGGGATGAATCATTTGAGGCTCCTTTTTAGGTTACTGAGGTAAGGTTGTGTTAGGAATGAGGTTGACTTCCCTCAAAAGAAAGATGTGTAAAATTTTGCAGTGCCTTTATTTCAGTTGAGTTTTATACTTCGCCTGAAATTCTATCTTTTTCAAAATTCAAAAAACATATGGTAGTTCTGACTTTTTAATAAGAATTTTAAACTTCCCATAATGTAAAGGGAAAATCATTAAAATGTCAGCAGAGGCCCTTGACTTCTTTTGAGGAAAATAAAAAGAAAAGGGAATTTGCTGCATTTTTTTGTTGTTCGAATTGTTTATTTCAACTGTTAGTCTACCTACTACCACATATATCTCAGATGTTTACTGTCTTTTTATTTCTGCCAATAAATGTCTTTCTTTGCTAATTTGTTGACGATGAACAATGTTTACAGAAATTTATATTTTTTGGATTTAAGAAATATTCCAACATTCCTTTTTTTAGATTATTCATATGTTGAACTCAATTTTGCTAGTCCTTTGCGTGTTTGCAGTTACCCACAATATCTCTTGTTGCTTCTTTGGGTACGGAATGAAAATTTGTTACTTGGACACAATACTCCTCAGCGGAACTCATCAAAATCTGTTCTGTTGTTCTGACATGCTCCAACCGGCAACATAGCTGCCTTTGTGCAATAACATCAATATGCACTCCAGAGTTCTGCAGTGATTTCCAGGAATGCCAGATGCTTTATTGGGTGGGAGAGATGACTGTCATGCGGTGATTATTCATCACCCAGGTAACAAAAGTTCATATGATTGCTGTTTGGTGGCTATTTTGCTTCCAGGGAAGCAGCTCCATTTCTGGATGATTTTTCTCGAGCTTCTGTTATTTATAGAAAGGCAGCTGCTACGCTTGTCCTTTAAGCTTGTAACGGTATATTTTGTTGGTCACACGCTCTTGTCGGTCCATTCTCTTTTCTTTTTGGCACTCGTAATATGTTCTTTAATTGGATTCGTGAAGAGGGACAAAAAAATTCCGTTGAGAGAGTGGGTTGTCAACCGTGTTTTAGCAGTTTTTGGGTGGGAGGGAGGCGTGCAAATATAGAAGCCCACCTCCATACGTAGTAGCTCTGAAACAAAGAGCATACTTGTTCATTACTGTTCTCTGGCAGCAAAAAAATTGTTCACAATGGCAAGTAGTTTCTGTATTGCTAACTGACTATGCAGTGATGTTCATAATCTGGCAACTATTGAATGTTCTGCCACCTGCTGGCAGTAAGTTTTGAGAGAGTTTGTTTTTGTGGCTGCTTTTGCTTTTGGAGCAGACCACAAAAATAAATCGTTCGGTTATGTTTAAACACAAGTTACTGTTTGTGGGACCCATTACTATTTGCGTTTAAATCGCATAATAACAAAAAGCAATTTCAAGCTACTGCTTGAAGACGAAGATGATGGTGAGGAAGGGCTGGTTAACCAATGCTGCCTCAGCTCCTCTGTTCTTTATCTAGTCTTCCTTTTCTTTTCGCTTCCTGGATTCTCTCCTCTTCTGCTTCTCTCTCTGGTCTGGGGACGAAGTTGAAGACGATGTCTCTAGCTGCTTCCTATTCTTTTGTTTCTTTTATATTTTACTTTCTCTAGTCTCTTGTGTTTTCGTCTCTCTGTGTGTTTACTGTTGTAAACAGGCGCGACCTGAAAGAGAGAGAAGAAGAGTAGAAATAGAGGAAAAATAAGGACCACCGTCCATTGGCCAAGCAGTTCCCTCAATTCATCACTACTGGCCTCCGTTGTTTCAACCACCAGCTAAACACCGCCGCCGTGTAGGGTAGCTTGCTCTTTCTCTTGTCATTCTCCTTCTTCTGCTGTATTTTCCTCTGTATTTTCCTGTCTTCACTATTCTGTAAAGTGAACAGTGGAGAGCGTCTCCACTGTTCATGGCCGGACTTGGACTAGTCCAAACCTAAATGCATTGGACTGAGTTCAACCTAGTAAAATAAAATAAAATCCAAAAACTTTTCTCAAATAGTGTTTTATTCGAAAAACTAGTGTTTTACATTATTCAATGATACTACATAATTACATTAGAAGGAGATCGTATGATGACGTAATATTTGCAGAATTTGATCGCAATTTCAATTTTAATCCTGATGATATTTTACCTGATGTTGTTGCATGCTCAGAAAGCCATGAAAACTGTAGTCCTTGTTGGATGAAATTCATATATGATGAAATTACAGATAGTTGAATGGAACAATAAAAAATACTTTATATAAAATATTATTTATTTCATGAATAGCAATAGTTAAATCTACAATATTTCAATTAATAAACATCAATATTAATATATATATTTTTTAGTTATTTTATAATCTCAATTTAAAAAGTATTATTAACTAAATATATTAAACTATTTTTTCCTCAATTTTAATTATAATTTTAACCAAATATATTTTTTATAAAATAAATTTTTTTAAACCTCAACCATAATACTAATACACTCGTGCTATTCAGGACATTAATGAAACTAGAGCGGGACCGTTAACAACAAGATGGCGGTGCTTATTGGAACCCTCTCGGAAAATGTTACTGCAGTCTCTGGCCCTGCATGTGGCTGGTAGCAGCCGCCTGCCCTGCCGTCTCCTTCTCCATATCAACATGCCGTTTGAAAACGTAAGATTTCTGTAGAAATATACTATTTACTCTTACTCAACTCATGGTATTTAAAAAGCTTTAAATAATAAAGGAATTCTACAACCAATTAAAATCGAAGGTTTTTATAGATTTGTAAACCACATTAAAATGAATATAATCTGCTTTGGAATTTGACCCATTAAAAATCAATTCCACTTAACACTCTTCTTTCTTGTGCATGCTTGGAATAAGTCGTCAAGTTCGATAGATAAAATATTTTCACTAAACTCTCAAATCAAATGAACTCCACAATTTAAAAACTATTCCAAAGAAAAAAAAATTGAATTAGCAAATCAAATTGAATAATTAGTTGAAATCAATTCTAGAATAGAATTAGTTGCGAACAAGTTGCAAGTCCGGACAAGAGCAGATACCTTCTCCTTGATAAAATATATGACTTATCCTTGATAAAATATCCAATTAAAGGCAAAAGTAACTCTCTGATCAACCCTCATTTCTTTCATCCACTCATCTACTCCACATTGAAATCGCATGGAGGTCTAGGAAAGATGACTCCCTGACAGGCATAGCGTCAGAGAAAAACACCAAAAGGACCTAATACAACGACTCATAACCAGGCGAAATAGGAAGTCTAGAAAAATCATTAATGTTCTTTCATAACAAGATCCATAACAATTGGTTTCTGCCACTAACTAGGAAATTGATCAAAAGCCAGAAAGGAAAACCCAAAATGCTAAAACTGATGCGAAGTTTGGAACTTGTAAAATAATGAAAAGCTCAGAAGTGAACAAATCTTAGGCTGCTTCCTTTTTGAGTCTTGCAAGCTCCTGCCTGACGATTCCTGCCTTCTGCAGAATGCACATTTATAACACGCATCAAGCTTGTGAACATATTTGTAGAAAGGTTCAACAAAACCAATGCAGTACCATTTTAAATTGATCAAACTTCTTGACACATTTATAAAATATATGATTGAGCATTACTTACATACGCATGTTCTAGGGGCTGATTTATCCCTCGAAATAAGCACATAAGCAAGGCAACACTGAGTACAAAATATAAAAAATAATGCAGTTTGAAGTCTAGTACTTTTCGATTTCAATGGTCATATAGTGTTTGATTTATCAGGTAAGTTATATGCTCTCATTCACAGCTAAAAGTTGGTGTTCTTCTACAGCCCTAAAAGGATGGGGGTCAATTTCTGCCAGGGCTCCATAGCCCTATTGGGAAAGAGATACCAGGAAGAAATCATATTGTTTTGCTAAAGCTCCTAAGCCCTATTGGGAAAGTGATACCAGGAAGAAATCATATTGTTTTGTTAAGACACCAAATAGTGCTGCTATAGACTTAGGTTTGAATGTAAGGAAGGGGAGAATTCAACATCTAAAGCAGAGGTGTCTGACCATAAATAAAACGCAGTATAACGAATATTCGAAAAGACAAGATGGAGAATTGCGAACCTTGATCTTTGCCAACATGAGCTTGAACCTATCAAAATCATTAAGTGATGCCCTTCTCTTCTGCACAGTGAGCCTCCTGCCCCATGAACTGTTCTCCCACTTGTTCTTCACATCTGCCATCAAAGAACAGTTTAAATTCAGTAAAAAAAAGAAGAAGCAAATTAAACAAGGGCAGGAATAATCAATCGGTAACCCACCAGCCTTCTCCATGGCTTCAATTAGTGCCTTCTTCTTAGGAACCCTGTTGATCTCAATCTTGATATCAGTAAGCGAAAGCCTCTTGAAGTTCATTTGGCTCCTAACCATATCTGGGGCATCAACTAGAGCCTATAACAGCATCAAAAATCACAAATCTTTAAGCTTTCACCCTTCCATCAGCCAACATAACTTAGACTTATCATCAAAACAGATTATAAAATGCAAACAAATGCTAAGCAATTATTAATTTTTTTTTTTAAAAAAACAAATGTTCTCTCACTCTACTGGCCCAAAATAATAAAACCTTTTAAGAAGTTAAAAATACTATCAGACTAACACAGCCATATGAGCATTCAATACATACTAAATTATTTCTTATAAAGTATTCAAAACATCCTTAGTTATCATCAAGTGTTGATAAAGAAACAATAAGCTTTATCTACATACATTCAAGGGAAAGGTAGGGGAACAGAGAAGAAAAGCCCACCCTGTTTTGATCGATGACATCGACAATAACGACGAGCTTGCCGTAATCCTTGCCGTAGTTGACAAGAGCCACTCTCCCAATCTCGACGTACCTCTTGAACGGCTACACATGAAAAAAAAAACACAAAATAGGGGAAGTGTAAGAAAAACGAATCAAGTTATAGAGCAACGGATTTTCTCCGAAGCAAAACAGAGGAGATGGAAAAACCCTCTCACCATTTTTGGCAGATCTGCAAAAACTCGACGGAGAGAGGCGACTGCTGAGGGAGAGGAGAGGGCTGTGAGCACCGAGGTTATGAAATACTAGAAGACCTGCTTCTAGGGTTTTTCGTTTAGGTTGTGGTGCTCTCGGGGGGGTTATTGGATGTTTACACGTGTCTCTTTACATTGGTTATCACTTCGAAACTTTCAACTATTTTCTCTTGCGTCCTTTCTTTTCTTTTTATTCTTATATATGGCTTATAATTATGATGTTTTCAATTTTGGGTGTTTTCGCTTTTCAGTCAATCGTTTCATAAATTCTATAGTTGCCCCGCTTTATGGGAGAACTTTGTAAATAGGACCATCGATTTGATCACTCAAGGTTAATGGAATTAGAAACATTGCGTGGGGAGTCTTTGGAGAACGATGATTCGACTCGAAAAGGAATTTGGATAATTGGGTCGTTTCCTTATTTAAATAACTTTTTTTTTAATTTATTGATATTGACTCGAGAAAATTTAGATTAGGTTTAATTAAGTTAACCAAATTATTTAAAATCTTTCTTAATCAATCAGATTTTATTAAATTAATATTTTATTCAATTCAATTAAAAATTAAATCTATATTGAGTTTTGAATCCTAAGTTTTTGAATCAATCTATCCAGCTAGATTGATAACAGGATATCAACTATTATTCTAGCATAAGATGATAACAGGATGGTACCTCATTGGGAAATTCGAGAAGAGCAGCTATGGGTGGCCTTTTACGTGATGTAGATGGCCGTTGCATGAATGGTTGGAGTGTATCACTAATATGTTTAAACCAAATTCTGCTCTCGGATTCTTGGCTGCAGCGTCGGCAACTTATGTAATTTGCTGAGGATTCAAAATATGCACTCCGATTTAGTCATTTTCTTTTCGGCAAATGTCTCTTTCATTTTTTTTCCCTCAGTAAATTGAAGTCATTATGATGTCTATAGCATCTTGGTATGAAATGCTTCTACAGCAATAGAAGCCACAGCATTTTTATGTATAACGATGCTTTATACTTTTTTTTTTTTATTATTATTAACATGGGTATCCGGGCAGCTTGCGCGCATCTCGATTAATCCTACAAACCCTGAAGTTAACGACTATATAAGTCTCTAGTGACTATTATATTAGCAACCACATGACTCAAATTAACTTGAGATCACAAGAAGAACAAACCTTTTAGTTTCAAGCTGTCAGTGTGCTTAGCCATCTATGGGCAACTATCAAAACACCACCGGTCCGCACATGGGGAGCCGGATTCCCCCAACAATTACTGGTCACCTACTATACGATAATATGACATGTTAGCATCCTATCTACGCTATGCCCACAGCATCTCTGATGTCATCGTCAATATGAGGTCCAGTCGTCTGTGCTTAATAACGTTGCTAACATTACTTGTGTTTGCATGCCAAGTGTTTAAAGCTTATGTAAATGTACAGAGAAGACAATGGCCAAAAGATAACAAAAAGAGAGCTTTATTTTTTGCTGGTTTAGGTTTAGCACAAAATTAGTATGGATAACAGCCGTTCAGCCAGATACATGGTTTTGAGTTTTGAACTTTTACCAAATAATAGTAATAATAAATGATTTTTGCTTGATGATAAGGAGCATTCTCATACTCGTTTACGCATCAATCAAGATTAATTTTCTTTTCGGAATGGTTTCCGAATAATTTTAAATACGTATATATATTCTACATCGCTGTATTAAGAGGGATTTAATAAATTCTCACGATGTTGTGTCCGAGGTTCGAAGTCATAGAGTAAAGCATGTTTTTTTAACTATCATGCCAGTCATTTAAAATCACATTGGCCACAAAGTTAAAATGATTTTGAATTGATCGATCAAAACTGAGTCAAATGAAAAAATAAAATAAATTACGGCAAACAGTTCCGAACTCCCGTAGACTAGGGAATTAGTTTTTGTTTTCTCATTAAACTATGTGGCTAAGTAGCTCTTGAACGCCGTGGTTTCAATCGATCTCACATTGACAACTGAAATAACGGTATTTCTATCTTCCATTTTCGCACAGATTCTGACCTCGGCATCTCATATTCACAGGTGATTAATTCGTGTTTAGTACTATATTACGGAGCATTAATCAGTTCCTCTTTTTCATGTTTGACAGCATTAATATATATATTAACATCAGTCCATCACATAATCTTTCATAATCAATCAATTCTGTTAAGAATTTTATTCATTTTTCAATGGTGTATTTGCAAGCCAAAAATCAAACACAGGATCCTGCAGTCTAGTGGTGCCCTCTTCTTTTGCTAGGAGAGATCACGGTGAGTTAGAGCTAAAGCATAGTTTTCCAACTACAATGAAGAAGGATGAGATTTGGGTGGTGAAATTTGCTAAATAATCCCTCTGTCGTTGTAAGAAGAAACGAAATTAATATACCCTTTTCTTTTCTTTCCCTTTTAGATTGTAGCTTGTGATAACTGCATGTAGTCAATGCCTATCAAGTTTATGAATCTTTACACTTGCATATATACCTTAGTTCTATCGATCTAGGGCTAATATATAAGCAACTTGGTATGCAGCTAACAAGTATAGTGGAAGAATGGAGGGAAATGTGTTTGCTGAAGCTTTGGAAAAGATGGACCATGTTAAGTCTCCCGAGGGAGAAATTCTTGCCAAGCCTTTTTTGGATTTGTGCAAAACAGTATTGCCTGTTTTAGGTACATCTTAGTTACTGCTATTTTGTCAGAGACTTGTTGATTTTGCACGCATACCTGCACAATTTCTTTCATATATGCTTGAAACTAAAGAACATGTAAAATACATTGCTTCATTGTTATGTGTTACTTCTTTAATGACTCTCTCTTTCAGCCATGAATATTTGAAAAGAAATTTTGTTTTCCTCCTTGATTTCTGGATGACTGGGAACATGCAAATTTGCTCAACAGCCTTTGCTGGTGTTACAGTTTCGGTTTATTTCATGGAGATACACAGAATTGATCTCTTTGGCCAGTAATGATTGCTTCTATGCTTGCAGACAACTTTGGACCAGCCATGGGACCTGTAAAATCTGACATTGGTGGTAATATATCGGTAAGATGATCCCTTTTCTACGCAGCTGCTGTAAATGCTTTTTCTGTGTCAATAGCTATTTTCTGCAGAAGAAACTGATCAATATCACATTCTTTACTCTTCTTTTTCTTGTTGCAGAGGCTGGAGACTAGGTATTTGTCCAATCAATCAGAATTCAATTACTTGTACAGGATAGTACAGTCAGAAATTGAATCGAAAAAGGCTAAATCTTCATCCAGTTGCACAAATGCTTTACTTTGGCTGACAAGGTTAGCACTAACACCGTATTTTATTTGGAAAAATTACCGTTTTTTGTCTGTCAGGAGTGTGCAATTTCTTATGTTTCATGTTTGAGACAGTATATGTTTGACTTCTATAGGGCCATGGATTTCTTGTCAGAACTGTTCCGCAACTTAATGGTGCATCCGGACTGGAGCATGTCACAAGTTTGCACTGATTCATACGACAAGTCCCTGAAAAAATGGCATGGCTGGCTGGCTAGTTCAAGTTTTAGCGTAAACACTTGTAGCATCAATGTTCTTGATTTTGATATATGGTTCTATTGGCATAAGTTGCATGCATGCTTTCTTCTTCTTTTATTGCATCTAAAAATGCATATGCAACTGTAGAACTTTTGTGAAAGAAATTTCTAGTGAAAATGTTCTCTATTTTGTTTTAAATTTTCTTGAAATAAGATACAATTGCACCAAATCTTAATGCATTGTACATTTCACTACTGGTTTTCATTGTTATTGAAATCCAATCAACTGGATGCAGGTTGCCTTGAAGTTGGCTCCGGATAGGAAGAAGTTTATGAGTGTAGTGGGTGTCAAAGGAGATGATGTTTCTGACATTGAAGATTTCTGTGGAAGGTTCTCACCTTTATTGGAAGAGAATCACAAGTTCCTCGTAAGATTTAGCAAATAAATTATTGGTTTTAACGTTTGAGGTTTGACTGGACTTGCATTAAGCATCCCGTGGTTTTGTGTTTGCGCTGATACACGATTTCGGACCTGCTGCAGGCTAGTGTTGGAATGGACAATTTGAAAGCTTGATGAGCCATAGTCAATGGTGATTGAAGTTCGTCAGGACCTTGAATTATTGTTTGCTTGGATTTTTTTTAATTTCTTTGATTCTTTCCAGTTTTAGTTGATCACCTCCTCAGGAAGTTTGATCACATTTTGCCCTGGTATTTGCAATTTTTAGTGATAGCAAATTCACCATTTCATTTTATTATCCTCATTGAAATGTGATTTCTTGACATTCTCTCTTGATTCCTGAATCCTGATCACTACAACACCTACATGAAATAATTTTTATGTAACCTGTATATCCGTGGTTCTTAAAAAAGCCAAGAAAAAAGGGCCGTGAAGAGTTTATCTTAAAGAATGAGCAATATTTTAGATCAAGCATCACGAAAAAAGAAACAAATATACAGAGAAGGGGGAGATCAGAGTTGATCGAAAATTTGAGAGAGAGGATATGGACTAGCTGCAAATACCCCCATTAATCACATTGGCAAAGATAGAACAGTTGTATTTATAGAATTAAATGTGATGATGTCTCAAAATCTAAAATATGTAAATAAAATGTTATTTAGTGTTTGAGAAAGTGGTTAATTCAAGTATTTGGATTTCTTTTTTCTTAACATAAGGAATTTCAAGTTTATGATAGAAGCTTGAGTACCTGCAAAAAAAGTTCCAATCGGGAGATTTAAAGACCATCTGATGATAAAGTCGGTATATTTATAGGAAATATAATAATTGACTTAAAACAATAAATGACTTAAAAGAGCTTTAAATTCAAAGAATAAAGATATTTGTTCTTAAGTTTTTAGTTGGTTAATGCTATGAAATCTATATATCCGTATCTTAAGAGATAAAAAGTTCTGACCTTTTACCTGGATGGTTCAGGGGGTATTTATACTCTTTGAACCTTGTCATTTTTAGAGAAGGGAAAGAATGAAAAGTCCTCTGTTTTCGGCAACATTAATGAGAGACAAATATCTCTTACATATCATTAATGAGATAGTACATATGATAGGTCCCTTCAAAGATCTTATATACACCTATGAGTATAGACATGACAGTTTATCATATCTTTAATATTTTTATTGTAGAGGATCGTTCAAGATCAGACATATAGCTTTAGAACTTGGTAATGTCCAAGTTTTTTGGGTCTGACATGCTTGTCAGACCCACGTTACCTTAGGCTTAGTTGACTATCAATCCCAAATACTATGGGTCTGATATGTTTGTTAGACCCATGTTTATCTTGGACTTGGCTGACTTTTAAGTCTAAGTTTCTTGAGTCTGGCATGCTTGCCAAACCCACGTTACCTTAGACTCTGCTGACTTTCAAGTCCAAATTCCTTGGGTTTGGCGTGCTTGCGAGACCCATGTTATCTTGAGCTTGACTGTTTGCTAAGTTCAAGTTCATTGGATCTAGCGCATGCTTGTTAAACCTATGTTGTTTTGAGCTTGGTTGTCTGTCAAGTCTACGTTCTCTGGGTTTAGTATACTTTGGGTTTGACATGTTTTTCATATCCACGTTACCTTGGAGTTAGCGGACTGTCAAGTTCAAGTTCTTTGGGTATGACATGCTTATCAGATCTACATTAACTTGACTTGGGTGACTGTCAAGTTCAAGTTCTTTGGGTTTGATATGTTCGCCAGATATATATTACATTGGACTCGACTGACTATAAAGTCCATGTTTTTTAGGTATGGTATGTTTGCCAAACCCGCGGTAAATTTTTATTTATAAAAATCTTAATGATCGTAAGAGAAAAGTAAGAGTTTGACAAACAAATCACCTTTAGAATACCGTGAATGAACAACTTGTGTCAAGTTGACACAATAACTTTCAACGTATTATTATCTTTCTTAGTATGAAGCATGGTTCAATTCTTTATAGATTTCATTTCTCGAGGAATACAGAAATTGTAATACGCAAGAGATCGATCTTTTGGGATCCTTCCTTTATTCAAATGGACTTCAAATGGAACGAACAGAGATATAGTCAAATCGATTCCCTAAATGCCTTCTTGGATATTCTTCAATATCCCGGGATTCACATAAGGTGCAAAAGAGATGGATAATCATTTTCTTCCGGTATCTCTTGAGAACCCTACAAGATCCATGTATGTGAGATGGTGTACTTGGCGATTTTTTCTTTCACCCTGCATAAACACTTTGCCCCCACTTCTTAATTGACCTGTTAATTAATTATCTAAACTCTGTTAGCTTATAATGATTAACCATGTACTTCATATTTTAAGCTAGGAGTTAAAATTGATTTGTTCAGAAATTACCCTCAATGCTTAATTATATATGGTATGGACTAGTATGTTTAGAAAAGAAAAGGGACCTAAAAGAACCTTCCGGCCAAAAAAGGGACCCTATATATAGATAGTTGTTTACAGAGGGAATACACAGGCTAACCATTTTCTCATCCGAGTAGTCAGCAGGCACCAGCAAAGTCAACAAGAACCATGCATGCCACCAAAACATATAGCCTTTCATTCATAATAGAATACAGAAGAAAGACTTGTTAAAACCTTCCTAAATTTAGTGTGTTCAGTAATGGCCCATTCCTCTTCATTCCTATACCGAAAACTTCGATCAATTCTTCGTTTTTTGGTTCATGGCCATCGAATTAACACGAGTCTTGCCTTAAACAGCAATTTTATGAGTTACTTTCCCCCCCTCTCATCACCACCACTCTTTCTAGACATTTGTCAAAAAGTTATCTAAGTGTTTTTTTTTTATCATTTTTATCTTAGTTTTCTTTGAATTTCATTTCTTCTTGAAGCTTGAAAATATGCCAAAAATTTCTTGTAGAATTCGATAGTCTGGTTTCTTAATAAGAACTGTAGTTTGAATTCATTGCTGCCATGAGTCTGGTGACTTATCTCATCAAAGCAAGTTTTATTGTCCAAGTATGTTCTTAATCCCATAGTTTTTCATTAATGAATACCCTTTACGCAAATCATTTTATTTATTTTGTATGATAGTTCTTGCCACACAAGATGTATATACTGATATACATGTTCTAACTTGAAAGAAAAAAAAATCTTCTTGCTTTCTGTGTTTCAGATTTGAAGCTTTAATTTGTCATCAACACCTCTCCTACTAAAGGCTAGCTACTTTACAGAAAGTTATTTTTCCAGTTAACCAAATGTCAAACAACAAAATGAAGGGCCTTTTAAAAGGCTTAAGATACATTTCTCAAATATTCGGTATGCAAGTTCTCTCTCTCATGGTGCTTGTGCACCTCTCCAATTCTTGGAAAAATAAACAATGCTATATGATATGTGTTCTTTTCTGGGTGAAACCGATAGAAATTTTAACTGTGTTGCAGATAATGACGGGAAAGAGCCTGAAATGCAGATTGGTTATCCCACAGATGTAAAACATGTTGCCCACATAGGATGGGATGGTCCCTCTATAAATTCACCGAGCTGGGTACATGCTGTTCTTCTCAACTTATTTTGGATCGTGTATGAAAATTGATCATTAATATCACAAACGAAACTAGTTGTAAAGGACATGGAAAAGTTAAGGTTTTTGCAACTTTTATTTTTGTTTCAAAAGAAATAATCTGTAATCCTCATTGAGGCGGTGCTTTGATTTATTTGTGTAGATGACCGAGTTTAAATCTCCACCGGAATTCTCTTCGGCTCCCTTAAGTCTCGATCAAGACTCGAAGGAGGAAGGTTCTGTGAAATGGGTGTCTGAAGGTACAATAGCTTGATTTCTTGCATAGCTCCTTCGGCTTTTTTTTCCCGTTTTGAAAATGGGCTTCGATTAGTTTATAAGTTGGCTTTTGTTTGGTGTTCATGGCAATGTAACATGTTAGCTATCATATTTTGATTTTGTTCCTAACATCTAAATGTTGTGTACCAGCGTTAACAAAAATGAATCATAAAGCTTACCGAATCGTCATTTTGATTATTGTTGACTGATATTGCTCTGCAGGTTCAAGTCGGAAAGGTTCACGGGCACCAAATTCTCCAACAGGGGCGCCTGGTTCTCCAGTAGGATCACAAAATTCCCCAGCTCGGGACTTGCCTGAATTGCCGAAATCATCTAGACGGCGTTCATCGACCGGTACATCAGCTGAATCTCCAAGCAAGGAAAAATCAGATAAACCTAAACAATCTAGGCGGTCTTCACGAAATGGCACCAAAGATTTATTGGATGGTTCTAAAACAAGTCGAAATCACAAGGATCCTAGTGTAGAGAATAAGCCACCCTCAGATTTACCTGAAATACCAAAGAAAACTCGGAGAAAGAAATCGAAAGATGCCTCTGTTGGGGGGTCTTCATCAAGATCAAGATCAAGATCTAAAGTCCCAGCTTCGGAGGGGGATGAGGGATCAGAAATGATATCCAAATCTAGTAACAGTGGTGAGCAAGTTCAAACCAGAGCTTTAAGTCCTTCATGGGATGGTGAAGAGAGTGGATTTAGTGGAATTTCTTGAACATATTGTAATACTAATGTTCTTACATCGGGTAGCTGCTAGAATCTTTAGTTGAAATCAAACCAATCGAGTTCATTTCCTTTTTGTCTCCGTTGACCCTTAAATGATCCTTACGGTAGGTATATCACTCGTAAGAACTGAGAGCTGAGAACCGAATCTCTTTCCTTAACTAGAATAGCTTCATATTTGTTTTTTTGTTTCTTGAACAACACAAGGACAAAAATATGATAGTTACATAACTAGTTTCTCTTCTCCTTTTTTTACCCTTTCCATGGCTGGTCATAAGTAGTTTTGATCATGGTGAGATGATCATTAATTGATAACAGCAACATGTCCTGATATCCTGGGATCAAACAAAATCCTACTCTACCAGACTGATATATATCACGGCAGCGTATATAACAGGAATCACTGGGTATTCTGCAGTGGAGGAGCAGTGCCACAGTGCACTATTGCAGGAATGAGAGGGAGATCAGTGCAGTAAGTGCCAATATCCCTGTCAATTCCAATGCAGTTTGGTTGTTATCCCTATAGGTGATAATTACTACTGTGATCTTCTATTTATATATGAAACAACAAAGGCAACGATGGGTTAGCTTTTCTACAGCCAGCAATGGAATCTCCCACCTCCTCAATCCTGCCTACAACCTCTGCTCTCTCTTGATTTTTCACCTTCAAAAACTCATTTACCTGATATCTCCATTAAGCTAGCCTCAAATAACTATCTTTAATGGAAAGCTCAATCTATTCCAATATTGAGAGGACATAGTCTTCTTGGATATGTGACGAATGGGGTTCCCTGTCTTGAATTAACCATCATTGATGCTGATGGTTCATTGCAACCCAATCTAGCTGCAGCAACTTGGCTTGTATTGGTCAATTGATCCTTGGATGGATCAACAGCTCTCTCCCACGTCATCAATAGTGAATCCTGTCATGATGCTTGGAATGTTTTGGAGACTTTTTATGAAAGTCATACCTAAGGAACTTCTTCTTTAGAGGATTACCTGCACAAAGCCAAGTCTTATTATTTGTATCCTGCGTGGGTTAGGATCTGAGTTTGATCCTATTGCATCAGCACTCAATGCTCGTGACATGTTTCCTTTAAAGTATTGAGTTTTTCACTGAGTTCTTTCACCATTTTTTTTTAATGGGTAAAGTTTTACAAAGTCCAACGGAGAGAAGTACAATAAGTAGGAATTCATTCATTCATAAATATGGATAAGGGAGCGAAGTTGATAATTTTTTTATAAACTTCGAGGATTTTATCGAAAAGAAATAAGTTGTTTGGATTAATCAAGATTCGTTGATGGATTTATTAATTTGAAGTTCCCCAAAAGAACAGGTTTCGGGTTCCAAGTCAAAGATAAACACGGTTTATCGCTCCAGTAGTTTATGGATTCCAAGTCCAACTCCTTTTGCGGATATATAAACTCCGAAGCCACAGTCGAATCATATAAAAGACAATCGCTGGATTACTCTTGTTCAGGAACGGGTTCAAGAGGCTTTTCATACAAGTAAGATTTTTTCACCTCTGATCTTCCATATTGTCCAGTGTGTTCGATCTTAATAATATAATAGAAAAGAAAAAAAGAAATCTACTTTACGTTTGTAAATCACAAAAATACTCAACTTAAAAACCCGCCATCAATTCATTGTTTATAATGAAAATGGGTTCTCGAATAATTATACTTATCTGTGTTGCCCAATCGTTTGCCCCTAGACCAGGTAACCTAGTTTACAGAGCTTGTAACTTGGAGGTACGCATAGAGACACCTATGCAAGGGATGGACAGCATGAGTTTGAAGGGAGACTTGGATGATCATGCAAAGCTGAACACGAGAGATTTGGGTGATGGCAGTACAAAGAGGAAAAATTGGTTTATTCTATTTCACGTGGTGATCATCTTTTCTTTGATCACAATACTGTGGGCAGAAGCTGAATGGAATTCTATGAGAAAGATTATGAGATTACGTATCCATACATTGCCTTTCTTATCTGCAACCTGTCAATGCCTCCCTTTTGTTCTAATGGTGTTGATTTACCTCCTTTATTCTATAGCCTGGTTTGACAGTCTTAAAATAATTCTCCGAGTAACATCCCTCAAAGAATATTTGGATGATTATGCAAATCTGAAAGCAGCGGGAGATTTGGATGATTATGCAAAAAGGAAAAATGAGTTTATTCTGTCTTGTTGGGTGATCGCTTCTTTGTTCGCAGCATGGTTTGGATGGGAATTTACGAAAGAGGTTTCAAATCTCCCTAAATTGCCATTCTTATCTGCATTCTTTCAGTGCATCCCTTATGTTATAGCCGCGTTGATGTACGTCTTTCATTCTATTGTCTTCATTGCTTCTTTTGAAAGAACTCCAAAAGGTGTTGCCCTAAAGAATACGTAGAAGATCCACTACTAAAAAATATAGTAATTAGCAACTACCCATTCCGTTGCAAATAAAACTAAAATCCGTTGCTAAAATAATTTAGCAACGGAATCAGCAACGGCAAATATCGGATGCAAATTTGTCGTTGTTGATTTTTTAGCAACAGATAATCCGATGCTGACAAGCCAGCAACGGATTTTCCGTTGCTGATTGAATAATTATTTACAATCAGCAACGGAAAATCCGTTGCTGACT